>Ga0118677_10000872_pt1 | contig 64759 bp, 72 predicted proteins | sample AliMusrvi5mmetaG_FD_86154 | JGI IMG/M metagenome (GOLD analysis project Ga0118677, IMG submission 86154) | reverse complement strand
GCGGGGGGGGGTACGGGGCATCCACATCCAGTTTGAAATGGGCGATGATAAAGAGGTGGTCCCACAATTTATGCTTGTAATCACCCGACTCTTTTACCGATGGGTTGAGTTGTCCCATGACATTAATGATGAATTTTGCACCCTTGTTCCGTTTTTCACGGTCCTCGATGGTGCAGCAATATTTGATCATCCGCTGGACGTTCCGGCCATACTCGGGTATAAACATCAGCTCGCGCGTGGTGTTGTATTCTATTTGTTCGTTCACGTGTAATTTTTTGCAAAGATACAATAAATGGTCTGATTTGTAATCCTGATTTACGAATTACGAATTACGAATTACGATTTATGGGTAAATGCCATGCCGGGCTGACCAATTATAACCGGCTCAGCCGTGCTAGTTGACAATCCGCAGTTTGGCAAAACGCAGGAGCAACTGTTTCTGCCCGATGGCCGGGAAGAACACGGTTGCTTTTTTATTGGGTCCTACACCTTCAATGTTAACAACCTTCCCCTGCCCGAACCTTTCGTGCACTACCTCCATCCCCGTGCGGATCTCCTCCACCTCCGAAGGGGGACCTTCCGGCGGGGGGGCGGCTTGTGGCACGGGTGGCTGTGCAACTTTCCTGAAGTTGCCGGGCAATACCACCTTCTTTTCCGGCATTTTCACCCCGGGCAGCGAGACCGACCAGTTGTTGTCCATCGAAAATCCCTGCCTGCCGGTATGCAGTTTTTTCGGAAGATCCATATAGGCCTCGGGAATTTCGCTGATAAACCTGCTGGGTTCGCACATGGTGGGCGTTCCCCACTTGTAGCGGTTTTCGGCATAGGAGAGGGTCAGTTTCTGCTGCGCACGGGTCACTGCAACATAAAAAAGTCGTCGTTCCTCTTCCAGGTCGCTGCGGGCGTTCAGCGACTGGCTGGAAGGGAAGAGGTTTTCCTCCATCCCAACCACATAGACATATGGAAATTCAAGTCCCTTGGCTGCATGAACCGTCATCAGGGTGACCCGGTCGAGGTCGTCGGGATTCCCTTTGTCGGCATCGGTGAGCAATGCGATGTCCTGCATGAATTCATCGAGCGTGCGGACAACGTTTGGCTCGATCTCCCCGGTTTCAATGTTGGTCCGCGGCGATTCGGAGAACTCCTTGATGGCGTTCAGCAATTCTTCCAGGTTCTCGAAGCGGCTCACGCCCTCCGGTGTCTTGTCATCGTAAAGTTCTTTCATCAGTCCTGAAGAGCCTGCGATGTGCTTTGCCAGTTCATAGGCGTTTTTAGCGTAGAGCAGGGCTGTGAAGCTTTTGATCATTGTTGCAAAACCATTAACTTTCTGGAAGGCCCCTTCTGGCAGCTTCATGGTATTGGTTCCCGGGTCTTCGATGAGTTCGAAGACGCCCTTTTTCTGCTCATCCGCGGTAACGAGAAGTTTTTCCATGGTTGTTTTGCCGATCCCCCTCGCCGGGAAATTGATCACGCGCAGCAACGCATCCTCGTCACGGTTGTTGATCGAAAGGCGGAAATAGGACAGCAGGTCCTTGACCTCTTTCCGCTGGTAAAAGGAAACCCCGCCATAGATCCGGCAGGGGATGTTGAGCCGGCGAAGCGCCTCTTCATGTGCGCGTGATTGCGAGTTGGTGCGGTAGAGGATGGCGAAGGCGGCATTCTGCAACTGTTTGTTCATCTTGTTTTCGAAGATCGACTGGGCGACCAGGTTGGCCTCTTCGTTGTCGGTGGCGGCTTTGATCAGCTGGATGCGCTGGCCCTCTTCGTTTTCGGTCCAGATCTCCTTGAAAAGCTGGTTCTTGTTGTTTTCAATGATCTTGTTGGCAGCATTCACAATGGTTTTGGTTGAACGGTAGTTTTGTTCCAGCTTGAATACCTGGTGATCGGGATAGTCGCTCCTGAAATTCAGGATGTTCTGGATGTTGGCGCCGCGGAAGGCATAGATGCTTTGCGCGTCGTCGCCTACTACATATATATTCTCGTTGTTGGCCGAAAGTTTTTTGATGATGAGGTACTGGGCGTAATTCGTATCCTGGTATTCATCCACGAGGATGTACTGGAATTTCTGCTGGTATTTGTAAAGGATATCGGGGAAATCGCGCAGCAGGATGTTCATGTTGAATAAAAGATCGTCGAAATCCATCGCCGAAGCGCGCCTGAGCCGCGCCTGGTACTGGGTGTACAATTGCCCGGTGAGTGGTTTGCCCGCCGAGATGTCGTATTCGCGCAACTCGGTATTGGCGTTGTATTCCTGGGGGGAAAGAAGGCTGGTTTTTGCACTGGAAATCCGGTGGAGGATATACCCTGGCAGGTAAACCTTATCGTCCAGGTTGTTTTCCTTGAGGAGGTTTTTGATCAGTCGTTTGGTATCGTCGGTATCATATATGGTGTAGTTTGAAGGGTACCCGAGCAGGTGGCCGTCAATCCGGAGCACCCTGGCGAAGACCGAGTGAAAGGTTCCCATCCAGACATTCTGGGCTTCGGTGCCCACAAGGTGGATGATGCGTTCCTTCATCTCCCTGGCCGCCTTGTTGGTAAAGGTAAGGGCCAGGATGTGGAATGGGTCGACCCCCTTGTCGACAAGATAGGCCACCCTGCAGGTAAGGGCCCTGGTCTTTCCCGAACCCGCGCCGGCGATCACCATGACAGGACCTTCGGTGGCCTGCACTGCCGCCCGCTGGGCCTCGTTCAATCCTTTGAGAATATTTTCAGACATGATTTGATTTAAAGGGCAAAATTAACAGATATCGGGGTAGCTCCGTAAGATGCCGGCCCAAGGTTATTAACATCCGAAGAAAAACCACTGGGGAATGGGCTGAATTTCGTGGAGTGTCACCTCTTGAAACTTACATGATACTCCGTCAGATACTGCTTGAAAATGGTGTCGTTCGTAGTGGTATCGATCACATACGATTCAACGAGGCCGACATTCTTCCTGTAGTATTTCCAGTACACCTTGTTGTTAATGCTTTGCCATGCAATAAGGTCCTTCCCTTTCAATACGAGAACCGAATCGTTGCGCAGGTCAACCCCTTTGCTGATCACATCCCATCGTGTATAACTCACGTTGTATTTCCTGACCTCCGGCCAGTTGAACCGATCCCCCGGTTGCTCGGACAGGAAGGGGGCCAACCAGCACTGTATGGCTGTGACGCACACCATTTGCCTGTATCCGTATATGGCCACGCCGTTGAGGAATGGGACAAGTTTGTAGTCCGAATATGTATTTTGAGCTGTCGCATAACGGTCAGGATGGTAGTCGGCTGAAGTGGTCCAGTCAGCAGGGACCGTGTCAGCTGTTGTAAAATCAACCTGTTTGTAATGCCAGTAAGAGCCGGGATAGACCGGGAAATAGGAACCCGGGTAAACCTTCGGGTATTCGCTCTGTTTTTTGCAGGAAGCGGCCGCGAAGACAAGGAGCAACAGCATCAGGTGTCTTAAGGGTGGCTTCATGGCATGGAGGGGTTTAAATCAGTTCCGCACCTGCGAAGGTACAATTTATTGCTGATTATACAGTATCCCGGGGATCGGTTGGTTACTGTTTAATTCGGTTGAAATAAATATCTTTGCCACATGCTTTTCATCCTGCCCATATCCCTGTTCACGCTTGCCAATGTGCTCCTGGTGCTGACCCTCGCGGTGTTGTTTACCCGCTACCTCTGGATCGTCTGGTTAAGCAGGAGGGACACCCCGGTTTCATGGGTCCAGGCTTTAAAGGAGGGGCAGGTTAGTCCCAGGGTGAAGAAATTATTCCAACGGTACCCTGACCGGCAGCGCTTCATCGCATGGTGGCTCCAGGTCGAACGGCTGAAGCGGGAGCTGGTCCCCGGGGATTTTGTTGAACTTGGTGTCTACAAGGGAGATAGTGCGGCGGTGCTGCACGCCATGGACACCGGGAGGACCCTGCACCTCTTCGATACCTTCTCGGGCTTTACAGCCGCCGACCTGACGGTTGAAACCGGCGAGGCGGCGACCTATACGCCCGACAATTTTGCGGACACCAGTGTTGAATCAGTCCTGGAAAAAATAGGCGGGAACAACAATATCATCATATACAAAGGATTGCTCCCCGAAACCGCTGCCGGTTTCCATTCGAAGGTGGCGTTGGTCAATATGGACCTTGATCTGTACAATCCAACCAGGGCAGGACTTGAAATCTATTATCCCCTGTTATCCCCTGGCGGAGTCATCATGATACACGATTACAATAATAAATGGCCTGGGCTGATCCGTGCCGTTGATGAGTTTGTGAAATCCATCCCTGAAAACCTGGTTCATTTCCCCGATCGTGACGGGACAGTGATGATTATCAGGAACAAATAATTTTTCATTTTTTTTCACCATTTCCTTGTTTGGGTCAAAATTAATTTTACCTTTGCACCCTCGAAAACCATATTATGTTTTCGATTGAATTAAAAGCCGGAAACGGCAAGGAAACCTGATAAGGTGAGACAACTATAGGTTTCAATCACAATCAAACGACGATTGTGGTGGAAAGTCTCGCGAGATTCAACCCTTCCTTATTTTTCCCGGCCCACTGATTCAGGGACCATTCCCACCAAGCGTACGATTAAAGTTTTTCTCTTTATTGTTGGTAGTGTAAAATTTATTTGTACTTTTGCACTCCCGTTTTGGGGAAATTTTGTATTAAAGTTTTTAAAACCATTGATATGCCTACGATTTCGCAACTGGTTCGAAAAGGAAGAAAAAAATTAGTGGATAAGAGTAAGTCACCTGCACTGGATTCCTGTCCCCAGCGCCGTGGCGTTTGTGTTCGTGTATATACCACGACACCCAAAAAGCCAAATTCGGCCATGCGTAAGGTAGCCAGGGTGCGTCTCACCAACGGGAAAGAGGTAAACGCCTACATTCCCGGCGAAGGTCACAACCTGCAGGAGCACTCGATCGTGATGATCCGTGGCGGTCGTGTAAAGGATCTTCCCGGTGTTCGTTACCATATCATCCGCGGTGCGCTTGATACGTCAGGTGTAGAAGGCCGCAAGCAGCGCAGGAGCAAATACGGCGCAAAACGTCCCAAAGATAAAAAAGCAAAATAATCGTATAAGAGAAGGTAAAGTTGCATTGCAATGCGCCGAAAATAATAAAGCCCATGAGAAAGTCAAAACCGAAAAAAAGACCCATTCTTCCTGATCCGAGATTCAATGACGTCCTTGTCACGAAATTCGTGAACAATGTCATGCTTGCTGGTAAGAAGAACATTGCCTATGAAGTCTTTTATGAAGCCATCGACACTGTCACTGAAAAGACAAAGGAAGATGGTCTTGAAGTTTTCAAAAAGGCACTGGCAAATGTTACTCCTTCGGTGGAGGTCAGGAGCAGGCGTATTGGTGGTGCTACCTTCCAGATACCTTCTGAAATCCGTCCCGGGCGTAAAAGTTCGATTGGCATGAAATCGCTGGTCAACTACGCACGCAAACGTCATGAGAAGAGCTTCGGCCAGAAACTTGCTGCCGAAATCATGGCCGCGTTCAAGGAAGAAGGCGCCGCATACAAACGTAAAGAGGATACGCACAGGATGGCTGAAGCCAACAAGGCTTTCTCCCACTTCCGCTTCTAAATATATGTAAAGCCGCACCGCTGTGCGGCCCTGCGCCGAAGGGCGCAGCAAGAAAAAAACAAGAATGACCGGTAAATTAGAAAATACAAGAAACATTGGCATCATGGCGCACATCGACGCGGGTAAAACCACGACGACTGAGCGGATCTTGTATTATACCGGCAGCAACTATAAACTGGGCGAAGTACATGACGGTACCGCCACCATGGACTGGATGATCCAGGAGCAGGAGCGGGGCATCACCATTACCTCCGCCGCAACAACGGTTTACTGGGATTGCAACAACGAAAATTTCAGGATCAACATTATTGACACACCAGGGCACGTTGATTTTACCGTTGAAGTGGAACGTTCACTTCGCGTTCTCGACGGAGCTGTTGCCATATTCTGTGCCGTGGGCGGTGTTGAACCCCAGTCGGAGACCGTGTGGAGACAGGCGAACAAGTATAACGTTCCCAGGATTTCCTATATCAACAAAATGGATCGCACCGGCGCCGACTTCGGTCATGTCGTTGAGCAGATCCGTGAAAAACTTGGTGCGACCCCGGTTCCCATCCATCTGCCCATTGGCGCTGAAGAGGAATTTACGGGGATAATCGACCTGGTGGCCAACAAAGCATACAGCTGGGATGAATCAACGCTCGGACGCGAATTCAGTGAAATCCCCATTCCGGAGGATATGATTGCCATGGCGCATGAATACAGGATGAGGCTTATCGAAGGCGCAGCCGAAGAGAGCGATGTTTTGCTTCACAAGTTCATGGATGATCCTGATTCCATTACCCCCGACGAGATCATTGCAGAACTGCGCAAGGCGACCATCCTTGGAAAGATCACACCGGTACTTTGCGGCGCTTCGTTTAAGAACAAGGGCGTTCAACTGCTCATCGATGCAGTCGTGAATTTCCTGCCTTCACCATACGACATGCCTGCCATCCTGGGCACCAATCCATTTACAGGGCAGGATGAAGAACGTCATCCCGACCCGAACGAACCTTTTACCGCCCTCGCGTTTAAAATTGCTACTGATCCGTTTGTCGGCCGGATCGCTTTTTTCCGCGTTTATTCCGGGCAGCTTGAAGCCGGCGAACAGGTCCTCAATACCCGGACAGAGAAAAAAGAGCGGCTGCTCCGCATCATGCTGATGCATGCCAACAAGCAGAATCCACTGAAACATATCGAGGCAGGCGAAATTGCCGCTGCCGTCGGTTTCAAGGATATCCGCACGGGCGATACCCTTTGCGATCTCAAACATCCGCTGGTATTGATGCCAATGGCTTTCCCCGAACCGGTGATCAACATGGCCGTTGAGCCCAGGACCCAGGATGACGTCGAAAAATTATCCATAGCCTTACATAAGCTTACCGAAGAGGATCCCACTTTCCAGGTGAGGATTGACAATGAAACCGGGCAAACCCTGATCAGCGGGATGGGTGAACTTCACCTTGACATCATCGCCGACCGTTTGCGCCGTGAATTCAATATCGATGTGACACGCGGAAATCCCCAGGTTGCATATAAGGAGGCTATTGTCAATACCGTTCTTCATCATGAGGTTTATAAAAAACAGACCGGCGGAAAAGGCCGTTTTGCCGACCTTGTCATCGAAGTGGGTCCTGCCGACAATGGCATCAAAGGTTTGCAGTTCATCAATGAAATCAAGGGCGGAAACATCCCGAAGGAATTCATTCCTTCCATTGAAAAGGGACTCCGTGCTGCGATGACCAACGGGCCGATCGTCGGATTCCCGATGGAAAGCGTGAAGGTGCGCCTGATCGACGGGTCGTATCACAGTGTTGATTCCGATCAGCTCTCATTCCAGGTGGCCGCCGGCATCGCTTTCAAAGAGTCGAGCAAAAAGGCCAAAGTGGTGATCATGGAGCCGATCATGAAATTTGAAATCATCACGCCCAGTGAATATATGGGCGAGGTAACCGGTGACATTACAAAACGCCGCGGCCAGGTTGAAGAGGTGGAATCACGCATAGGAAACCAGGTGATCCGTGGCCGGGTGCCCCTTGCAGAAATGTTCGGATATGTTACCACCCTGCGCAGTCTTTCTTCCGGCAGAGCTACAGAAATGCTGGAATTTCTTAAATATGATATTACTCCAAAGGAGATTCAGGACGAAGTATTATATAAAATCCGGGGATATGTTCCCGCCTATTAATTTTTTATATGAGCCAGAGAATTAGAATTAAACTGAAGTCTTACGATTATAACCTGGTTGATAAATCAGCCGAAAAGATCGTAAAAACCGTAAAGGCCACGGGTGCCGTCGTTAGCGGTCCGATACCCCTGCCCACGGATAAGAAGATCTTCACCGTGCTGCGTTCGACCTTCGTGAACAAGAAGTCGCGCGAGCAGTTTCAGCTCTGCACATACAAGCGGTTGCTCGACATTTACAGCACAACGTCGAAAACCATTGATGCGCTGATGAAACTTGAACTTCCGAGTGGTGTGGAAGTTGAGATCAAGGTTTGATAGGTATAAGGCAAGAAGATTTAAAAACACAAGAAACGTAAACAATGTCTGGATTAATTGGTAAAAAAATCGGGATGACCAGTATCTACGATGCAAACGGGAGAAATATCCCCTGCACGGTGATCGAAGCTGGTCCATGTGTGGTAACACAGATCCGATCCAAAGAAAAAGAGGGATATGAGGCCATCCAGCTCGCTTTCGATGAAAAGAAAGAGAAGCATACCACCAAGGCTGAAATGGGACATTTCAAAAAGGCCGGGATAACCCCCAAGAAGGTCGTTGCCGAATTCACGCGCTTCGAGCCGGGCCATATGAAACAGTTTGGTGATATCCTCCAGGTTGATATCTTTACCGAAGGCGAATATATCGATGTGGTTGGTGTTTCAAAGGGCAAAGGTTTCCAGGGTGTTGTCAAACGCCATCACTTTGCCGGTGTCGGCGAAGCGACCCATGGTCAGCACAACCGCCTCAGGGCTCCGGGTTCCGTAGGCGCCTCCTCATGGCCTTCAAGGGTTATGAAAGGTCTGCGTATGGCCGGACGTATGGGTGGCGACCGCGTTAAAGTGGTCAACCTCCAGGTGTTAAAGATTATCCTCGAGAAGAACCTGATTTTAGTTAAAGGTGCAGTCCCGGGACACAATGGTTCATATGTAAAGATTGAGCGATGGAAGTAGCAGTATATAACATAAAAGGAACAGCGACCGCCAGTAAGGTTGCGCTGGACGATTCGATCTTCGGGATCGAACCCAACGACCATGCTATCTATTTGGATGTGAAGCAATATATGGCAAATCAGCGCCAGGGTACGCATGATACACTGGAGAAATCCACCATTTCAGGCAGTACGCGCAAACTCCACAAACAGAAAGGTACCGGTGGTTCACGTAAAGGCAGTATCAAGAGCCCGCTGTTTCGCGGCGGCGCCCGGGTATTCGGACCTCATCCCCGTGACTATAGTTTTAAACTGAACAAGAAACTGAAACGTCTTGCACGCAGGTCTGCATTAAGTTACAAGGTGAAGGACAACATGCTTACAGTACTGGAAGACTTTACCTTCGATACCCCGAAGACCAAGCAATTCACCGAACTTCTGAAGAATTTCCAGCTTACGGGAAAAAAGACACTGCTGGTCGTTGCCAGGAAAGAAGAGAATGTTGTTTTGTCTTCCCGTAACCTCAAAAGGGTTAAGGTAGTGAACGCAGCCGATCTGAATACCTATGAGATACTGGACGCTACCCAGCTCCTGATCACTGAAGGTTCGATCAAAGAAATTGAAAAAATCCATCAGAATTAAACCGATTAATTCGATACGACAATGACAATTATTATAAAACCGATCATAACCGAGAAAATGACGCATTTGGGCGAGAAGCTCAACCGTTATGGGTTCATGGTTGACCGGAGGGCAAACAAGCTTCAGATCATGCAGGCCATCAAAGACCTGTACGGAGTGGACGTAGCCGCGGTCAATACCATGGTTTTCTCCGGAAAGAACAAGTCCCGTTTTACCAAAACTGGTGTTATTTCGGGTAGGACAAATACATATAAGAAGGCCATCGTGACATTGGCCAAAGGTGAAACTATTGATTTTTACAGCAATATTTAAATAAATGGCGCTTAAGAAATACAAACCGACAACACCCGGTCAGCGGTTTAAAGTAATCAGTACGTATGATGAAATTACTGCCGACGTTCCCGAAAAGAGCCTGTTGGCTCCGTCGAAAAGGTCCGGTGGAAGAAACAACGAAGGGAAAATGACCATGAGATATCTTGGTGGTGGTCATAAACAGATGTACAGGATCATTGACTTCAAGCGGGACAAAGATAACATCCCCGCCGTTGTGAAGACCATCGAATATGATCCGAACAGGACCTCCCGCATTGCACTTGTTGTTTACAACGATGGCGAAAAAAGATATATTGTAGCCCCTCATGGATTGAAAGTCGGCCAAACGATCCTTTCAGGTAAAGGAGTTGCCCCGGAAATCGGGAATACCTTGTTCCTGAGTGAAATTCCGTTTGGTACCGTGATTCACAATGTTGAACTGAGGCCCGGCCAGGGTGCAAAAATGGTTCGCAGCGCTGGTGCTCATGCGCAGCTGATGTCGCGCGACGGAAAATTTGCAATCCTCAAAATGCCCTCGGGTGAAACACGCATGATCCTTCAAACCTGCAAGGCTACAGTTGGCATGGTTTCGAATATCGACCACAACCTCGAGTCATACGGCAAGGCCGGCAGGACACGCTGGCTTGGACGCCGCCCAAGGAACCGCGGTGTTGCCATGAACCCCGTTGACCACCCCATGGGTGGAGGTGAAGGCCGTGCATCAGGAGGACATCCCCGCTCACGCAAGGGTACTCCGGCGAAGGGATACAAGACCCGTGCACGCAAGAACCAGTCGAATAAATATATCATTGAACGCAGGAAGAAGTAACCGTTAATAAATCAAACTATGAGCCGATCGCTTAAAAAAGGTCCTTTCATCCACTACAAGCTGGAAAAAAGAGTCACGGAACTTCTGGAGTCCAAGAAAAAAACCGTCATCAAGACATGGTCACGGGGATCGATGATCTCTCCTGATTTTGTAGGCCAGACCATCGCCGTTCATAATGGCAACAAATTCATCCCTGTATATGTCACAGAGAACATGGTAGGTCATAAACTGGGTGAATTTGCCCCGACCCGGATCTTCCGCGGTCATGCAGGTAACAAAGATAAAGGTAAGAAATAACGTCATAACAAGATAGATTATGGGAGTTAGAACCCGGACAAGAGCCGAAAATCGTAAAGAGGCAAAAAAGAGTGTGGCATTCGCCAAGTTGAACAATTGCCCAACCTCACCGCGCAAAATGCGTCTTATTGCCGACCTGATCAGAGGGGTGCGCGTAGAAAAGGCTTTGCACATTCTGAAAACCAATGCAAAACAACCGTCGGAGCGCCTGCGCAAGCTGTTACTTTCGGCCATTGCAAACTGGCAGGCAAAGAATGAAGGATTGCGTATCGAAGACAGCGACCTTTTTGTAAAAGAGGTGTTTGTTGACGGTGGCCGCCAGCTGAAAAGGTTGCAGACCGCACCCCAGGGACGCGCCCACAGGATCCGTAAACGTTCAAACCATGTGACCATCCTTCTCGATGCCCGTAACAAACCGGAGCCTGAAGTTGAGGAAACAGAAGAAGTTGAAGAAAGCAATAATTAACAGTAGTTTATTAAGCAATTATTAAAATAAAGTTTTAATGGGACAAAAGACCAATCCGATTGCTAACAGGTTAGGCATTATCCGCGGCTGGGATTCAAACTGGTTCGGCGGGAAGAATTTTGAGTCCAAACTGGTCGAGGATGACAAGATTCGTAAGTATCTGAATGCCCGTCTCGCCAAGGCTGGTATTGCCAAAATCGTTATTGAGCGTACCTTGAAGCTGGTAACTGTTACCATTCACACCGCTCGTCCGGGGATTATCATTGGAAAAGGCGGCCAGGAAGTTGACAAACTCAAGGAAGAATTGAAGAAGATCACCAAAAAGGAGATCCAGATCAATATTTCCGAGATCAAGCGCCCTGAAATTGATGCAGTGATTGTCGGCAATACCGTTGCCAGCCAGATCGAAGGTCGTATTTCATACCGTCGTGCCATCAAGACCTCCATCGCATCGGCCATGAGAATCGGTGCCGAGGGGATCAAGATCATGATTTCGGGCCGCGTCGGTGGTGCTGAAATGGCCCGGAGGGAGCAATACAAGGAAGGTCGTATCCCTTTACATACATTCCGTGCTGATATTGACTATGCCACGGCAGAAGCCCATACCACCTACGGTATCATCGGCATCAAGGTCTGGATTTGCAAAGGCGACGTTTATGGCCGCCCCGACCTGGTCCCTGAAGCCACCACGACGAAACTGAAACCATCACAACATCGTGGCGGTGATCGCCCCGGCGATCGTGATAGGGGCCGTGGCGATCGTGACCGTGGCGGAGATCGCGGCGGCGACCGTGGCGGAGATCGCGGCAACCGCGGACCCGGTTCAAGGGATGGTGCGAAACCCCGCGGACCCCGCAAATAATAATTTGTAAAGACGCATTACATGCGTCTCATCAGGAAAAAAAGCTTTGTAACCCATAATATCTCAGAATAATGTTACAACCAAAGAAAACAAAATACAGGAAACAGCAGAAAGGAAAGATGAAGGGCAACGCCCAGCGCGGACACCAGCTTGCCTTTGGCTCATTCGGTATTAAGACCCTGGAAGAAGCATGGATCACCGGTCGCCAGATTGAAGCGGCCCGTCAGGCGATCACCCGTCATATGAAACGTGAAGGCCAGTTGTGGATCCGTATTTTCCCGGACAAACCTGTAACCAAGAAACCTGCCGAAGTCCGTATGGGTAAAGGTAAAGGCGCTCCCGAATATTTTGTGGCCCGTATCAACCCCGGAAGAATTCTTTTTGAAATCGAAGGAGTTGACCTGGTTACCGCAAAGGAAGCCCTCCGCCTCGGAGCCCAGAAACTTCCGGTTCAGACCAGGACTGTGACACGTAAAGATTACGTTGAAGAAGCAATATAGGTGATAAAAGGCGGCCGGTAATCCGGCTGCAACAAAGAAAACAAAAATGGAACAGAAAGTCATCATTGAACTGACAACGGCCGAAATCCTGGAAAGGATGGATGAAGAAAAGCGCCAGCTTACCAAGCTTAAGCTTAATCATGCAGTTTCGCCTTTGGAAAATCCGAATAAGATCAAGGCCTATCGTAAAACGATCGCCCGTCTTGAGACCGAATTGCGCCGCAGGGCAATAAAAGGCGTTGAAGTCACCAAAGCGGAGAAAAAATAAATATTGTAGAAGCGGGGTCAAACCTGCCTCAACAAACGGGTCACGACCCGTCTCAACAATAGAAATCATATGGAAACAAGAAATCTGAGAAAGGAAAAAACCGGCATCGTTGTCAGCAATAAGATGGAGAAATCTGTTGTGGTTGCTGTCGAACGCAAGGTGAAGCATCCTAAGTACGGGAAATTCGTAAAAAAATCCTCCCGTTTTATGGCCCACGATGACAAGAATGAATGCAGCGAGGGTGATAAAGTGCGGATTGCCGAAACCAGACCACTAAGTAAAAATAAGTGTTGGAGACTTGTCGAAATTATTGAAAAGGTTAAATAGCCATGATACAACAGGAGTCGAGATTAACAGTAGCAGACAACAGCGGAGCCAAGGAAGTACTTTGTATCAAGGTCCTCGGCGGAACGCGGAAACGGTATGCCCGTGTTGGCGACCGGATCATCGTCACAGTGAAAAACGCCATTCCTTCCGGGAACATCAAGAAGGGTACGGTTTCCAAGGCGGTTGTCGTGAGGACAAGCAAAGAGATGCGTCGTGCCGACGGTTCGTATATCCGGTTTGATGACAATGCAGTCGTATTGCTCAACAACGCCGGTGAAATGATCGGAACCCGCATCTTCGGGCCCGTAGCCAGGGAATTACGCGAAAAACAGTTCATGAAAATCGTTTCTTTAGCACCTGAGGTGCTTTAAGCATATACAATCAAGATCATGCAGAAGAAGTTACATATCCGAAAAGGCGACACCGTAATGGTCATTGCCGGTGATTCAAGAGGACAGCAGGGAAAAGTGCTGCGCGTTGATACCGAAAAGTATAAAGCCATTGTGGAAGGGGTCAACCTGGTATCGAAACATACCAAACCCAATGCCAAGAGTCCACAGGGCGGGATCGTAAAAATGGAAGCCCCCGTGCATCTTTCAAACTTACAGGTGATAGATAATACGGGTAAACCGACCCGTATCGGCCGGAAATTAGATCCTAAAACGGAAAAATTGGTTCGTTATTCAATTAATTCAGGGGAGGTTATAAAATAATGGATTATTCACCACGATTAAAAGACAAGTATCTGAATGAGGTTGTTCCTGCGCTGACGAAGCAGTTCAACTATAAAAGCCCCATGCAGGTTCCGCGGATTAACAAGATTTGTCTCAACCAGGGTTTGGGCATCGCCAACACCGATAAGAAATTTATCGACAACGGCATCAACGAAATGACGATGATCACCGGTCAGAAAGCGGTATCCACCAAATCCAAGAAGGACATTTCAAACTTCAAGCTCAGGAAAGGAAATCCCATCGGCGTGCGTGTTACTTTACGCGGCGAAAGGATGTACGACTTCCTCGACAGGCTGATCTCCGTTGCGCTGCCGCGCGTAAGAGATTTCCGTGGCATCAGCGACAAGGGATTTGACGGCCGCGGCAATTACACCCTGGGTGTGACCGAGCAGATCATCTTCCCGGAAATTGACATCGACAAAGTTACCCGTATCAACGGGGTGGATATCACCTTTGTGACATCCGCACGCAATGACCGGGAGGCCCATGCGTTGTTAAAAGAATTTGGAATTCCTTTTAAAACAAAGTAAAGATATGGCAAAAGAATCCATGAAAGCCAGAGAGCGCAAACGTGAACGCATGGTTGCACAGTTCGCCGAAAAGCGTAAAGCATTGAAGGAAGCCGGCGACTACATCGCTCTTCAGAAACTTCCGAAGAACGCCTCGCCGGTAAGGTTGCACAACCGCTGCCAGCTGACGGGCCGTCCCAAAGGATACATGCGCCTTTTCGGTGTTTCCCGTATCAACTTCAGGGAGATGGCCAACAAGGGTTTGATCCCAGGGATCAGAAAAGCAAGCTGGTAAATTATATATAGAGCCGCACTGCATTGCGGCTCAACCGAATCGCACTGCACAGTGCGGCTCAAATGAAACGCACGCGTTGCGTATCGACAAAAACAAAAATTAACAAATAAAAATAAGATAAATGGTTACGGATCCCATTGCAGATTATTTGACAAGAATCAGGAATGCCGTGTTGGCCAACCACCGGGTTGTTGAAATTCCAAAGTCGAAGATCAAGGAAGAAATTACCCGCATCCTCTTTGAGAAAGGATACATCCTCAATTTCAAGGTAGAAGATGAACCTCTGCCTGGAGTGATCAAGATTGCCCTGAAGTATCACCCGGTTACCAAAGTATCCGCCATCAATTCACTGGTCAGGATCTCCAAACCCGGGTTAAGGAAATATGTTGACAATGATCATTTGCCCCGTGTACTGAACGGCCTTGGTATTGCGATTCTTTCCACCTCTCACGGCATCATGACCGATAAGGAGGCCCGCACCCAGAAAGTTGGCGGTGAGGTATTATGTCACATCAGTTAATTAGGAGAAAATAAACATGTCAAGAATAGGAAAACTACCGATTGCATTACCCGAAGGCGTGAAAATTTCTGTCTCCGAAACCAATCTGGTAACTGTAACAGGAAAATTGGGAACTCTGGTACAACAGGTTGACCCGAAAATTACCCTGAAGATTGAAACAGGCCTGGTGACGATGGAACGTCATACAGAACAGCAGGACGACCGCGCCAAACATGGCTTGTACCGTTCGCTTGTATTCAACATGATCAAGGGTGTTTCTGAAGGCTTCACCACCGTGCAGGAATTGGTGGGTGTGGGTTACAAAGCAACCGGCAACGGTCAGACGCTAGAACTGGCACTTGGGTATTCCCACAATATCCTGATGGAACTTCCCGAAGAGATCAAGGTTGAGACCACTGCAGTTAAAGGCAAGAATAATACGATCATCCTGAAGTCCGTCGACAAACAGCTTCTGGGCCAGGTCGCTGCAAAAATCCGCTCTTTCCGTCGTCCGGAACCATATAAGGGCAAAGGCGTACGCTTCCTGGGCGAAGAGATCAAGAAGAAGGCCGGTAAATCTGCTGCCGGTCAATAACAGATAGCGCCGCATCGCGATGCGGCGGTACAAACGGGATTATTATAATCGTTTTAAAAAGAATAAAATGGCTATCAAGAGTGCAAAAGAATTTCGCAGGTTCAGGATCAAAAAAAGGATACGTAAAATCGTACAAGGGACTCCTGACAGGCCTCGCATGACCGTTTTCCGCAGTTGTAAATCAATTTACGTTCAGTTGATCGATGATCAGAGCGGAAAAACACTGGTTGCGGCTTCATCTATGGAAAAAGGGATGAAAGACCAAAAAGGTACCAAGAGCGATATTGCCAAGCTGGTTGGAAAGCTTGCTGCTGAAAAGGCAATCCAGGCTGGTATTGAAAAGGTTGTTTTTGATCGTAATGGTTATTTATATCATGGCAGGGTAAAAACTTTGGCAGATGCTGCCAGGGAAGGTGGCCTAAAATTCTAAGGAAGATATGACAAACGTTAATGTAAAAAGAGTAAAGTCGAGCGAAATCGAATTTAAGGATCGCCTGGTAAGCATTCAGCGTGTTACCAAAGTTACCAAAGGTGGACGTACCTTCAGCTTCTCAGCCATTGTCGTGGTTGGAAATGAAAATGGCGTCGTTGGTTATGGCCTGGGTAAAGCAAAGGAAGTCACGGCTGCTATTGCCAAGGGGGTTGACGATGCCAAGAAGAACCTGATTAAGGTGCCTATCCTTAAAGGAACGATACCTCACGACCAGCTGGGTAAATACAGCGGAGCCCTTGTATACCTGAAACCGGCAGCCCCGGGAACGGGAGTTATTGCGGGTGGTGCCATGCGTGCCGTTCTCGAAAGCGTTGGGGTGAAGGATGTGCTCGCCAAGTCGAAAGGTTCGTCGAACCCGCACAGTGTGGTCAAAGCCACCATCAATGCCCTGATCAAGATGAGGGATCCCTATACGATCGCACAACTGAGGGGAATTGAACTGAGTCAAGTATTTAATGGCTAATGCTAATCATTTAAGGCTGTTTTAAGCAATGGAAAAAATTAAAATAACGCAGGTTCGCAGTGGCATCGGAAGACCGTTGCGTCAGAAACGTACGCTTCAGGCCCTGGGTCTGAAAAGGATCCGCCACACGGTGGAACATGAAGCCACACCCCAGATCCTGGGAATGGTGAACAAAGTTCTGCATCTGGTGACATTTGAAAAAGTATAATCAAAGATAAACGATACTGAAATGGATTTAAGCAATCTTAAACCGGCAAAAGGTTCAACAAAAAAGGTGAAGCGTATTGGCAGGGGCCAGGGTTCAGGCCATGGTGGAACTTCCACCCGCGGCCACAAAGGGGCCAAGTCTCGCTCGGGATACTCCAAGAAATTAGGGTACGAAGGCGGACAGATGTCACTGGTGCGCCGTGTTCCAAAGTTCGGGTTCAAGAACTTCAACCGTGTTGAATATAAAGGGATTAATCTGGATGTACTGGAACTGATCGCCGAGAAAAGGAACCTGACCGTCATTACCCCCGAAATCATTGTGGATGCCGGGTATGCCTCGAAAAATGACAGGATCAAGATCCTGGGTCGCGGAGAGTTGAAAGCCAAACTGGAAGTTACAGTTCACGGTTTCTCTGCTACTGCAAAAAAGGCAATTGAAGAATTAGGTGGAGTCGCTAACGTACTTTAAACTTGTTTGAATGAAAAAACTGATTCAGACCATTCGAAACATCTGGAAGATTGAAGACCTTCGCAAGAGGATCCTTTATACAATCGGTATTGTCCTGATTTATCGTCTGGGTTCCTATGTAGTGCTTCCAGGTGTCGATCCAAGCATGCTCGCCAGCCTCCAGAATCAAACCAAATCAGGTTTGCTGGGTCTGCTGAATATGTTCTCCGGAGGTGCTTTCTCCAATGCCTCAATTTTTGCTCTCGGGATCATGCCCTATATATCAGCCTCCATCGTGATGCAGCTTCTTGGCATGGCAATTCCATATTTCCAGAAACTCCAGAAAGAGGGTGAAAGCGGAAGGAAGAAAATCAACCAGATGACCCGTTATCTCACTGTCATCATCCTGATTTTCCAGTCACCCGCCTATATTGCAAACCTTGCATCGCAACTCCCGGCTGAAGCCATATCCCCTTTCAGCGCAAGCGTCACACATCATTCGGTGTTTTCATTTTTCGGAATATCCTCCATCATCATTCTTACCGCCGGTTCCATGTTCGTCATGTGGCTGGGCGAAAGGATTACCGACAAGGGGATCGGCAACGGCATCTCCCTGATCATTATGATCGGTATCATGGCACGCTTGCCCTTCGCACTGTTTGGTGAACTGGTTTCCCGCATGGAACAGAAGGGTGGCGGACTTGTCTTCTTCGTTGTTGAAATTGCTTTCCTGGTGCTTGTCATCCTGGTTACAATCCTGCTGGTGCAGGGAACCCGGAAGATCCCGGTGCAGTATGCAAAAAGGATCGTCGGGAACAAACAATATGGCGGTGTGCGTCAGTATATTCCCCTGAAGGTGAATGCCGCCGGGGTTATGCCAATCATTTTTGCCCAGGCCATCATGTTCCTGCCGTTAACCATCGCTGGCTTTGCAAGCAATGAAACGCTGACCGGTTTTGCCAGGGTATTTACCGACATCAACGGGATCATCTATAACTTTACCTTTTTCATCCTCATCATCTTCTTCACCTATTTCTATACGGCGATCACGGTTAATCCAAACCAGATGGCCGAAGACATGAAGAAGAACGGCGGTTTCATTCCCGGTGTCAAACCAGGTAAGAAAACTGCCGAATTCATCGATGACGTGATGTCGCGCATTACCCTCCCGGGATCCATTTTTCTCGGTTTTGTCGCCATCATGCCTGCATTCGTCAGGATGGTCGGGGTCACTTCGCAGTTCGCCCAGTTCTACGGTGGTACATCGTTGCTGATTCTTGTGGGTGTTGTTCTGGATACATTGCAGCAGATTGAAAGTCATTTGTTGATGCGCCATTATGATGGTCTTACGAAATCGGGCCGGATCAAGGGCCGTTCATCCTTTTCCGTATCGGGACAATAAACTTATGTTTAACAAACAAATGACGGTTAAATCAGCAAACGAGATTGAATTATTAAGGGAGAATGGTATAATTGTCAGTAAGACCCTCGCGGAAGTTGCGAAACACATACAACCGGGTGTTAAAACGATAACACTTGACAAAATAGCTGAAGATTTTATCCGGGCGGAAGGGGCGATACCCGGGTTCAAAGGTTACAGGGGATTTCCGGGGACCCTTTGCATCTCTGTCAATGAAGAGGTGGTGCATGGAATTCCGGGCGAAAGAGTTCTTAAAAATGGTGATATTGTTTCGATCGATTGCGGATGCCATAAGGACGGTTTCTACGGGGATTCGGCCTACACCTTTCCGGTCGGAGAGGTTTCGGACGATGTGATGAACCTCCTGAAGCGTACCAAGGAGTCCTTGTACAGGGCGGTGGATGTTGCGGTTGCTGGGAAAAGGGTTGGAGACATCAGCGCAGCCGTGCAGGAATATGTGGAAGGGTTTGGATATTCGGTGGTGCGTGAACTTGTCGGGCACGGAATAGGCAGGCAGTTGCATGAGAAACCTGATGTGCCCAATTACGGGAAGAAAGGCTGGGGTGTGAAGATGATGGCAGGACTGACCATTTGCATTGAACCGATGATAAACATGGGTGCAAAGATGGTTGTCCAGGACCAGGATGGGTGGACGATCCGCACGGCTGACAAATTTCCGTCGGCGCATTTCGAACTTACAGTTGCTGTAAGAAAAGAAAAAGCGGATGTTCTTTCGACCTTCCGGTATATTGAAGAAGTTCTAGGATCAAGAAGCATATAGTATGGCAAAGCAATCGTCAATCCAGCAAGATGGCACGGTAATCGAATCCCTTGGTAACGCAATGTTCCGCGTGGAATTGGAGAACGGGCATGTTATCACAGCACACATCTCGGGTAAAATGAGGATGCATTATATTAAAATTCTTCCCGGAGACCGCGTCAGAATTGAAATGTCACCTTACGATTTAACAAAAGGAAGAATTACGTTCAGATATCAATAGACATAAAGCAAACGTAAAATGAAAGTAAGAGCATCAATTAAGAAAAGATCTGCAGATTGCAAGATCGTTCGCAGAAATGGCAAACTGTATGTCATTAACAAGAAGAACCCTAAGTTCAAACAAAGACAAGGTTAAGATATTAGAAACATAAAATTGGATTATTATGGCCAGAATTGCAGGTATTGACTTACCTAAACAAAAAAGGGGTGAAATCGGGCTGACCTATATCTTTGGTATCGGGAGAAGCACAGCTCAAAAGATCCTTGACTTGGCAGGTGTTGACAGGAATAAGAAGGTTCAGGAGTGGAATGATGAAGAACAGAATAAGATCCGTTCCATTATCAACGATAATTTTAAAATCGAAGGTGCCCTGCGTTCTGAGGTCCAGATGAATATCAAACGCTTAATGGATATCGGTTGCTACCGTGGGATCCGTCATCGTTTAGGATTGCCGGTTCGCGGACAGAGCACGAAAAACAATGCCCGGACCCGTAAAGGCAGGAAAAAAACCGTTGCCAACAAAAAGAAGGCGACCAAAGGTTAATCGTTCAAGCACGTAGTAATTTAGAGTATGGCAAAGACTGAAAAAAGTTCAAAAAAGAGGGTTGTTAAGGTGGATGCAATAGGTAAAGCCTATGTGAACGCCTCGTTTAACAATCTCATCATCACGCTGACCAACAACGCCGGCCAGGTTATCAGCTGGTCTTCAGCAGGCAAGATGGGTTTCAAGGGATCGAAAAAGAATACTCCATACGCTGCCCAGATGGCGGCGCAGGATGCTTCGAAGGTTGCTTATGACCAGGGCCTCCGCAAGGTGAAGGTATATATCAAAGGACCCGGAGCCGGACGCGAGTCTGCAATCCGTACCCTGCACACTGCGGGAATCGAGGTAACGGAGATCATGGATATCACTCCATTGCCCCACAACGGATGCCGTCCTCCCAAAAGAAGAAGAGTTTAATTTTTATTTATATCAAACAGCATGGCAAGATACATTGGCCCAAAGTCCAGAATTGCAAGAAGGTTCAGGGATCCTATTTTTGGTCCTGATAAAAGTTACGAAAAAAAGAATTATCCTCCGGGAATGCATGGTCAGACCAAGCGCAGGGCAAAAGTTTCGGAATACGGAACCCAGCTCATGGAGAAACAAAAAGCCAAATATACTTATGGTATCCTGGAGCGCCAGTTCAGGAATATCTTCCTGAAAGCCGCACGTAAGGGCGGTGTAACCGGTGAAGTATTGCTGCAGCTGATCGAGTCACGGCTCGACAATGTGGTTTACCGCATGGGGATCTCCCCGACCAGGGATGGAGCGCGCCAGCTCATCGGCCACCGCCACATCCTCGTCAACGGGAAGGTGATGAATATTCCCTCGTACGAACTCCACCCGGGCGATATCGTAGCCGTTCGCGAGCGTTCAAAATCTCTTGAAGTAATTACCAACTCACTTTCGGGTCGCGGAAATCAATATCCGTGGCTGGAATGGGACGGAGGCATGATGACCGGCAAGTTCATGAGCTATCCTGAAAGGGACCAGATTCCTGAGAATATCAAGGAACAGCTCATCGTCGAATTGTACTCGAAGTAAAAATATCTCGTTGTTGAGACGCATCGCAATGCGTCTCAACAGATAATAATAACAAATAAAAACTAATATATGGCAATATTACCGTTCCAAAAGCCTGACAAAGTGATCATGGTGGAAGCCGATGATTGCCGGGGGGTATTTGAATTCCGCCCACTTGAACCAGGTTTTGGTGTGACCATTGGAAACTCACTCAGGAGAATTCTCCTATCTTCATTGGAAGGCTTTGCCATCACTTCGGTGAAAATTGAAGGGGTAGAGCAGGAATTTTCCACCATCAAAGGTGTTATTGAGGACGTTACCGAGATCATCCTGAACCTGAAACAAATACGCTTCAAACGGTTGATCGATACCGAAAGCGCTGAAAAGGTTACGGTCGTTATCGCTCAGCAAAAAGAATTCAAAGCAGGAGATATCAATAAATTCCTGTCTGTTTTCCAGGTGCTGAACCCGGAGATTGTGATTTGCCATATGGAATCGAACGTAAAACTGACTGTTGAATTGTCGGTTGACAAGGGCCGTGGTTATGTTCCGGCTGAAGAAAATAAAACCCTGAGTTCTTCCCTGGGCCGGATTGCCATTGATTCAATCCACACACCCATCAAGAATGTTACCTTTAACGTGGAGAATTTCCGCGTTGAGCAAAAGACCGACTACGAAAAGCTTATCATCGAAGTGCTCACGGATGGTTCCATCCAGCCGAAAAGTGCATTGAAAGAGGCCGCCAAGATTCTCATCCACCATTTTATGTTGTTTTCTGACGAAAAGATCACCCTCGATTCTGCAGAAAAAGCCGTGGCCGAGGAATTTGACGAAACCTCGCTGCACATCCGCCAGTTGCTCAAAACGAAACTGGTTGACATGGACCTTTCCGTGAGGGCGCTCAATTGCCTGAAAGCTGCCGATGTTGAATATCTTGGCGACCTTGTGGCCTTCAACAAAAATGATTTGCTGAAATTCCGCAATTTTGGCAAGAAATCACTGACTGAACTTGAAGAGCTCGTTAAGTCGAAAGGACTTGAGTTTGGGATGAATACGACGAAATATAAATTAGATAAGGATTAATTGCGATGAGACACCAGAAGAAATTTAACCATTTAGGAAGAAAAAGTGCACACCGGAAGGCGATGCTGTCAAACATGGCTGCCTCTCTGATCATTCATAAAAGGATCCATACCACGGTTGCCAAAGCAAAAGCGCTTCGTGTCTATGTTGAACCCCTGATCACCAAATCGAAAGAGGACACCACCCATTCGCGCCGTACGGTGTTCAGTTATCTTCAGAGCAAGGAAGCGGTTACCGAACTGTTTCGTGAAATTTCGAAAAAGATCATGGACCGCCCCGGAGGTTATACCCGGATCCTGAAAACCGGTAACCGTTTTGGTGATAATGCCGAAATGTGCCTGATCGAACTGGTGGATTACAATGAAGCCATGTTGTCGCCGGCATCGGATGGCAAAGCAAAGGCAACCCGCCGCAGAAGGTCCGGTGCCAAGAAAAGCACCGGAGATGCTGAAGAAACAAAAACTTCCGATAAGAAGGGCGAAGTTAAAAAAACGGCAAAAAAGGTTGAGGAGCCGGTAAAGGAAACGGTTCCGGATGTAAAACCTGAGGCTGCCGATGAAACTGCCGAAGCCTGATCACGTGAACACAACATATTGAAATCTCAATAAAGGAAAAGGATGACATAGTTAATATGTTGTCCTTTTTTCTTTCAACCAATTATTCAAAACCAAAAAGAAAAAGAACCATGAGCACTATTTTATCAATCCATGCCAGGCAGATCCTGGACTCAAGAGGAAACCCCACCGTAGAGGTGGATGTAGTTACCGAAAGCGGTATTATCGGCCGTGCTGCCGTGCCTTCAGGTGCCTCAACCGGGGTACATGAAGCTGTTGAATTGCGCGACGGTGACAAGAATTACTATATGGGCAAAGGCGTCTTAAAAGCCGTTCAGAATGTCAACACGATAATTGCCGAAGAAATTCAGGGCATGTATGTCACCGACCAGATCGAAATCGATAATAAACTTATCGCGCTCGATGGAACTCCCAACAAGGCAAAACTTGGTGCAAATGCAATCCTGGGTGTTTCGCTTGCCGCTGCCCATGCAGCCGCACAGGTGACAGGGCAAGAACTATACCGCTACATCGGCGGGGTTTCGGCCCAGACCCTTCCCATTCCCATGATGAATATCCTTAACGGGGGGTCACATGCCGATAACTCCATCGACTTCCAGGAATTCATGATCATGCCGGTGGGTGCCAGTTCGTTCAGCGAAGCATTACGCATGGGTGCAGAGGTTTTTCACAACCTGAAGGCCGTTCTTAAAAAAGGTAAATATTCGACCAATGTAGGCGACGAAGGCGGATTCGCACCAAACCTCAAGTCGAACGAAGAGGCCCTGACCGTGATCATGAAGGCGATTGAGATTGCCGGTTATGTTCCCGGCAAAGATATTTATATTGCCCTCGACCCTGCTTCATCGGAGTATTACATTCCCGAGGAAAATGTATATCATCTGAAAAAATCGACCGGCGATAAACTGAGTCCTGCCGACATGGTCTCCTTCTGGAAAGACTGGGCAAAACGGTACCCGATCATCTCCATTGAAGATGGTATGGCCGAAGACGACTGGGATGGCTGGAAAATGATGACAAAAGAACTGGGTAACAAAATCCAGCTGGTCGGCGACGATCTTTTCGTAACAAATGTCGACAGGCTGTCGCAGGGTTTCAAGAAGGGGGTTGCAAATTCGATCCTCATCAAGGTCAACCAGATCGGAACCCTGAGTGAAACGATCAATGCCGTTAACATGGCATATCGTCATAGCTATACTGCTGTCATGAGCCACCGGTCGGGCGAAACGGAAGACGTTACCATCGCCGACCTGGCAGTGGCCCTGAATACCGGCCTGATCAAAACAGGTTCTGCCTGCCGCACCGACCGCATCGCAAAGTACAACCAGTTGCTGCGCATAGAGGAACAGCTGGGAGATACTGCCATTTACCTGGGAAAGGACTTTAAGTACGCAAAGTAAAGGTTAACCAGGTCTGTTGGGTCATGGGATCAAGGGATGAAAGGGTGGGCGCGAAAGGGTAAAAGGGTAAGAAGGCGAGAAGGTGAGACGGTGACAAGGTGACAAGGTGACAAGGTGACAAGGTGACAAGGTTAAAGAGGTAAAAGGGTTACAAAGTTTCGGGTTCGCGGGTGACTGGGGTATCAGGTTGAGGAATCTTGTATTTTGTTAATAACTTTTACTTTTTTACCTGTTACTTTTTGCTGTTTTCATGATTAAGGAGAAACCCTTGGTATGAAAACACATAAAGATCTGAATGCATGGAAAGAAAGCATCGAGCTTGTCGTTTCCGTCTATGAAATTACGGGGAGATTTCCGAAACATGAGATGTTTTGCCTGACGCAGCAACTCAGGAGAGCCGCAGTTTCAGTTCCGTCCAATATCAGCGAAGGAGCAGCCCGTAACTATAAAAGGGAATTTATCAGGTTCCTGAGAATCTCAATGGGCAGTCTCACAGAGGTTGAAACTCAAGTGATTATTTCCTGGAAATTGAGGTACATTGAAGAACCTGAGATGAAGGCTGTCATTGGAAAAATCTACCTCATCCGTTCACAGATCGCAGGCCTCATTAAAAGTGTCGGAATAACAAAGTAAAAAAAAGGACAGGTTGGGAAAATTCCACTTCGTTACATGTTTGGTATTATGTTTGTTAGGATCACTACCTCATAACCTTGTTACCCTGTCACCATTTGACCTTATCACCTTGTCACCTTCTCACCTTTTTAACCCAGTCACCTTTTAATTTTTTATCTTCCCCAGCACCTCCACCAGCAACCCGGTAACGTGCTTTACATTTTCATTGAAGACCTTCAGTACATCCTCCCAGGTCACCGGATCTTCGTCATGTTTCCATGAATCATAATCGGTAGAAAGGGCGATCGCCGCATAAGGGATCCCGGCCTCCATGGCCAGGCTTGCCTCAGGGGCGATGCTCATGTTGATCACATCGGCCCCGAGCAGGCGAAACATCTTTGATTCGGCCCTGGTCGAAAACCGCGGTCCTTCGATGGTTACGATGGTGCCGGCAGGGTGAAAGGGGATGCCTGTTTCCCGGCAACCCGCTATCAGCATCTGGCGGAGTGGTTCGGTAAAGGGGTCAGCCATGGCCGTATGTGCCATCCTGCCGGGTTCAAATGCGTCGTAAAAAGTGTTGACCCGGTGACGGGTGAAATCGATGAACTGGTCGGCGATGACCACATGTCCGCGACCGATCTCTTCCCGCAGGCTTCCGCAGGCGGTGGTTGCAAAAATCATGGTACATCCCAATTCCTTGAGAGCATGGATGTTCGCCCGGTTGTTCACCTGGGTGGGCGGGATGGCATGATCGCGGCCATGCCTTGAAAGGATAAAAACTTCGCAAGCACCAAGTTTTCCCTCGAAGAAAGTTGAACTGGGCTCCCCGTAAGGCGTGACTACCGCAATTTCCCGGGTTTCCTGAAAAATATTTAAGTTCTCGAGCCCTGAGCCTCCGATAATGCCGATTTTCGTCATGTTCGTTTTTTTTGCGAATATAATGCAAACTGACGGGAGGAGGATCATGGAGCCGGAAAAATCAACCTTACCTGTTAAATATATGAATGAAGCATTCTGCATATGAATGAAAAGCTTAATTTTGCCGGACGTTAAGAAACACCACATGGAAATTCAATATATAGGGGAACATCTCTTCCCCGGAGAGATGGGAAAATTATTTGTCTGGCTGGGTTTTGCAACCGCGATCCTGGCGACCATTTTCTATTCGCTGTCATTTTATCGCAGGAACGACCGGCAATTATGGAAAACCATTGCACGCAGCCTTTACATGGTGCATACATTCTCGATGGTTGCCGTAGCGGTTATTCTCTATTTTCTCATTTTCAGGCATTACTTTGAATATGCTTATGTCTGGCAGTATTCATCCGTGGAATTGCCCATCAAATATATCATCTCGTGCTTCTGGGCAGGACAGGAGGGGAGTTTCCTCGTGTGGGCCCTCTGGCAGTCGCTGATCGGCCTGGTGTTGCTGCGTATCGCCAGGAACTGGGAAACACCCGTGATGATGATTTTCTCATTGTCACAGATATTTGTCACCTCCATGTTGTTAGGGATCACCCTGCTTGGCACGAAGATCGGCGCAAGCCCCTTTGCATTGCTGCGTCATACGGTAGGCTCCCTGCAGGGTACCATCTTCGCCATGCCGAACTACCTGACGATGATCACCGATGGCAACGGGCTCAATCCCTTGCTTGAGAACATCTGGATGACCATCCATCCCCCCATCCTGTTCCTCGGATATGCACTCGCCCTGGTTCCTTTTTCATATGCGATCGCCTCTTTTCTAAAAAAGGATTACCACACATGGATCGGGCGTGCCATGCCATGGACCCTGCTGGCATTGCTGACCCTCGGAGCAGGAATCCTGCTGGGAGGAGCCTGGGCCTATGTTTCGCTTACCTTTGGCGGCTTCTGGTCGTGGGATCCTGTCGAGAACTCTTCACTAGTGCCCTGGATGACCCTGGTGGCCGGCTTGCATTTCCTGCTGACAGCCCGGAAGCAGAATTTTGCCCTGTTTGCTGCCTACCTGCTGATCACCCTGTCGTATGTGCTGGTGCTTTATGCTAGTTTCCTCACCCGCAGCGGCGTACTGGCCGATACCTCGGCACACTCTTTTGGCGACAATGGCATGACCAAGCAACTGTTGATTTTCCTGCTCACCTTCCTCGTGATGATGGTGGTAATGATCGGGATCAATGTCAGGAAATTTCATATTCCAAGGAAAGACATCCTGCTTTCGCGTGAGTTCTGGATGTTCATCGGCGCCATCATCATGGTTCTTGCTGCGTTCCAGATTGTTTTTACCACTTCAATCCCGGTTTTCAACGGACTGTTCCATACAGACTTTGCCCCCCCGGTCGACCGTGTCGGATTCTACAATCGCTGGCAGATGCCTTACGCCCTGCTCATCGCCGGGTTTATCGCTTTCAGCCAGTTCCTGAATTACAATGAAAATGATGCAGGACATTTCCTGAAAAAAATGGGGATCCCCCTTGCCCTTGCGGTGCTCAGCTGCATGGCCATCGATTCATTCGGCATTGTAACCCGGATGAATATCCTGATGCTGGTCGGTTTTACGCTTTTTGCCCTTTATGCCTCGTTGTACAACGTGATCTTCAGGACCTCCAAACCGAGGAATACCGGGGCTATTACAGCGCATATCGGGTTCGTGGTATTTGTGCTCGGAACGGCACTGACCTTTTCCAACGCCCAGGTTATTTCAAAAAACACATCGAAGTTTGACCTCGGCGACAGTCAGTCGAATGCCGAGAACCTGGTCCTGACAAGGAATGACACCCTTTCCATGAACGGGTTCTATGTTTCATACGTAAGCAACCGCACCGAGGGAAATACAACGGTTTATTCGATTGATTTTATGACCAGGCAGCACGGTAAAATCAGGAAGGAGTTTACACTTTACCCTTCGGTCAATGTTCATCCGAGGATGGGGGCGGTATATAACCCGGATACACGTCACTTTCTGAACCGCGACTATTATGCCTACATTGCGAATGTATCGAAGGATCCCGACTACATCGTCGTCAAAGCCATCATGAACCCGTATATCAATATCCTGTGGCTGGGAGCGGTCATCATGACCATCGGCTTTGCGATCGCATTCTTCAAACGTGCCCGTCACCGCTGGCAAAGCAATTCCTGATCGCGGCCCTATTTCTCCTTTGCCTTATTCTCAAGCATCGGGACAAACCTGAAGGTGCCATATTCCTTTCTAACAAAGGTCTTTTCGTCCTCTTTAACGACAGTGGTCATGATCTGGACATCGTTGGCCCCCAGGGGAATCACCAGGATGCCACCCGGTTTCAATTGTTCCAGCAGGGCATCCGGTATATAGGGTGCGGCAGCGGTAACAATGATCTTGTCAAAGGGTGCATAGGTGGGCAATCCTTTGTATCCATCGCCGAAAAAGGTTTTGATGGAATGATAACCTATGAGGGGAAGAAACTTGCTGGTTTTATCAAAGAGGGTTTTCTGCCGTTCAATGGTGAAGACCTTCGCACCCAGTTCAGCAAGGATACAGGCCTGGAAACCCGATCCGGTTCCGATTTCAAGCACCTTGTCATTCTTTTTAACCTGCAGCAGTTCACTCTGAAATGCAACCGTGTACGGCTGTGAAATCGTCTGACCTGCCCCGATCGAAAAGGGTTTATCCTCGTAGGCATATTCAAGGAAGGAGGAATCAAAGAAAAAATGGCGTGGAACCTTTTCGATTGCAGCGAGAACAAGGGGGTCGGTGATGCCCTTTTGCATGATATTCCGGACCAGTAATTTCCGGAGTCCCTGATGCCGGTAAGAGTCAACTGGAAGTGCGTTGGCCATGGAATTTTACGTGTTAAAATTTTCACGAAAATACTAAATTCAGTCAGGGTAAAAACCTACCTTTGTAAAAAAAACTAAAATGCTGAAAATCGGAGTTCTGGGTGCAGGCCACCTTGGGAAAATTCACTTGAGATGCATCAAGGATATTCCTGAATTTGATCTGGTAGGGTTTTATGATCCCGACACTGCAAATGCGGAAAAAACCGAAGCCGAATTCGGTGTAAAGAACTGGGATTCACTGGATGGATTGATTGATGCCGTTGATGTGGTCGATATCGTCACACCGACGATTTCTCATTTTGAATGTGCAGCCAAGGCCCTTAAGAAATGCCGGCATGTGTTCATCGAAAAACCCATCGTGACGACGCTGGATGAGGCCCGCGAACTGATTAAAATAGCGGCCGAGGCGAATGTGAAGGTACAGGTGGGACATGTTGAACGGTTCAACCCGGCCTTTCTTGCCGCCGAACCCCTTTTCGACCGGCCTATGTTTATCGAAAGCCACCGCCTGGCGCAATTCAATCCCCGCGGTACCGATGTCCCCGTGATTCTCGACCTCATGATCCACGATATCGATATCATATTAAGCGTCGTTAAGAGCAACATCCGGAAAATCAGCGCAAGCGGCGTAGCCGTCGTCAGCGATACCCCCGATATCGCAAATGCCCGCATCGAATTCGACAACGGGTGTGTTGCCAACATGACCGCAAGCCGGATCTCCCTGAAAAACATGCGGAAATCCCGTTTTTTCCAGCGCGATGCCTACATTTCGATCGATTTCCTGAAAAAGGAGCTTGAAGTGGTGAGGATCACCGACGTTGAAAAGGACACCGCCCCGGTAGGTTTTGTCCTTGAACTTGGTCCGGGCCGCGGAACAAAGCAGATCAGTTTCGATAAACCCGAAATAAAACCCCTCAACGCCATCAGGGCCGAACTGGAAGGGTTTTATGCTTCAATCATCAACAACACCGTACCTGCCGTTACCATCATCGACGGTTACAGCGCACTTGAACTGGCCTATAAAATCATCGAAAAAATAGACCAGAATTCGACCAGTCTCAGCTAATCTTTGATTCTTTTTTTGTTCATTACTTTAATCCTGAAAAATTACAATATCGGTAAAATTCGACCGTTAGCCTTTCAGGAAATAGTGATTTTATCTTATGTTCCATTTATGACGCGGCGGAATTTCCACTTTTATCCATTTGTTTTTCTGTTTCTTCTTTTCACAGCCGTATCATGTGAGAAATTTTCCGGTGACCAAACCGTTCCCGCGTACCTTTCAATCGACTCTATTTACCTGACTACCAACTACTATACCCAGGGTACCACCTCGCAACACATTACCGATGCCTGGGTCACCATCGACAATGAATTCATCGGGGCATTTGAACTTCCTGCAAGGTTCCCTGTTCTTAAAACCGGGAAACACAGCATCAAAATTTTCCCTGGTATAAAAAAAGACGGCATCGCAGCTACCAGGGTCAGCTATAACTTTTACAGTCCTGTCGAGACCATGATCAAACTGGCCCCGGACAGTTCAACAAGGATGGGAACCTTAAAGACGACCTATACCTCCGCCGCACTGTTCCAGTGGAAAGAGGATTTCGAGGAAGTGGCGCTCACCCTGGATACCCTGGCGGGCAGTTCGGCCTATATCCAGCGCACTCCGGTTGGTTCTTCACAAACTTTTGAAGGAAATCATTCGGGGTTGGTGGTGCTCGATTCATTACACTCTTATTTTGAGTGCCAGACACACTCAGCCTATAACATACCTGTCCAACCGGTTTTCCTTGAGATGAACTTCAACACCTCCTGCCAGTTCACGGTCGGCGTGGTAACGTACGGTTCTTCCATTCTTTACCAGACGCCGGTCATTACGCTAAACCCGACCAACGGAATTTGGAAGAAAATTTACATCGACCTTTCAACCACGCTGAATGCCTATACCGGGATGACTACTTACCGGGTATACATGCGCGCGCTGAAGGGCACCGGTGTGAAAAACGCTGCCATTCTCTTTGATAATTTCAAACTGGTGACCCTCTCATCGGCAAAATGATATCGACTGATAACAGAATAGTCCATTATGAATAAACGTTTACAGGTTTTTAAATACATCTTTGCCGATATCCTGGCGGCGTTTATTGCCTGGACTTTGTTCTTCATATACAGGAAATATGCCGTCGACCACCAGATCTTTTCACACCTGCGCGACATCCTGGGCGACCGCAACCTCTATTATGGCATCTCCATCATTCCTGTCTTCTGGCTTGTCCTTTACACCCTCATCGGCACCTATCGCAAAATATACCGCAAAGCGCGCCTCCGCGAGTTCGCGCAAACAATTTTAATTACCATTATCGGAGTTACCATCCTGTTTTTTACCCTGATCCTCGACGACCGGATCATCAACCAGCATACCTACATCGAATTCTTCTTTGTCCTGCTGATGCTCCATCTTTTTTTTACCGGATCGTTCAGGTTTTTCCTGACCTCCAGGGCAGCCTATAAAATTCATTATAAACTGATCGGGTTCAATACCATCATCATCGGCAGCAACGGAAATGCCGTTTCCATTTACAATGAAATTGAAAACCAGGAAAAATCATCCGGGAACAAATTCGTCGGTTTTATCAACGTGGAGGGCTACAAACAATACAAGTTGGCCGAATCCATTCCGCACCTGGGCGGTCTGCAGGATCTCAACAGGCTGGTCAGGGAGTTGTCGATTGAAGAGGTAATTATTGCAATTGAGCACTCTGAAAATCATACTATTGAAAATATTATCACCCAACTCGAAGACACAGATGTGGTGATCAAAATCATACCGGCAATGCAGGACATTCTCATGGGGTCGGTTAAGACAACCTCCATCTTCCACGCGCCCCTTATCCAGATCTATCCCGACTTGATGCCCGACTGGCAAATGTCGCTTAAACGTATCCTCGATCTTGTAATCTCCATTATTTGCCTCATCCTGCTCGCGCCGGTAATGATCATAACGGCGATCATCATCAAGGTGACCTCACCCGGGCCGGTTTTCTTTTCACAGGAGCGTATCGGGATTCGGGGAAAACCTTTTACAATGCACAAATTCAGGACGATGTATAAAGATGCGGAGGATAACGGACCCCAGCTTTCGTCCAAGAACGATCCGCGGATCACCCGTTTCGGCAGGTTCCTGAGGCAATTCCGGGTGGATGAAATTCCCCAGTTTTATACCGTTCTTAAAGGCGACATGAGCCTTGTGGGCCCGCGGCCCGAGCGCCAGTTCTACATCGACATGATCACGCAGCGTGCGCCCCATTACCGCCTCCTGCAGAAAGTAAAACCGGGGATTACCTCATGGGGCCAGGTAAAATATGGCTATGCCGAGAATCTCGAGCAGATGGTGGAACGGCTGAAGTTCGACATCCTCTACATTGAGAATATGTCGCTCGCCATGGATTTCAAGATTTTAATCTATACAATCCTGATCATTATTCAGGGTCGCGGAAAATAGAATATCCTCCACTTTTCCCATAATTTCAGTTGCTTTTCCCTGCAGGTAAATATCTGTGAGCCCGGCCGTGTAATTTGACGGGGCGGGGTTTACCTCGATGATGGCTGCCCCGTTTTCCTTTGCCATGACCGGGATCTGGCTGGCAGGCATCACCTCCCCGGTGGTGCCGATGATAAGGAATACATCCGACAGGGCAGCCGCTTCATAGGCTGCTGCAAGGGGAACCTGGGGGATCGGTTCCCCGAAAAACACAAAGTCGGGTTTCAGGATACCCCCGCACTCGCGGCAGGTGGGAGGAACATGATCAAAGCTGATCTCCGACGACTTGTACATACGCCTGCAATGGGTGCAGAGAAGCTTTTTCGTATTTCCATGGAAGTCGTATACCAGTTGCGAACCTGCCTCCTGGTGGAGGTTGTCGATATTCTGGGTGATGGTCCGGCCAAGCATTCCCTCCTGTTCCATGCGGGCAAGTACAAGGTGGGCTCTGTTGGGCCTGGCTTCCGTGAAAAAATCGTAGAAAATCTCTTTGATCACCCTCCATGAACCGGCAGGGTCCCTGTGGAAATTGCTGATGTCGAGTACGCCCGGATCATATTTGTTCCAGAGACCGCCCTCGCCGCGAAAGGGGGGGATGCCGCTTTCAACCGAGATCCCTGCTCCCGTAAACGCGGTTGTGAACCTGGATTTTTTTAGTAATCGTACTGCTTCAAGGATTTTTTGTTCCATCTTGTCGGGGTTAAAATGTAAGGAATACCGGCAACGTGGTGGTCAATGGTTTGATATTCTGTGTTCTCCTGGTTTCCTCTGCGGACTCCGTGTTTGAAAAATCATTCAAAACCACAGAGGCCGCAAAGGAGTGAAGGAGGCCACGGAGAAATTTATCGTGGGACAGCGATTATTACTTAAGCCATTTATCGAGCCAGTTGTAAAAAGTCCGCTGCCATAAAATTCCATTCTGGGGCTTCAGGACCCAGTGATTTTCATCGGGAAAGTAAAGGAATTCGGCAGGTATCCCGCGGAGCTTTGCCGCATTGAATGCCTGCATCCCCTGCGTTGCCGCGATCCGGTAATCGAGTTCCCCGTGGATCACCAGGATCGGGGTATCCCATTTGTCGACGAACCGGTGGGGCGAATTTGCATAGGAGCGCTGCGCCGTTTTATTTGTTTTATCCCAGAAGGGGCCGCCGAGATCCCAGTTGACAAACCACATCTCCTCGGTTTCAAGGTACTGTGATTCGAGGTTGAACATTCCGTCGTGGGCAATAAAAGCCTTGAAACGCTTGTTGTGGTTTCCTGCAAGCCAGTAAACCGAAAAGCCGCCATAACTTGCGCCGACGCACCCGAGTTTATCTTTGTTTACATAGGGTTCTTTTGAAACGGCATCGATGGCGCTCAGGTAATCTTTCATGTTCTGCCCGCCATAATCGCCGCTGATCTCGGCATTCCAGGCCTGGCCGAAGCCCGGTAAGCCACGGCGGTTTGGAGCAACAATGATGTAACCGTTCGCCGCCATCATCTGGAAGTTCCACCGGTACGACCAGAACTGGCTGACGGTACTCTGGGGTCCGCCTTCACAGTAAAGCAGGGTCGGGTATTTTTTGGCCGGGTCGAAATGGGGCGGATAGATGACCCACGTTTGCATATCCTTGTTGTCGGTAGTCTTGATCCACCGTTGTTCGATGCGGGCCAGGGCAAGCTTGTCAAGCACATCCTTGTTGGTGGTGGTGACCGGGGTGTCTTTTCCGGTTGCCGGGTTCACGGAGAACAATTCGGTCGGTTCCGACATCGACATCCTCGATGCGATCAGTTTGTCGCCGGCAGGGATCACACCGGTGTAATTGTGAATCCCTTCGGTGATCTTCGCGATCCTGCCGTCGGAGACATCGAGCCTGTAAATTTCGTCGGTGGCATGAAAATCGCTGATGAAATAGATCGATTTGCTGTCGTCGGTCCATGCCATGCTCTCGGCATTCTGATCAAAATCTTTTGAAAAATCGGTTTTTGTCCTGGTGCCGAAATCATAAACGAACAGCCGGTTCTTATCCGATTCGTAACCGTCGTGTTCCATGCTCGACCATGCGATCTTTTTCCCGTCGGGTGAATAGACGGGGGCCACATCGTATCCCATCATACCTTCGGTGAGGTTGGTGGCCTGCCCGGAGGCAAGATCATAAAGATAGATGTCAGAATTGGTTGACTTTGCATATTCAAGGCCCTTCTTTTTACGGCATGTGTAGGCAATGGTCCTGCTGTCGGGGCTCCAGGTGATCTGCTCCATCCCTCCAAAGGGCATCAGCGGGGTTTCGTAAGGTTCGTTCAGCATGATATCCTTGCCCCTTGTGATCATATCCGTCGCCAGGTCGGCAACAAAAATGTGACTGGTCGACTGCACCCATGTATCCCAGTGACGATACATCAGGTCGTCCATGATCCGGCCGCTTGCCTTGGGGAGGCCGGCATAGAGATCTTTCATCACCTTTTCACACGGGACGTCGGCGGTGTAAAGTATTTTTTTCCCGTCGGGGGAATACTTGAAACCATTGATGCCGTTCTCGATGTTGGTTACCTGTCGCCGGTTGTTCCCATCCGGATCCATCTCCCATACCTGCATGCAACCCGTTTCGGCCGACATGAAGAGCACTTTTTTCCCGTCGGGGCTCCACAACGCCTGGTATTCACTGAATTTGGTGGTGGTGATGCGTTTCAGGTTCTGCCCGTCGGTGCCGATCGTGTACAACTCCCGGTTTCCCTTGTTCTGGGCGACATCATAATAGGTTACCCCGTAAAGGATGGTTTTCTTGTCGGGCGACAGATCGGGTTCACTCAGCCTTCCGAAACTCCACAACACTTCCGGTGTCATCAGGTCACTCCTGAGATCAGGGCTCTTTTTCTCGATCAGGGGTGCTTCCGCCTGTTTGTTCTCTTTGGGTTTGCATGCGGTAAACCCGGCAAGCACAGCCACCAGGAGAAACAATGTGATTCTTTTCATGTTTTTAGTTTTTGATTAGGTTTATAATAGTCTGGGCAGAAACAGGATGACCCCGACAATGACCGCGATAGCGGCGGCCATCAAAACGGCTCCTGCTGCAACATCTTTTACGATCCCGGCCTGCTTTTCATAGCCGGGTGAAACCAGGTCGACCAGTATTTCAATAGCGGTGTTCATCGCCTCCATGGTGATGACCAACCCGATGGTGAGCAGAAGGATGCACCATTCGGTGGCGCTGAGCCGGGCGAGCGCGCCGCAGGCGACTGCGATGCAAACGGCGACAAGGTGTATCCTGAAATTCAGCTGACTGCCTGCCGTGTATTTTATCCCGTTGGCGGCATAGCCGAAACTCCGCAAACGGCCTGTGAGATGTGGTTTCAGTCCATGTATCGGCGGCATCAGTTCTGGCTGTTTAAATGTTTCTCAAGCACCGACATCAGTTCGTGTGCTTTGATGGGTTTTGAAATGTAATTGTCGCAACCGGCGGCAATGCTTTTTTCCCGCTCCCCCTTTAACGCGTAAGCTGTCTGGGCAATCACAGGCAGGTTCGGATGCTCCTTTTTCAGAATCTGGGTTGTTTCATAACCGTCCATGACGGGCATGCGGATATCCATCAGGACAAGGTCAAAATCCCTCAGTTTGCAGATCGCGATCGCCTCCATGCCGTTTTTCACCCATACCAGTTTTGCCCCTGTATTTTTAAGCATCCGCTCCATCAGCAGGTAATTTGAATCTTCATCTTCGACGACCAGGATGTTCTTCCGGCTCCAGTCTTGCACCTTCATCGGAACATGCACCTGCCCGTATGGTTCGATGAACCTGGAGGTATTCTGGTATAGGGGCAGGAGAATGTAAAATGAGGTCCCTTTGCCACGTTCCGATTCAACGCGGATGGTCCCTCCCAGGAGCTGGACCAGGTTTCTTGAAATGGTGAGCCCCAGGCCGGCACCCCCGTATTTCCGGGTGGCGGTGTCGTCAACCTGCCTGAAACGCTCGAAGATGATATTGTGCATTTCCCGGGGGATCCCGATTCCGGTATCGCACACATAGAATTCAAGGTAGGGGATGGTCCCGATGTTTTTCTGAATGTAGCCGAATTCAACATGTCCCTGGTCGGTAAATTTCAAACCATTTTCAATCAGGTTTGTCAACACCTGGCGAAGCCGGTTGCCATCGGTAAGGATCGTGAAATCGGGATCCTCGTTGCCCGGAATGCAGTTGAGAGCAACTTTTGTTTTGTTGGTTTTGCGTTTCACCTCGTTGAGGGTGACTACGAGATTCGACATCAGGGAGTTGAGCAGGCAATCTTTGATCTCGATTTTTATCTGGCCCGATTCAATCTTGGCAATATCAATGATGTCGTCGATAATCCGCATGAGGTCGTTCCCGCGTTCCCTGATGATTTCGATGAATTCCTGCTGTTCATCCCTGGTGAGTTCAGGCTCGGACAGAAGTGATGAAAAGCCCAGGATGGCATTCATGGGGGTCCGGATCTCATGCGACATGTTGGCCAGGAAAGCCGATTTCAGCCGGTCGGAACCTTCTGCTTTGTCGCGGGCTGCTATCAGGCTCTGCTCGATGCGTTTATGTTCCGAAATGTCGCGGTATATGCAGTAGCCGCCTACAACCTGGTTGTTTATTGTTATCGGTGTGGCAAGGATGGAAACATCGATCAGGTGACCGTCCTTGTGATTGCGATGCGTCTCGGTCTCGGTAGTGATCCCCTTCAGGATGTCGGTTGTTATTTTTGTGGATTCGGCCCGGTTACCAGGATCGGCGATGAGATCATCGACGGTCCGGTCAAGGACGTCGGACGGGGTGTATCCGAACAATTTCAGAAACGCCGTATTTACCCTCACGATTTTGCCAAGTTCCGTTGTCATGATGATTCCTTCGGGAGAACCTTCAAACAACTGGTCCAGGTACGCCTTTTCCTTCTGGAAGGACTCTTCCGCTCCTTTCTTGAAAATGGTCGTTGCAATGTGATCGGCGACGAAACTGAGCAGTTCGAGGTCATGCAGATCGTATTGTTCGGGATTGGTGTAACTCTGGATTGCGATAACCCCGATTACTTTGTTGCCGACCTGGAGCGGAGCGCCCAGCCATACTTTCGACATGGTCCCCACAATTTCGATGGCCCCGGAAGCGACAAGTTTTTCTGTATCCTGTTGTGATGCAAGGAGCGGAGTTCTCGTTTTTATGACATAGGCAGTCAGTGTCTTGCCTGCCGGGAAGGCAGTAAAAGTGTCGTTTGAATCAACCTGGAAGGGCAGTGTGATGGTATCGGAACCTTCATCATACATGGCCAGGTAGAAATTTTCGACATCGATGATCATCCCGAGGCTCTTGTGAATCAACCGGAAAACCTCGTCAAGGTTGCCGGAAGTGTAGGATGCTTTTGATATTTCAAGCAACACATTCTGGATCTGTTCGGCATGTTTGTATTCCGAGATGTCAGAGATGAAACCTTCTATAAAGGAGTTGCTGCCGTCGGGGGGATTGATGTATTTCCCTTTTTCCCACACCCATTTTATTTTCCCGTCGGCACATTTTATCCGGTACTCGACGATAAAGGGCTTGTTGGCATGCTGGCCGATCTGCACCTCCTCCCATACACGCTCCTGGTCCTCTGCAACGATGAGATCGTTGTAGGTAATGGATTTGTTCAGGATGATGTCGGCCGGGGAATAACCTGTGAGTTCAATACAGCCGTCGCTGATGAATTCCATGGTCCAGTTGCGGTCGTTGCGGCACCGGTAAACCATCCCCGGCAGGTTGTCGAGCAGCGTCGCAAACTGTCTTTTTGATTCGGAGAGTTCGCCCGTTCTTTTTTGTTGTTCCGAAATGTCCATGAAGGTTTCCAGCACGGCTGGCGTGCTGCCGAACATGACGGGGATCGAAATGTTCAGAATGGGAATTTCCCTTCCGCTCCTGTGGAACAGGATACCCTCTGAATCCCTGACCACGCTGCCGTTACCGGTGAGGTTGTGAACATCGGTGCCTGTGGCGCGGATCCTCGCGGTAACCGAGGTGCCGGTCAATTCCCCTGGTTTATCATAACCCATCAGAGAAACCCCCGTTTTGTTGATCATGAGAATCTTGTCACCGCTCCCGGCAATCATCAGTCCATAAGGGATGGCATCGAAAATGGCGTGCATGCCGTCAAATTCAAGGACCCTCCTGGTGGTATCGTCATATTTTGCAGTAATGTCGGCCAGGGTGAACTGGCAGAGGTTGCAGGTCCCGTTTTCGCCGGGGATGACATTCCCGTCCACCGCTACCGTAATGGCTTGACCGTCACGGCGGATCATTTCAAATTCAGCGTGGTGCATTTCACCGTCCCTGCACAGTTGCACAAACATGGACTGAAACCGGCCTGGACCTTCCCCCGACAGGAGATCACCAAACAACCTGCCAATCACCTCTTTCTCATCAAACCCCGTGATGGCTTGCCAGCATGGATTCACAAGGAGCAGCCTCCCTTGGCCATCAAGCCGCTGGTAACCAACGGGGGCATGGTGCAGCAACCCGAGGAGGCAGTCACGTTCAGATGGTGGAGCGACACTGGATTTTCGGAGAATATCCGTTTCTTCGATGTGTGGGTTCATTTGTATGATGAATTGCTTATGATGCTTACAAATAGCGTCTTACCCTCAAACGGTAATCCTCCCATTGCGCTCCGAACCTCTCTTTCAGGAAATTCTCCTCGCTTTTTATGATCTGGTGATGGATATAGATGCTGAAAATGGTAAACGAGAAATTGATCAGGTCGGGGAAATACAGGACAGATCCGATGGTGATCAGGTACACCCCGGTATAAAGCGGGTTGCGGCTGAAGCTGTATATGCCCCTGGTCTTCAGGGTTGTCGCGGTATCAGGCAGCCCCACCTTCAGCGATTTTCCAAGCCCGATGATCGCCAACGCTGTCATGAAGGCGCCGACCCACAGGAGCCCTGTTGCAATCCAGCAAAGAATCGGGGGGACGGGAATGTAACCGAGTTTCGGAAGCAGGGCCTTGACTAAAAAAAGTCCCCAGGAGATTGCCATGGTCACTTTGCCTGTATAAAAATAATATTTGTCTATCGTGGGTTTTCCAAGCAGTTCGACGCCGTTATTCCTGAGCCCCGCGACCTGCACGATCAGCACCATCCCCAGTATGCTGAAAGCCGCCAGAACGAAATAACTGTGATGTGGCATCTTTTTTTTCGTAAATGTATATAAATTTCCGGTTTTACGTAAGTTTTCACCCGTAAATTTTTCAAGCAGATATTGCCTACCTTTGTCTGATACTTCATCCATACATGTCTACCGTCCTTCAAGTTGAGAATCTTGCCCGCTCTTATGGTGAAAAAAACCTGTTCGAAAACATCTCTTTTATTATCAGCGAATCGCAGAAGGTTGCGCTGATCGCCCGCAACGGTGCCGGGAAAACAAGCCTGCTGAACATCATTGCCGGGCTTGAACCCTGCGATGCCGGCAACGTGAACATTTTCAACAAAGGATCGTTCGAATACCTGAAACAGGACCCGGCCATGTCGCCGGAAAATACGGTATTTGAAGAGGTTTATTCTCATTCAAACGAGATTCAGCGTGCCATCCTTACCTATGAGCATGTCATTAAAAGCAGCGACAGGGAAGCCATCGAGCACGCCATCGCACAGATGGACGCCATCGAGGGCTGGGAATATGAAACACGGGTCAGGCAAATTCTTACCCAACTCAGGCTTCCCGACCTCGACCAGAAGATCAGCGAGCTTTCGGGGGGGCAGCGCAAGCGGGTGGCCCTGGCCAAGGTGCTCATCACCGAGCCCACCTTCCTGATCCTTGACGAACCGACGAACCACCTCGATGTGGAGATGATCGAATGGCTGGAGGAGTACCTGTCGAAAAGCAGCATCACGCTGCTGATGGTGACACACGATCGCTATTTTCTCGACCTGGTTTGCAACGAAGTGCTGGAGATGGAACATGCAGCCATATACCGTTACAAGGGTAATTACAGCTATTTCCTGGAAAAACAGGCTGAACGCATCGACAACCAGAACAAAGAGACGGAACGTGCCCAGAATTTAATGCGCACCGAGCAGGAATGGATGCGGCGCATGCCGAAAGCCCGCACCACCAAGGCAAAGGCGCGCATCGACAGCTTTTATGAGCTGCAGGAAAAGGCCTCCAATAAAGTTTACGAAGAACGGATGAACCTGAACATCGAAGGAGTAAGGATGGGTAACAAGATCCTTGAAATCAACGATGTATCGTTCAATTGGGGCGAACGGGTCATCCTGAAGGGATTCACCTATACCTTCAAACGCGGTGAAAAGGTGGGGATCGTCGGGAAGAACGGCTCCGGGAAATCGACCTTCCTCGACATCATTACCGCCAGGCTCCGTCCGCAGAAGGGCCATATCGCGAAGGGTGAAACCATCCAGTACGGTTATTACAAGCAGCAGGGACTCATCTTCGACGAAGAAACCAAGGTGATCGACGTGGTAAAGGAAATTGCCGAAGTCGTCAGGATCGGTAACGGGGATAACATATCGGCGGCTGCCTTCCTCAACTATTTCATGTTTCCTTATCCTACGCATTTTCAACCGGTTTATAAGCTGAGCGGGGGTGAAAAACGACGGCTGTACCTCGTCACGGTGCTTATGAGGAGTCCCAACTTCCTGATCCTCGACGAACCCACCAACGACCTTGACATTCTTACACTCAACGTTCTTGAAGACTACCTGGCCACCTTCAACGGCTGCGTGGTGGTGGTCACCCACGACCGCTATTTCCTCGATAAAATCGTGGATCACCTGTTCGTCTTTGAAGGCGACGGCGCCATCAGGGATTTCCCCGGGAACTACACCCAGTACAAACTCTGGAGCGATGAGCGGAAACGCGGGGAAATGATGAAGAAACGGCTTGCCGTCCGAAAGCCCGAACCTCTCCGGGTTTCTGCAGTCGCCCCGGGTAAGCTTTCATTCAGGGAGAAAAGGGAGCTCGAAACCCTCGAACAGGAGATCACAGCTCTTGAAGCGGAAAAAAACACGATCGAAACCGGACTGCAATCGGGGAGCCTGTCGGCCGCGGAATTGAAACAGCAGTCGGAGCGTTGGGCTGCGCTGATTCCCGAAATTGAACAAAAAACCGGGCGTTGGATGGCGTTGAGCGAAAGGGAGGAAACATTATGAAAAACTTGCCGAACCTGCTTATTGTCGATGATACCGGGGAAAACCTCTATTTTCCCGAAAGCATCCTCCGGAAAGTGGAAGTCAGCATCATCCGGGCGCTGTCGGGGAAGGAGGCGCTGGAGATTACACGGGGACAGGGATACCGGTTCCCCTGGGAGTAAAAAAAAATATCAAAACCCTGTCATTTTCGCCCCCGGTTTCGCTATATTTGTATTCCTGATTGCATTGAAATACGACAACCATGTCATTTTTTCAACATCTTGCCTGGGGGGTGTTTCCTATCCTCTCACCCCGCGGATTTCCGCTGTCCAAAGCCGGTTTCCCTCTCCTGACCGGAGCCTTTGGAACCAGACTTCCCTATGTCTCCTCTAAGTCTCCTCTAAGTCTCCCCTAAGACCTCTCTAAGTCTTCTCTAAGTGTCGTTTCATATTGGTACATGTTTTTGTCGTGCATTCATGGTGCTTTATTCGTGCATTGTTGCAACTGCCATGCATCATTCAAATGCCTGCATGGTTGTTCATACGGGGCGACAGCCTATGCTCAAACCGGGACAGACCCTGATTTTTTTGCGGGGGTGGATGAACCGGAATAAATTCAACATGGTTATCCCATTTATTGCTGAAATTTAAGCCATTATTGCATTCTGTGTTTTTTTGCTTAAATTTGTATAGGAGTTCGGCTAAAAATCCCACTTTCAGGCTCATTCATCGTCCTTCATCATCGTTGCAGAATTGAATCACCGGTATTTCTCTCATGGTAAACCGCCGGTTTAATTGAATGAAAGGAAGACAGCGGGCGTGCGTCCCCCGGGGGTTTGTTCCCCCTGCTGTTTCCGGTGTGCTCGGAGCTTGGGGGCTTATACATGAGATGATTATATAGGTGAATCAAGCGTCAAAAATATTTTAAATTCCGATTTGGCCTTTAGATTTTTAAACTGAATTACAGTGATTTACACGGAAACCCACAGAGAAGACAGAAAGCTACAAAGAGAATAGAAAAACAACTTATAGGGTGCCTGCAATTGAATAATTACAGGTATCACAGATCAACCGCTGTGGTCCTTCAGGACTTCTCTGTAGGTCTCTGTGTAATAAACATTGACTGGCAATGGCCAACCCTTGATGCGCATTATATGCGAAGGTTCACGCCCTTTGATTTTCATCGGCAGGCCGGGTATGAAGCAGTTGATACGGTTTAAAAGCAAGCGATTATGTTTGATAACGATGAAAATGAAGGAACCGGGGAACTGCGCCGGAAAGCTGAAGATCTGGTAAAATCCGCCTCTGTTTCGGGTGCCTTTTCAATGCCCGACCTTTCAGAAACCGACATATTGAAACTCATTCACGAACTCCAGGTGCACCAGGTCGAACTGGAAATGCAGAATGAAGAGCTCCGTCATGCCTGGGCAGTAGGACAAATTGCGGTTGACAAGTATACCCAGTTGTACGAATTTGCACCAACAGGATATTTTTCATTGTCAAGGGAGGGCAAAATTACCGACATCAACTTTTCCGCGTCCCAGATGCTGGGGAAAGAGCGTTTGCGTTTAAAAAACAGCTCCTTTATTTTTTTTGTTTCGAATGATACGAAACCGGTATTCAGACATTTTTTTGAGAACGTATTTGCCGGTAAAACCAGGGAAATGTGCGAGCTGGCCCTTGCAACAGGTGGAAATTCCCCTTTCTATGTTCAGCTTACCGGCAGGCTTACCGAAAATGAAGATCAATGCCTGGTTGCCATGATCGATGTCACCGAACGGTTAAGGCTTGAAAAGGAGGTTAAAGAGCGTGAAGAAAAATACCGCATCATCGTTACTACCTGCCGGGATGCCCTGTTTCTTATTGACCCGGAATCCGGTGCAATCCTGGATGCAAATGATGCCGCCTGTAAACTCTATGGTTTCTCCACGGAGGAATTGAAAGAATTGAAAAACACCGATTTATCCTTTGAACCGGCCGCGACAAGATTTGCGACGATCAACCTGAAGGAGAGAATCGAACTTCGATATCACAAAAAAAAGAATGGGCGGGTCTTCCCGGTGGATATTTCCTCAAACCTTTTAATGATGGACGGGAGGGAGGTCATCCTTGCCGCGATTCGCGACATAACCGATCGCCAGGCAGATGAAGATGCCCTGAAAGAAAGTGAGGGACGATTCAAGTCTTTGTTTGAACGGCACAGCGCGATCATGCTGCTCATCGATCCCGGATCAGGTCAGATCATCCATGCAAACCATGCCGCGGCACTGTTTTATGGATACAGTATTTCCGAATTGTGTTCCATGACCATCGACCAGATAAACGGGTTGTCAGCCGGGGAGGTAAAATCAGAGTTGCTAAACGCGGCCGGTCAAAACCGCAACTTCTTCGTTTTTTCACACTTTTTAGCCAGCGGGGAGGAACGTATTGTTGAAGTGCATTCATCCCCGATCGATTATTTGCAGAAACGGGTGCTTTTTTCAATAATATTTGACATTACCGAACGCAAACAGGCTGAGACATTGATAACCCTTAAAAATGCAGAACTGCTGAAACTCAGCGCCGAAAAAGACAAATTCTTCTCCATCATCGCCCACGACCTGCGCAGCCCTTTCAATGCATTCCTTGGCTTGTCAAAGATGATGATCGAAGAGTTTGATACCATATCATCCGATCAGCTTCGCAATATCGCCATGAGCATCCAGAAGTCGGCAACCAACCTTTACAGCCTTCTGGAAAACCTGCTGGACTGGTCGCGCATCCGGAGGGGGGCAATCCCATTTGAACCTGCATTATTGTCGCTGCTGCCAATGATCGAAGAAGCTTTAAAACCGGTCGGGGAATTGGCCTTCAGAAAGGAGATAGAGATCGGGTATGAAATTGCCGCCGATTGTAAGGTTTTTGCCGACCGGTTTATGCTGGGTACGATCCTGCGCAACCTGGTTGCCAATGCCGTGAAATTTTCTTACAGGGGCGGAAAAATATCCATTGTTGCAAAACCTGCGGGCGGCCACCTGGTTGAAATATCCATCAGGGACAAAGGAATTGGCATGGATGGAAAAATGGTTGAAAATCTGTTTCACCTCGATAATCATGCAAACAGGAAGGGCACGGAGGGAGAGTCCTCTACAGGACTGGGCCTCGTCATCTGCAGGGAGTTCGTTGAAAAAAACGGAGGAACCCTGCGGGCGGAGAGCAAGGAGGGCAATGGCTCCGTATTTTATTTTTCATTGCCGGCAGACAGCGGGGAGGAGTGACGAGTGACGAATGACCTTAGAACGGACCCATGAGCGACAGGAGAACAAAATACATAGAGACGGTAAAAAAAACAACCCCGGGGCTGATCACCGGATTATCTTCGTTCCCCATCGTGGGCATTGGCGCCTCGGCAGGCGGGCTTGAAGCACTGGAACAGTTTTTCGGGAGCATGCCCAATGACAACGGCATGGCCTTCGTGGTCATTCAGCACCTCGACCCCAACCATGCAGGCATGATGCCCGAATTGCTGCAACGGATCACCCCCATGAAGGTATTCCAGGCAGCCGACCGGCTGAAGGTGAAACCCAATTGTGTATATGTGATCCCCCCTGGCAAAAGCCTCTCGATGCTCAATGGCGCCTTGCATTTGTTCGACCCGGTTCAGGCGCGGGGGCTGAGGCTGCCCGTTGATGTTTTCTTTCGTTCGCTGGCCGATGACCAGCAACACCGGAGCATAGGCATCATCCTGTCGGGAATGGGCAGCGATGGCAGCCTCGGGCTGAAGGCCATCAAAGAAAAAAACGGGATGGTGCTGGTGCAGGAGCCGGCCACCGCAAAATTCGATGGCATGCCGCGCAGCGCCATCGAAGCGGTCATTGCCGACATTATAGCGCCTGCCATGGAATTACCAGCGCGGCTGATCTCATTTCTTAACTTTATCCCGGCCGCGAAGCCAGACAGCGACATCGATGGGAAAACCACCGGCAATCTCGATAAAATCATCATCCTGATCCGTGACCAGACCGGCCACGACTTTTCAATGTACAAGAAAAACACCCTTTTCCGACGCATTGAAAGACGCATGGGGGTTCACCAGATTGACAAGATTAACACCTACGTACACTTTTTACAGGAGAATACAAGGGAGATCGACATTCTGTTCAAGGAGTTGCTCATCGGCGTTACAAACTTTTTTCGCGATGCCGCTGTTTGGGACTGCCTGAAAGAAAAAGTGATTCCCGCACTTACCGACGAATTTCCTTATGGGCATGTGCTGCGCGCCTGGGTTACGGGATGTTCGACAGGCGAGGAGGCCTACAGCCTGGCCATTGTCTTTAAGGAGGCGCAGGAAAAAACTCAAAATCATAAAAACATAACGCTCCAGATATTTGCCACCGACCTCGACCCCGACGCCGTTGAGATTGCGCGCAGGGGCGTTTACTCCTCCGGTATTGCGGCGGATGTATCCCCCGAACGCCTGAACCATTTTTTTATGGCCGACATGGAAGGGTACCGCGTGAATACCTCCATCCGCGAAATGGTGGTGTTTGCCAGCCAGAATGTGATCAGGGATCCTCCCTTTACCAAGCTCGACATTCTTACCTGCCGCAATTTACTCATATACATGCAGCCGGATCTGCAGAAGAAGGTGATCGGGCTTTTTCATTACAGCATGAACCCCGGCGGATACATGCTGCTGGGCACTTCCGAAACCCTGGGGACCGAAAAAAGGGGTTTTGCGGAGGTTGATTCCAGGTTGAAGATTTTTAAACGCAGCATCTCGCCTGCGGAGAAGGTACTGGTTGATTTTCCAAGTTCTTTTTCACCGCCGAAGCGCTTAACAGCCGAAGAGACAAAACCGCCGGAGGATGTTGTCAACCTGCAGGCCGCGGCCGACCAGTTCATGCTTCGGCACTTTACCCCGGCCGGTGTGCTGGTGAATGGCGAGGGTGACATTTTATACATGACTGGCAGCATCGGCCGGTACCTTTCGCCGGTTGCCGGGAAGGCTAATTATAACATCCATGTGATGGCACACGATGGTTTTCGCCAGGGTTTGCCCGGGGCACTGCGCAAAGCGATGCAAAACCCCGACCCGGTCGTACTGGCCAATGTGAAGGTCGGGACCAACGGGGGCACCCGCTTTGTTAATGTAACAGTTCAAAGGATTGAGAAACCCGGTTCAACGGCCGGTTTGGTTATGGTTGTATTTGCCGACGTGCCTGCCCCGGTAGAAAATGCAGCATTGAAACCGGTCAACAGGAAAAACAGTTCATCAGGGCGAATGAAAGAACTTGAAATTGAACTGCAAAGGAACCAGGAGGATATGCAGGGTACCCGGGAGGAGATGCAGACCGCCCAGGAGGAGTTGAAATCAACCAACGAGGAACTCCAGTCAACCAACGAAGAATTGCAATCGACCAACGAGGAACTCAACACCTCCAAGGAAGAGATGCAGAGCCTGAATGAAGAGCTGCAAACGGTGAATGTGGAGCTGCAGAGCAGGGTGACTGATTTTATCAGGGCAAACGACGACATGAAAAACCTGCTTAACAGCACGGAGGTTGCAACTTTGTTTCTCGACAGGGATATGAACGTCCGCAGGTTTACCGACCAGGTAACGAAAATTATCAAATTGCGGAACTCCGATACCGGCAGACCCTTCACCGACCTGGTATCCGATTTGCAATATCCTGAAATCGTGAGCCATGTCACGGAGGTGATCCGAACCCTGGTATCGGTTGAAACTGCCATTCCAACCACCGACGGAAGGTGGTTTAATGTCCGGATTATGCCATACCGCACGGTTGATGACCACATTGACGGGCTGGTGATAACATTTTCGGATATCACCTTCGCCAAGATTGCCGAGAAAACGCTGTCCATCTCTGAAACCCGCTACCGCCGCATCTTTGAATCGGCAAAAGATGGAATTCTTATCCTGGATGCAGAATCCGGTAAAATCGTGGATGTGAATCCATTTCTCATCAAATTGCTGGGCTATTCAAAAGAACAGTTCCTTGAAAAAGCGATCTGGGAAATAGGATTCCTTAACGACATCGTCGCCAACAAGGATATCTTTACGGAATTGCAGGAGAAGGAGATTGTCAGGTATGAAGATTTACCGCTTGAAACAGCGGATGGCAGGAAGATCAATGTTGAGTTCGTCAGCAATGTATACCTGGTCTCCGGCGTGAAGGTAATCCAATGCTTTATCCGCGAAAGCATTGGCCACATTCCGTTTTAAAAATGATCTTCGATGAAACAGGACAAAAAATCAACATCCGGTATTCTGCGGCATAAGGCCGAAATGTTTCTGAAAAACAGGCCTTCGGCATCAGCTTCACAACTTTCTGAAACAGAGATGGTGGAACTTATTCACGAACTTGAAGTGCACCAGGTGGAGCTGGAAATGCAGAATGAAGAGCTCATGAAGGCAAGGTCCGCCGCTGCAGATTCCGCTGAGAAATACACCAGCCTCTATGAATTTGCCCCTGCGGGTTATCTTACCATCTCCCCTGATGGAAGAATTCATGAGATCAACCTCCGCGGAACACAAATGCTGGGCAGTGACCGTTCCCATTTACAAAACAGTTTTTTTGATATTCATGTTTCCAAAGAGACCAAGTCAATTTTCAACCAGTTCCTGAACAGGGTGTTTGATAAACAGGAAAATGAGTCATGCGACGTGGCCCTGACAACGAATGGCAGCATCCCCGTGTATGCTCAGCTTACCGGTGTTTTAGCTGAAAACGGCGTGAATTGCCTGCTGACCGCTGTTGACATTACCAAACGCAGGCATGCGGAAGAGAGGGCATGCCAGCTGGCCGCCATCGTTCAGTCATCAGAGGATGCCATCATCGGAAAAAACCTCGGCGGGATGATCACAAGTTGGAACAAGGGGGCAGAAAAAATATACGGGTATACAGAATTGGAGATGATCGGCAGACCTGTTTCAATACTGACTCCGGCGGGTAACGACGATGAGGTTCCCGCCCTCCTTGAAAGGATCAAATCGGGACAGGTTATCCAGCATTACGAAACCTCGCGCAGGAGAAAAGACGGGTCGGAAATCCAGGTGTCGCTCACCATTTCTCCCATTTTTGATTCCGAAGGCAGGATCATTGCCGCGTCGACCATTGCAAGGGACATCACGGGGCGCAAGCAGGCAGAGCAGACCCTGCATGAGAGCAGGCAGGAGCTGGTTCATACCATCAGCCAGCTAGCGCTGGCGCAGCAAACCGGGCATGTCGGTTCCTGGAATTTCGATCTCAGAACCAATAAACTCAGCGGATCGGCCGAAGCGCAGCGATTGTTCGGTCTTTTTGACCGTGATAACTCTTTTGATCTTCAACACATTGAGGACTGCATTCCCGACCGCGAACGGGTTCACCAGGCTTTGACAGATCTCATTGCAAATGGCACTCCGTACGACCTTGAATATGTCATTAATCCGGCCGATGGATCGGAACCCAGGGTCATCATCTCAAAAGCCACCATCGGAAAAGATTCGGCAGGCAATCCTGTTTCAGTGAACGGCATCGTCCAGGACATCACCGAAAATAAGCTCATCTCTGAGAAATTACTGTCACAGACAACGTTGCTTGAAGCCCAGCTAAACTCTACCCTTGACGGGATACTGATTGTAGGCCGGGATAACAGGCGGATTCTCTTAAACCGGCGCATGATCGAATTGTTTAATGTTCCGGCGGATATTGCCGAAGATAAGGATGATTCCAGGTTGTTGAAACATGTGATGGACCTGACCAAAAATCCCGGCAGGTTTCTTGAAAGGATCATCTATCTGAACGATCATCCGGATAAGGAAAGCAGCGATGAGATCGAATTTGCCGACGGGATGGTCATTGACAGGTATTCGGCGCCTGTAGCCGGCAGGGATGGGAAAAGCTTTGGGCGGATATGGATTTTCCGCGATATTACCGAACGCAAGCTGGCAGATTCATTGTTCCGGGACATCATTGAAAAAAATCCGATATCCATTCAGATTCTGAACATGGATGGCTATACGATCCAGACAAACCCGGCTCACACAAAACTTTTTGGCGTGACAACCCCGGCAAATTATTCTATTTTTAAAGACACGCAATTATTGAACCAGGGATTGGGTGTGTTGTTTGATAAGGTTAAAGAGGGTGAAACCGTAAATTTTCCTGATTCAAAGTTTAATGTCCATGACGTAGACCCTTCGTTTCCGGATGTCATGGCATGGATCAAGGCAGTAGGATTCACTTTGCAAAATAAAAACGGGGTGCCCCACCGGGTGGTCCTGATGCATGAGAACATTACCGAACGCAAACATGCGGAAGCCCTGTTCCATGATATTATTGAAAAAAACCCGATGTCAATTCAGATCGTTGATAAAAACGGGTATACGCTCAATGGAAACCCGGCCTATACAAATCTTTTTGGCTCACTTCCTCCTCCCGGCTTTTCAATTTTTGAAGACCTGCAGCGTAAAAGTCCGGAACTCGGGAAATTAATTTCGCTTGCCAGGCAGGGCGAGGTGGTTCATCTCCCCGACATATATTATAATACGAAAGATGTTGACCCTGATCTCCCGGATAAACCGGTGTGGATCCGTGCCCTTCTTTTTCCGCTGAATGATACCAGCGGGAAACCCGAACGGTATGTTTTCATGCACGAGAATATCACAGAACGCAAGCTGGCTGAACAGGAACTGATCAAAACCATGGAGCGGGCCGAGGAATCCGACCGGCTGAAGTCGGCTTTCCTTGCCAACATGAGCCACGAAATACGGACGCCCATGAACGGGATCCTGGGTTTTGCAGGGTTGCTGAAAGAACCGGGATTAAACGGGGAGGAGCAGCAAAAGTATATCCGGATCATCGAAAAAAGCGGTACGCGTATGCTCAACATCATCAATGACATTGTGGATATCTCGAAAATAGAATCGGGACAGATGGAGGTTGCTCTTTCTGCCGTGAATGTCAATTCGGTTACCGACTATTTATATGCCTTTTTCAAACCGGAAGCTGAAACAAAGGGAATACGGCTGATCCTTGAAAATTCGCTGCCGGCAAAAGAGGCGGTTATCATTTCCGACAAAAACAAATTCGATTCCATTCTTACCAACCTCATCAAGAATGCGATAAAATACACCTTTGCGGGATCTATTGAATTCGGGTACCATTTTGTTGGGACACCCCATCAACCATTCCTTCAATTTTTTGTAAAGGACACCGGTATCGGAATCCCGGAAGAGCGGCAGGAAGTCATATTTGAACGCTTTATCCAGGCTGATATTTCCGATACACAGGCATACCAGGGAGCCGGGCTGGGGCTGGCCATTGCCAAGGCATATGTTGAAATGCTTGGTGGCAAAATCCGGGTGGAAAGCGAATATGGAAAGGGTTCCGTGTTTTATTTTTCCATTCCGTACATTACAGGTAACCAGGCAATCAACACCTTTGTAAATGCTATTTCTACGGAAAATCCGGACACCCGGGTTGCAAAACTGAAAATCCTGATTGCCGATGACGATGAAACCTCCGACCTGTTCATCGAAACGCTGATCAGTCCGTTCAGCAGGGAGGTCCTGCATGCGGAAACAGGAACCGAGGCCGTTCGTTTGTTCGGCAGCAATCCTGACATCGACCTGGTGATGATGGACATGAAGATGCCCGGAATGAACGGCTACGAAGCCACCCGGCAAATCCGTCAGTTTAACACGGATGTGATCATCATTGCCCAGACAGCTTACGGACTTTCAGGCGACCGGGAGAAGGCCCTGGAAGCAGGATGCAATGATTATATTTCGAAGCCCATCGCCAGGGAGGAATTGCTTGGCCTGATTCAGAAACATTCAAATAAGGTGTAAAGTTGTCATTACCTTCATGAGGAATGGTGGAATGGATGTAATCGCAATAACTGTAACAAATTGATGGACCGTATTCAGGAGGTCGTGGCAGCAGTATAAAAATCGTTTATTTTTGATCCCTGGCGGCAACGTTGCCGGAATATCTTTAAAAAGATTATCTTTGCCGCCTGGAACCTCACCGGCATGCTGTTGGTTTTAACATATTGTTCCGGGTTGTTCTCACAAATCACCACATGCGGTAGTAGCTCAGATGGTAGAGCATCAGCTTCCCAAGCTGAGGGTCGTGGGTTCGATCCCCATTTACCGCTCAAAACAAAAGAAAAAGGCTGCCCCGGACTTCGGAGGCAGCCTCTTTTTTTAACAATCGAACAGCCGGTCAACGAAATTTGAAGCAGGAAGTTTTGAACTGTGGCAAAAAAAGGTGCAATAATAGCAGATGCCAGGCATCCTGACCTTCACTCGCCACTCGTCACTCGTAATCACATTCCCAGCATTTTCTTCTTGGCTGCATTGAACTCCTCGTCGGAGATGACGCCCTGCTGGCGGAGGACGTGGAGCTTTTCAAGCTCCGAGGCCACATCGCTCTGTTCACGGGGCGTGGTGGAGATCGCGCGGGCCAGTTCGCGGGCCTGGTTCAGTATCTGGGAGTTTTTATACTCCTCCTGCATATGCGTAATGGTGTCCTTGAGTCTCCTGGGATTCTCCACCATGTGGTAAACGGTTGAACCCTGCTCAGAGGCGGTCTGGATCTGCACATCGCCGAAGCCGAAGATCCGGCCCCATACCGACTGGTGGTAGTTGACGTTGTTGATCTTGTCGAGGGGACTCTCCTTGGAGTTGTGGGCAAAAAAACCGTATTCATCGATAACGCGCCAGTTGGTGACCGCCCATATGTTGTTGGTCCGCTCGATCACACGGTACCCGAGGTACCCGAACAGGAGGAGCGGGATGATCAGCCCGTATGGGGCGATCAGGATGCCACCGACAAGGCCGGCAATGGCCAGCAGAGCCGGAATTACAAGGATCAGCCAGTGGGGCTTGATGACAAGAGCCACCTTTTCATCCTTCCTTAGTTTTGTCTTCATGATGCTTTTATTTGACGGCAGGAACGTTGTTTAACCAAAAATTCAACCGGGAGAAACCCAAAATTATGTAAAAATCTCAGTGAATGCCCAATTTCTTTTTCATGTAACCGGCCCACACCTGGTAGCACCGGGCCGTGACATGCAACGAATCGGCTTCAAAATAGCCCCCGATCAGTTTTCCGTTGCGGTCGTACATCAGCCGGGTGATGTCGATGAAGCCTGTATTGACGCGTTGCCGGGCCAGCTTTTTCAGCATCCGGTTGGTTTGTTCCTGTACGGCAAGTTTTTGCCTGCGGGAAGGGGAGGGCTTGATCGAAATGAACCATATCTTCGTTTGGGGCAACGCCCGGTGAACCGTGCTGATAAAGCTGTCACACCGTGCGATGAATTCTTCGGGGGTCGCCCCCGCAGCCAGGTCGTTGTCGCCCTCGTAAACCACAATTTTTGAAGGCTTGTAGGGTAAAACGATATAGCGCAGGTAATAGTTCAGCGCCTCCATGGTCGACCCGCCGAAGCCGCGGTGCACCAGGCGGATCCCGCTGAAATCGGTCGAAAGCTGCTCCCACTTCCGGATGGTCGAACTGCCGGTGAACAACCATGCCCCGGCAGGTGGAAAGGAGATGGCGTCCTGCCTGAGAAAGGCGTTGATCTCGGTCTCAAAACCGACCGGGGTCTTCCCGGGAAGGGTGTCGACGCGAACTCTTTCCTGGGAAAAGCCGCTGGTGCAGGTATGCAGTAATGCTGTTAAAAGAAGAAGTCCCAGGAGGGTTCCTTGAAAGGACTTAAAATGGAAGAAGGCATTGCCTGTACGGATGTTCATTTCTTGCTTTTAGCTTCAAACGCTTTGCCGGGATTATTGTTTTACAAGTTTCTGCCGGTACATCCGGTCGCCGTTGCTCACCAGCAGGAGGCAGATCCCCTTTTGCAGGATGGAGAGGTCGATTTCAAGTGGGAGGGATCGGTCTTTCAGCTGGTAAACCTTTTTTCCGCAGAGGTCCCAAACCGAAATATCGGGACCGGTCATCCAGGGGCAGGGGAGTTCAACCGTCACCTTGTCGCCCGCGGGGTTGCTGAAGATGAACGGGTTCTGGCCGGATGCCAGCAGCGTCATCACCAGTAACAAAAGGGTAAATGACTTTGCCATGTCAGTGCTCTTTTAATTTGACAGGGATCCAGATCTCCTCTTCAGAATCAGGGTCCTCGTTGCTGTATTTTTCACCCAGGATCTCGAAATGAGGCCGGTCGTCGGGGGCATAGGCTGATTGGGGCAGCCATGTGCCAAATATATACCGGAAGGTCTCTGCTCCCTTCGATGCCGCCCCCTTGTACAGGAAAACCGCATACATCCCAGGGGGTATCACCAGCGGTTCCATCCCTTCAGGTAGGTCACCGGAACCGGAAACTTCCGCGACAGCCCACTTTTCGAATTCCCTCCCCGGGTTGTATGTGTCAAAATAGCCAGGATCGTAAAGCTGTACCGAATAGAGGTCGGTACCGATGCTGTTGCGGATGTTCTTCCTTTCGGGCATGAAACTGCGCCACAGTTCAGCGGTCCTGTTCTCCTCCACGGACATCTTCATCCGTTTCCCGGCCAGTTTCTTTCCCGGGAATGTTTCGATTCTTGGTTTCATAATTCCGTTGACAATTATACTACCGTGAGCTTTCCAATATCGAATTTATTCATCCGGACCATGAACAGGGATATACGGTTTGCTCATTTTTTCCCGGTTTTTGTATTTTGCATTTGCTGCTGCACGCGGAATCGCACTATTTTACCGATCAGTTCAAGTGGCATGGATTGCTCAAAGGGAAACTGAACGGATCCCTTTGCCAGTTTACAGGGCTCCAGCTCGCTTTTAAAGGCTTCGATGCCCGTTGCTCCCGGGTAGAAACCAATGTGGCTCTTGTGGGCCGCAAACCAGACCAGGATGCCGTTCATTTTGTAGGCGGGCATCCGGTAGCTGATCACCTCCCGGGCAGCGGGTGCCGCCGCCCTGATGGCAGCCCGCACCTGTTCCGCCGGCTCGCGGGCGTGCGGGGGCAGGAGGGCAAGATAAGCATCAACGTCGGCAGGGATATTTATTTCGGGTTGCTGCATCAGGTATTTTCGTATTTCGATATGGTTGACATTACTGGTAGAAGGGTTGTCAATCGCCCATCTAAAGATACAAAAAAAAGCATCTGCAACTCCTTCCTACAGCGATTACCGGGAAACTTCTCCGCAGGACGCTTACCGCTCTATCTATTGCCTATTGCCTACTGCCTGTTGCCTTTTTTAAAGTCCGTATGATCCATGCCGCCACAAACGATTCGAACAAACTCAACGGCACGGCGAACCACAGGAGCCCGAAGGGAAGCACAGCAAGGTTTCCGAGGGTAACCCACATCAGCACGAATGCCACGAACCACGACAGGAAGGTGGTTTGCAGTAAATTGAACTTCCCGGCAATGAAATAGATGGCAGTGGCGAACAGTAGCGACCAGAGGCCCCACACCGCCCCGTTGACCGGCTGGGAGGGAAACTGGAGGCCCAGCGTCTGGTAATGGCTCGTCCAGTATGATTTCAGCAGGAATTCGTTCCGAAAAAATTCAGAGATGCTGATCCATACCGTCGCTGCCAGGATCGCTAGGATTCCTTTGTGTGTTTTCATGGTTGAAGTATTAATTGTTGAATCCGGAGGGGGCATCCTGGCGCTGCCGGTTTTGATTTTCCGCCGTTGGCTGACTGTCCATCCCAGCCGCCTCCTCCATGACCCGTTCCATTAGCGGTCCATATTCCTTTGCATGCTGTTTCAGCCCGGGCGACAGGATCATCCCGATGATGAAACCACTTGCCAGTCCGCCGGTGTGGGCGGCGTTATCGATTCCACCGGTCAGACCGGAAAGCAGGTTGTAGCCGATAAATATCAGCGTGCCAACCAGGAAAGCCTTGCTGAAATCGCGGGGAAAGACCTTTGTCAGCAACAGGGCCAGGAAGATCCCGTAAAGACCGAAGATTGCCCCGGAGGCACCTACACTCAGGGTATTTTCGTGCCACCACAGGCTTGCCGCACTGGCTACGAGGCCTGTCACAAGGTATCCTGCGGCATATTTCCATTTTCCCAGGACTGGTTCCAGGAATATCCCGACGAACAGGAGCCCGTACATATTGGCAAACAGGTGCATGAACCCGCCGTGGAGAAAAGTGCTGGTAAGCAGCCGCCACCATTCGCCATCCAGGGTGAGGGGCCGGCAGTTTGCCCCCCATTTCAACAGGTCAGGGGCGCTGAAGCTCAGGAACCCCATTCCCGAAAAGACCATTGCTGCGAAGAGCAGGATGTTGATATACATGATGAGGGGTGTGATGAAAAATCCCTCCCTGGGAACCAGGAAGCAGATGCTTTCCGTGATCTTTTCCCCATGGTCGGGCGTACCGTTCCGGAACTTTTCCAGGGCAGCTTCATTGAAGGAGGGGAATAACAGCATCAGCAGCCAGATGAAGGCCCCTGCAGCCAGTACCCCGAGAAACCAGGCCAGTTTGTTGCCATTGCGGACCTCAAAGGGTTCATTCACGGGGAGAAGGATGATGGAGGAGCTGGCAGCATACTTTTTATTTTCCTTCACGGCTTCTAGGTACCTTGCATGATCTTCGGAATTTGGGATGTTTTCGAGGTAGATAAACCGGGTGAAATCTGTTTTTTCAAATTCCGCCTGGCATTCCGCCGCGAATTCCCGGAACTTTTTTTCCTTCTCCTTCACATCAAGCCGGTTGCTGATCTGCTTGTTGTATTTTATTCCATACCAGGCATCGCACCCGGGGTTCTGTTTATCGCCCTGCGAGGACAATACCGGGATGACCACGAACAGGGACATGTCCAGCGTTTCGTTTTGCCGGCCAATTGTTTCAAAATTGCTTTTTACCCCGATGGCTGCCCTGTCGAGGTAAAAATCCTTCAGGGTATAATAGCGGGTCGGTTCCACCCTGCCGACCTGGTGAATGTTGTCGAGACTGGTCAGTTTTCCGCAGGCTGTTTCAAGATACGCCTGCAGGATCAGGGTGGGAATGGCGATGGCGATCGAGGCAATGATCACATAGAGCGACGGGAGGTTGCCCCTTTTATCCTTCAATTCCAGCAACCTGATCCTGGGCCTCAGCCATACCAGCACCGGGATCCACGGGAGCGCCAAAGGGATCCAGAGGTTGACAACATCCTCCCGGAGCGGGAACAGATGCATCCGGATCTGTAAAAGCCAGTGCAAAAAGGTATACCCGCCGGCCACCCCCAGGGCGATCAGCAGGAATGGAACGTAGATCAACTTCAATTTGTCACTGATCTGTTTCATTATGATCTGTGTTTATGGTTGATTGCCGCTTACCGGCCCGGATAGATACCCCGCCACCAGTTCCCTGAGTTTCTTTGGATTCAGGGGTTTGGTTACATAATCGTCGCACCCTGCCGCGATTGCTTTTTCGCGGTCGCCCGTGATGGCATAGGCTGTCTGTGCAATGATGCGGATATCGGGATTGATGTTCTTGATGGCAATGGTTGCTTCATACCCGTCCATAAAGGGGAGTTTTATGTCCATCAGGATCAGCGGGGTTTGTGGGTTTTTTTTGATGAAATCGATGGCTTCGGGACCGTTGATGGCATGTTGGATGGAAAGGCACATTGGGGCGAGAATTCCTTCGATCAGGTGGAAACTGTCAATGTCATCTTCAACCACAAGCACCAGGTTATTGGCAACAGGTTGCTGGAGCCGGGAGATATTGCTGTCTGCAACAACCGACCCCGGGGCGCCGGGCGGGTTCATCAGCGGGATGGCGACATAGAAGCAGGATCCTTCGCCCCACTTGCTTTTCAGCCAGATCCGGCCATGAAGGATCTTTACGATCTTGTCAACGATGGACAACCCGATGCCGATTCCCTCCCTGTTCATTTCATGGTAATTGAACTTGGTAAAACGTTCAAATATTTTATGCTGGTCTTCATCGGGGATCCCGGTTCCGGTATCGGATACCGATAACAGGATATCACCCTTGCTTTTCCGGCAACCGATGCGGATAATCCCTCCGGAGGTGTGTTTGATGGCATTGGAAAGGAGGTTTGACATCACCTGCTTCAGCCTGAACAGGTCGGAATATATCTCGAAATCACCCTCCGGAAGGGAATATTCAATGGTGATTGCGGTTTTATTTCTGCGTTGCAGTTCCAGGTTGCTGATATCCACGAGTTCGATAAAGAGTTCCCGGATGCTGAAAGTTGAAAAATGCAGTTTGATATCGCCGGCTTCAATGGTCGACAGGTCGATGATCTCGTTGATCAGTCGCAGCAGGTTGTCGCCGCTGTTTTGTATGATCTTTAAAAATTTTTGTTTTTCCTCTTCGTCACATTCCCCTTCAAGAAGCTGGCTAAAGCCGATGATGGCATTCATGGGGGTCCTGATTTCGTGCGACATGTTGGCCAGGAAGGCGGATTTCAATTTATCGGACCGGATGGCCCGTTCCTTCTGGTAAAGAAAATCGTTTTTGATTTTGTTAAGCACGAACAAGAGCAGGACGGAATACAGGAAGAAATTCAGATAAATATCGATGGTTCTCGTTTTCAGGTCAGGATAGGCAAAATGAAAACCGGGACTGGTATATTCAACGATGAACAATACTAAAAGGTTGACGTAATAAAAGGCAATCATCCGGACCAGGCACCAGCCATCCCACACCCAGATAATGAGGGCGCCGAAAACAAAAACCAGGAAAACTACGGGACCCAGGGAAAGGAATTTTACATACCAGGTGAGGTCGAGTATCACCAGCCCCACCCCTGTCAGGATCAGTTTAGGGAAATAAATGCAATTTGTAAACCTTACCAGGAAATACAACACCATGCATACTGCCGCGCCGACAGCTCCAAGGTAAACCGGCGCCACGCTGAATCCCATGACAAGGTGGAAGATACTGAGTAATATCAGGAAAACGCAGGATGTAAAGGTCATCATGGTCATGAAATACCTTTCATACTTCACCTGTCCCTTTTCGCCGTAAACAGTGTCAAAGAGTTTGCTGAAAGGATTGTTCATAACGGGTATTACAAATTCATTATTGGTGAGCCAAAGCTAAACAAAATTCCTGTCTGGCAGTCAGCAGGTTGAAAATAATTAAAAATTAAAAATTAAAAATTACGGTAGTTGCCGGCGAATTAATTCTTAAAATAACTATTCAACGGGCACATGATTGCTTTCCCTTGTTCCGGCTTATTGTTCCTGTTGTTCATGTTATATCCGCGAAAATGAAAATTTTACCAATTAACCAGGTTCAATCGGAATGGTGTTTCGCGCTACAGCCTGGGCAAACGGCTTTATGAACACAGAGGGTGGCGCCGCAGTTGGTGCAGTTCCACCGGACCTTCTCACTTTCCAGGAATTTCCCGATACCGTTTTCACGGATGGTCTCCAGGTTGCCGATCATGCTCATGTGGTATTTCAACTGGTACCTTTTATCGAGCTGCTGCAGGTTCCGGCAGGGAAAGTCATTGCACCCGGAGCAGAATTCTGAAAGTAATTTATCGCAGGTTTTTATCTTGCACGCCGACCTTGATACCGGCTGACCTTCCACCGGGTGGCGGCAACCGGGACAACTGTTCCTCTTTCGCTGGTACACCATGCAGAGGCTGCAGTTCATCCCGCAGGGGGCGATCAACGTTTGACCAGTAGATGATTCCATGTCGGTTGGACCGTTATGGTCGGGCATTAAAAATGCCAGAAATAAAAATCGGCGAGAATCAGCAACACCAGGATAACGACGATGGCTGTCACCCGCATCTTTCTTTTAACCAGGTACGCGGCCAGGTTTGTTTCGTCAAGGAAAAACCTGCCGGGTGCGGTTTCGACGAATACCTGCCGGCGAACGAGCCGTTTGAAAAGGGAGCGGCTCCTGATGTTGAGTTCCGCAGTGGTTTTCGCAGTCCCGGGACTGGTGGTACCCGTATTTTTAAAACGGTCGATCAGTTTCCGGGTCCTGACCACGATCAGGATGGCCATCATGGCCGGGAGATAGGGAACTCCTGTCATAAATGCTGAATTAAGGGTTATTGGCCCTTCCAGGCCAGGTTTCAAATACAAATGACCTGTGTGCAGGGATTCAGGTAGCATGTCATGATACACCTTTTTGCCTGATCGCCTGTGGACCTGATCACCCCGCCGCCATATGTTTTCAGGACGGAGAAGTGCGGGCTGGCCATATACCCGATCATCGGGCAGGTGAAAAAGAGGTGACCAAGGTTCAACCACCCTGCAATATAAAACTAATTATTCAAAAATAAACCGTCTGCATCTGATTTTGAAAACATGCCATGAGCATTTATTCCGCGGATAAGAAAACCAGCTCACTTAACCGTCACATTGATCAGTCTGAAACCGGCAGAATCGGGTAATATGAGCCCATAGCCCCCGTAACGGCTGACATGGGCAGCCGAATCCCAGGCTGTACGGTAGAAATAGTATTCCCCGCATTTCAGACCGATGCAATGGATGTGGTCTTCGCCCGGATCACCGATGAAAAAGCTGTCATAATCCTTGGGATGCGTTCCGGGCGAGGAAGTTGTACTGAATTTTACGAATGCCGTATCAGGGTGTCCCGGGAAATTGAGCAGGAAGGTGCTGTCGTGAACTGCAAAGAGGATCACCGCCATTTTTCCACCCGGGCCTGCAATACATCCAGGGGCAACCTCCGCCTTGTGTTTACAGGCTGAGAGGATGATCAGTGTTGCAAGAATTGATGATATGGTCATACGCTTCGCCAGATGCATCATGGTTGTTTTGATTTAACAATAAGTGTTAAGGCTTTCTCCTCCTCGATAACCTCCTGAACGGTAAACCCCGTGAGTTTCAGGAAGAGCAGGATCTCATCCCGCGTGAAGGCCCTGAGGGTTGTGAGATCGTCGTATTCGGTCACTTCGCCCTTCTCTTCGATGGCATAACGGGCATGCCAGTCGTAAGTCCAGCCTGTTGAAAGGTTTTTCTTCAATGTGCTGATCCGCCTGATCACCCGCTCCCCGTCGGGAATGGTTTGTTCAAAATCATTAAAATTGTCGAAGATGCCGTTCGCCTCGAAAATGCCGAATACAAACAACCCCTTGTCCCTGAGTGCCTTGTGAACACCTGCCAGGGTGTTCATGATCCCCTCGTTCTCTGTTACATAAGCAATGGACCTCCCTGTGATCAGCACCGCGTCAAACTCCCGGTCGAAGGCGAGGTTCCGCATGTCGCACTGCACGAACAGGTCCGACCCGGTCTCCAGCCTGGCAATTTCGAGCATTTCACCATACAGGTCGAGCCCGAGGTAATCGTACCCGTCTGCCATAAACCGTCTTGCCAGCATGCCCGATCCGCACCCGATCTCCAGTATCTTATGGCAGTTGCGGGCCTTCAGCAGCGAATCGTAAAAGGCGAATTCCTGGTCATAATCGAAAATGTGACGGTACATCGCGTGGTATATCTCCGCCAGTGTTGAATAGAGTTGAGTCATCTTTGCAGATTTTTTTCCTGGTAAACGATCCACCAGCCATTCCTGGGTGCCGATCGTTACAATGTGGTATACATTTCCGTCAATGTCGATCACGGTTCCCGGTTGTATGGCCAGCGTGGTGAATGTGGCAGCGGCACCGTAACCTGTTCCGGCACTGTTGGTGGCAAATGCCCTGACGAAGTAGGGGGTTGAAGGAGTTAACCCTGTGAGACTGCCTGAAAAGCTACCGGTCCCTGTGCCGACGGAGGTTTTGGAATCGGCAGGGACACGCCAATCTCTATTTTCATTGGCTCTTGCAATGGTTGATTTGTCAAATGCTCTGCCAATGCCTAAATGATAGAGTTTATCCTTATGGAGCCTCAGACAGAGTGCAGTATCAGAGAGACTTTCTCGATGGGTCAGTTGCCCGAATGCCATACAGAGAAACTGTTTCCAACAGGTGAGTCCTTTGTTATTGTAGTCGCCATTGTATCGTTTAACACACCCTTTAAAGACATCATCAGATGCAAATTGGATCAATTGGGTAAACACCATCTTTCCTTTGTTCATGCAGAATATTTTGCACAAAGGAAACCAAAATCAAATTCAAATCACCGCCGTCAAAAAACCTTAGCAAACGAAGATATATCAAGACTTTCAAAGAACATTTAACAATTTATACGCAACGCTACTGCCTTGTTTTCATTGTTTTTTTTCCTGCAACTAAAAGGTATAAATAAAGATATGCCTGATACAAGCTGGATAAATATCCAAAACCAAATTTTATTTTTCATAACTTTCAAATTAAAGGGTTATGGTATAATGATCTTGCAGCATACCATTGATATTTTGGTTCTTTCGATTCTTCTGCTTGTGCATAAAGGCTGGTTATACCCGATATAGAAAATAATAATCAAGGAGTTGTAAGGAATATTTTCTAACCTGCATTCCGTTCAACGACCACCTCCCAGCCACCTGAAAACGGATACCATTTTCCCATTAAATAGGAAGGCAATTTGACAAGATGTGATAAAATATTAAGTAATGGATTTTTACTGAATTCAGCGTGAACAAGTGAAGTATGAGATCTCTTCATCCGGAGATCAGCAGACAGGTTCATTGTTTTTAATAAATCGCTCCAAAAATAGCTGCCCATATCAAATAAATGAGCAGGGTAGGGCATTCCGAATGTTAATCCCAACTTCTTAAACCCTTTGTAAAAGGGAAATGAATAGGGTGTCCGGGCATAAAATATTCCCTGTTTCTTCATCTTCTGCAACAATAATGAGATGATTTGCTTCGGATTTTTTATATGCTCCAGGATTGCACTTGCAATAACAAGGTCAAATTCGTCGGATAAAGGAATCAAATCTAAGGTTTCAAACGAATATTGTGAAATTGAATGCTCACTCCTGTCGGTAATGGTATTATAATCCACAACCGAAATGTCTATTTTCATGGCAATTCCGGAGGAAAGCAGGTGTTGACCAAGGCATCGTGAAACCGCCCCGTCACCTCCTCCGAAATCGAGAATCCGGAAGGTTTCCCTGGGCTTTAAGTTTCCAAGATATTTTGCTATGTGACTTGCAAAGCGCCGGGGATCTGTTTTTTTTCGCCTGTTATCTCCTATATCATAACCGGTGTAGAATTCCTTCAGGAATTTTTCTGTCGGCTGGGGGTTAAAGAAACCGATGTGACATATATTACAGGTATAGAGTTTAATATCCGGCAAGGGACGATCGGAAAGTGTTTTTTCGATAAGATTTAAGAAGTCTGTATAGATATTGATATCCGGTGATGGATAAATGTTTCCTATATCCTTAATGGCGCGTGAGCCGCAAAAAGGACATCCTTCAAACGCCTCTTCAAGAAAGTTCTCTTCAGAGATAGCAATCATGTTGTTTTTCTTATGGACTTCAGCTTGCATAATACATTGGAATTTTTAATTTAAGATGGAGATATTTCTTTATCAAATATTAACTTCCATAAATTGCTGACAACCCCCGCATTGCCCGCTGACGGCTCGTCAGGCAACGTTGATATTTCTTATTCTGTCTGCTTAAATCCGTCTCGTATTGCCGTTGCAAGCGTGTCCATGCTTATGTCTTTCAGTGTTCTGAACTTAATGCAATAGCCCGTTACACTTGCCTTGCCTATCGTTTTTCCATAGGTTTCGGGTAAATATTTTTTGTCCTCAATACCCATAATATAAACTGAAATTCCTGTCGTGTTTGCACTGATACCAATTTGATAGAATTCTTTTGTTTTTCCGTCAGCATATTTTATTGTTTGAAGTCCATACCCTATATTGGGATTGGAAACAATTTTTCCTTTATCGTCTTTGCCATCCAGGAACCATAATTTACAATTGGGCAATGATAGAAGTATGCTTTCGTGCAATGCTTCAATGTCAGCCCGTTTTGATTCTGGCTGGCTGTCAATATACTTTTTTATTTGTTCTTGTATGTTCATATAAAATTACAGTTTCGCTTATGATCATGTTAGATATTCCGCGATCACAATTTTTCTTTGCTTATACATCACTTGTCCTGCATTTGGTTTGTTCATTAATTCTCCAAGGTTTTCAGGAATGATTTGCCAGTGTAACCCAAATTTGTCCATACACCATCCACACATTGATTCGTTGCCTTCTTTTGTAAAGTAATTGTATGTCGTGAATATTGATGACTTCGTCTACTGAAATCATTTTGCAAGTTACTCAAGGAGTTCCTGATCTTCCTTAAAGATCTGTTTTAAATGCTTAAATGATTCAAAATCCTGCATCGACTTATTTTCAACTTCCTTTAAATATGAAAGGATTTCAGTGAGAAAATCATCAGGAACCTTTTGAATCACTCTGTTAATCTCTTTTCTCAAATCTTTTGTTGTCATAACCTTCTGTATTGGCAATCCGCTTGCAATGTTCGATGGCCTTCTCGTAAAGCTTGCGATCCGTAGGATAGGTGATATTCTTTTCCCGAACCGTTGTATCCACCCTCACTTCCTTCACCTCTTTGCGAACCATGTCGGTACCAAACAAGTCAATGCTCTGCCGGAAGATCTTCTCCATTCCTTCTTTCCCGATCCTGTGCCGGAAATGAACAAAGTCGCTCGGATCAAAGGGAGGGTTGTACTGAAAGTAGATCTCACCACAAAAGTGCTGTCAGTAAGGGTTTTCAAGATACCTAAGAACAACTGTCTCATCACCCAGGTTGTACATTTGTTTCAGGAGCAGTAATCCAACAATTGTTCTGATAGGACCTGAAGGTTTGCCAGTGGTGCCATAAAGCGGAGCGAACACATTTTCAAGGACTTCCCAATCAATCCTTTTGGCCAACAAACAAAGTTCGTGTTCAGGATGGATACAGATCACCAGGGTGGTCTTGAACATTTCAAGTTGAGGCTTTTTCGGTAATTCTTTCATCATGATTTGCAGCGTTTTGATCAAATTTAATCAAAATCAGCACACAAATTAATATTTCAATGAACATAAGTTATTAACAGTCAAATTTTTAGTAATTATTAAGGATCAACTAAATATATTGAGCTGGGAATAAGTCTAATGATATTTATTTTCACCCCTAACGTTTTGCTGGCAACTGCTTTGCGGGTTTTATCTTATAAATGATTTTTTACGAACAAGCCCCGCATTGCAGTTGAAGGCTCGTTGAACTAAATCCCACTATCGTGGGATAGCTATCCACAAATTTAGTAAAATAGTACTGAGCAGGGAGTAGTCGCTCCCTAAATTTAGTTTTAACCCTAAAAATCTCAGTACCATGAAAAG
>Ga0118677_10000871_pt1 | contig 64796 bp, 67 predicted proteins | sample AliMusrvi5mmetaG_FD_86154 | JGI IMG/M metagenome (GOLD analysis project Ga0118677, IMG submission 86154) | reverse complement strand
GATTTCTTGGTCGAAACCCATAATGACTGATTTGAAGACGGGATGCTCTATTTTTCATTAACTGGGTTGCTGTTCAAGCCTTCATATCCTGAAATCTACCCACAAATTCTGCGGATGAACCATATTGAGTTTTTGCGGGAGTATATGGATGTGATCGGGGAAGAGTTACTGCGGATGGCAATAATTAAAGGAATACTAGATAAACCCATAAAGTTTTTTCTTCTTAGTTTCAATCGTACGGGCTGCGCCAACAACAGAAATTACTATAGATAATAAGGATGCAGGAATTTCACCAACTAATATTTTTGTATCCCTGTTGAACTCGGCAATTAATTCATTTTTGTCTTTTTCTATAAGGTGGGCACAGTCCAAGTAAGAATCATGAGTCAAAAATGAAGAGTGATCATTCTTGTTTAGCAATATGTGTAAACTTCTAATATATTCGCTAAAATTCACATTCGTATTTATAGATGTATTCACATACAAAGTAGCTATTAATGCCTCTTCGTCTTTAACGCCGACGACAACAAATATCTTTGTTTTAGGCGGGCGAGAGCCATAAGACATAGTCTTAAAAACAGATCCTGGCTTTATACTTCTTGAACAAAACTCGGTACGCAGACAAGTAGGAAAAGAGTCCGCGAGAGAAGACAATGCAGTCATGGCTTAAACTGAAGCAGCTGCGTCTGATTTCTCCTGCATATACTGTATCATTTCACTTGTAGCGCCCGCCGATCTAGCTATTTCCCTGAATTTGATAATATCATCACGACATGCTTTTAGATAAGCATCATCATGTGACTTATTCTTTAATTGACCGAATGTTAATTTCCAGTTTTCTTCAATTGACTCATTCAGGCATTCAACATCACTCTCGGAAAAATCATCCATATCAGGACTTTTTTTCGGAATAATATTTTTGTTGATTATCGAAAATATGTCGCCATAACCTTCAGTGTCCTTGCACAAAGAAGTGCCTTTTACAATCTTCACCATGTCATAGGTTTTTGAAGGCACTGGCCCATGTTCCATAGCGACGTAATCATCACCCAAAATCGGGCGACCGTACTTCACTAAATGAGATTTATCGGCAAAATATAATATCTTCATAACTCTATAATAATCAGCTTCCTTATGCTTCGTCTGCATTAAAATATTAGATACGTAAAGAATGGAAGCCAAAGCTTTATCCGCATCAAATTTAAACGTAATCATTTTATAGTCCCTCTTAGTTAAAGCCCAAAAACCAACTAACTACAATCAACTCTGCCTGTTGATAACTTTTTTTTAAATAATTAAAACAGGATGTTGCATATATGGCTAAAAAAATGCATCTTTTCATGTGCGTTTTTTATCAACAATCAATCAACAGCTTATACACAGCTTTATCCACACAATTGTTAACAACTAACTATATGATAAATAACCCTTTTTTGAATAATTGTCAAATCAATATATGAATTAACAATCAGATAGCAACATAATGACGTCGTTGTTTTCTGGAAGTTTACGCGTCACTGAATGTAGTAAATTAATGCTGTGAGAATAAACTTCTTTTTTATGAGGTAGAACTTTCACGGAAAACAATACAGTGATTCATCGGTTCGTGGTGGGTGCCGCGTGGTTCATTAGTTGCTGCTTCGCCTTTTATCCGTGAGTCTTCGAGTCCTGCTTTTCTTGCTGCAATAATATCGTAGGGCATGGTCCACCTCAATTTGTAAGATATTGGCGAATCCTTCGCCCTGCTTCCCTAATTAATTTACTCTCTGAAAAATTGAGCGGGATCTACATTCGAGGACGGTTGTCTTTCCTGCACTGGTGCCCCCTTTTGTGTCCCCTTAGCATCGTTGGTTATTCTCGTTGCCTCCTTCACCTGCCTGTCGATACTCCAACTTTTTGTCTTGGGGTTCTTCTGAATTGCAATCAAGTTCATTCCGTACAGGGTGTCCCATGCTTTATCTGCTTTGGCAGACGTATCTCCATCACGAGACGATGCGGGGCGGAATTCTTGTCGGGGTTTGCCTGTATAGACCGGCTCACTCGGATCATCCTGGTCAATGAGAACTTCCCTTCTGTATCCGGGCTTGCTCGGGTCCCCCTCTTCGACTTTGATCAAGTTCTTCGTTTTTTGATCAGGTACGATATCGCCGATGATGTCCTTGATATTGCCGGTGTACCCGCCTTCCTTCAACTTCTGGGTCACAAATAACCGCTGGTCTGTAACGGACATTTTCCCGTCTGCCTTTTCCTTCTCCGCCTGTAATTCTTTGATAGCTGATGCAGCCACCCGACCGTTAGAGAGACCTTCAGCACCTTTTCTTGCTTCTTTGACGGTTTCACCTTCACCGCCCACATATACTTGGCTTTAATCCACCAACACCTGATATGGCACGATCACACATGTCTTGGCAGTCGCATTGGTATTCTTCGATATAGGAGGATATTTGTTGAGGTGTGAGTAAATCCAGAAGGACAGTAAATACCTTTTGTTCCCAGAAGTTAAGCTCTGCAATCCCTTCATCAAGCCAAGAGTACATATCCGCTCTCCTTGTGGCTCCAATATATTCCGGGGAAGGCTGGTGGAGTGCCAGCTGTTCAGGCCGTCGCCCTATCCCCGAAAAGTGATGCTACAGGAGAGACCTGTAGTCGCAGTTCAACACAACAGCAAGTTTCTTAGCGTTAGCAGGACCGATACCCCGCTTACCGTTTTCCATCTCGGAGAGGTGACGCTGAGGTATCCCGGTCGTATCGGAAACCTGCTGCTGAGTGAGGTTCTCACGGTATCGATATCCCTTCAGAGCAACCGATGCTTTAGACTGTCCGGAGAAATGCTTATCGAAGAACTCGTCAACCGTGATATTTCCACTGTTCGGATCCGGTTCGATGGATTCAACGAAGCGAGTAATCCTTTTCACATTGGCCGGGTGGACCTGGAAGCGCAACGTTACAAGCCTATCAGGTTCAGTATGGTGCTTTTTCGTGTGTGCCTGCATAAATTATCTCCACGGTAATGGTGTCTCTGTCTTCAGTCCATACAGCAACGTAGGTCGGACGTCCCTTTTTCAAGTGACAATGGTGCCGGTCTCCTGTGAGCCTGCCATAGTTCGGCCAGTCTCCACGTACAGGACCACTTCTTTGTATGTCTTCCATAAGCAGATACAGGGCGGCAAGGGCCGCTCGTGGCAGCTTCAATGTTTGCTTTTCTGCTTTCTTATGCAATGTCACGGTCCATGCCATGCTTCATACCTTATACCGTCATATAGTATAAATCAAGTTGATTATTAAGGGGAGGCACTCAGGCTCCCCCCCCTTTCAAAGGGCACGCTCCAAGTGCGTACCGTCATGCGGCCAACTTCCCAATAGATCCCTCGATGTGGCCTATATTAAACAAACTCCTTACTGCCTTGTCAGCCTCTACAAGAATCGCCATACCTGTGGCATTGGCGAACTTAGGGTCGTTGCTCACAGCCTTTACCGCTGCGCCCAAAGCGCAAAACATGGCATCACCCTTTAAGCACCCCGGCAGGTAATATGGACGTTGATGAAGGAAGTATGCTTGCTGTTTTTCCCAAATCTTATCTGCGCGGGCGATATCTTTCATTACCAGAAGGCGGAGAAGTACGTCCCGCTGGTGATGATAGTCTTCTTGAGATATTTTTGATGTTTTAAGCTTCCTTTTAAGCCTGTCCAACTTGTGGCCAGCGTCAACTGCAACTAAAGCTGCTGGCAGTTCTGAATCCTTTATTTCGGGCCAAAACTGCATCAGTTCTTCGTCGGTCATTAATTCGGCCCTCTGAATATTTTTTACTGTAATGGATGTAACGTTTGGTTCCTTTTTCATGACGATCTCCTTATAGTGGTGTGGTTGCAGACGGATACAGTTTATTTCCTACACACAACTTTATAGCAATACAACATATCTCCATCCAGCACTGGTATCGGTTCATAAGCGGTATTCCAACTGTCAAGCAATGTGAGTCCATTGATTTTGCGGAACCGCTTAACCATCACGGCCCCGTCATGCAGCTTTACGACCACGTCGTCATTGTGGCAGACCTGCTTAGTAGTGTCGACGATGACGTACTCTCCATTCATGTACCTCGGATAGTCAACAAAATGAGCGGTGTGACCTTCATCGTGAGAGGTGGTTACACCACGATAACCATCATCGGAATTTATAAGTGTTCCAAGCATGTTCGCGCCGATAGTGTGCATACTGGAGCGGATGCTCATTTCAAAAGATTCGAGATCGAAAGTCCCGTCCGCCGCTCTCTCTTTAACGTAATGATTTACGATGCGGCCTATTTCTTTTTCAACTTCGCCGTGAACATCTGCTGCAATTTTTTTTTAAGCGCTGCCAGTTCGTTCTCATCTTCTATTGCCTGAACCGGACGCATTTCGCAGATTTGTTCGTTTATCATAATTATCTGTTCACAAAGCATCAAAAAATTCTTGTATGTAGATGTTTCGTCCTGATACTTGGCCATTTCAGGGCCAATGCTTAAGTTCTTAGCATAACTCTTACCACCAATTGTAGCATTCCATAAATAACGAGGACCATGTCCGGGATGTCCTTCCTTTGCACAGGCGCAGTTTTTCTTACCACACTTGCTAAATACAACTGATATTGTTCCGCGCCTGAAATCACCTGTTTCTTGCAACTGTCTATAAAGTTGTTCCCTCTTATTTTCCAAGCTCGAAAGTGACTCACTCATAACTACCCCCCCTATTATCTGGTTGCTTATAATTAACCAGATAATAGAGGAAAAAAAGAGATCCGTCAAGAACTCACATTTTTATGTCGTAGACCCCTCTGCTTTTTTGTGCTTGCATTATTAAAAAGGAGATGGTAAGAAATCAACTCACTTGCCCGGGTGGTGGAATTGGTAGACACGCAAGATTCAGGTTCTTGTGCTCGCAAGGGTGTGCTAGTTCGAGTCTAGTCCCGGGCACCAAGTAAAAAAACAAAGCAGTCCAAAGAAGTCCATAAACCCGCTACCTGAGCGGGTTTTTTTAGTTTCAGTCCTTCCATAGCAGTCCGCCGAGGTGTTTTGACATCCGGGGTATCTGGGGGTATAATATCCAAAGTTGCACCCCCAAAGCTTTTCTATATACCCCCACAGGAGGTCACTCATGGCACTAACAAACATCCAAGTAAGCAACGCTAAGCCCAAAGATAAAGACTTCAAACTATTTGATTATGATGGACTTTTTCTCCTGGTAACTGCTAAGGGGGGAAAATATTGGAGATTCAAATACCGCTTTGAAGGGAAAGAGAAGCTGCTGGCTCTAGGGGTATATAATGATCGATCCTTGGCCGATGCAAGGCAGGATAGAGACGCTGCCAGAAAGTTGGTCGCTGCTGGCATGGACCCTGGCAAAGAAAAAAAGCTTAAGAAGCAGGAGCGTGTCGCCAATGCTGTAAACACCTTCAAAGTGATAGCCTTGGCCTGGCATACTCATAGAAAGCCAGAATGGTCTGCTACTCACGCCGGTCGATTACTGAGAAGCATGGAGCTGGATATTTTCCCTTTTATCGGTGACAAACTCATTGCTGATGTTACCGCTCCTGAGCTGGTGAGTCTTCTGCAACGTGTGGCAGTCCGCACGCTTGAAACAGCACGCCGTCTACAAATAGCAATTCATGGGGTTTTCCGCCATGCCCACTTAACAGGTATCATTAAGCACAACCCTGCTGTTGACTTGCGGGGGGTATTGCCTACAGCCAAACATAAGCACATGGCAGCACCTACAGAACCGAAAGCCGTTGCAGAGTTGCTAAGGGCTATAGATGGCTTTTCAGGTTCTTATTCTGTAAAATGCGCTCTCCTGCTTGCGCCGGTCTTATTTGTCCGCCCCGGAGAACTGCGGGCTGCTGAATGGTCTGAGTTTGACCTTGACGCTGCTGAGTGGAATATCCCGTGCCATAAGATGAAGATGAAACTGCCGCACCTTGTACCCTTGCCTACCCAATCTGTTAGCATTCTGAGAGAGCTACAGAAATTAACGGGTTCTGGTAAGTTTGTTTTCCCAAGTCATCGTTCGCCATTGTGTTGTATGTCAGAGAACACCGTTAATGCATCGCTCAGGCGGCTTGGATTTGAAAAGGAAGAGATCACAGGCCACGGATTCAGGGCAATGGCAAGAACAATGCTGCATGAAATATTACAGTTCACTCCAGATGCTATTGAAGCACAACTTGCACACGCTGTACCAGATCGACTTGGTAGAGCCTACAACCGCACGAAGCATTTGCAAGAACGAAAGAAGATGATGCAGGTTTGGGCTGACTATCTGGATAAATTGAAACAGGGCGCTAAAGTGATACCGATTCACCAGAAAGCGGCATAAATCAGGCACTTAATCAGTTCATACTGCTGACAACGTGTTGTGGACAACTAACCGATATAATTGCATTAAATATATTGACACAGAATAAACCTTTGTGTAACTGTATGGTCAATAATAGTTCTACAAGGACACTAATCTAGCTTGGCCCTTGCAAGAGAGTCAATCCAGCACCTTAGCCGTAACGCAAGGTATTGGCAGTTTTCTTAGCGATTGATCTGCTAGACTTGAATAGGTAGGACACACCACTACAACCCCATAAGCAAGCTGTCCTTGGTATCTCACTTAGCGGTCTCCGCAAGTTTGGTGCAAGCGGCTTAGTTCTTAGGCGCGAGTGGCTAACACGTATATACGTGACGGCTGCAAGCGCTTTTTTTGTTTGTTGCCGTCCAAAGATTGCCAAATCTAAGGAGACAACAACTAATGAATAACACAGATCGTAAAACCTCACTCCCAGAAACAGGCTTCATCAGACTTCCCTCGATACTATCAATATATCCAGTTTGTAAATCAGCGTGGTATTCCGGTATCAAAAAAGGCATTTACCCGGCCCCGGTCAAGCTCTCCGAGCGGACTGCTGCCTGGCGCGTTGAAGATGTTCGCGCATTGATCGAGCAGAAGAGCGCCGCCTAATCACCCTTTGCAGGGCTTATGCCTGACTGTATATCAGGCGGGTAACCCCTGCAGCATGGAATGGGATAGGTTCCCGGATAGCTACTGGGCCCGACAAGGAGGGACGCTCCACCCTCTTTCCCATGTCACCATAATGGAGTATCACCCCAACATAGGAGCAAGGGCCATGATTAACACAAGAGAAATCAAAAAAGCGAACAGTAAATCCATACCTGCGAAACGTCTGCTGAATATCCGCTCACGGCGCTACCGGGAAGCCTCAAGTACCGTCAGAAATGGGGGTAACCATCTCTTTGGCACTGCTCCAGTTTCTCCAGTGGAACCGGATGGTCGATATATCGAAAAGCATGATCATACCATTCTCGTTCCTCTGGCAGGGTGTGCCTACCCAGCATCCCCAATGCTGCACAGAAAAAATATGACGTCCTGCCGAGAAAAAACTCTGGGAGTTCCTCCATGCTGAACTTCTGATAGGTATCTACAATTTCCTCTAAAAGGTGGAGTCGAAGTGTCTCGTCCTGTTCGTCTTCAGCCTGATACCACGTCATACTGATATAGTCTGTCCTGATCGCCATATTAAATGGCGCGAGTTGCATGGATGTTTGCGACGCGGTTCTGCCACGCGACAAACCAACTTCAGATCGGAGCCAGTGTGCTGCCTTCAGGAGGAACTTTCCAAGGTTGTCATCCTTAAAAGCCTTCAGCGCCAGATTGCGGATGGTGTCAGCTAAAAATTCCCTTTCCAAGTCATGGTCGGGTACGCCCACCATATTGCTGTATCCCAGCAAAGCTCCCATCAGGATCGTGTGAGGAGTGAAGGATATTTTGTTGGTCTCGCGAAATGAGTCCATCTCCTCCCCAGAGAGGAATACGGGCAAGTGCTGCCCTTCGGCAAATGTGATTGTATAGTCATCGCTCATTTGCATTTGACTGCCAGGTTCAATAGGCGTCCAGAACATGCAGGTAGATGTATGCTCCAGTGGATGAGGTTTGTTACTAGTCATGGATGAACCCATTGTCTGCCACAATTTTATCCAACCGGGTTTTGACCTCGGACATAATTCCCAGGAACTCTTCTTTATGACCGGTTTCCATGAAAAAATAGTTGTGAACTGTTGCCATCATTGGCACCTCGGAATATGCCGTTTCGTTTTTAATATATGGGTACATCGATAAAATTTCGATTAAAGTAGACATAATGTCTGCCAGTAGAATAAAAAAAGACTCGCTCCTTGCTAACGTGGGTTACGCTGTCGGAATAAATCCAACGGCGCAGAGCCAAAACCAAGGAGGCGAGTCATGAAGAATGTTAGCATATTTGTTGGTCTCGATGTACATAAAGAATCCATTGATATTGCTTTAGTTGAAGGTGACCGAAACTCAGCAGTTCGATATTTCGGCACGATCGGCGGCGACCTCACCGATCTGGACAAAGCGGTTAAGAAGATCAAAAAGGCGCATCCTGAAGCTTCGCTTCATTTTGTTTATGAAGCTGGCCCTTGTGGTTACGGCATATATCGGTTTCTGACAAAAGCCGGGTACGAGTGCATGGTGGTTGCCCCGTCGATGATACCAAAGCGGAGCGGTAACCGCATTAAGACCGACCGCCGCGATGCTATTATGCTCTCCAGTTTGCACCGTGCCGGAGAACTTGCACCTGTCTACGTTCCCAGAGAAGAAGATGAGGCTATGCGCGACCTGGTTCGTGCTCGTCAGGATGCTGTAAAAGCCGGGCGTGTAGCTAAACAACAACTCAAGAGCTTTCTCCTCCGGCATGGCGTTAAATTTTCCGGGAAGGGTGATTGGAAGCAAACTCACATGGTTTGGCTTGCTGGACTGGCAATGCCAATCCCGGCGCAACAAATCGTCCTTCAGGAAAATATTAATACGGTTAAAGATTGCACGTGTCGGATAGCCCGACTCACATCTCAGATTCAGGAAGTTCTCCCTTCGTGGGAACTGGCTCCGGTTGTTAAAGCATTACAAGCAATGCGTGGTGTTTCATTACATGTTGCAGTAACAACTGTCGCTGAACTTGGCGATCTGAAACGCTTTGATAATCCCCGCAAGTTGATGAGCTACCTTGGCCTTGTTCCTTCCGAACATTCCAGCGGAGGCAGTCGGAGAACTGGGAGCATAACCAAGGCCGGCAATGGTCATGTGAGGAAATCCCTCGTCGAAGCCGCGCAGACATATCGGCTCAAAGCCCGAATTGGCAAGGAACTGCTCGCTCGTCAAGAGGGGCTGTCAAAACAGATTTGCGACATCGCTTGGAAAGCTCAGGTCAGACTCTGTAGCCGTTTCCGCAAAATGGAAGCCAGAGGCAAAAAACATCAAACAATCATTTGTGCTATAGCCAGAGAACTTTGCGCCTTCATGTGGGCAATAGCCAAAGAAGTTAAACCAATAACGGCGTGTAATTAGAAAGAACAAAAACTTCACAAACAGGAGCATCGCACGTAACTAACGCACAATACTTCCAGGGTATAAGCAGAGATGTAACCGCGGTCGGAGAACCCTCGACAATTCTATGGGACAGACATTTGTTTGACTCCCGGCAGTAGACCGAGGCCGCTCCACGACGAAACCAAGTCATGCGGTAAACAACCCGCGAATATCAGAGTGAACAACCGTCGAGTATCAGGTTGCGTCTCTGTTTATGCCCTGGAAACATAAAAGCAAAAAACTGACAGCGAAAAACGTTGTTGAAGGACTACTTTTTTCTATTGACTACTGGCAGACATATCAGAATCAGTGAAATCAATTTTGTCCCAATACGGAATTCCATCAAAGTCACCGTCAATTATCTGGGCGATATCCTCACTATGAAAGTAAAGATTTTTCCCGATATCAGTCAGTATTTCAAAGCCTTCAATCCAATAGAAACAGTCTAAGTCCTCAATGTTGCCGATATAGTGTGGGCAATCCAAGTTACCATGCTCATCTTCAATTTTGCCGCAAACAGGGCATGTCACTGTCGGGACAAAATCATCAGCTTCTTCAAGAAATTCCAACAGGGTAGGACATGTTATAATTGTTTTTTTAGCTGCCATCGTAATTACCCCCTATGACTCTTTTGTGGCATCTCTACGGGTATATTGCTTGTATCGTCCCGACTCCGCGACCCATGTATTCCTGGAAGAATGCTCTTGACGCTTCGTTGTTTCTCTCCTCTCGTACCACTGGCATCTGTTGCCCCCGATCATTTTTGTTTTAGTGCCCACAGCAACATTGCCGTTGCCAGGGTCGAGTCAGTATCGCCACAGACATAGACGCCACGTCTGATTACCTCCATCTCACCCCCAGCATCGGCTATAAATATTGCTGTCAGTAAAGTGTTGTAAGCAGTCGCACGTCCTGCAATACAGTTCGCCCGGATGAACTCCTCAGTCGGTGCCTCAACGTGTTTCCCTTCGATAATATCCATCAGCAGGTTGACGGCCTTGGTTGCGTCATCGTTGGCATGGGTGAAGCTGGTAATATATCTTACGAACTCTCTTGGCTCTTCCCCCACAATGGCAGCGTAATAATAAGCTAGATAAACGAGGGCTAGCGAACCATTTCCGAAAGAGTCGGCGTCTGTGGCAATCTCCTGGAGCTTGCTGATTCTGCTGTCCAGGTCAGGGTACTTCTCCTTGTGCTTTCGGATGTATGACACCAGGTTGAAATGGTCCCGCATGGTGCTTCCGTAACCGGTGCCGTGGTGCAGTTGGTGATAAGATACCCAATCCCATACAAACTGATCCTTACCGGCGTACTCATAGTTACCAACAAATTTAATGAAACAATCGACTATACTGCTTTCATCTGAACCCTGGTTGCTATTTAGAGCCATCGCAAGCCGTCGTTCGTTAATTGGCTGAAAGGTTGCGCCACCCTCAAAAACTAATCCTATCCGGTCACCACGCTTGTACGCCTCTATGCAATCCATATCGAAGCCGCTTATCTGTTCTCTTACTTCCTGGGCCAACTGGACGCCGAATTCCTTCAGTTGGTCCTGCCACTGTGAATCCTCTTCCTGAGACTTCCCTGACGTGGAGCGCCCATCGTTTTGTGAGGGAGTCGACTTCGTCCCTCCAACCGTCCAACCGTTTTTGTATATCGGGTCGTTCGGACCAGCCTTCGTAATCCCGCAACTGAATGCCATCTTTATCTCCTTTCCAGTCGTACCACATAGTATGGACACCTGATGAACGTCTCTATTCATTCCTATTCTCTGGGGGAGTTTCTCCGCTCATTTGCTCCCTGACTCCCCTGCCTATCATTTTCATCGCCTGTTGCATGCCCTCAGGCGTTTCCGGTACTAGGTGACTCTGGTCCTGCTTCTGGGAACCTTGCGACTCTGGCCTTGGCGCGGTCATTATCATGCCACCTTTGCCCATCACTTGCTGAAACAGCTTTTCGTTTCGTACTCGGCTGACTGTCATTGCCATATTTTCACCTCCTATGACCGTGGTCCGATGACTTCAACTGATTGTTCGCATTGGTCGGCAGTTGCCTCAGGTTGGTACTCACCGCTAATCTGCTCAGTGGCTTCCTGTTCGATCATTTTGATCATTTGCTCCGTCCCTGATGGAGAATCTGGTACCAGGTGACTCTGATCCTGCTGCTCTGACGGCTTCGTCTCTTGCGGTTCTGACTTCGGCCTGTAAAGCACTGCGCCACCCCTTCCCATCATTTCCTGGAACGCCTTCGGTTGATATCCCCTGTCGATTACTTTCATTTGTGCCTCCGATTGTGCCGTGGATTTTACTACAACAGAAGCAATCTGACGGGCCCGTAACTCAGCAGTTTCTGTATGGTCGGATAATATATGGTGAGGGGACGAGGAGCAAAAACTTCCCCTATCTGGAGAGGCACGGGATTATTCTTCTACTGTTCCGAAGGGCGGGGACAGCTTGAATGGGGCTTTATCGTATGGGAGGTTACCAAGTAGATGAGTTATGATCACCCGCCTGGAATAATTTGAGAGGGATATTTTATGTTTCACGGCCAGCCGCTCCAGGTCGGCTTTCATCTGCGAGGGAACCCAGATTTTAACGCTGGCAGTACTGTTCTCCTGGACCGACTTTGATACCTTTGGCTTCTTAACGGCCTTTATACTCACTTCAACCTGTGGAGTGATGTCAGGTACTATGCCGGTGTCACTATGGCTGTTCAACGCCGTAGGGTGCTTTATCTGCAGCAGACCCAGGAAGTCAACGCGCCCGTACAGGTGGATAAACAGTATCTGACGCAGGAAGTCTGAGATAGATGTGTCAATGTAGGTACAGACCTCGTTGAGCCTGTCCTTGACTGACTCGGGCAACCATAGCTTGATTGCGGTGTCCCGGTCGCTGTAGGCGTTGTATGGTCTGCCTGACAGGTTTATCTGTAGTAAGGGGCCACTCTCATCCGCTGCACGTTCATCCTTTTTCCTGAAGAAGAATTCCATAGGGTACCTCACTTCATAGCAACATGCCCCTTGCTGCAGCATGTGGATAATTACCATACACCTCATGTTCTTAATGAGCAAATGTGGGGGACTTTGAGGTTTAAGTGGACATCTCACACTAACGTGTCCTTTAAATTCACCATATCACAATCATACGTCAGAATATGTCATTCGGAGAAAATGAGCCCCGGAAAAATGTGCCCGAAAAAAATTGAGGGTTCGTTGTACCTACCTCCTCGACTCTCACAAACATCCCTGGGTAGCTGCAGGGGGCTATGGTACGGTGGGTGGGCATCTGCATTAAATTAAATCATTCCAGATGGTTGAGAAAGTCGCTGGTTTGACTGATCACCCAGATTCTGGTTAGCTAAAGCCATCACAATTACATGAAGGGAGAGGCACAATGAAGAAAAATAATGACGGCAACGAAGCAAAACAGCTGGGTGTACCACGTAAGCTGAGACAGGTTCTGAGCATTAGGATGGTGCGGGAGGGATGGTCAAACGTTAACCAGTTCAAGAAGAGTACTGGAGTACCGTATTCACTAGAGACAGTACGAAGAGCCTTCAACGACTGCGACTACAAAAACCTGGATACGATCACTCTGGCCATCATCATGCACCACCTGAACTATGCGCCAAAGGAGATCAAGGCGATTCTTGCCAAGCACCTGGACCCTAACGATCCGGTACTGCAACTCATTGGTGATCGGGCAGAGAACAAGCTGAATATCAGCGAGGAGAAGTTGGTCGAGGTGTACCGTGCAATCATTGAGGAACGCCCCGAGCTCTCCAACTCGTTGGCAGACCACTTGGACCTTCTGGGGAAGATCGCTAATGTAGCGACGAAGAAGAACACGGATGCACTGAGAAAGTAGGTAGAAAGTTGCAGTTGGCTGATGGGGCCCCGTCAGTCGCCTCAGCGAGCAGGGAAGACCGATCGATCAGGTGAATAGTGGGATAGGCTCAGACAAGCGGCTGGCCACTCGTTCCTGCCATAATTTCACCTGGTGGGAGAAATAAAGATTCAATCTGCTGGGGGCGTCGAAAGGTGCTCCTGGGTTTTTGTTTAATTGTCATATAGACAGGGGTACAAATGGGGGTATGCAATTACATCATAATATATTTACTTTATTAATTTAAGTATATTATGTTTATAATGTGAGTCTAGTCCCGAACAAATAAAGGTTTCCGGCAACTGCCGGGAACCTTTTTTTGTTTGCTCACGGTCCCACGTGTAAGTAAAATATCTTATTTTGGCTGAGCAAAGTTTAGCATGTGAAATCGGAAAAGCGCAGGTAAAGGCAACGCTGGTTTATAACCGGTAAGCAAAGTCCCGATGCCAACTTTTGGCAAAAAAGCTGTAATTCACAAAAACAGCCGCAGAGCCTCACTAACAGAGGCTTTACGGCTGTTTTTGTTTCATGGGGCGTGTTGAATTTTAACTATTGCCATTTTTTATATCAAAATGTGGTTTTCTGTTGGTCGCCAAGCGAAGCATGAAACGGATTTAGATTTCCCTACGTACTCTGCTATTTACCGTAGATTCCGCACCCTATAATCATGCCGTCAACCAGTTCAACAAATGACGATTTATCCATAATCATGTTTTTGTCTGCCGGGTTGAATTCTTTGTAGGTTATCCAGCCACTTCCGCTTTTATGCACCAGCGTAGTCCACTCCTGTATCCAGCTTTTTCCGTCGGGATCTTTATCGTTCCACCGGTTCTTGCCGGTCAATTCAAGACGGACTCCGTGAGCGAGCACGACGCCTTTTTCGTCATAGACGAAAATATAGAGACCTTTCTTGGTCCCCTCCTTGAAATGGAACTTGCCATTTGGAGTTCTTACTTCATTGAAAAACTTGTCACGACCATTTTCTTTTGCAAACTTGACCGCTTCCTTTACGAGTGCTTTGGCATCGTTTTTGGTTGGAGGGTCAGCGGCGGTGGAAACAACTGCCGAGCAGAGCATGAGGCATAGAGCGAGAATAATTGAACGCATGGGTAAACTCCTTTGAATGGGATTTAACAATATATGTAACGACAACGTGTTGCAGTAATAGCCGGACCGGATCACAAAATGTAACGTCTTTCAGGATGTATCAATAACTACGATCATAATGGCTCATGCCCCCACGATATTTCGTCTTAATACAAGTCGATTACGACAATCTGAAACGACTTACCAGCTGTTCAAGCTCCTTGGCCTGAATTGCCAGGCTCGATGTATTGGCAACGGTTTCAGTAGCTCCACGGGAGGTGCTGATAATCGCATTAGTTATCTGTTGAATGTTGTTCGTGACAGCATTAGTGGTTGCGGTCTGTTCTTCTGCCGCTGTGGCAATCTGCTGAATCTGAACCTCCACTTCATTGATTCGCGCAAGAATGTCTTCCAGTGCCTTGCCGGATTGGTGGGAACAGGTGACGTCCTTTTCAACTTCATGTTCACCTTCACCCATGGCCCGTATCGCTTCGTTCGTATCCTGCTGAATACCTTTAATCATGACACTGATATCTCTTGTGGCCCTGGTAGTCCGGTCAGCCAGGGCCCGCACCTCGTCGGCAACAACAGCAAAACCACGCCCCTGCTCGCCGGCCCGTGCCGCTTCAATGGCAGCATTAAGAGCCAGCAGATTGGTCTGATCGGCAATATCTTCAATAGTACCTACAATATCACCGATTTGCTTCGATCGGACTCCAAGCGCCTTTATTGTTTTTGAGGTAAGCCCAACCTGGGCAGAAATCAAATCCATACCGGCGATGGTTTCGTTAACAATAGTGGAGCCTGCTGTTGCGGTATCTGTCGCCCTCCGCGATGATTCAACCATTATTGAACAGTTACGTGATATATCATTACTCGTTGCCGACATTTCTTCACTGGCAGCGGCAACGCTATTGGCCTGACTCGTTGCCAACTCCATACCATGGGCGATCTGGGTTGACGTCGTATGAAGATTTTCAACAGCTGAGGCAATAGTTGCAGAAATATTGACGGTCCGGGATATCAGGGTACGTAGATTCTCAACCATGTTTTTCATTGCCGACATCATTTGACCGGTTTCGTCAGAAGAGTTGACTACAACTTCCACCCTCAGATCCCCCTCAGCCAAGGCATTTGCGATCAATACAGCGGCCTGTAAAGGGTTGGTAATGGACTTCGCAATCACAATTGCACTCACCGTTCCAAGTAAAAGCATAAGTGCGCCCAAACCAACCATCATTAACGTTGAGGTATTCAGGATCTGAGAAACACGGGTATTATTAAGTCCCATCAAAATATAGCCATTTTGAATTACGTCGTTGGATGTTACGTCGATCTTGACAGCCAAAAAATGCAGGGAGTCACCACCAAGCGAAACCATTTCACCTTTCTTTGTCGGACAATGAACAGCCAACGCCTTAAGCGGTTTTTCAAGACTTGTCCCCTCATACATTTTCGATGTTTTCCGGGTAACAACAGCAAACTCACCCTTCGGGCTTTGGGTAACGACCATTGTGACACTGACATCGGAATCACTCGTGATAAGCTGCTCCAGTACCTTGTCTATATCCTCGCGGACATTGTATTGAACGGGGGCCTTGACCGTTTCGGCGGTAATTATGGCCAAGCTCTTTCCCTTTTCCAGCAGATCATTGGAGCCAATTTTTCGTATGGAGGTGATGGAATAGAGGGACAAAAATATTGTTAATAACAGCGACATAACAACAATACTACAGATGATCTTTCCCCTGATTTTCATCCTGTCCCATATTCCCATCGTATGCTCCTTCTGAAGTTTGAATTAACGTTCTAATATATAATGTGAAGTATGACATAAACGTACACATTAACTGCGCCAACAGAGCCTGCAACAGCGCCATGAAGTGAGATGCTTTATTTTCTGATTAGTTACGACGAATATAGACGGGGGAAGGAAACAGGTGTGGCTAAATAATATGTAACATTTACGCAAACAGGTGTCGCATGTTACACTGTAAGTCGACACATGTTACACTTTTGGCCGACACGCGTAACACGTCGAGAAGTTCGAGAATGACCGTCAAATAGAGCCTGTCTCATGGGCAAGCTCTAAATAAATTGGTTCCGCTGTTGGTTTGCCGGGGCAGTGGAGCGATTGCAAGGCATACTCTGTTTCTGCCGTCATTTTTTGCCTGGTACAGCGCTTGATCAACTCTGGCCAGCAACTCGTCGAGTGATTCATCAGGCAGATGTTCTGCAACCCCAAAGCTAATGGTTACTTCGCGGGGTAACAAAGAGTTTCTGGCAAAAGAGGCGGAGACAGACGTTCTCAGGTCTTCGGCAACTTTTGCGGCATCATGTGTGTCGCAGTTATTGAAGATCAGCAGGAATTCTTCTCCCCCCCACCGGCATATTATGTCACTTTCGCGCAACCGGGAACGTAAAACGGCGCCAACCTCCTGCAATACACGATCACCAACCATGTGACCGTAAGAGTCATTGATCAGCTTAAAGTGATCAATATCCCCCATGACGACGGCAAATTTAGTGCCTGAACGCCGTGATTCCGCAAGGACCTGTTGTATCAAAACCTCAAATGCCTGGCGGTTGGCCATGCCGGTCAGCGCATCGGTCGTGGCCATCTCCACGAGTCGGCGTTGGTAGTGTTTGACAGCGAAGTTGATAAGGAAAATCATTGAAAGCGTGACCAGTAGACAAATTCCCATGTTCAGAAAGAGCGCCCTGCGCAGGCTCGACAGTGCCTCTCCCTCATTTTTTTCAACAAAAATGTACCATTTGAGTTCCGGTATGTAGCGAACGTTCAAGAGATGTTGATTGCCGCCACTCCGGTATTGATAAGAACCGTTGCCGCTCCGGAGGATCGAATCGGCAATGCCGTCGAGTCCTTCCATACGTTTGATGTCTCTTATTTCAATGTTATCGTCCTTGGGGCTGAGGACGATCTTTCCCTGCGAGTCTACAAAGAATATATGGCGCTGATAGCGCTGGCGATAACTCTCCACAACCTTGCGGACCGAATCAACGGTAAGGCCGATACCGGTGGCGCCAATAAAGCTTCCTTGGTAGTTTGCTATTCGATAATTGATGAAAATTGTCATGGCGTCTTTGTTCGCAAGGTCCGGGTCTACGTTGATTTCGTATGGTTCTGTCATTGACCTGACCCTGAAATACCAGGCGTCTCGCGGTTCAGACGATTGAATTTTTTTTAGAACGCCATTGGAGTGGTAATAGCTCCCGCTTTTCTCCGAAACAAGAAAACTGGTAAATGCCGAGTACTTTTCCTTTACGGACAACAGGTACCTGGTCACCTTATTGGCATCGTGTTCTCCGTCGATGACCCAATCCCTGAGGAAGGTGTCATTTGCCATCATTGAGGAAATAAATACCGGTCTGATCAAATCCTTCTGGATTTCGGAATAGATATTGTCGGATGTCAGCGGCAGTTCGCGATTGACAAGGGCGTCTCGTATGGTGGCTTTTGATATTTGATAGTTCAGGAGTGATACCGCAAAAAAACCGGCTGACAGAAGAATGCATATGAGGATGAGCAGTTTTTTCTTGTCATCATTAAGGCGGGAATCCAACTTAGACATACGGTTCCTTTCCGGTATGGGAAGGTATTCAGAACATAACACCTCAATACTACACTAAAATGGTTTGTAAGGCTCGAAATTAAAAAATATGTCATCAAATTTTTTAATAATACGCATTATTATGTATCTTGCGTTGACAATTACCGTTGTTAGTTGTACTGACGTTACCCCATTGATTGAACTGAATCTACCCCGTTTTTTGATTCAAACTTTGCAGCGACTACGGAGCTATTGATATGAATAACGTAACCATTGACGGCATTACCCTCATTTTGGCCAGACCGGTGGAGCTTAATCTGCAATGGGTCGGTCAGGAAGAGTTGTTGACGCAACTGCTGGCGGCCTGGATGGTCATAGACGAACGGGATATTCCGTTCAATCCCCGCCTGATCGGCAAACCGGGTGTCGGGAAAACCACCCTGGCCTATGCTGCAGCTACACGGTTGGAGCGGCCGGTCTATCTGTTTCAGGCAACCATGGACACCCGTCCTGAGGACCTGATCGTCACCCCGGTGATTGGGCCGGACGGCAAGATCCAATACGCCGCTTCGTCGCTGGTGTCGGCGATGCTGACCGGAGGCGTGCTGATTCTGGATGAGGGGAACCGGATGAGCGAGAAGGCGTGGGCCTCGCTGGCGCCGCTGCTGGATGACCGCCGCTATGTGGAGTCGATCATTACCGGCCTGCGCATTCCGGCAAAGCGTGAGTTCCGCATTGTCGTCACCATGAACGAGGATTCTTCCACGTTCGAGATTCCGGAGTATATCCATTCGCGTCTGCAACCGCAGATTTACATCGATTTTCCGGAGGCTGACGAAGAGCTGGTTATCCTCAAAGAAAACCTTCCCTTTGCCGACAACGAGATACTGAAATACGTGGTCGGTTTTCTCCAGCGCGCCCATGCTGCCGATGAGCTGTATTCGGTCAGGGATGGTATCAACATCACCCGCTATGCCCTTAAGATGGCTGTTGCCGGGGGAGGGCGGCCAGAGGAGCTGCTGAGATTGGCCGTAACGCGCATTTTGGGGAACGAAGCGTTGTCGTATCTGGATTAACCATGCCCACCCGCCTGTATCTTGAACAATTCGGCCCGGTCCATGCGCTGCCGGTACTCCATTACCGCATGGAATTCGCCCAGCTGGTGCGGTTGGCGGTTACCCGCGTCCGCCCCGATGCCGTGGCCATTGAACTCCCTGCAACGCTGGAAGTTCCGTTTCTCCGGGCACTCCGCCGGTTGCCGCAGATCTCCGTGCTCAGCTATCAGGCAGGGACGGAGACGGTCTACCTGCTGGTGGAACCTGCAGACCCGTTGGTGGAGGCGGCGCGGCAGGCACTGGAGCTGGGGGTGCCACTCCATTTTGTCGATGTTGATATGAACGCCTATCCCCGCCATCATGACCGGCTCCCCGATTCATACAGCATCAGTCGTATCGGTCTGGAAGCCTATTACCGTGCATTCTGTGATGCTAATGCCGGAGAACAGCCGTGCCGTGAGGACCGGCGGCGTGAACAGGGGATGGCGCATCGTCTGCAACAGCTGGCCCGCAACTGCCGGCGCATCCTGTTTGTCTGCGGTATGGACCATCTGGAACGGATCAAGGGATTGTACGCTGCTCCCCAGGCGTCGCCGCTGGAACGGGTTCGCCGCGCAGGGGTGAATGTATTTAACCTGCATCATGACTCCTGCCGCGAGATTCTGGGCGAGTTTCCCTTCCTGTCGGCGGTATATGAACTGCGCCGCGGCCCGCTCCCCGACGAGCCTCCGGAAAGCGGTTCCGGGCTGCGCAAACGCTTTCACGCGCTGGAGCTGATTACCGGCGGCAAGGAACAACTCTCCGAAGAACAGCTTATGGAGAACGCGATCCGCCGCACGGCGCGCCATCTTGGGCGGGAAGGGCTCTTTCTCGACCGGCAGCGCCTGATCTACCGGCTCTTCAGTGAGGCGGCCCGGCACTATCGCCAGGAGACCGGCGAGACGCTCCATATCTGGCAGAAACGGGCATTTTTCCGCTTTGCCCGTAACTATGCCCTGCAAGCGGGGTTGCTGCTGCCGGACCTGTTTCAACTGCTGGCCGCGGCGCGTGGCTGCATCGATGACAACTTTGCCCATGCATTCTGCCGTCTGGCCACCAGTTACCCGTGGCAGAGTGCGAGCAGCGATCTGGCGACGATCAGTATCTCGCCGGAAGAAATGTGGGGTGGGAGCAGGCATATCCGTTTTCGTCCCCGTCAGAAACGGAGCAAGGGGCTGTCGCAATTGGGAATGCTCAAACGGAAACGGGAAGTGCGACCGGGCGAATGGCTGGAAGGGTTTGACGATCCGTCGATCTGCTCCTATCCGCCGGAAGACATTGCCATCGAGGAGTATGGCCGCTTTTTGAAACGGAAGGGGTGCCTTCAGCTCTCCGAGGAACAGAGTCGCACGGAGAAATTCACTTCCTCGATGCTGGACGGTATCGACATGCGCGAAACGCTCCGCAACATCAGGGAGGGGGCGATCTACGTCCGGGAACAGCAGCGGGTTACGGGGGGTGTCGGTTGCCTGGTGGTGATTTTTGATAATGATCGTAAAAACGAGCGCTACCCGTATTGCATGACCTGGCTGGGGGAACATGAGCAGGAGTCGGATATGGCGTTTTACGCCACCGATCCGGCGGAAAATATCGTTGGACCGGGGATCTGTCGTTGCGAGTACGGCGGTTTTATCCTCTCCTATCCGCCGCGCCGCATGATGGATGTCTGGCAAGACCCGGATTACCGCATTGCCGCGAGCAGAGCCGAGGTTTTGCTGCTGGCTGCGCTTGATTACTCCATCGAAAAACATGTGGTCTACGTGGCGGCAAAACCGCCTCGCAGCATCTTCAAGCAGATTGCCGCCCGCCGTGACCGGAAGATCGTCTATATTCCGCTTGGTTCACTCTCTCCTCATAAACTCAAACAGTTGCGGATTCTGCACATCCTGTCAGGAAAGGATAAGCGGGACATTGCAAAGGATTATATCTGGTAGATGCTGTTGGAGTGCTTATTTCGTTACCGGCAGACCATCGCTCTGCCAGTCGGCAAAGATCATCTGGGCGATATTCGGGTAGGCCAGTTTCTGCAGTTTGCGGTAGGCATTATAGCTTCGCCCACCGGAATTGCAGTAGACAACAATCTGTTTGCCTTTGTCCAGCACACCCGAACGGGAGGCAAAAACTTCAACCGGAATATTGATCGCCCCCGGCACATGCCCTTCAGTAAATTCCTTGGTATCCCGGACGTCTACAACAGTCAGAGTTGCCGGTGCGTTGTCGAGCAGCGCTTTGACAACGGCGGGTTTAATCATGCTAGTCTTTACCGTTTTGTCGTAGTCCGGTCCGGTATAAAGCGGATACGCTTTTTCTTCCCAGACCGGTATGCCGTCGGCATAAATCGAAATATCCGTGTATCCCAGCGACCGGGCAATCAGTGCCGATTTGCCGCTCTTGCCGCATTTGATGCCGTTGCAGTAGAACAGTAACCGGGCGTTTTTGGCTGCCGTCAACAGTGAAGAGTTCTTCTCAAGAGCAGGCAGAGGGATGCTGATTGCGGTAGGAATGTGTGATTCCTGGTACTCCTGAGCGGTACGGGCATCTATCAGCACAATCTGCTCCTTGCTGTCCAGCAATCCCTTGAGCTGTTCGCTGGTTACAAGCGGAAAGCCATCTTTGGTCATTTCGGCAGCCAGGCATGCCACGCTTAACGACAACAGTATCAACATCAGGCCTGCAAAACGAAATATTCTCACAACCGACTCCTTTTATCGTAATAATTTTAACTCACTGTTTTGATGTATATTCTTATTGTTATTGCCGGAGATGTCAAATTGATATATTAAATATGTCCTATGAGTAGTATTGTTTTTTACGATATGGAGAGACAATGAATATAAAACAACTTGAGATTTTTGTGACCATTGCCGGTACCGGCAGCTTCTCAAAAGGTGCGGAGGCGGCCTGTATCACCCAGCCGACCGCCAGCCAGCATATTGCCGCATTGGAGGAGAGCTGCGGGGTCCGGTTGCTTGATCGCACCGGTCGCGGTGTCATGACCACCGAAGCGGGAAAAATCATGCTCGTACATGCGCGGCAGGTTATTAAATCGCTCAAGGAAGCGCAGCAGGCTATTCTTCAGTTCCGCCAGGCTGACGGAGTCGAACTTTGTGTCGGCGGCAGCACCATTCCCGGAACATACGTGCTGCCGAAGGTAATTGCCGCACTTCATGCGACCGATCCGGGAATTCGTGTAAAAGTAGAGATAGGTGACAGCAGTGAGGTCCTTGCCAAACTGAACGACGAAAGCATCGAGATGGGAATTGTCGGATCGGCAACGGACGACAAGTGCTTCACAACTGAAACGCTCGGTTTTGACGAGATCCTGCCGGTTGTGTGGAAGGGGCACCCCTGGTGCGGACGCGACGCCGTCCAGCTGGATGAACTGATCAAGGAGCCGATACTCATGCGGGAGACAGGGTCGGGTACCAGCGAATCGGTCACGGCGGCGCTCAGACAGCGCGGAATCACGCCGGATGACCTTACGGTTTGCGCTACGCTGCCAAGCAGCGAGTCGATAAAACAGGCGGTGCTGGCAGAATGCGGTGTGGCGTTTATTTCCGAAATGGCTGTGCGAGGCGAGTTGCAGCGGGGAGAACTGGTGTCGATCCACCTGCCGGGTATAGCGATTACTCGCAGTTTTTCACTGGTTCATCGCAAGGGAAGAGCGCTTTCTCCGGCAGCGGTTGTCTTTGCCGGTGCGCTGCGACAGCTCCAGTTATAGCGGTTTTCTGAGTTTATAAATTTAAAAACATCGTAAATTAATGATGTTATCACAGCTTGTACAGGAGCCGTAATGAAGTTGACTGACGAACAAACCCGGAAATTGAACACGTACATTATCGAAATAACCGGCCTTAAAGCCTTTCAGGTGGAGCATACCGTTGAACTGTTGCTTGAAGGGGCGACGGTCCCCTTTATCGCCCGGTACCGCAAGGAGTATACCGGTGAGCTGGATGAGGTGCAGATCCGTACGGTGGAGGAACAGTTTGCCTATTTCAGCGAACTGGAAGAACGCAAGATTACAGTACTCAAATCCATTGAGGAACAGGGGAAATTGACGCCCGAGCTGCGGGAGCGGATCGAAGCATCGCGATTGAAAACCGAGGTGGAAGACCTGTATCTGCCGTACAAGCCGAAGCGGCGTACCAAGGCGACCATCGCCCGGGAACGGGGGCTGGAGCCGCTGGCCGATATTATGGCGGCCCAGGAGTTGACGGCAGGGACACCCGAGGATGTGGCGCTTCCGTTTGTCGATCCGGATAAGGATGTGCCCGATGCGGCAGTTGCGCTGGAGGGGGCAGGGCATATTCTGGCCGAACGATTGTCAGACAACGCAGATGCCCGTGCCATGGTACGACGGTTGACAAGTGAACAGGGAATCATGACGTCACGGGTGGCATCCGAATTCAAGGATAAGGTTACCAAGTTCGAGATGTATTACGATTTTCAGGAACCGCTCAAGGCGATCCCGTCACACCGGATGTTGGCCATGCGGCGCGGCGAAAAGGATGCGGTGCTCTATCTGTCGATAACGTCGCCGGTCGAGCTGATTCTGGCCGGGCTGAAGTCACGCCTGATTCTGCGCTGTAGTATCTTCAGCCCGCTGCTTGAGCGGGTGGCGGAGGATGCGTACAAGCGGCTGATTGCTCCGTCCATCGAGGTGGAACTGCGGCTGGAGAGCAAGGAGCGCGCCGATGAGGCGGCGATCGCGTTGTTTGCCCGTAATCTGCGCGAACTGCTCCTGGCGCCTCCTGCCGGAGGAAAACGAGTGCTGGGGATCGACCCGGGCTTTCGTACCGGTTCCAAGCTGGCGGTGGTGGACGCGACTGGCCGTTTTATGGAGCATGTCACGGTGTATCCCCATATCGGCGAGGGGCGCATCCCGCAGGCGCGGCAGGATCTGCTCCGGTTGGTTCAAACTGATGATATCGAAATGGTAGCTGTCGGCAACGGCACCGCCGGACGCGAAATGGAGATATTCGTCAAGGAAACTCTGGCCGGGGCCGGGCGGCAGCTTCCGGTGGTGTCGGTCAGTGAGGCCGGAGCCAGCGTCTATTCGGCCTCGGAGATCGCCCGCGAGGAATTCCCCGAGCTGGACCTGACGGTGCGTGGTGCGATCTCCATCGCCCGCAGATTGCAGGACCCGCTTGGCGAGCTGGTTAAGGTCGATCCGAAGAGTATCGGCGTCGGTCAGTACCAGCATGATGTTAATCAGGGAATGTTGAAAAAATCGCTGGATGGTATCGTGGAGTCGTGTGTCAACTACGTGGGGGTTGATCTGAATACGGCATCGTGGGCGCTGCTGGCATACGTTTCCGGCGTCGGGCCGTCGCTGGCAAAGGCAATAACCCGGTATCGCGACGAGAACGGTTCATTCGGCTCCCGCAAAGCGCTCCTCAAGGTGCCGCGCTTCGGGGCCAAGGCGTTCGAACAGGCGGCTGGTTTTCTTCGCATTCGAGGCGCTGAAAATCCGCTTGACAACAGCGCCGTTCATCCCGAGCGCTATGGGGTGGTGGAAGCGATGGCCGCTGATCTTGGAGTGTCTCTTGCGCAGCTGACCAGCGATGCCGCGCAGGTTGACCGGATCAATCTGAAACGCTATGTCTCCGGGGAGGTCGGCCTGCCGACGCTGACCGATATCACCACCGAGCTGAAAAAACCGGGGCGCGATCCGCGCAGCCAGTTTCAGACCGCATCATTCCGGGATGATATCCGCGAGATCGGCGATTTGAAGGAGGGGATGATTCTGCAAGGGGTGGTAACCAATGTGACCGCCTTCGGTGCTTTTGTCGATATCGGGGTGCATCAGGACGGGCTGGTGCACATCAGTCATCTCGCCAGCCGCTATATCAAGGATCCGAACGATGCCGTCAAGGCGGGGCAGGTGGTCAAGGTCAAGGTGCTGTCAGCCGATGCGCAGCGCAAGCGGATTGCGCTATCCATCAAGGATGCGGAACTGGATGGGAAAAGGGCGAATTGACTCTTATGCCTACAGGGTATAGAACAGAGGTTGAAATAATAATTGGAGTAAGGAGTCTGTGGTAATGGAAGAAAAACAGGGTAATACACTGAGGCGTCCGGCGGCAGAGTCGGATGCGGATAGGAAGGCGCTCCGGAAGATGGTCAAAGACTCGCCCATGGTTGAGAATGAATCTCCCGAGGTTGCGCGGGAAAATATTGTCAAGGATATGATGAGGATCTTTGACGGCTTGCTGGGGTGTACGCCGAAACGTAGCGGGGTGAATCTGGCCACCATTAAGACGGCTAAAACGGTGGCCAAGAGCGATAAGGTGAAGCCGGAAAACGGCGCCCAGCGCAGGTTGGAGCAGGAGATATACCGGCTGATCAAGGGGCTCGCCGAAATAGATTCACCCAACACCGGTTTTGCCGTCAATGTCCTTTTTAACAATGGTACCTATTATTACAACAAGGCCAACGTGCCGCTTTCGTTTGGAACTTTTCTCACCTCACTGGTTTCATTTCTGGAAGGTCATGATTGTCTGAGCATCTGTCCGGATGAGATGACGAAGCTGAAAACGCTGCTCTGCCGCGGATAGCGGGGAGATAGCCCGGAACATAATGGGATATTAATCAGGACACATGTACTCCGCTCTTTTTTGACGGTTTCAGTTGTCCCAGAAAGACGGCATGGCGGAGACCACCTCGGCCGGGGCGGTTGGTCGTTACGGTGAAGCCGGCGCTCTGCAATCTTTTGTCGAACCCCTCATCGTACTGCTCTCCCCATACTGCCACTACTCCTCCCGGTTTGAGAGCGCCCCGTATATTCTCGATGGCGCGGCTGCCGTAAAGCGGGTCATTTTTTGCGTCAGACTTCGCGTGCGGCCCGCGATAGAGGTCGAGTATGATGGCGTCGAAGCGCGCTTCACCCTCTGCGGCGCTTCGGCGGATCAGGCCGGCAACGTCACAGATCTCCACGGTAACGCGCGGATCGTTGACGGCGCTTTCCGTCAGAGCTGCCAGTGGTCCCCGGCACCATTCGAGGACGGTCGGATTCAGTTCCGCTACGACAACCTGTGCAGAAGAGGGAAGGGTGTCAAGCACCGCCTTGAGGGTGAAGCCCATGCCCAGCCCACCGACCAGTACCCGCGGTGCGTCATCTCTCATCAAGTGTCCGCAGCCGAGTTGGCCGAGCACTACTTCGGAGCGGTTTGTCAGGCTGTTCATGAGTACTTGTGAGCCGATCATAATCATAAAGTCCCGCTCGCCGCGCCGGCGCAGTTCAAGTGATCCTTCGCCGGTGGCGATGCTTTCGATTGTTACCCAGGGCTGTGCCATATCTCCATGCCTTTCAGCGAATCTACATTCAGAACCGCTTCATTTACTATCTCATTTTGTGCATAACGAATGGCGAAATAAATAAAGAGAGTTTAATGTTTTTTCTTCACAGTCGCCGGGTTGATCCGCCAAGCCCATGCCAATCCGGTTATTGTAGAGATCCATGAGCTTGTAGCAGCATTTGTTGCCACCCGAACGTGTTCCAAAGCCAAACATGATCGAACTGTCTTCTTCATGGGCGTCCAGAAGCCCCTTCGCAAATGTATAGCCAAACTGTGTGACCAGCGTGCAGCTCAGGTATCCATGGCGTGCCGCATCCCCTAATCCGCCCTGAAGCGAGGCGCGATCCCACAAGCCGGCAGCCACCTTGTCCTGTTCCCATTGGAGAATGTGTTTTTTGATTGACAATGCCCTGAAACAGTCTATTGGGTGGAAAAAACAGAATGACTCCTCAGCCCAGTCGGATACCGGCGCTGTCGCAGTCGGATCCTCAATGATGGTCAGCTTGCCGTCAACGCAAACTTCCTTCCGGCAAACGTCAGGCGCGTACCGGGGAAGAACCTCGCCCAAAGCGGATGAACAGGGTTCTGTACTGCCTGGAGAGGTGGGCGGCCGTGCCACGGCACAACCGGTGAAAAGGAGTAGAATCACTAACAGCAAGCACTTCGGGAATGAAAACAGGGCAAAACCGCTATCTCTCATGATTCAACCCGTCTCCTTGTAGTACGGTAGCTCCCTGTCCTTCAATTGCCCCGACCAGACGGGTAAAAAACTCCGGGATGGCGGTTTCGAATGTCATTCGTTTACCGTTGACCGGGTGGGTAATGGAGAGCGATCTCGCATGCAATGCCAATGTACCGTGAGAATCGTTCCGCTTGCCGTATTTTTTGTCTCCCACGACCGGATGACCTTTTTCCGACAGATGCACCCGTATCTGGTGTTTGCGTCCGGTGAGCAGGTGGATCTCCAACAGGCTGAATCCTCTGGTTTCTTTCAGGACCGTATACTCCGTATGGGACAGCTTTCCCGCAGTCGGGTCAGAGGTGGAATAGACCGTAAAGGCGCTGTTTTCGGTCAAATAGCTGCTGATTGTGTCCGTTTTAGGCGAGACTGAACCATGTACGATGGTCAGGTATCGTTTTTCGGTTTCCTGCCAGTGATCCTGCAGAAATATTTTGACCGTTTCGCTTTTGGCAAGGATCAGGATGCCGGAGGTCTCGCGGTCCAGGCGATGCACGATATAGGCCCGGTTTCGGGAACGTGGATCACCCTTGCGAACATAGTCGTTGAGAATGGTGTGGACGGTTCTGGTTTTGTCCCGGTCTGTTCCGATCGTCAACAGGCCGCATGGTTTTTCCACGACGATGATATCCTTGTCCTCGTGAATAACCGTAAGTCCTTTGGGGTGATATTTTGCCGGGGTGCGTTTGGTCGTTTGCATGAAATTCTTTCTCAAAAAGATGTTTTTCAAGTTGCGTGGCGGACATAATTACACTACCATGCCCACATATTTCAGCCTACCGAATATTTCTGCCTCCACTGTACAAAACAATACCAGCACGGGAGAACATACTATGGAAGATCAACTTCAAGCAACGCCGATTTGTGATCGGCATCGAGCCTTACACGCCCTGATGGCGCCGTTTGGCGGTTGGGATATGCCGATTCAGTACGAGGGAATTATCGCTGAACATAGCTGGTGCCGTACTCAGGCGGCTCTTTTCGATATCTGCCATATGGGGGAGTTCATCTTTCAGGGTGATTTCGAAGCCGGTGGTCTTGAGGATGTGTTCACCTTTTCGGTAAAAACGATTCCAATCGGGCGTTCACGGTACGGCTTTCTGCTCAACGAACAGGGAGGCATCATCGACGACCTGATCATCTTCCGCCTGGCTGAGGACAAGGTTATGATCGTGGTCAATGCGGCCACGGCCCCCAAGGATTTCGCCGCCATTCAGAGCCGCCTGAAGGGAGGCGAATTTACCGATATTACCGCTGCCACCGGTAAGCTGGATCTCCAGGGGCCGCTCTCCCGCTACGTTATGGTTGAGACCTTTGGAGAAGAGGTCGCGACAATTCCCTATTTCAAGTTTATTACGACGAAGATCCTCGGGGTTGAAGCGATTGTCAGTCGCACCGGCTATACCGGCGAACTCGGGTATGAAATTTTCATCCCGTCTGAAAAGGTGTGTGAATTGTGGGATCTGTTGCTACAGGATGAACGAGTCAAGCCTGCAGGACTGGGGGCGCGCGATGTGCTGCGGCTGGAGGTCGGCTATTCGCTTTACGGCAGTGATATAGACGAGGATACGACACCGCTTGAGGCGGGGCTGGAAATTTTTGTCAACTTTGACAAATCGTTTGTCGGTAAAGATGCGCTGCTCCGTTTGCAAGAACAGGGTGTTGCCCGGAAAAAGGTGGCCTTTGAGGTCATCGGGCGCCGTTCGCCGCGCCACCATTATGAAATCTGCTTTGAAGGGGAAACTGTTGGAACTGTCACCAGCGGCGTGTTTTCGCCCATGCTCGGCAGAGGTATCGGCATCGGTTTTGTCAAGCCGGAACTGGCCTCCATCGGTACGCCGTTTACCATCCGCCACGAGCGGATCAGCATGGAAGCGATGGTTTGTGAGCTGCCGTTCTTCAGAGATGGCTCGGTGCGTTCGTAATTTAAAAAATACCAGGGAGGAATGGACAATGAGTATGTATTTCACCAAGGAACATGAGTGGGTCAAGGTAGAAGAGGGAATCGGCGTGGTTGGTATCAGCGAGCACGCAGCCCATGAGCTGGGCGATATTACCTTTGTGGAACTTCCTAAAATCGGCAAGAACGTCAAGCAGTTCGAGGTATTGGGAAGTATCGAGTCGGTCAAGGCTGCCAGCGATATCTTTGCATCACTCTCCGGCAAGGTCGTCAAGGTCAATGACGCGCTGGAAGCCGCCCCTGAAATTGTCAACGAGAGCGCCGAGGATGCCGGATGGATGGCATGGATCGAAATCGCTGACGACGCGGAATTGAAGAACCTGATGACCCGGGAACAGTACGATGACTACCTGAAAACATTGTAGGGAGAATTTGCCATGAACGACAGCCATTACTGTCCCCATACGCCGGAAGAGATTGCCGAGATGCTCTCCGTCATCGGCGTTGCCAGCGTTGAAGATCTCTTCGCGCCGATCCCCGCCGCACTGCGGGCCAAGACGTTCAATATTCCGCCCGGCATGTCCGAGTTCGAAACCTACGGCAGGATGCAGGCCATTGCCGGAGAAAACGGCCAGGGGATTACCAATTTCATCGGCGGCGGTTTTTACGATCACATCATTCCGGCTGTTATCGACCATCTTTCCGGCCGCGCAGAGTTTTACACCGCTTACACCCCCTATCAGCCGGAGTGCTCACAAGGGACGTTGCAGGCGCTGTTCGAATATCAGACCGCCATCTGCCGCCTGACCGGGTTGGGCGTCTCCAACGCCTCACTCTACGACGGCGGCACCGCCTGCGCCGAGGCTGCCATGATGGCGCTTCGTGTAACCGGGCGTAACAAGATTTTAGTCGACGGCTGTGTCAGCCCCTTTTCCCGGCAGGTACTGAAGACCTATCTCTTTAATCAGGATGTGGAAATTATCGAGATTGCGCCGCTGGCCGGGATGCTGGGCCGGGATGGGCTTACCTCCCTGCTCGACGACAGCGTTGCTGCAGTGCTGGTGCAGAACCCCAACTTCTTTGGCACTATCGAAGATTTTACGTCGCTGGCAGATCAGGTCCATGGCGCAGGCGCTCTTCTTATCGGCTCGGTCTACCCGATTTCGCTTGGTATTTTGAAGAGCCCCGGTGAGATGGGGATCGATATTGCCGTCGGCGACGGCCAGAGCCTTGGTAATCCGCTCTCTTTCGGTGGCCCTTCCTTCGGCTTTATCGCAGCCAAAAAGACGTTTATCCGCAATATGCCGGGTCGTATCGTCGGCGAAACAGTTGATCGCAACGGCACGCGCGGCTATGTATTGACGCTTCAGGCCCGTGAACAGCACATCAAACGCCACAAGGCGACCTCGAATATCTGCAGCAACCAGGGGCTCTGTGCCCTCCGCGGTCTGATCTTCCTCTCCGCCATCGGTAAAGAGGGGCTTGCCGATATGGCCGGCTTGAACCGTGACAAGTCCGAGTACGCCAAGTCGCAGTTGGTGAAGATTCCGGGGGTGACCGTGCTGCAGGCGGCGGTTACCTTCAACGAGTTTACACTCGTCCTGCCGAAAAATGCCGACGGCGTGGTCGCCGGGCTGCTTGAGAAGGGTATCGCCGCCGGCGTACCGCTGGGGCGGTATTATGAGGGGTTGGAAAACTGTCTGGTGGTGACGGTAACCGAAAAACGGACCAGGAAGGAAATCGACCTGTTTGCCAAGGAGCTGGAGGTGGCACTATGCAACTGATTTATGAACAATCCACCCCCGGCCGCCGCGGCGTCAAGCTGCCGGCATCTGATGTCCCAGCCGCTGCCGCTCTGCCGGAAACGCTGCTTCGTGCCGAGCGCGCCGGACTGGCCGAGGTATCCGAACTTGATCTGGTACGGCATTTTACCAATTTGTCCCGGCGTAATTTTTCCGTGGATACCAACTTCTATCCGCTCGGTTCCTGCACGATGAAATACAACGCCAAGGTGCTGGAGAACGCGGCGGTCCTGTTTGCCCCCTATCACCCGATGACGGCGCTGCTGCCGGGAGGTGTGGAGTTCTGCCAGGGGACGCTCGGGATGCTGTACGACCTGGGGCAGATGCTGGCCGATATCACCGGCATGGACGAGGTTACAACCCAGCCGCTGGCAGGCGCCCATGGCGAGATGACCGGCATCATGCTGGTCGCCGCCTACCATGCCGCCAAAGGCAATAAGGCGAAAAAGAAGTATGTGGTCGTTCCCGATTCATCCCACGGCACCAACCCCGCTTCCGCGGCGATAGCCGGATACGAGATCATCACCGTACCGACCGCCCCCTATGGCGATATGGATCTGGAGCTGTTCAAGGCGGCCATGACCGATGAAGTGGCTGCGGTCATGATGACGTGCCCCAACACGCTGGGGCTGTTCAATCCGCATATTAAGGAGATCAGCGAAATCGCTCACTCCCACGATGCCCTGATGTATTACGATGGCGCCAACCTGAACGCCATCATGGGAAAGGTCAAACCGGGGGATGTCGGCTTTGACGTGGTTCATGTCAACCTGCATAAGACGTTCGGCACCCCTCACGGCGGTGGCGGTCCCGGTTCCGGTCCGGTCGGTGTCAAGAAGGCGCTGATCCCGTTTCTGCCGCAGCCGCGCATCGTCATGGACCATGACGGCAAACTGTTGCTGGAAACCTCCAATGCGGCAACCATCGGCCGTACGGCCAACTTTTTCGGCAATTTCGGGGTAATGGTCAAGGCATACGCGTATATCATCATGCTCGGCCGCGAAGGGCTGATCAGGGTTTCCGAGCAGGCGGTACTGAATGCCAATTACATCAAGGAAAAACTCAAGGCATATTACGACCTGCCGTATGACATGACCTGCATGCATGAATGCGTCTTTTCCGCATCAAAACAGCTGGCTCACGGCGTTCACGCCATCGACATTGCCAAGTTCCTGATCGACAAGGGGTACCATCCCCCCACGGTTTATTTTCCGATGATCGTCAAGGAGGCCATCATGATCGAGCCGACCGAGACCGAGAGCAAGGGTGCAATGGATGCTTTCATCGAGGCGATGATCGAAGCGGCCCAAACTGCCGAGAGTAACCCGCAGGCGCTGCACGATGCGCCGCTGACCATGCCGATCTCGCGACTCGACGAAACCAAGGCGGCTCGTGAGCAGAAGGTCTGCTATATCGGGTGAGGTGTTTTAATGCGTGATACCTGGCGCCTCATCGTGACCTCCCCGCTTTCCGGAGCGGAAAACATGGCTATCGATGAGGCGTTGCTGCGTTCTTTCGATCCCGCGGATTCTTCGCCGGTTCTGCGCCTCTATAGCTGGGATCCGCCGACGCTGTCGCTGGGACGTTTTCAGAAGGCTGCTGAGGTGCTCGACCTGGAGCGCTGCCGGGCTGACGGGGTGACGGTCGTGCGGCGGGTGACCGGCGGTGGTGTGATCTACCATGCCGATGAGTTGACCTATTCGCTGGTCTGTGCGCCGGGGCAGATCCCTCCGGCAGCATCGATCAAAGACTCGTTCCGTCTGCTGACCGGGTTTCTTCTTGCCTTCTACCGCACCCTGGGGCTTGATGTCGCCTATGCGACCGATGTGGTGCCCGAGGGGACGCGGTTGGGGGAGCGGACCGCCTTTTGCTTTGCCGGTCGGGAGAGTTTCGATATCCTTGCAAATGGCCGCAAGATCGGCGGTAATGCCCAACGGAGGCTCAAAGGGGTAATCTTCCAGCATGGCTCGATCCCGCTGATAAATTGCGCCACAACGGGACTGGCGTACATGCGCGATCAGGATCCGGTACATGCCGAAGGTACGGCAAGCCTGGATGAGTTCGGCGTGAGTATGGATAGAGACGGACTGTTTCAGGAGCTGATAGCCGCATTCAGTGGTTACTTTGGAGTGACACTGGGTAACGATACGTTGTCCGGACGAGAACGGGAAGATATGATTCAATTATGTTCGAACCGGTATTTGACGGACCGTTGGAATCTGGAAGGGGTGGGGGAGTGAACATTCAGCGAAAACCTGAGTGGCTGCGCAAAAAGGTTAACCCGGGCGATCAGAACGAAATGCGGCGCCTTTTGGGAGAGTTGCGATTGAATACGGTCTGCCAGCAGGCGCTCTGCCCGAATATATCGGAGTGTTTTGCCTGCGGGCAGGCGACCTTTCTGGTCCTGGGCAAGAATTGCACCCGTCTCTGCTCGTTCTGCAACGTGGAAAAAACGGTGCCGCTCCCGGTTGATAACGGTGAACCGGAGCGGGTGGCCGAGGCTGTCTCCCGCCTGAAGCTCTCTCACGTCGTTATCACCAGTCCGACCCGCGACGATCTCCCCGATGGCGGCGCCGGGATCTACGCCGCAACGGTGGCGGCCATCAGATATGCCTCATCGACAACTCGAATAGAATTGTTGATTCCCGATTTTCAGGGGAGCGTGTCAAGTGTGGAAACGGTTATTGCGTCACGACCGTGTATCATTGCCCACAACGTTGAGACGGTACCGCGGCTGTACCAGATCCGGAGCGGCGCCGATTATGGCCGTTCGCTGGAACTGCTGCGTGTCTGCTCGGATCTGGCCCCGGACATCCGGACCAAATCCGGCATCATGCTCGGTATGGGGGAACAGGAAGCGGAGATACTGCAGGTGCTCCGAAATCTGCGGGATGCCGGCTGCGACTATCTCAGCATCGGTCAGTATCTGGCCCCCAGCCGCCGGCATTATCCGGTGCAGGAGTACGTTCGCCCCGAATTGTTTGAAACGCTGCGGGACGAGGCGCTGGTGCTTGGCTTCAGCCACGTGGAGAGCGGCCCCTATGTGCGGAGTTCATACCATGCGGGGCAGTATGTGTAATACCAATTCCAAATCAAAGCGCTATCATCGTTGGCTCGTCTTCGGCACCTCAACGTACTGATCAGTACGCCTCGGCGCCTCAATCCTCGCCGCCTTGATTTCATCTTTGATTTGAAATTGGTATAATTTCTTCGTTTGGTTGTTCCGGGCGTATTAAAATTAAAGCGATAAAGCCAAATCCTGGGTTGACGGCAACAGAACGATGAATGTGGTCCCGTCGTCGGTGGAACTGCTGACAGTGATTTCGCCGCCATGGTCGCTGACAATGCCGTACGAGACAGCAAGCCCTAAGCCGGTTCCCTGTGGTTTGGTTGAGAAGAACGGAGTGAACAGTCTCCCCATATCCTCAGGCCTGATTCCGCTGCCGTGATCACTCACCGTTACGCAGACCCGTTCCACAGCAGCATCCAAACCGGCATCAACAACCAAATCTCCCCCCTCCGGCATAGCCTCCAGTCCGTTGACAATCAGGTTGGTAAAGACCTGCCGTAGCTGGTCCTCGTCACCATCCAGAGTCATCTCCTTTCTCCGATAATCCCTGACGATCCGGTAGCGTTCGAGTGGAATCTGGTGGCCGATCTGATCAAGGATGCCGTCCAGCAGGCCACCCAGGGAAAAATGTGACACACGCTGCATGCCGCCGCGCGAAAACACCCGCAGGTTGTTGACGATGCGGCCGATGCGGGTCGCCTCCTCCACGATAGCGTCCACCTCTTCACGATCCGCCGAGTCACCCGGGATGGAAACCTGCAGCAGCTCGGCATTGCCGCGGATCACCGCGAGTGGGTTGTTGATCTCATGGGCCACGCCGGCCGCCAGCATCCCCAGTCCGGCAAGCCGTTCCGACCTGGCCAGCTCCTTCTGGGCAGTCAGCAGTTGTCGGCTTTTCTCTTCCAGCTGCCGGGTACGTTCCACCACCTTTTGTTCCAGTGTCTGATTCAGCGTGTTGACCTCGCGGGTCATCGTATTAAACTCGTCGGCCAGAATGCCGATCTCGTCATCGCTCCTGACCAGAATCGGTTCGATACGTTCGCCGCTGGCCATCCGCCGGGCGGCCTCGGCCAATGCCCGTAACGGCTTGGCCAGACGGCTGCCGATCCAGGTGGAGAGCGTGATTCCGATCAACGCCACGAACAGCAGTACCGCGGCAAAAATCAGGTTGAGGTTTTTTCGCAGGTCTAGCAGCGGCTGTTCCGGCATGCCGACGTACAGGGCGCCGATAACGCTGCCTGAGGGATCACGGATCGGTTCATAGGCGGAAATGAACCAGTTACTTAGTACGAACGCCCGGTCGCTCCAGAGTTTCCCCTGAGAGAGAACCACCCGGGATACCTCGTCAGACATGAGGGTGCCGGTCGCGCGCACCCCGGAAGCATCGCGCACATTGGTGGCGATACGCACGTCACCAAGGAAGACGGTGGCCGCGCCACCCCCTTCCCGGTTAAAGACAATCCGGGTGATGGTATCCACGACCCGGTTGTCGCCGTTGAGCATGAAACCGGCTTGCAATGCACCTGCTACTCGTCCGTCCGAAGTCAGCAGCGGAGCCACTGCTACAAGCATGAGCCCCTGCTGCTCGCTCGCGTTTGAAATCTGCCGGGCGTGGGGTGTCGTCCGCAATGCGATCTGAGCCGCCTCCGCAAGGGTCCGGTTCTCCAAGGCCAGGCGCTCCGGGCTGTAGATCTGGGCTCCGGCAACCAGTTCCCCCTTCAGGGCGAGGGCCACCAGCGGATCACCATCCAGCCGGTCACCATTCTTTTCCGGATTGGCCACCCGGTAGTGCACGACCCCGCTGTTGTCAATGATGTTGAGAAAGCGTAGTTGTTCCTCTTTAAGCAGTTGCTGCAATGCTTTTTCCGGCAAAGGCAGCCTGCCCGATACGAGGTGATCGGCAATGAATGGGGTCAAAGCGGTCACTCTGACGATGCCGGCAAGATGGTTGATTTCATCCTGATACACCTTGCGGGCCAGTTTGAGGTCGCCGATCACCTTCAGTTGGGCCTCACGGAAGATGCGGTCGGTAATCAGAAACGATCCGATCAGCCAGCAGAGCAGGATTGCCACGCAGAGAGGTGTCAGCGTAGCGAAGATCAACTTGCGACGTATGGACGTACGGACACGCAGCATCACCCCTCTCCCTCCCCCATTCCGAATTCGGCAATACGGCGATCCAGCGTCCGGCGCGAGATTGCCAGGATCTCTGCCGTGCGGCTCTTATTGTAACGGTTCTCTTTAAGAACCGCCTCGATATGCTGACGCTCCATCTCTTCAAGGGCCAGCATCTCCGGTTTCCTCGCCGGGACTGTCGGCGGCTGTGCCGCGCTGCGCCCCACCTGTAACGGGATGACATCAGTGGTGATGGCACTGCCATTGGTAAGAATAACCGCTCGCTCCATGACATTTTCCAGCTCGCGCACATTGCCGGGCCAGCCGTAGGACTGTAACGCGTCCAGCCCTTCAGGGGTAATATCACGAATATCCCTGGACATGCGGGATGCAAAGCGCCGCAGGAAGTGGCGCGCCAGTGGTTCGATATCCTCGGGGCGCTCCCTGAGCGGCGGCAGGTTAATGCTGATCACGTTCAGGCGGTAGAAAAGATCCTCGCGAAACCGCCCTTCGGACACCTCGCGCTGAAGGTCCTTGTTGGTGGCGGCCACGAAACGTACATCCACCTTTTTGGGGCGTGTCGACCCCACCGGGATAAAATCTCGCTCCTGGATCACCCGCAACAGCTTGGCCTGTACCGTAGGACTGACATCACCGATTTCGTCCAGAAAGAGGGTGCCGCCATCAGCCTCCTCCAGCATCCCTTTCTGATTGGCAACCGCACCGGTGAAGGCTCCCCTCAGATGGCCAAACAGCTGGCTTTCCAGCAGGGTATCGTTCAGGGCGGCACAGTTAAGGGAGACGAACTGATGAGTGCAGCGCCGGCTGTTATGATGCAGGGCGCTGGCGATCAGCTCCTTGCCGGTGCCTGATTCGCCAAGTACGAGGATATTGGCGTCGCTGGAGGCAACCTTGAGAGTCAGGTCATAGACTTCGCGAAAACGGGGGCTGGTAAAGACGATTCGCTCAGGTGCCCCCCCAGCCAGTTCCTCCCTAAGACGGCGGTTCTCGGACGCCAGACGGCGCATTTGCAATACGTTTCCCACCATGCTGAGAAGTTTTTCGTTGGGGCACGGTTTAGTCACGTAATCATGGGCGCCAAGCTTGATGGCGCGTACCGCGTCGTCCACCGTGGCAAAGGCGGTCATGATGATCACCGGCAGTTCCGGTCGTTTCTCCTTGACCCGCTGCAGGATCTGGATTCCGTCCAGATCCGGCATGCGCAGATCCTGTAGCAGCAATTCCACCCGGTCACCGGCAGGCGACTCCAGATGCGCCAACAGCTCTCCCCCTCGGTTGAATGTGGTTACCTGGTGTCCTTTGAGCAGTTTTTTCAAATACTTAAGAATTCCTTCTTCGTCGTCGCAGATACAGATCTGTGCCATACACGTACCTTTCCAAGACAGTTTTGTACAGTATCAGACAAATATGCACATTTGGCAATCCACAAAATACGTACCTACCGCAGGTATATTTCGCTGCGAATCCTTGAAACCGTTGTGCTGTCCTCTGGCAACCATCCTGGCGGACAGTGTAAACGGTCTTGGCACACCGTTTGCCGTATACAGCATAGTTTCCACTGTTTGAGACAGTTTTGCACACTCTGATCACATTCGAACGTATGCCACTAAAACAAAGGAGTAGTCATTTATGGGAATGTCACGAAGGCAGTTTTTGCAGGGAGGGGCGCTGGCAGCAGCCGGTGTCGCCTTAAGCGGTACACCGGGTGAAGCCAATGCGGATGCTCCGGAAACGCGTATCAAGGGGATCAAAGCCAGCACCACGATCTGTCCGTTTTGCGCAGTGGGATGTGGCATGCTGGTTCACACCAAAAACGGCAAGGTCATCAACATTGAAGGAGATCCCAGGCATCCCATCAACAAGGGATCACTTTGTTCCAAAGGGAGTTCGCTCTTCCAGATAGCAAACAATGAACGGCGTCTGCAGAAGATCATGTATCGCGCCCCCGGTTCCGACTCCTTCGTGGAAAAAAACTGGGACTGGGCTCTGGACCGGATTGCACTGCGCATGAAGGAGACCCGCGACAAGACGTTCAAAGTCAATGAACTGAACAAGAAGGACAACAAGCAATACGTGGTAAACCGTACTGACGGCATGGCTTTTTTTGGCGGCGCCGGACTGGATAACGAGGAATGTTATCTCTGGTCGAAATTTTCCCGCGCCATGGGCGTCGCACAACTGGAACATCAGGCCCGACTTTGACACTCCTCAACCGTCGCCGGTCTGGCGGCTTCATTTGGACGTGGGGCAATGACGAACCATTGGATTGACCTTAAGAACAGTGACAGCATTTTCATCATCGGCTGCAACCCGGCCGAAAACCACCCGATCTCCTTCAAGTGGATCGAAGAAGCCATGGATAACGGCGGCAAGCTGATCGTCGTTGATCCCCGCTACACCCGGAGCGCCTCAAAGTCCGACATCTATGCTCAGGTCCGCCCCGGCACCGATATCGCCTTCCTGGGGGGCATGATCAATTATGCCCTGCAGAACGATTTGATTCAAACGGAATACGTCCGCGACTACACCAATGCCACGTTCCTGGTCGGCGAAAAATACGATTTCAAGGACGGCATGTTCTGTTCCTTCGACGATAAGGAAAAGAGCTACGATTTGAAGTCCTGGGCCTATGAATCCGCTGCCGATGGCACGCCAAAGCGCGACTTGACCATGAGCAACCCCCGCAGCGTCTACCAGTTGCTTAAGACACATTATTCACGCTATACGGTGGACATGGTCTGCTCCATAACCGGCACCAAAAAAGAGGATTACCTCAAGGTCGCCCAGAATTTCTGCGCTACCGGTCGCCCTGACAAGGCCGGCACCATTCTGTACGCCATGGGCATCACACAATCCACTCACGGCACCCAGAACGTGCGTGCCGTAGCAATGCTGCAGATGCTGCTGGGCAATATCGGCATCGCCGGCGGCGGGGTCAACGCCCTGCGCGGTGAATCCAACGTCCAGGGGTCAACCGACTACGGCCTGCTCTTTCACATGCTCCCCGGTTACCTTAAGTCCCCCGAGTACGACAACGTGGATCTCAAGGCATATGTGGAGAAGTGGACCCCCCAAACCAAGGACCCGAGGAGCGTCAACTGGTGGGGCAACACCCCCAAGTATATGACCAGCCTGCTCAAGGCGTGGTACGGAGACAACGCCACAGATGTCAACGATTTCTGCTACTCCTACCTTCCCAAGCGCTCTGGCAATTATGCCTACAACAAGATCCTGGAAAAGATGGGCAATGGTGATCTGGAAGGCCTGGTATGCATGGGGATGAACCCGGCGGTCGGTGGTCCCGACTCCGGCCATGCTCGTGCGGCACTGGGTAAGCTCAAGTGGCTGGTGACGGTGGACCTCTGGGAAACTGAAACCTCCATTTTTTGGAAACGCCCGGGCGTTAATCCTAAAGATATTCAGACAGAGGTTTTCATGCTGCCGGCAGCATCGTCAGTGGAAAAAGAGGGTTCCATCTCCAACTCCGGCCGTTGGGCACAGTGGCGTTACAAGGCGGTTGAGCCGGTGGGGTCATCAATGAGCGACCTGTGGATCATCGATCAGTTCTTCAAGAGGGTCAGAAATCTCTACACCAAGGATAAAGGTGTTTTTCCGGAGCCGATCACCCAGCTTGCATGGAACTATGGCACCGGCCACGAACCGGAGGTCCACCTGGTCGCCAGGGAAATAAACGGCTACTTCACCAAAGATGTAACGGTTAAAGAGAAGGACAAGGAACTGGAATTCAAAAAGGGCGATCAGGTTCCGGCCTTCAAATACCTCATGGATGACGGCTCCACCGTGTCGGGTTGCTGGATTTACAGCGGCTCCTACACCAAGGACGGCAATCTCATGGCCCGCCGCGATGAGTCTGATCCGGGCGGACTCGGGATGTACCCAAAATGGTCGTGGTGCTGGCCGGTCAACCGCCGCATCATTTATAACCGCGCCTCGGTTAATCCGGCCGGAGAACCGTTCAATCCCAAGCGGATTGTTATCGCCTGGGATGCGACCGAGAAAAAGTGGAAGGGGGATGTGCCGGACGGACCATGGCCCCCCATGAAGGATGACAAGGAGGGGAAATATCCCTTTATCATGCTGCCGGAAGGGCATGCGCGGCTGTATGCGCTGGATTTGAAAGACGGCCCGTTCCCTGAGCATTACGAACCGGCGGAGAGCCCGGCCGGGAACCGGATGTCCAACGTGCAGAACAACCCGGTGGTCAAAATTCCCGCAAATGTCTCCAGCAACCTGACAAAGTTTCCGTTCATCGGTACGACCTACCGGATGACCGAGCATTGGCAGACCGGCGGCATGACCCGCAGCCTCCCCTGGCTGAACGAACTGGTGCCGGATATGTTTGTGGAAATCAGCGAGTCGTTGGCCAGGCAGAAGGGTATCAAAAAGGGGGACAAGGTGCGTGTCACCACCGAACGCGGCTCGATCGAGGCCGTAGCCCTGGTTACCTCGCGCCTCAAACCGTTCAGTGTGGATGAAAAAATGATCGAGCAGATCGGCATGCCGTGGCATTTCGGCTACGCCGGTCTCTCAACGGGTGACAGCGCAAACATGCTGACTCCGTCAGTCGGTTGTGCCAATACGAGCATTCCCGAGTTCAAGGCGTTTCTCTGTAATCTTGAAAAAGGGGGTACAAAGGTATGAGTTCGACACCCGTAGATTTCGACAAAACAAGATCGTTTCTGATCGATACAACCAAATGCACCGGCTGCCGTGGTTGCCAGGTCGCCTGCAAACAGTGGAACCAGTTAAAAGCGGAGAACACGACGTTTTTCAGCGGCGAGGGATATCAGAATCCGCCGCTGATGTCCGAGTACACCTTTACCCGCGTCAAGTTCAAGGACTACCAGAAGAACGGTCAGAATGAGTTCGCCTTCTACAAAGAGATGTGCATGCATTGCAACGAACCGGCCTGTGCTTCGGTCTGCCCGGTCGGCGCGTTCAAAAAGACCGCCGAAGGGCCGGTGGTCTATGACGCCAAGCGCTGTATCGGCTGCCGTTTCTGTATGATCGCCTGTCCGTTCGGCGTACCCAAGTACGAATGGAGCAAGGCGTTCCCGCTGGTGCGCAAATGCACCGGCTGCTACAGCCGCATCAAGGAAGGCCTACAGCCTGCCTGCGCAACCGCATGTCCGACGGCCATCACCTACGGCAGCCGCGGCGACATGCTCAAAGAAGCTGAAAGACGCCTTAAAAACAGACCGAGCCGGTATCACCAGGCCATCTACGGCAAGGAGGAGGCCGGCGGCACCAGTGTCCTCTACCTGACCCATCAGCCACTGGACGAACTGGGCTTCAGGCCGGTTACCAAGCGTGCGTTACCTTCATACACCTGGCAGGCGCTCCGCCTCGTGCCGGGTATCTTCCTCACCGTAGGCAGCGGGTTGTCGCTGCTATCATGGTTCACCCACCGCAAGGAGCGTATCCGCAGGGAAGAGCTGTTCAAGAACAGCAAGATTGAGACGGAAGTGGACCAAAAAACCAAGGAGGAGAGCCGATGACCGCTGCTGCCAGTATCATAATAAATGAAATCAAAGGTTATCACCGTTTCCTCAAGTTTATGATCGCCCTTGTGGTGCTTGGCGCATTCGCCTCGCTCGTACGGTTTGTCTTCGGCCTCGGCGTCACCACCAACCTGAATGACGTCTATCCCTGGGGGCTCTGGATCTCATTCGACGTGGTCACCGCCGTACCGCTGGCAGCCGGCGCCTTTACTCTGGGCGCAATCGTACACTGTTTCCACATCACGAAACTGGAACCGCTGGTGCGCCCCGCTATCGTAACCGGATTCCTCGGCTATTCCCTCGTCAGTGTCGGGCTGCTGCTCGACTTGGGGCAGCCGCAGCGCGCCTGGCACACCATGGTCTACTGGAATGTCCATTCGCCGATGTTCGAAGTTTCCATGTGCATCATGTCCTACACAACCGTGCTCTTCCTGGAGTTTCTCTCGCCGGTCTGTGAAAAACTCGGCTATCATCTGCCGCTCCGGGTACTGCGCTGGCTTGAGATGCCGCTGGTTATCGGAGCTGCTTCAATTTCGACCCTTCACCAGTCGTCACTCGGAACGTTCTTCCTGATCGCCGTGGACAAGCTCCACGCACTCTGGTACAACCCGCTGCTGCCGCTCCTGTTCTGGCTCTCCGCCATATTTACCGGCATCTCGATCATCATCCTCGAAGCCACCATGGTGCACCGTTTCATGGGACAACCGGACGAGTCCGAACTGCTGGAGGTGCTGACCAGAATCCTCCCCTGGGTACTGGGCGTCTACCTGGTGGTCAAACTCGCCGCTACGACCCTGCTTTCACACGGACCGCTCTTCGACCGCCCCAGTCTGCTGGCCCTGTTTGTGGCTGAAATTGTTATCGGCGTCGTGGCCCCGATGGTCATGTTCATGAAAAAAGTGTGCCGCAAAGACCAGCGGCTGCAGCTGCGTGGAGCATCCCTGGTCATCTTCGGCCTGGTACTGAACCGCTTCAACGTATCCATGTTCGGCATGGAGCAGGCTGATCAGGCAATCTACTACCCCTCTATTGTCGAGTCGCTGGTAACCATCGGCATCATCGCCGCCCACATCCTCTTTTTCGTGTTGCTGGCCAAGTATTTCCCGATCTTCGAGCATCACCCCGAGACGGTCGATTATTCGCTCCCCGATCGCGCCCACAGCAGAACTGTGGACCATGACCACGTGCATGCAACCGGCAACGGAGCGGGGCATTGACTATAGACAGCAGAGCAACCGCACGATTTCCCGGAGTTACCGGCGTAATCCTGGCCGGTGGAAAATCAAGCCGCATGGGGAGCAACAAGGCATTGCTCCCCTATCGCGGCGGCCGCTTTATCGAAGCGATTTATCGCCAGTTATCCGGCCTGTTGGGTGAGGTGCTGGTTGTGACCGGCACTCCTGAACAGTATGCCTTTCTCGGCTGCCGCATGGTTTCAGACCTGTACCACGACATTGGGGTGCTGGCGGGCCTGCACGCCGGACTGTTTCATAGCCACACCTCCCACATATTTGCGGTGGCGTGCGACATGCCCTATCTGAACAACACGATGATCAGGATGCTTTTGGCCCGCCGTCACCAGGGTGATGTTATCATTCCTGAGGGTGAAAACGGCTTGGAACCTCTGCATGCAGTGTACTGCCGCTCCTGTCTCCCTGCCATGGAAACAGCCCTGCAAACGGGAAAGCGGAGGCTGATCTCTTTCTTCCCCGAAATTCAAGTTACTACGGTTCCCGGTGACACGATCCGCTTTGTAGATCCACATCTCGATTCATTCAGAAACATAAATACTCCGGCGGATTATTACGATTTACGCGTTGGAGAACGTGTCGGCTGTAAAGTTGCCATGGACGAGAAAAAGCTGGGGTTATCAGGACAGTGGGAGACTGTTCCAATAAAACAGTCAAAACGGTAACGGCATCATACCAACAGTTCACCTGTCTCCTTAAACCATTGACACAATAACCAACTATCGTCTATATCTGCCCGGACGGGTCGGGGTGTTCCAGCTTCTTGATTTCTTCCGCTGCCACTCGGGCCTGCGGTGCGTTCAGAGCCGGTGGCTTCACTCTTATGATGGATGAAGATATCAACAAACGAGGATAGTATGCCATGAAGAAGATAAAAGGATTTTTCGGCGCCGAAGATAAGTTTGCCCGTCACGCCGGTATCGAGCTGATCGACCTGGGAGTGGGGTGGGCAAAAGTACAGATGAAGATTGAGCCGTTTCATCTTAACGCAGCAAAAACGGTCCATGGTGGCGCCATGTTTACACTTGCCGATTTTGCTTTTGCTGTGGCGTCAAATTCGCACGGAAATCTGGCCATGGGAATCAACACCAGTATGTCCTTTGTGAAAGCGGCTTTTGCGGGGACCCTGTATGCCGAGGCGAAGGAACAGTCACGAAATGCCAAGCTGGCTTCGTATTCGGTCATGATTACCGATGACTCCGGTGATACCGTGGCTATTTTTCAGGGGATGGTGTACCGGAAAAAGGAAGCGATTCTTCCGGCAGACTGATGAGCCGGATTCGTTTTTGCAGAAGGTAAGAAGTCCGTTTTTTGACCGGCATTGCTTCCAGTTTTTCCTGGTCAATCCCCAATTCCCGCGTGTTCATTCCCGCAATTCGTACCGCTCTATCCCACCCGGTCATCGGTGGGTTACCAATTTTATCGGCGGCGGCCACCAACGGCAGAATTTCCACAATCCGGGCTCTAATTGACTGCTCCGCCATGGTGATTTTTGTTGCATCCCGTAGCGTAGCCCACAGGTTTGCTTTGCCGTGAAGAGTACTGATCCAGGCTAATGCAGTGCGGTATGTTGCCGGTAGCCGGAGCTGGTTACAAAACTCCACTGCCATAGCAAATCCGGCGGCGTCGTGACCATGATGTTTGGGATAGAGTGCCGGGTCGGTCGCCAGTTTTCCGAGGTCGTGAAAAAGAGCGCAAAAGCGGGTCAGTGGATCATCGGTTGACGAGGCTACCCGTTGCAATACCTGGATGGAATGAGAAAAAAGATCCCCCTCCGGATGATGCTGGAGTGGTCCGGCCGGGATAGACGGCAGCCTGAACAGTTCCGGGAGAAACTCTGTCCCGACGTGTAATTCGATCATGCGCTCAAAGAAGCGTTCCGGTGTTTTCAGAGGCAGGGCTTTCAGCATCTCGTTGCTGAAGCGCTCCACCGGCATGGCACCGAACGTCTCCGTCCAATTTCCGTGCCGGATCAACGCTGCGGTCTCCGCTGTCATGCGCCATTCGTCAGCTTCAAAGCGGAAGGCGCGAAAAATGCGGAGTGGATCTATGCTGAAGGAGTCCTCACTGCATGCCCGAAGTATCTTGTTTTTAACATCGTCTGCCCCTTTTATCGGGTCAATAAGTGTGCCGTTCAGCTCCATCGCCATGGCGTTGATGGTGAAATCGCGCCTGGCAAGATCTTTTTCCGGATCCTCCAGGCTGTCGATGCGGGTTATCTCGATTTTGCCAAATTCGGGATGATATCGGAAGTAAATGGAGGCGCCACTGGTTGCCTTTACCTGGTGGAAGCCGAGCGTAGTAAGTTCGGTGGGGGACAGGGACGACACCAGATCGATATCACCGTTCTTCCTCCCCAGCAGCATGTCGCGTACCGTGCCGCCGACAAGGAGAACCCGGCAGTGGCAGGAGGGGGGGAAGAGGCTCTTCAGGAATGGAATTGGTGCGGTCATGTGCCGTTTATTTTTTCCTGCTTTTGACCGGTACCGGCAGTTTGAGAAGTTGCAGCACCTGTGTCATGTCGTCCCAGACGCTCCAGAATGAATCCGAATTGCCGCCGGAGCGGAGCAGATACGACGGATGATAGGTCGGCATGAGCGGAATGCCGTGGAAGTCATGGAACTTGCTGCGCAGTTTCGAGATGGGTACTTTCGTTTGCAGCAGCGCCTGGGCGGCGGATGTGCCGAGCGCTACAATGACTTCAGGTTTGACCGAAGCGATCTGGCGGAGCAGAAACGGTGAGCAGGCAGCAACTTCATCGCTTTCGGGAGGGCGGTTCTGCGGCGGTCTGCATTTGACAACATTGCAGATATACACATCCTCACGTTTTAACTCCATGGCGGCGATGATACGGTTAAGTATTCTGCCGGCATCGCCGACAAACGGTTCCCCCTGTGCATCCTCATCTGCTCCCGGTCCTTCGCCGACAAACACGAGCCGCGCATTCGGATTGCCGACTCCGAATACCAGGTTTTTTCTGGTAGTTCCCAGCTTGCAGCGTTGACACGGCCCCAGATCCTTTCTGATCTGCTCAACCGTTTCATGCAGTTCAGGTACGTCCTGCCGGTCATCTCTCATAGTACACTCCTGCTCTTGTTCCTGAACCGCGGACCGGCGCGGTGCGGACTCCACCTCCGCTGCTGGTGACACCAATTCTGCCGGGATTCCGTCCACACCGCTTTCCCGGAGATCCTCTAGATAGGCTATGAGCGAGGCAGACAGATGGGATTGTGCAGAATGTCGGGTGGTATGTGTGTTCACGGTTTGCTGCTCCTGCCTGTCATTTATGTATGTTTCATGTTAGAGTGTATCGTACAATCGAAGTTAACAATTTACCAGTAAGCATTTTGCCTGTCAAAAGAAAGAACGGTATGCTTTTTCTGCTCATTGCTATTGCGGCAACTCTGCTTCCGACCGATGCCCTGGCCTGGGGTGGCGGTATTCATCTGCAACTGGGGGCCCAGGTGCTGGCGAATCCGGGACTGGTGTCCGCTGACGTGGCCGCTCTCCTGGCGCTTCATCCCAAAGATTTCCTCTATGGCTGCCTTGCTCCCGATATTACGGTCGGCAAAAAATACACGCACTACCTGCTGAACTGCCATCGCTGGGGTATCGGGAGGACGTTGCTGAAAGAGGCTGTGACCGACCATCAGAGAGCCTGCGCCTACGGCTATCTCTGCCATCTGGCCGCGGATACGGTCGCCCATAACTATTACGTTCCCTACAAAATAATCCGCTCGTTTGCCGCGATAACCATGAAACATGCCTATTGGGAGATGCGCTTCGAGAGTTTTGTGGAGAAGGATACCTGGGAGCTGGCACGCTTTGTCTGCCGTGCCGATCAACGCGGTAACGATGCATTGCTGCGCAACGTTCTGACGACGACGCTCTTTTCGTTCGGCACCAACAAGCGGATTTTTAATTCGATCATGGTGATGTCACGGATGGAGCATCTGCAAAAAATTCTGCATACGTTTTCCGGAAAATCACGGTACCAACTGGCTGAGGCTGACCGCGACGAGTACATGAAAATTAGCCGTGAAGCAATCTTCGATTATTTGCAGTATCCGGAGGAATCGCGATATTTGCTGGTGGACCCCACCGGCGAGAAAGCGCTGGCCGCTGCCGACAGCCTGCGAAAGAGCCTGAGATTGCGCTACAAAAGTGGATTCATGTCAAAGGCGGAAGGGCTTGAGGAGGTTGAATCACTTCGGAGCACGTTGCGAAAATCGCTGCACAGGCCGGAATTGTTGAAGGAATTGTATGTTTGAAAAGTGGGTTAATAAAGCTCCGGTTTCCGGTCACTAAAACAGGGGATCTGTGCCCGCCAGTCGCTCATGGCCTGCATGTCGAGTGGCGCGATAATTTCTCCTTCACGTTCTCCCGCTTCGGCCAATACATCCCCTTTCGCGTCAATAATCATGCTCATGCCGAAAAAATCCAGTTTGCCGATGATGCCGCAGGCGTTGCAGGCGACAATAAAGAGCTGGTTTTCCATCGCCCGCGCCCGCAGCAGCGTACGCCAATGATCCTGGCGCGGTTTCGGCCATTGAGCCGGAATGCAGATGACCTGGGCTCCTTCAATCGCCAGACGCCGCGAAAGCTCGGGGAAACGCACGTCGTAGCAGATGATGACCCCCACCCTGCCAAGGGAGGTGTCCGCAAGCAGCCACGAATCGCCACCGGAAAAAGCACGATCCTCCCCCAGTAGTGAGAACAGGTGGATCTTGCGGTAGACCCCGGAAAGCGCGCCGTTATCGGCAACATAGACCGTATTGAATACTTTGTCGCCGTTCGGTTCCGGGAGACTGCCGACGATCACCAGCTTCAGTTCCCGCGAGAGAACCAGCAGTTCATCAACAATCCCTGCGGTCCGTAGCGCCAGTTTGTTCAGTTTGCCATAGGCAAACCCGCATGACCACATCTCCGGCAGTACGGCCAGATTGGCTCCCTGATCGGCCACACGGAAAAGCGCCTCACGAACGGAGGCCAGATTGGTGTCCACATCCCCCGGTTTGACGTTGAATTGAATTGCGGCGGCCTGTATTTGTATAGAGCTCATAGTCTCCCTCATCTCGTAAATTGCGAATTCAGGTAGGCGTTAATAATTTCCATATAAATCTCGCGTGGTTTGCTGGTGCCGTCGCTCGGAGCGATCATTCCCTCACTCTCCATCATTTCAACAATACGGGCGGCCCGGTTGTAGCCGATGCGGAGACGACGCTGTACCATGGAAATGCTGGCCTGCTTGGTCTCCGCAACCAGTCGCAGCGCATCCTCCCATCGTTCATCCTGTTCTTCATCATTCCCGGAAGCTCCCTTTTCATCCGCGTCTTTCATCTCCATGATTGATTTCTCGTAGACCGGTTTCCCCTGTTTCTTGAGGAAATCAACCACCCGCTGTACTTCCGAGTCGGAAACAAAGGCGCCGTGGATACGTTGGAGGCGCGAGGTGCCGGGGGGCATGTAGAGCATATCGCCATTGCCCAGCAGGCTTTCCGCGCCGTTTGTGTCCAGGATGGTGCGCGAATCGACTTTTGACGTGACCTGGAACGAGATGCGGGACGGCAGATTGGCCTTGATCAGGCCGGTAATGACATCCACTGAAGGGCGCTGGGTGGCCAGAATCAGATGGATGCCGGAAGCGCGCGCCTTCTGTGCCAGGCGGGCGATATGTTCCTCGACCTCCCGTCCGGCGACCATCATCAGGTCGGCCAGTTCGTCCACAATTACCACGATATACGGGAGGTGGCTGTGCTCCAGCAGCATGTCGTCGTCAACCATGAAGGGAAGCGTATCGATGGGCGCTTCACCATTGTCAACGATATCTTCAAGTTCTTCGATAATTTCCGCTTCGGAAAGCGACTGCAACTCCTCTTGTTCCAGCAGTTCTCCGGCCAGTTTTTTGTTGTAGGATTCGATATTGCGCACGCCTTTATCCGATAGCAGTGTGTAGCGGCGTTCCATCTCGTTAACTGCCCATTTTAGCGCTAGTGAGGCTTTCTTCGGTTCGGTGACGACCGGCAACAGCAGGTGCGGGATCCCCTCGTACATTGAGAATTCCAGCATCTTGGGGTCGACCATGATCATGCGCACGTCTTTGGGGGTGGACGTGTAGAGTAGCGAGAGAATCATGGTATTGATTGAAACCGACTTGCCGGAACCGGTCGATCCGGCCACCAGCAGATGCGGCGCTTTGGCCAGATCGGTTACAACCGGGAGTCCGGCAATATCTTTCCCCAGCGCCAACGGCAGTTTCATCTTGCTGTGTGAAAAATGTTCGCAGTTGAAAATCTCGCGCAGAAACACCATATCGCGGTCGCGATTCGGAACCTCGATGCCGACGACCCCTTTACCGGGGATCGGCGCCACGATGCGGATCGACATGGCCTGCAGCGCCATGGTCAGATCATCCGTCAAACCGGCGATGCGGCTGATCTTAATGCCGGGGGCCGGTGAAAATTCATACATGGTGATAACCGGGCCGGGGCATATTTCAACAACTTCCCCGTCGATGTTGTAATCTTTGAGTTTTTTCTCCAGCAGCCGTGCATTCATGGTCAGCGCGTCGCGGTCGAGCGTTTTTTCGGTTGTGGGAGGGACATCCAACAGCGAGAACGGAGGGGTGTGAAAATCCCCTTCAGCCTTGATGAATTCAAAGGTCTCCTGTACCGCGGCAGTTTTGGCGTCCTCTTTCTTTTTATCCTTTTCTTTCTTGATGATAGTGGGGGGAGGAGGCGGCGCTACCGGTGGCTTGATGACCGGGCCGGCCGCCGTTGCCGCCGGTGGAAGCCCTTCCTCTTTTGCCTTGGCTCGTTTCTGCTCGTCACGGTTGTGAATGCGGCGCTCCTGCCAGGCGGCCCATTTGTGTTTGAAGTTGTCCAGCCACCAGCCGGCAAACAGGATAAAGGAAAATTTAGACAGTATCATGATAGAGGCGGCCAGGAGCGGCAGAAGCAGGAGCATGGCGCCTGTAACGCCGACGGCCCCCTTGAGGGAGCGGGACGCGATAACGCCCACCGCTCCGCCGGTAGCCACCTGCTGGCCGAATAAATCGGTCTTGTCTCGGAAAAAGGCAAACAGGGTTGCCAGGGAAAAGAACAAGCCGGAGGCTGCCATCAGTTTGTATGAGCGGAGGCGGATCTCTTTGAAACGGAAGAGCGTATATGCCATGTAGAGCAACGCCAGGGGAATGAGGTAAGATGCCAGACCGAAGCTGCTGAAAAACAGATCGGCGATCTGTGCCCCCAGCCGCCCCCCAAGGTTATGGATGCTCCCCTCGTTGGAGTAGCTGTTCCAGGAAACATCGGCGGTATTATAGGTCAGGAACGCAAGCAGGACAAACACGCCAACAGTTCCCAGCGCCATTCCCTGCAACTCTTTGGTCAGTTTTTCTTTTTTTACTTCTTCTGCGCTCATTGATTCGGGTTCCCTTAAAATTGAATAAACATGGACATATTACCCGCAATTCGGGGAGGGAGGCAAAGAAAAAAAACGGAGTTGCGACAGAATACGCATTGGTACGAAGGTTTGAGCGGGGTGTGGGATCAAACACTCGCAGCAGCGGAGCCGTTGTCTTTGGAGCGGGCGTGTTTGTTTTGCCCGCTTTCCCGGCATTGTTTACAATTAGTGAAACTGGAACAGGGGCGCTTGATGGAAATGAAGATCACGAAAAGAACAATCAGCATCTGGAATATGCAGAGCATAAAATTCGTCATGAGAATATCGTGGTATTCGAGGTTATAGTTGTCGATTGCGGTGATATACGGGCAGTGAACGCATGACAGTCACCGTGCATGGCTGCATGGGGTTGTTGATGATTGGTTACGCCGACGCCGTCTTATCGGCCGGGCATTATTGCCTGGAGGTTACCGTTACCCCCAGCGACCGGATTTCATCCGCAATCAGATCCGTCAACCTGCCGATGTTGCCGGCAATTTCTGCGGACATCTCCAGACCGGTCTCTATGGTTTTGGGTTCGATTCCATAGAGGATTACCTTTTCCGGCATTGAACCCAAAAGCCGTGCAGTGGCCAGCAGGTCCGAAAGCCCCAGTTGGTGCGGGGAAATCTTGTTCTGAAACAGGGAGGGGACAGCATCTCCCTCAAACCGGGAGAGTGTCCCGTACGGTTCTCCATTGCGCACAACATCGATAAGGACGAGGACACCCCTCCCCTGGATATGCTGGAGAAGCTCTATGCCGCTGGTCCCGCCATCCAGAAGTCCGACAGACGCAGGTGTCTCATATCTCCGTGCGAACTCTTCCACAGCACGGACTCCCGCCCCTTCGTCCTGAAGGAGAATATTACCGATTCCCATAACCAGAATATTCATGTCCGGCATCTTATAACGCCCTGACCTTGACAATTTCCTTGTTCTCCTTGTCAACCAGGTGAATGGCACAGGCCAGGCACGGGTCAAAGGAGTGGACAGTACGCAGCACTTCCAGCGGTTTCTGCGGATCCGCTACCGGGGTGCCGACCAGGGAAGCCTCGTAGGGGCCCGGCTCGTCGTTGGCGTTACGCGGTCCGGAGTTCCAGGTTGAGGGGACAACCGCCTGATAATTTTTGATCTTGCCCTTATCGATTACTACCCAGTGGGAGAGCAGACCGCGTGGCGCCTCGTGCAGACCGACGCCCCGTACCTCACCGGTAGGGAACTCCGGCTTGTTGAATGTTTTGGTGTCGCCGCCGGCAATGTTGTCGATCAGGTTCTGCCACTGTTTCTGAAGAGTTTCATGTAATATCGCTGCCCGTACCGCCCGGGCGGCATGACGGCCGATGGTCGAATGGAGAGCACGGATGGGAACAGTTCCGCCAGCCAGGCTGCTGATGGTGCTCAGGGCCTTGTCGGTGTACTTCCTGGTTGCCTGGTGCCCGGCGGCATACATGCAGAGTACGTTGGCAAGTGGACCAACCTGGGCCGGCTTGTCATAGAAGGTTGGCGCCTTGACCCATGAATATTTGCCGTCATCCTGAAAGTCGGTGTAGAGAGAGTTTGTCTCTCCTTCCCATGGATGGTGGTTGGCGTTGCCGTCGTACCATGCATGTTTAACGCTTTCCTGTACCCCTTTCTTGATGTAGTCATCGTTGAAACCTTTGATCGGGTGGAATTTACTGATGTCGCCGCCGGGAATATAGCCTCCCGGCAGATCAAAGACAGTTCCTTTGCTGTCTTGCGGGTATTCCGGCATGGAGAGATAATTGGTGATCCCGGCGCCGTAGGTGGTCCACTCCTTGTAGAAGGCGCCGATGGCGCAGACATCGACGAAGTAGACATTGTTGATGAAATCGCCCAGTTCGTCGATGAGCGTTTTTACGTAATAGAGGCGCTCTACGGTCAGGGTGGTGGGGCTGTCGGTATTGATGGGGTTTGCCACGCCTCCCACGGCCAAGTTCTGGATGTGCGGGGTCTTGCCGCCGATGATTGATACGATCATGTTTGCCTTGCGTTGTACATCCAGAGCCTGCAGGTAGTGGGTTGTGGCCAACAGGTTAACCTCGGGGGTGAGTTTCATGGCCGGGTGCCCCCAGTACCCGTTGGTGAAGATTCCCAACTGTCCGGAATCGACGAAACTTTTCAGCCTGGTCTGGGTCTGGCTGAATTCCTGGGCGCTGTTCAGATGCCAGCTGGAAATCCCCTGGGCCAGGGCTGCCGTCTTTTTCGGATCCGCCTTAAGGGCCGAAGTGACGTCAACCCAGTCCAGCGCCGACAGATGGTAGAAATGCACGATGTGATCCTGGATGGCATGGGCGGCCATCAGGATGTTGCGGATGTACTGGGCGTTGAGCGGGACTTCCAGGTTCAGGGCATTTTCCACCGCCCGAACTGAAGCAATGGCATGGACCGTGGTGCAGACCCCGCAGATGCGCTGGGTGTAGATCCATGCCTCGCGCGGGTCGCGGTCCTTGAGGATCAGTTCGATACCGCGCCACATCTGGCCCGATGCCCATGCCTTTTTAACTTTTCCGTTATCAAGTTCGCAGTCTATCCGCAGATGGCCTTCAATTCTTGTGACCGGATCTATGCTGATTCGCGTTGTCATACCGTCCTCCTCTTAAAAGGTTGTTGAAAAACAGCCATCTCGCCGCCGTCCTCGAAATCCCTTTTGTGCGGCGTAGCGCTGCTACGCCTCCGCAGGTTTTTCTGCGGGGGCGACGATCTAGCCGTTTTAGAACAACCTGACTTTTTCAATAGTCAGGTTAATGATGCGTTTCCGGAAAAAGGTTCAGGTACTTCGCGCAGATCTTGAACCCGAGTATCGCAAAGGCAACCATTCCGGCGGTAAGGATGAACTCCATGATGGAGGGAAAATAGTCTCCACCAACCCGGTTTGCATAGCCCGATATGGCAAAAATGCCGACATTGAGACGGTTAAACAGGACCCCGACGATGACCAGGATACTGACGACGAAGATGGAGTCGATATTTTTCCGGTTTGCTTCCTTTGCGAGCAGAATTATGGGGATCACGACTCCCACGGCCATTTCTATCACCCACATGGTCCCCAGAAAACCGTTGCTGAACAGGGCGCCGACTCCCGGTCCGGAAATGAGAAGCCAGATCTTCATGACAAGGTAGACCGAGCCGGAGTAGAGAATTCCCCGCGACAGTCCTTCAAGAACATCTTTCGGAGCCTGATGATTAAATACCTTTCCGGTCAGAATCGTTTCAAAGCTGACCATAGAAAGCCCCATCATGATTGCGGAAACGAGGAACAGATACGGCATGAGTGTGCTGTACCAGAGCGGAGAGAGTTTGCTCGGCACGATCAGGTAGTTGGCTCCCAGCGAGGATTGGTGGAGCAGCGACAGTGCCACGCCGAACATGACGGCCCCTATCATGATGCGGCTGACAAAACGCAGTGTTCGCACCCAGCCGAGTTTCTCGAAGACCATGGGACTTGATTCCGTGGCCAGGGTGGTGAGGTAGAGTACGAGATGCACGGCCACGAGGAACATGATGGAGTTAATCTGCCACATGATCAGGGGATGCCATATGACAACGGAGCGTCCCACATCCATGGTGATGGAGAGGGCTGCCAGCAGATAACCGAAAAAGGCGTTCAGGATTGAGGCGCGGGCAATGCACTTGTACTTTTTCCAGTTCAGGATGTAGACCGCGCCCGCAATCAGGAATGCTCCGGCCGCCATGGCGACCCCGCCCAGGACGTCAAAACTGATCCAGAGTCCCCAGGGCCAGTAGTCGTTCATGTTCGTTGATGCCCGTAGTCCGAAGGCAAGCCGGTAGGCGGCAACAAAGAGCGCTCCCAGGATCAGCAGAATCAGGACTCTCGTGAACGGAGTATCCATCTTGATGCCGAGATGTTTGCTGTGCGTGTCGTCCAGCAGTCTGTTGAGGGCGGTACCCGGTCTTCGACCGATATATCTGGTGAAGTCAATCATGATGGCCTCCCTTGTCCGGGCCGTTCTTGCCTCCGCGGTGGGTTATCGCGTAAAGCGTGGTCCCTCCGAGGAAGACACCCAGAAATACCCAGGGAACTTTGGCAATGTACGCCCAGGTAAGATCCGGGAGTGCGGCGTTGGGGATGTCTTTACTGAGCCCGAGCAGATCAAAGGAGATGCCGGAAAGCATAAGGTTCTGCGTGCCACCCGCCTCGGTCAGGCCATAGACTTTATCCGCATAGGGCGCGACGGCCCGTGTACTGGTTTCCTTCGAGTGCAGGGTCTGTATGGGAAAATCGTAGATAGTCCCCGGTTTCATGGCAAACCGTTTTTTTGCCTCTTCACGGAGTTCGGTTACTTTCCCGTAGACGGTTGCGCCGGTGGGACAATGCTCTGCGCAGGCGGCATATTTCCCTTCCTTGATGCGGTGCCGACAGAGCTGGCATTTTCTTATTTCAGGCCAGACGGCGTTCCATTCGTAGCGGGGAAGGTTGAACGGACACGCGATCTGGCAGTAACGACAGCCAATGCAGCGGTACGCCTCATAATAGACGATGCCGTTTTTCGGATCCTTGGTGAAGGCGCCTGCCGGGCATACCGATGCACAGGCCGGGGTAATGCAGTGCATGCACTGCTGCTTGAAGAAAGCATGCCCATTGATCGGAACATCCTTCTTTTCACCGGTGCCGTTCCGGTATGCCTTGATGATGCTGAGCGTTTTTCCGGAAAGATCCTGAGATGCATCCCAAATACCTTCGTTTCCCTTGACCCCTTCCGTCTCATAGGAGGGAGATTTCATCGGCTCCGTTTGTTCTGATTTACTGCAACGGAAGGAATCGGCGAGGCCGGTAACCAGGCTCTCCTTATAGAGCGCCCCGCCGGGTACGCTGTTGTGGGTCTTGCAGTTGACCATGCAGGACTTGCAACCGATGCAGAGTGTCGCATCATAGAGCAGGCCGACCGCGTCGGGCGGCAGCTCTTTCGACATCCTGGCTTCTGCCGCCGGCACGCCTGCGGCAAGCACAACACCGCTACCGGCAACTCCTTTCAGAAAATTTCGTCTGCTGATGGCCATGGCTACTCCTCCTTGCTGCGATCAGTTCCACTGCCGGAGGAATGAGTGTCCTGGGTACTCTTGTCGCTTTTTCCCAGGCCGGTAAGCATTGCAGCTCCGGCTGCGCCGATCACTATGCCTGCCGTCCCGGTTGCCAGGGACTTGAGGCCGGAAGGGAGACCCTCCTTGTTGGGGAAGGCTTCGGTGAAAAACGTTGGAGGTGTAAAATCCTTTATGACTGCCAGTGTGTGCAGCGGGGTCGAGAAGCCGACCCCTTTTTCGGTGCAGCCGAAACAGGGATGACCGATACCGACCGGCCAGGTACCGGCGCCGGTTTCGCCAAAGGTAAGTGTCGAACAGTTGGCATGCGTTTCCGGTCCCTTGCAGCCGAGCTTATACAGGCAGGCGCCCTTGCGGTGCAGTTCGTCTCCGAACTGTGTCGCAAAACGTCCGGCATCAAAGTGCGGACGCCGTTCGCAGTTTTCGTGGATCAGGCGGCTGTATGCAAATTTCGGGCGTCCCAGCTGGTCCAGTTCGGGCAGTTTCTTGAAGGTGACATAATGGAGAATGGTGGTGAGTAGATTGTACGGATTCGGCGGACAGCCGGGAATCGTGATGACCGTCTTGCCGGTCAGGATTTCCGGAACCCCTTTGGCGCCGGTGGGGTTCGGCGCTGCCGCGGCAATACCGCCCCACGAGGAACAGGAGCCCATAGCCACAATGGCTGCCGCATGAGGTGCGGTGCTGTTCAGAATCTCCAGGGCGGTATTACCGGCAATTTTGCAATAGATGCCGTTGTCCTTGGTCGGTACCGCACCATCCACTACCAGGATGAATTTCCCCTTGTTCTCCATAATGGATGCGTTCTTGGCCGCTTCTGCCTGATGGCCGGCTGCGGCAGAGAGCGTTTCGGAATAATCCAGGGAGATCAGGTCAAGGATAAGATGTTCGAGGGAGGGATGGTTGGAGCGGAGCAGCGATTCGACACAACCGGTACATTCGGAGAAAGAGAGCCAGATAACCGGGGGCCGCCGGGGGCTGACAATTGCTTCGGCGATTTTCATTCCTGCGCTGAGCGGCAGCCCCATGCCGACTGCCATGATGGAGCAGAACTTGAGAAAATCCCTGCGGCTGATACCGCCCAAGCTCTGTCTGACGACGTCAAACTCTTCAGATTTCATGTGTCACCTCCGAGAACCGGATTAGCGTAGTGAAATACCCTTTGAGTACGAATCATCCATAACTTGTTTATATGCTATCACCGTTTTTTTTGTTTTCAATATCAGTAAATAATTTTTTCTATTGCGTATGGCGTATGCTACACGGACTCTATTTCATCCCCCGGTTTGACGGTCCCACCGGTTATAACTCGGGTGAAAATTCCTTCCTTGGGCATGACGCAGTCACCGGCCTGATAGAAAATGGCGCAGCGGGTGTGGCACTCCTTGCCGATCTGGGTGACCTCCAGCAGGGTGTCTCCTGCCTGCAAACGGCTGCCGATAGGAAGCGATACAAGATCGATACCGCTGGTAGTGATGTTTTCGGCAAAATCCCCGGCTGATACGTCAAGCCCCAGTGCGATCATTTTGTCGATGCTTTCCTGCGCCAGCAGACTGACCTGACGGTGCCAATCCCCCGCATGGGCGTCGCCGACGATGCCGTGATTTTCTCGCAGTTCAACCGATTCAACCGGTTTTTTCCGCTCTCCCTTGTTTTCACTGATGCAGACCGCTTCGACACGAGCCATACTGTTATCCTCCAATCTGTGACATGGTAAAATTTTTGTGGGCGTACCCTTCTGCTGAGATGGCGTGCCGCTCCGGTTTGCCTGAAACAATTCCGCGCAGCAGAGCGGCCAGTTTTTCCCGGTCAGGGGGGCGCAGGCAGGGCACCAGGTCGGTTTTATCATCCGAAAAAAGGCACCCCTTGGCCTGTCCGGTGGAGGTGACCCGAATGCGGTTGCAGTCACTGCAAAAATGGCCGGACACGGCGGTAATAATGCCGATGCTTCCCTGGGCGCCGGTGATGCGGAAGTCCCGCGATGGTCCGGCAAATGCTCCTTTGTCCACCGGCTCCAGGGTGTAGCGGCTGGTAATACGCTCCAGAATTTCGGCGCCGGAGATGCAGTAGCGCTGCCACCCCTCCTCTTTGATTGCGGGCATGTACTCAATGAAGCGAATTGAGTTGCCGTGGGATAGGGTCATGTCGGCAAAATCGAGAATTTCGTTGTCGTTAACGCCTCGCATGATGACGCAGTTGATTTTTGGTGGGGAAAATCCGACCTGCTCCGCGGCGTCCAGTCCGGCCAGCACCCTGTGCAGGTCGCCGCCGCGGGTGATTTCGTTGAAGGTCTGCGGCTTAAGGGAGTCGAGGCTGACATTGAGGCGCTGTACCCCCGCCTTGAACAGGTCGTCAGCCATCTCTGCCAGCAGCAGGCCATTGGTTGTCAGCGCCAGATGTCTGAGGCCGGGAATAGTGCCCAATTGTTCCAGAAACCTGACAACGCCGGACCGTACCAGTGGTTCACCACCGGTTATGCGGATCTTCTCGATTCCCAAGCCGATTGCAGATTCGGCGATCAGGAGCAGTTCCTCGTAGGAGAGCACCGCGTCATGCCCCTTATTGACAATCCCCTCTTTGGGCATACAGTAAAAACAGCGCATGTTGCAGCGGTCGGTTATTGACAGGCGCAGATAGTTTATGGTTCTCCCGTGGGAGTCAGTCAGTTCCATGTATGAAATGTTTCTCCAAGAAATCGGCCACCTGGCCAGGATTGTTGATATCAAAAACCGGCACATCAAGCTCCAGTGGTTCATTGCTGGCGACGGCCAGCAGACTCGGGTCGTGCTGTTCGCCCCGGCAGAGGAGCGTCGTGCTCCGCTCCCGGCGATGTACCTCGATCTTGGGAAGACCGCTCTTTTTGAACCCCTCGGTCAGGATCAGGTCGACATCAGTGAAGTACGTTGCGACCAGTTCCTCGATGGAAGGGGCTTCGGCATGCTGTTTGATCAGAGCCAGTTTTTCCGGTGACACGATCAACATGGTGTCGGCTCCGGCCGCAGTCAGACGGTGGCTGTCTTTGCCGGGATAGTCGATGTCGAAACGGTGGGCATCGTGCTTGACGACGCCGATGCGGTACCCGCGACCTTTCAGTTCGGTGATGACTTTTTCCAACAGGGTCGTTTTGCCGGTTCCCGATTTTGCGACAAACGAAACGGCGTTAATAACCATACGCACCTCATGAGTACAAGTATATGCTTATCAGAATGTATAGTAATCCAGACGTTCGTGCAAAGGAAAAGCGAAAAAAATTGACCTGAGTCATGTAAGATAAAGTTGCTTTGGGAGAGTATGGCACTCATGGAAACGATGACAAAGAGCCAGAAAAAAGATATCAAGCTGCTTGGGAAGTTCGTTGAGGTGTACTGCAACGGGAAACATTACGATGCCGAACAGTCCCCTGTAGACCTTCCGGAAGAGCTGGGTGTACGCACACTCTGTCCTGATTGCGCCGTTTTATTGCAGTATGCGATAGCCCGGCGGCGGAAATGTCCGCTGGAATCCGAGAAGCCGACGTGCAAACAGTGCCGTACCCACTGCTATGCCAAACCCCAACTGGCCAAGGTAAAGGAGATTATGGCATACTCGGGGCGCACGCTTATGCTGCGTGGCAGACTGGATTACCTCTGGCATTATTTTTTCTAGCGCGGACCGACAAAATGAAAGTAGACAAACACTAAAGGAGAATACACCATGTTGAGAAAAATTGTTACCATCGATCAGGATAAATGCGACGGATGCGGACTCTGCGTGCCGTCCTGCGCTGAAGGGGCTATCAAATTGATAAACGGCAAGGCGGTACTGGCTGCGGACAATTTATGCGACGGCCTGGGCGCCTGTCTGGGCGAATGCCCGCGTGACGCCATCCGGATCGAAGAACGTGAGGCGGATGAATTCGATGAGGCTGCTGTTGAGCACCATCTGGCCGTTCAGGGCAAACCGGCTCCGGTTCACCAGCATGCCCCACAACAACCGGCAGCGGCACATAACCACGGTGGTGGCTGCCCCGGTTCCCGCGCCATGAGCTTTGCCCGTCCGGAGATTCCCCCGGAAGTTGTTCAAAACGGCAGTCGTCAGAGTCAACTGGCCCAGTGGCCGGTGCAGTTGCACCTGGTTTCCACCACCGCGCCGTATTTCCAGGGCGCAGATCTGCTGATTACCGCCGATTGTGTACCGGTCGCCTATGCCGGGTATCACGAGGATTTTCTCAAGGGAAAAGCGGTCGTAATGGGGTGTCCGAAGCTCGATGACAACACCTTTTACACTCAGAAGTTAACGGAACTGTTCACCCGGTCGGATATCAAGAGCATCACGGTTATGAAAATGGAGGTCCCCTGTTGCGGCGGTATTGCTGTCGCGGCCAGGCAGGCGCTGGCCGCAAGCGGCAAACAGATACCGTATAAAGAGGTAACCATCGGGATTCAGGGGGAGGTGAAGGCATAGCCGCTCTATCGCCAGCCTCCTGAAGGGAACTGACGGCCTGTGACACTAATGTGTTACAGGCCGTTTCAACGGTATGTGGTGGCGCCCGGTTGTAATCCGGTTGTATTCCTTGCCGCGCTTGCTGATACGGAGTACAATCAGTCGGAGATATCGATGCATCTATTTGTATTAGCAGGAGGAACCATGCCGGCATCCATCGAAATCATTCAGGCTGACATCACCACATTGGTGGTTGATGCTATCGTCAATGCTGCCAACAATACCCTGTTGGGGGGCGGGGGAGTGGACGGCGCCATCCACCGGGCCGCCGGACCGGAGTTGGTGCAGGAATGCGCCGGACTTCAGGGGTGCGACACCGGGGACGCCAAAATTACCGGGGGCTACAATCTTCCTGCCCGATATATCATTCATACCGTTGGCCCGGTCTGGCACGGCGGCGACAAGGGTGAACCGGAACTTCTGGCGTCCGCCTACCGCCGTTGTTTCGAAGCAGCAGATCAGCATGGGGTGACAAGCATCGCCTTTCCCGCCGTCAGCGCCGGGGTTTACGGCTATCCGATGCGCGAGGCGGCAGTGGTGGCCCTTTCGGCGGCTCAAACAGCTATTGGGTTGTATCCGGAACTGAAGCAGATCATCTTCGTTCAGTTCAATGCCGGAGCGCAGCAGGTCTACCGGGAAGCGGCGGTGCGGTTGGGGATAGCTTTTATCTGATGAGTCATGAACAGATCAATAGGCCCAGATTGCGGTCATGCACCCTCCCTTGAAACCTATCGAAAGCGGGGCTACCCAGGCGGGGATATCGGTGCCGAAAAGCCTCCAACCATCGAGCAGGGCCGGGACCGCTGCTGCAAGAATCAGCTGGTTGGTGGAGAGGCCGCTTGCCCGTGAAGCGCCGACCGTATCTCCCTGCGGATTATTTTTGAGAAACGTGAGATATGCCGCAGTGATGGCAATATGGGAGGAAATTACGCCGATTGCCAGATCCGGTGCTTTTTCCCGGTAGTAAAAGGCGGCCTCGGTTGCCAGCCACTGGGCCTGAAATCCGGCGGTGCTGACGCGCAACCAATCCGAACGGGACGCAAATTGTGGCGAGTAAACCAGAGAGAGTCCGTCGTAGCCGACCCTGTCTCCTTCCGCCGAGGCTACTGCCATATGACCCATTTCATGGATCGCAATGCCTCCGGCAAAGCCAAGCAGAAATGAGGGCAGGTTTTTCGGGATGGCGTCCGGATTCCATTCCGTTGCAAGGAGCGGCTTCTGCGTGCAGAGCAGCAGGATGGTGACCAGTGACAGCCGAATAACAGCAGTAGAACATCGACGCAAGAACCCTCCCTCATGAAACCATGAAAAACGTTAGTCCAGCGTCTTTCGATACCGTTTAACGCCGATTGCCAGCACAACAATGGCAAACAACATGATCTGCCACCCCTGCAGTGCCACCTCCGTGAATCCGTTCCCTTTCAACAGAATCCCTCGAATAATACGCAGGAAATGGGTCAGTGGCAGTACTTCGCCGATGACCTGCGCCCAGTCGGGCATGCCGCGAAATGGAAACATGAACCCGGAGAGGAGCAGTGACGGGAGAAAGAAAAAAAAGGTCATCTGCACCGCCTGAAGCTGGTTTTTTGCCAGGGTGGAAAAGGTGATTCCCATTGCCAGGTTTGCGGCGATGAACACCAGTGAGGTCATGAGCAGTAACGGGATGCTGCCAGCCATCGGCACGTGGAAGAGAAACCGCGCCGCGGTGAGGATCAGGCCGACCTGGATGTAACCGACAAAAATATAGGGAATGATTTTGCCGAGCAGAACCTCCAGTGGCTTGGTCGGCATGGAAAGAAGGTTCTCCATGGTGCCCCGCTCCCGCTCCCTGGTGATGGCCAGGGCGGTAATCATCACCATGGTCATGGTCAGGACGACCCCCATCAATCCTGGCACGATATTGTACTGCGAGATTCCTTCCGGATTGTAGCGTGCATGAATGCGCAGATCGATGGGAGCGTCGCCTCCGGCCAGAAAAGCGAGCGGGCCTTTGAGGTCATGCTGCAGGGAACTGTTCAGGAGCATTCGCAGGGAGGCGATGGCATTGCCGGTGGCTGACGGATCGGTTGCATCCGCTTCAACGAGAACGGTGGGCTTTTCGCCTCGCAACAGAGTGCGGCTGAAATTTTCCGGGATGGTCACGACAAACTGGACGTCGCCGCGCGCGAGGGCGGCTTCCGCCTCCGCCTCGGTATGCAGTTCGCAGACAAAGTTGAAATAGTCGCTGTTCTTGAGTGCGGAGAGCAGAGAACGTCCCTGCTGGCTGGAGTCGGCCAGCAGCAGTGCCGTAGGGAGATGCTTCGGGTCGCCATTGATGGCATAGCCGAACAGCATGAGCTGAACCACCGGGATGCCGATAATCATGCCGAAGGTAAGGCGATCCCTCCGCATCTGGATGAACTCTTTGATAACGATGGCCCAAAAGCGGGCAAAAGATAATGACGGGCGCTGCTTCAGCACGAGAAGTTATCCTTTGAACTTCCCATCAGGTGGATGAAGACATCCTCAAGGCTTGGGTTGATTTGCTGCCAGACGTACTGCGCGGTGCGGAATGGAGCAATTGCACGTTCAACCGCGGAGGCATCCGTACCGCTGACATGCAGCCGGGTGCCGAAAGCGACCGCCTGGCTGATACCCGATTCGCTGCGCAGCTTTTGGGCGATCTCGTGCAGGTACGGGCCACTGACCGACCAGGTGGTCAGCCCGGCGCCCGCAATGACCTCTGCCGCTGTGCCGTTGGTCAGCAGATTTCCATACGAGAGGTAGGCGAGGCGGTCGCACCGTTCGGCTTCGTCCATGTAATGCGTGGTGATCAGAAAGGTAAGCCCCTGACCGGCGAGTTCATGAATCTGCTCCCAAAAGTCCCGGCGTGCTTTCGGATCCACACCCGCAGTCGGTTCGTCGAGCAGCAGCAGCTTCGGGTTGTGTATCAGGCAGGCAGCCAGGGCGAGGCGCTGTTTCCATCCTCCCGACAGCTCGCCGGCAAGCTGTTTCTGCCTCCCTGCAAGGCCCAGCCGTTCGATGCTTTCCCGAACGGCATCGCGCCGGTTGGCGATGCCGTACATGCGCGCCACGAAATCGAGATTTTCAGCAATACTTAAATCCTCATAAAAACTGAAGCGCTGGGTCATGTAACCAACCTGGCGCTTGATCGCTTCACTCTCGGTGATGACGTCGAAGCCGAGGCAGGTTCCCGATCCGGCATCCGCGGCCAGCAGACCGCAGAGCATGCGGATAAAGGTGGTTTTGCCACTGCCGTTCGGCCCGAGGAAGCCGTACACTTCGCCCTTGTAAACTTGCAGGTCAATGCCGTTGACGACGGTGGTGTCACCGAAGCGCTTCGTCATGCCGCGCACATCAATGACGAAACCGTCGGTCATGATCCGGCTCCGAAACGGACATCCACCGGCTGCCCCGGATGCAGTTTGGCCGCCGTTGCCGGTTCGAATGACAGCTCAACCAGGTAGACCAGCTTCTGGCGATTTTCCCTGTTGTAGATAACCGGCGGGGTGTATTCCGCCTGGGGCGAAATGAAGCTTACGGTGGCGGAAAACGGAGCAGGGACTCCGTCCACTGTCACCTGCACCTTGTTGCCCTGATGTATCGCCGCCAACAGAGTTTGCGGCACGAAGGCCCGGACCTTGATGTTCCGGGGCGGTAGCAGTACGACCACCGGTCGGCCGGCGGCAACCCATTCGCCGCTCCGGTACAGCGTATCAAAAACCTGTCCTGAAGCCGGTGCCGACTGCCGCTTCTGGGTGAGATCCCATTCGCTTCTGGTCAGGGCTGCTTCCTGGGCGCGCATGCCTGATTCGGCCGCCGCTATCTGGTCGTGGCGCAAGCCAAGTCTGGCCGTACTGAGATCTGCCTCCATTTGGGCTTCCCGCTGCCGGTCCTGGTCGCGCAGGGTACGCATCCGGTCCACCTCCTGCAGTGGCACTACTTTTGCCGAAAGCAGGCGTTCATAGCGAACGAGCTCTTTTTCCGAAAGCTGCAATGCGGCTCGCGCCTGGTTCAGTTGTGCGGTTGTTGCTTCGAGTTCCGTCGGCCTTTTGCCCTTTTTCGCATCGGCTACCTGGGCGCGGATTTGGGCGAGTCGTCGCTCCGCTTCGTCCCGGGCCGATTTTTCCGAAACATTTTCCAGGGTGAACAGCGGATCTCCCGCCTTGACCTCGGCCCCGCGCTGTACGTACAGCGTTTCAAGCCTGCCCGCCTGGGGAGCGGCGATGTAGACGAATTCTCCCTCCACATACCCCTGCACCGTATTTTGTTCAGCCGGAGTACTGCTGCACCCGGCGGGAGCGCAGCATAGCAGCGCCACGATGATGGTGAAATATATGGGTATCCTGCTGTTGCCGGCTGCTGATCCATTCATGGTATGGTCGTCCTCAGTTGAATTGTCCGGGTGTAACCCTGCACACTGCCACATTCTAGCAGGTTTGCACAATTGAGCAAGCATGGCGAGGTGTGATGCCGACGTTTCCGCTCCGCTTGCCGCCACGCATGATTCATGCTACAACACCCCAATGCTCCAGTTAATCAATCTATCTAAAGACTTTGCCGGTACTCCGCTCTTTACCGATATCTCCTGGCACCTGAAAAAGGGCGAGCGGGTCGCGCTGGTCGGTGAGAACGGCGCCGGTAAATCGACGCTGATGAAGATCGTCGCCGGCCTGACCGAACCCTCATCAGGGGAAATCCAGTTTGCCCGGGGTGCCAAAGCTTCCTATCTGCCGCAGGACGGCATCGTCACAACCGGACGGTCGTTGTTCCACGAAGCCCGCGCCGCCCTCGCCGAATTGCTGGCAATGGAAGAGGAACTGCACCGGATCGGACAGGACCTGGAACGCCTCCCGCATGATTCTCCCGAACATGATCAGATTCTGGCCCGCTACGGTGAATTGCAGGAACAGTTTCGCCACGGCGGCGGCTATACGATGGAGGCCGAAATCGGCACCGTCTTGAAGGGGCTCGGTTTTGCCCAGTCTGACTGGCATCGCGACTGCGGCGAACACC
>Ga0118677_10000870_pt1 | contig 64895 bp, 30 predicted proteins | sample AliMusrvi5mmetaG_FD_86154 | JGI IMG/M metagenome (GOLD analysis project Ga0118677, IMG submission 86154) | reverse complement strand
GATGCGTCCAGTGTGGGAGCAGGTGCACCATCGGCCGTTCAGTCCAGACGCTCTGATAGAAATAATAATGATCCTTGGGAAAACCGGCTAGATCAATCACTCCGAAGTTGAACTCGCGGGCGAGCGATTCCTTGCCGGACCAGCAGGCCTCGCCGAGATAATCGAAGCCTGTCCAGCGGAATTCGCCCATGAGCCACGGCAGCGAGGTGGTGCGCAGCCAGCAATTGCGCGCCACCATCCGGCGGCCCACGTTGTCGTAGGATGACCGGTATGCCGAATGGCCGCCGGTGAACACTTCAGGCTCGGCGTAATTGGGCAGCGCGCCGTTTTCGCGGAACACGGATTTCACCGTGCGATAGAAACCCCGCGTCTGGAAACTGTGCGGCTCTTCGGTCATCACAATTGGAATGCGCGGGTTGTCCCGGTGGAAATCCAGCAGCACGGAATCCTTTTCTACGATGCCACCGTTGAAACCCGCCACGTCCACGCCCTCGATCACCGCGCCACCCGTGGTCGGCCGCGTGTCATCTAACGAACGAATCAGTTCGGAGATCCTGTGATCGTCCTTTTTGCCGGTTTCGTTGCCGATGCTCCAGAAGATCACGCACGGATGATTCCGGTCGCGGCGCACCCAATCCCTAACATCATCGCGCCACTCCGTCTTGAAAAACCTGGCACCATAGTCGTGATCGGCCTTCTCGTGCCAACCGTCGAAAATCTCGTCCATCACCAGCAATCCCATCCGGTCGCACAAGTCGTAGAATGCCGGGAGCTGTGGGTTGTGGGCGACGCGGATTGCATTGCAGCCCATCTCCTTGAGTTGCTTCAGGCGACGCTCTAACAATGCCTCGGGCATAGCCGCGCCCACCGGACTGCCGCCCTGGTGTTCGCAAACCCCCTTGAGTTTCACATGCCGGCCATTGAGGAAAAAGCCGTTATCGGGATCGAACTTGAGGCTGCGGATGCCGAAGGGTGTTGTGACCTCATCGAGGATCTCGTCCGCCCGCAGCACTCGAGTCCGCAGTGTGTAAAGCACCGGTGATTCCACCGACCACAAACCCGGCCGTTTCAATTCCATTTCATGGGTGACACTGCCCGCGCCGCCTGCGGGCACGGCGGCCTTTGCGGTGGTGCCGGCCAGCACCTCGCCGTTGGATCCGAGGATATCCATGCGCACCTCCACCTCGGCAGCGGATGGCCCGGTATTTTCCAACTCCACCGCGGCGCGGACGAGCGCCGCATCGTCGGTGATGGTCGGGGTTTTCACGAACACACCCGCAGTGGGCACATGCACCCAACTGTTATCTATCAGGCGGACGTGCCCGTAGATGCCGCAGCCGTGATACCATCGGGCGCTGGGTTCGAGCGAGTTGTCCACGCGCACGGCCAGGATGTTGCGCCCGGGCTTGACTTTGCTTGTAAGATCGCAGGCAAAACTGATATATCCGTATGGCCGCCCGCAGACATGCTCGCCGTTGAGCCAGACCTCGCAGTTCATGTACACGCCCTCGAATTCCACTGTGACCACCCGGTCCCGCCACGACTCCGGCATATCGATTACGCGCCGGTACCAACCGACACCCGCGGGCAGATAGCCGCCGAGTTCACCCGTCGGTTGCTTCGCGTCGTAGTCGCCCTCGATGCTCCAGTCGTGCGGCACATCGAGCACGCGCCAGGCGGAATCGTCGAACGCGGTCGTCTTCGCGGCGGGGGTGTCGCCGAGGGCAAAGCGCCAGCCGCAATCGAGATTCTGCTCGACGCGACCTGCCGCCTGCAAAATGCCGGTGCCAAGGAGGGCAAGGATCAGCGGCAAGTTGCGAAGGCCGATTTTCTGAGAAGCCGGGTGCCTGTGGCTTGATGGGTATGCCGGTTTCATGGTTCATGCGTTTTTGTGGGAGCAAGTTCTTGCTCCAGTTCCTTCAAGCTCCGCAGCGGTCCGGCGTCCTTGGCGGTGTCGATGATGGCCACGGTGTGCCGGAGTTGGTCAAGATATTGCTCGCCATTTTCCCTCTGTTTGATCGGTTGTTCGAGTTTGCGAAGTTCTGGCAAGAGAGGTCTGGCAGCGGCACCATAGGTTTCCAGGATCTTGAGACACCGCGGAATCCGCTCATAGGCACCCCAGCGTTTCACCTCGATGATTTGCAGACTGAGCGCCATCCCTTCCGCAATGCGATGCTTCGCCAACAACTCCAAGCCCGCCAGGCGGATCGAGTCGGCGAACATCTCTCCGCTGGGCGCGGGTTCGACGATGGCGCGCCGGATCGCAGGGAGCAGCGGCTTGATTTCCTCAAAGCCAAGCGTCTGGTAAACCGAGCCGACGGTGCCCCGCGCCCAACCGTCCTCGTTCTGAAGCACGGCCTCCACCGCCGCATCGAGCTGCTCGCGATCCACACCCTCCAGTGAACCGGCGAGCAAGCCCCGCGTGTCCGGGGCTCCGTCCTTGGCAAACAGCGCGAACGCCAGATACCGCTGCACCATGCCGCGCGGATCCGCAGCGGGTATTTCTTGGGCCGCGAGCCTGAGCAGGTCGGGCACGGCGGGCCTGGCTGCCTCACCGATCCGTGCGAGCGCATCAGCGGCCTGAATCCGTAACCAGAGGTCGTCGGCGGCGAGCAAGCCACGCAACGCGGGCACGGCGGCGTCGGCCCGCTTGCCGAGCGCCGCCAAGGCCTGGCAGGCACCGTAGCGCGTCTCGATCCGGGTGTTTTCCAGCAGGGGCAGCAAGCGAGGCACAGGCTCTCCCTCGCGCCGCGCCAACTCATGGGCCGAGCGGTCCCGCACGACAGGCGACCAACTCGACAACCCCGCGAATAGCTGTTCGGCATCGCGGCGCGCATAGCCGGCAGCCTTCGAGCCCGGACTCCAGTCACGACCGTCATCAATGAGGTTGTTAGCCGCCGGGGCATCGAGTAGCGGTGCGGCGGACGGTTTTTTGCCGGTGAGGTAAAGTTGCTTGAGAGGCAACGCATAACCTAACAAGTAGGCACCGGTGCTGTCCCAGCCACCGTAACTGTAATCCTCCTTCTCTCCAGGCTCTCCCTGGTAAAGGAATGTTCCGTCCCAGCGCCGCGCGAGATCAAAATACCAGCCGAACTCCCGCGTCCAGGCTCCGGTCGCTTGAGGGCCTGAGCGCGACACTCCCGGCAACGCCCAAAGAATGTTGAAAAAATTGCCGGTGTGCCCGGTGTCGCGTTCTGCGCCGTGCGAGGCGGTGCTCATGAGCGAAAAGAATTCGGCACCCCGCGCCCGGTCTAACAAATCAAACATCACCGCGCCCGCGCCGCACTTGCCATTGTCATCGTGGGTCTGGAGCCACGGTGGGTGGTCGCCGTAGGGGATGGCGCCCTTGCCGATGTAAAACCCGAGAAACCGCTCGCTGCGGGTGATGGCCAGGTCCAGATCCGGGTTGTGTACCCCTGCCATGCGGGCCAGCACCAGCGAGATGGCACAGCCCATTCCCGCCTGATTGATTGCGCCATAGCCCTCGAGGCTGCCACTGGGATAGGCGAAATAGTGGCCCCACGTCCCGACTGCACTTTGGCCACGGGCGAGCATCAAGGTGATGCGCTCCAACCCCGGTTCGACCGAGCGGTCGCCGGTCGCCAGCACGTATTCGGCCAGCAGCAGGTTCACATAACCATAGGCCCAGGTTTGGTAGCCGCCGCCCGCCGGGATTGAAAAATCCGCCGCCCAGCGTGCTTCCTGGCGCACCAGCGGCAGGTATTCGGACCGGCCGCTGGCCAGAAGCGCCAAGGCGTTGAGCACGCGTACGACCGGATCGTCGCGCTCCCTGGCATCTTGCCGCCGCATCCGTTCCGCCAGGGCGCGGCAGCCTTGCTCGAAAATGCGGGACGACTTCGGACAATCATACGGTGCCGTCGCGCTGTAGCTTCCCATGACCTGGAGTTTCAGATCCACATTCGTCTGTTTGCCGTCGCGCCAGCGCAGCAGTCGCAGGCGCCCGCCGCCCGGTTCGCTTTCTGCCACAGTGATGGCCTTCGCCAGGGCAATCCTCGCGTCGCTGGCAAAGGGCATTTCATTCACCCCCAATATCACATCTCCCACCGCGAGGATGCCGTCGGCCGGCGAGTGCGCGTCCACTTGCGTGATGGAAACCTGACGGGCCGCGCTGGTTTCCAGATTCCTGGCGTGAATCCAGCCGCGGGCACCCGTCGGCCCCAACGTCAAATCCTGCGCCTTGTCCAGCGCCGACTTGGTGCCGGCCGTGAAATCAGGCACCGATTCACCGCCGCCCGGCGGGGTCGCGGCCAAGGCGATGGAAGCAGGGGCCAGCAGCAGGACGAGCGCCGGGGCAAGGGCGCGGGCGATCATCGTGGTCCGGGTCATGGAATGGGGATAAGGTGGATCGTGGTTAGGTGATGACACGGGGTTTGCGGACGAAGCGGTGGCAATATTGGCGGATTTCAGAACCTTGGCTAGTCGTTCAAATGAACGATACCCGGGGGGCGGAGGACAGGCGTTCCTCAGGTCGGTTCCTTGTCTGACAGGCGGGACGCGCCGTCTCCCCTAACAGGCTGGAAGCCTGTTTTTCCGGAAGTGCCCAAGCGCGGCCCGTGGACTGTCGATGACACCCCGCCCCGGGGCAACCTGGAACAAGCGAGGCCGCTTGTTCCTACCGGTGCCGCCGCCGCAGGAATGCGCCGGAGCCAATCAGGCAGCCGAGCGCGATCCATGAGCCGGGCTCGGGAACCGCTGTGAGATTGACTGCCGTGAGGTTGATGAAACGACCGCCGGGTTCGCCGTACTCGCTGGCGAAGTTCAGCCCGCCAACGGTGGCGCCGTAGTTGATTCTCCAAGTGTTGGGCCCGGCCGTGAAAACCTCGTTGTTGCCCAGTTCATTGCCCGCATAGGTAAAGAACCCGCCGTTCCAAGTGCCTGCATATTTGATCAGCGAGAGCGAGGTGTCAGGCGTGAACGCGGCGGGAGTGGCCGCCAGATCCGTTAGATCCAGGGCAACCGTGCCGGACAGAGCCAAGTTGCCAAACACGTTCTGGAAATCCGCCGCGACGGACGCCGCCGCGCTGGAATCCATTTCGTAGTAGAAAGTGCCACCGTTGAATACCAAGGCGCCCGTCGCCAGACTCTCGATGGAGGCACCGGGCGAGAGGATGCCGCCCTCGATGGTTACTCCGCCGGCGATGCTGCCGCTGCCGCCCAGGACGGCGCCCGCCGCTACGGTGACCGCGCCGCTGCCGGTGAGGGATCCGTTGACGAGCAAGCTTCCGTTAGATACGGCGGTGGTTCCGCCATAACTGTTGGTTCCGGTGATGACCACGCTGTTGGCGCCGGTTTTCACCACACTGTTAGATCCGGTGATCGCTGAGCCGAGGTTGAATGAGCCGAAGGCGGAGTCGAGCGTGACGGTGGACCCGTCTTGCAGGATGTTGCCGGTGGCGATGAACGCGCCGCTGGTGTCGTAGGCCCAGTCCTTGATTACGGGAGTCGCACCGCCCAGGACCACGCGCATCCAGCCGTAGTTGGTCCCGTTGAGTTGGAAGCCGATGTAACCTTCCTGACCGGCGGTGAACTGGCCGATGCCAGTGCCGAGGTGGGTCTGGGAGCCGCCATAACCGGGGACGGCGGGCGTGGCGGGATTGCCATCGTTGTCCCAGGTGAAGGTGGAAAACACGCTGCTGCTGCCGACGCTGGAGCCCGTCGCCAGATTCAGGATGGGCGACATGCTGGTGGTGCCGCCGCGCACCGGTTGGAAGGCCGGGCTGTTGGCCACGACCGACCCGCCGGAGAACGGGTTGATGTCCCAGCCGGCGATCGGATTGAACATGTCCGTGTTCCATCCGTTAGAGCCGTTGACGTCCAGATAGACCCCGGCGTAGGTGTTGGGAATCGAAATCTCCTGGAGGTTGCTGTAGATGACGTCCGCCGCGGCGGGCAGCGCCAGCGCCAAGGTTGCCAGACTTATGACATGGGGGTGTTTGCTTTTCATCATTCCAGGTTTGTTAGGAAGGAAATGGGGAATGGTCGCGGGGACCATCCCCTTTCCTTGGTGGGTTGACGCCTTGTTGGATCAGGTCACGGAGCTTCGGAGACGCCGACTTGGAAGAACCTGGCTTTTTGCGGGCCGCTGGCGGAGTCGATCAGGCCGGGGAACGGGATGCGCACCGCGTGGATGGGGCCGGTGGTGGCGGGCGTGAGATCCTCGGGAACCTCGGTGCTGGTCACCCAGTAGCCGTTTTCCAAATCGGCGCTGAAGCGCACGGTGTAGGTGATGCCTGCGGTCAGGTAGTCCGCGCGGCGGCCGAACACCGCGTAGTACATCCCGCCGTCCTCGACCAATTTGGGAACCCCCGGAGTCGTGACGTCCGTGGCGTCATAGGCGATTTCACCGGAGTAGGAAACCGTGGGATCCGTGCCGAAGGCATATTCCTGGAGGTTGGTCAAGGTGTCGCCATCCGGGTTGCCGCCGGCGGTCTTGTCGCTCAGGGTGCCATTGGCGAAGGTGCCATTGGCCCAGCTATTGTAGGGCGAGGTCAGCGGGTCCCCGGAGATCGTCGCCTGTAGGTCGGCGATGGCACCGTCGGCGGTGGTCCCGGCACCACGGGAGAGGACGAAATCCACATTCTGGCCTGCGCTGATACTCAGGCCCGTGACGTTGAAGGTGTGCGGAGTCATATCGGGGAGACTTACGGTGAATTCATTGACCCCATTGACGAGGATGTTGAACTGCGGGGTGTTACTGCCCACGACAGTGCCGCGCGTGATGGTGCCCGCGATTGCCAGGTTGGTGACGTCCGCACCGGCGGTCCACCGCATCACCACAGTCTGGGTGCCATTTCCGGCATGCCACTGGATTTTCCCGGCAGCCGGGGCGGGCACGTCGGAAAAGATCTGCTGGTCGCCGATCGCGGGAATACCGTTCGTTTGCCCGGTGGTCATATACATGGAATGACCGGCATTTCCCGCGCTGCCGAAGGTGAGCAGGGTCGGTGTCGCTCCGTTGAGGTAGTTCCACCGGCCGGACCCTTGGGTATCCGACAGGCCGGTGCCGCCGTTGAAGTCGGCCGTGGTGCCGCCTGCCGTGGTGGTCCGGAAATCACCGCGCGCGTCAGCCAAAACCGGTCCCACCGTCGTGAAACTCCACGTCGTGTTGTCCGTGATGCCAGCGAACGGGAGCAAGGAGCCGATGGTCGCCGTGAAGGCACCCGCCGGAATCCGCACGTAACATCCGGTGCTCAGCGGGAGATTGGCGGAGGGATTGATCGTCGCCGTGGCCCCGGAGATGGTCACCAGGCCCGAGGTGACGTCGATCGACTCGATCAGGCTGCCGTCGCCGCTCTTGCGGATCTCGAGATTGCCCGTCCCCGCCTGGACGGCCTGGTCGAAGGTCACCACCAAATTGGTGTCACTCAGGACGCCGGCCGCGTTATCCGCCGGGTTCAGGGTCGCGATGACCGGTGGCCCCGCCGTCGTGAAACTCCACGTCGTCGTGTCCGTGATGCCGGCAAACGGCAGCAGGGAACCGCTGGCCGACGTGAAGGCACCCGCCGGAATTTGCACGTAGCATTCGATGCCCGCCGGGAGATTGGCGGAAGGATTGATCGTTGCCTCAGCCCCGGAGATGGTCACCTGACCCGAGGTGACGTCGATCGCCTCGAGCAGGCTGCCGTCGCTGGTTTTCCTGATCTCGAGATTGCCGGAGCCCGCCTGGACGGCCTGGTCGAAGGTCACCACCAAGTTGGCCGTATCAGCGACGCCGGTTGCGTTGTCCGCCGGATTGAGGGTCGCGACCACCGGCGGGGTGAACCCGGCGATGGACAACAAGACGATGCCGGAACCGCCATTGCCGCAGATGCCGTTGCCCTCGCCTCCCCCACCACCGCCACCGCCGGTATTGGCAACGCCGTTGGCCGCACTGCCGGCACTGGTCGCGCCCGCACCACCACCGCCGGTGCCGCCCGTGCCCGCCGTGCCAGTAGTCCTGGCACCACTTCCGCCGCCGCCGGCGAACCAGCCCGAGACGCCGTAACTGGTCCCGAACACGGTGCTGAAGTCCAACCCACCACCGCCGTTCCGGGTGCTTCCGGCGGCACCCGCGCCACCGCCACCGCCGGAGTAAACATTTTCCGATCCGTTCGCTCCCGCGTTGCCCTGGCCGGAAGTCCCGGCTGCTCCCACAATTCGATCAGCCCCAAACCCGCTCGACATAAAGCCGCCGCCGCCACTGCCGCCGGCAGCGGGAGGGAAGTGGGCCGCCCAAGTACTATAGCCACCGTAGCCGCCACCCGCGGCGCTCAGCGTGTCGAAGGACGAACTGCCGCCACTGGTAGGCGGATCACAATTCGGATTCCCATGGTTGACGCTGCCGAGCCCGCCCGCGCCGACGGTGACCGAATAGCTGCTGCCGGCGGAAACCGCGTGGGACGCCGCGTAAACCAGCCCGCCCGCGCCACCGCCGGCACCGGCGTGCCAACCGCCGCCGCCGCCGCCGCCGACCACCAGCACGCCAACGGAAGTGACGCCGGGCGGGGCGGTCCAGGTGGTGGTTCCAACCGTGGTGAACGCAACGAGATTGCCCGCCGTGAAGTTCCATGTCGTGTCATCGGCGATCCCGGCAAAGAAGTTGCCGTGCAAGTCCTTGATCGCGGTCGCGTCGATCCGCACGGCGTAACTCATGGCCGGCGCGAAATCCGCCGTCGGGTTGATCGTCAGCACCGAACCGGCGACCGATACTTGGGTGCCGTCGGTGATCGCGATGCTCGTCTCCGTCGCATTGCTCAGGTTCTTGATAGTGATGTTGCCGGTGCCGATGGCGATCGCTTCGCTGAAGGTCACCGCGAGGTTGGCGTTGAGCACCACGCCGGTGGCGTCGTCCGCTGGGCTGAGGGACGCGATGGTCGGCGGGGTCTCGTCCACCGTAAGCGTTGTGTCATCGGGGAGGGCCGAGGTGGTGACCAGGGCGTTGCCCGCGACATCCTTCAACTCGGCCCCGGCATTGATCTGGAGCCGGAGGGTGCCGCCGCTGGTCGGCGTGGCCTGCACGGTGAAAATCCCCGAAGTGGGAGCGGTCTCGGTGACCGTGCCGATGGTGACGGCCGCAGTGCCCGCATTGCCGAAGTCGGCGGCAGAAACCGTGCCCGCGTCCATGCCCTCGCTGAAGGTCACCGTGTAGGTCACCAGGGTGTTCGGAGCGATGGTCGCGCCGCTCTTGTCATCCACGATGCTGACGAGGGTCGGCGGGATCGTGTCGGCGACCGTAAGGGTGTTGTCGTCGGGAAGGCCCGCGGGCGAGGGAACCACCAGGGCGTTGCCCGCGACATCCTTCAACACAGCCCCGGCGATGATCCTGAGTTGGAGGGACCCGGTGGTGGTCGGCGTGACCGGCACGCTGAAGACTGCGGCCGAGGTTTGGGTGACCGTGCCGATGGAGACGGTTGCACTGCCCGAGTTGCCGAAACCTGCGGCGGTGACCGTGGCGGGGTCCATGGCCTCGCTGAAAGTCACCGTGTAGGTCACCAAGGCGTTCCGTTCGGTTGTAACGCCGCCCTTGTCATCGGCGATGCTGGTGAGCGTCGGCGGGGTGGTGTCGCCGGGGGCGGCGACGGCAAGGGTCGTGTCGTCGGCAATGGCCGAGGTGGTGTCCAGCGGGAGGCCCCCGGCGTCTTTCAGGACGGCCCCGGCATTGACCTTGAGCTGGAGCGTTCCGGCGCTGGTCGTCGTGACCGGCACGGTGAAGACTCCCGAAGTGGGCGCGGTCTCGGTGACCGTGCCGATGCTGACGCCCGCGGTGCCCGCGTTGCCGAAGGATGTGGCGGAGACCGTGCTCGCGTCCATGTCCTGGCTGAAGGTCACGGTGTAGGTTACCACGGTGCCCGTTGTCACCGAGGCGCCGCCCTTGTCATCAACAATGCCGCTGCTGGCCAGCGTCGGGCCGGCAGACACGGAAACGTTGTCGATCGAGCCGCCGAAACGGCCGACACTTGTGGGGTTGGTAGCCGTGAACTTCAAATTGGCAGCGCCCGTTCCGGAGCCGGTGCCGACATAGTCGAAGGATACGGTAGTAAAAGGCAGCGAACCAGCGGATGCCAATGAAGCGAAGGAGCCCGGCACAAAGGTCTGCGTCTTAATGGTGCCTCCACTCGAATTGAGCACTGTGACGGTGACTCCGTCGGTGGTGCCGTTGTTCCTCTGGGACGTATTCTGGTAGTTGGCCGCCGAGAGGTCGAAGGTTACGCGGTAGCTCTTGTTCAACGTGTTCGCCGCCGCAATCGCCGGCGAAGTGATGGCATTGTCCCCAGCCGCACTGTTGCCACCATAGAACATCACGGCCCAATCTCCGCTCCCGGTGCGATCCACGCAGTGAATCGCGCCATCTCCCGCTTTCGTCCAACTGGTCAAATTCTGACCATTACCGAGCTTGAGCCCCGTAGTCTCCTGAGTATGGGTGGAGCTTTGACTCAAGCCGTGGCCGTTGAAGTTCTCGGTGAAGATCGGTGCGGCCCCCGCCGTGGCACTAAGGCCGGCGAGGATGGCGGCGGCGCAAAGGCCGCGAGGGTTGCGATAGGGTTGGTTCATGGTTCTCATCGGATTCGGGTGGTCTGAGGTTGGTTGTTTTTCCGGGGATACGGTAGCCAGTCTGATGTCTGCCATACGGGAATGACTTTTGTCAAGAGATGATTTGCCTCATGCCCCGGTGCTTGTCAAAAGAAAAATGCGGAGGAAAAAATATTTTTTTGAATGGCCGCTGTCACGGGCGTGCCCACGAAGAAAAACCGGTAGGGCGGCGCGGCCTCGGACCGCCCACGGGTCCGCCCGGACGGGCGGGGCAAGGCGCGGCGCATGGACCTAACATGATCCTGCGCACACACTGGGCAATCACGGCGCGGCGGGCCGCCGCGCCCTACCTCTTGTGGGCCGCAAGTTGACCGCCTCAGAGCGGGCTCCGAAACACCGATGCTTGAGGGTTGGGGATGGCGGAACTCGGCGTGTGCTCAGGGATCATTGTGACCCGCAACGAAGAGGAGAGAATTGACACGGAACGCGGGCTGATCGAGGTGCTGCCCGCCTGGCGGTTTTTACTGAATCCGGCGGCAGCGACGACCTAGCGACCCGCGGTAGCCGAGCTGGGCCTGACAGCGGCGCTTTTCCACCTGTCCGCCCGCATGCGCGGAATGGAAGCGCGGTGCATGAACGGGTCAAGGCACCTCGCCCAGGGGGCAGTGAGGGCGCGGCGGGGCCGCCACGCCCTACCGTTTTTCCGGTCACGGGCCGGTGACCTTGAGGCGGACGAATTTCTTCGCGCCCAGAGGCGACGGGAAGGTGAATTTCACGTTGTTGCCGGTGAGGGACACGTTGCCGCCGAGGGATTCGGCGGTCCACGATCCTGTTAGATCGGCGGCCGTTTCCACGACGAAGTCGGTGCCGTAGGTGCCGGTGTAGCTACTGGCTTTGGTCCAGGTCACGCTGAGGGTCCCGTCGTTGTTAGAAACCCCGGGCAGGGCGGTGAAACCGGAGGTGTTGCCGGTGGCTCCGCCGAGGAAATACTCGATGCCGTTGGGAACGCCGTCGCCATCGTGGTCCTGGGTGAACGCCTGACCGGTGGCAGCGTTGGTCGATTGCCACGAGGCGTAGCAGGCGGCCGAATCGACGGCAATGGATAGGTTGTCGATCTCCCCTTCAAAGCGCCCGCTGGTGTAGGGCGCGGTCGGCCCGATGCGAAGTCGAACGACGCCCGAGCCGTCGCCGACGTACTGGAGGGTGCCGTGGTGTCCGGCGCTGAGGTTCGCGTTGGTTGGATTGCTCCAGGCGCCCGGAAGGTAGGTGTTGGATGCCAGCACGGAGTTGTCCGGGCGCAGGACCTCGACGAGCAGGCCGTCGGTCGCGTTCGTCGCCTGGCTGGATTGGGCATAGACGGCCGTGCCGTAATCGAAATTCACGGTATAGGCGACACCCGAGGTGTTCGCGGCGATCCCGGTGGCCAGGGTGATTGCATTGTCCTGATAGAACATGATCGCCCAATTGCCCGAGCCGCTCAGGTCCACCGCGTGCAAGGAGTTGAAACCCGACTTCGACCACCTCGAGACATTCCCGCCGTAGGCGATTTTCAAGCCCGTCTGATATTGCGAGCCGCTCTGATTGCCGGTGGCGTAGCCGCTGAAATCCTCGGCGAAAAGGATACCGGTCGTGCTGAGCACCGTCATCTCGAGTTGGATCAAACTTCGGGCACCGCTGCCCTGGGTCACCGAAACGATCCACGTGTTGACTCCGGCATCGGATTCCGCGGGAGTGCCCGTGAAACTGCCGTCCGCATGGATCGTGAGCCAGGCGGGACCGCCCTGCTTGGCGAAGGTGGCGCCCGCCGGCTGCAACTGGCCGGTGCAGACTTGGTTGGCGGTGACATCCGGACAGGTCACCGGCGTGCCAATGTCGGGCGGTTGCATCACCAGCACCCAGTCCTGCGGGGATGGAATGCTGGGCGTGTTCCATGATCCGGTGGTGGTCACGACGCCCTGGTCAAAGCGCCGCCCGCTGGCCGGGTCGAAAAAGAAAGCCGAATATGGCACGCCGGGCAGGAGGTTGTTCACGGTGATGCCGCTCCAATTGTAGATGCCGCGGTTGGGGATGTAGATGAAACGCACTCCGGTGGAAATGCCGGCCGCGAATCCCGATGAGGTCCATTCCGGGTGGGGCTCAAACTGATACCAAGGATAGGATTCCAGCAGGTTCTTGCACAGCCCGAGTTGGGTTGAACCGGGATAGTTCATGCCCACCGCCCAGGTGGTCCAATCGTAGGGTTGGCCGCCCGAATAGCCCCAGTTTCCGTGGTCGCCCGTGACGCCCGCGTGCCAGACCCCGCCCGCGCCGTAGGTGTGACCCGCCGCGCCCGAGAGCAGACAGCCCCAAAACAGGTAACGTTGGACGTCCTGGTAATTCTGCTGCATGTGGCGTTCGTAGCAGGCTTCACCGGTCAACACCGGCTTGGCAGGCGACAGCGCCCGGCTGGATGTGATCTGCGCGATCGCCGTGTTGGCCGTGCCCCAACTGGCGTGCCCCGGCGCATTCATGTCGAAATCGAATGCCGCGGAGTCTTCCAGCGCCGTGCGCCCACCGGATGTGTGGTTGACCAGAATGCGGTGGTAGGGATCGATGGTTTTCAGATATTGGGCCAGTTCATACCAGGCCCCCTGGGACGAATCGGTTTCTCCACCCAGAATCCAAACGGTCGGATACGCGCCATAACGGGCGATCAAATTGCGCCAATGGCGCTTGTAGCCGGCGAGTCCCAGCACATTCAGGCCCACCGCGCGCCCCCAGCCGCCGACGATGGCTGGGACGATGCCGGCCCCGGCGAGGCAGTCGATCCGGCGGTCGGCATAAGTGAAGTATGCCGGGTTGACCACGCTGAAATCCAGGATCTGGTATGGCATGCCGCCTTCGTTTTCCCAGCTTGGCAGCATGGTTCCCGCCTCGTCAGGATACGTTCCGCAGACGATCTGCACGACGTTGAACCCCTTGGTCTTGCGGTCGGCGGTGAGTTGTTGGAAACCGTCCCAGGTCATGCGTTTGCACAGCCCCTTCCACCACGTGTCACCCAGCCACAAGAACGGCGTGCCATCGAGGTGCTCGAAATGCCGCTGGTCCGCCGCCACGCGCACCGGACCGTGGAGATATAACGGATTGGTGCTCGTCGAAGCCGTGACCGTGAGCGAACCGGTCACGCCATGGAGCCCGGAATTCGCCGTGTCGCTGCACTCCGTCCGCCAGGTGTGGGTCCCGGGTTTGTTAGACGCGTAGCGGAATCGCCAGTCGGTGCCACCGGCCCAGAACCCCGGCACCCGCAACTGCGTGCCATCCGGCTGCGTCACCACGGCGTCGAGTTGGGCGTCCGTGAACGGGTTCGCATAGGTCGTGCTGGAAACCAGCGCCACCTCCGCCACCTGGTTGGCCTCGACCGACGCGGCTGCCCGCGTCGGCAAGAATGTTAGAGCGGCCAGCACCAGTCCGGCGAGTGCCCTGGCATGAAAGGTGGCCATGAGGAATTCCGCGACGCATTGGCCATGATGTTCTCGATTGGATGGGTTCATTGGTATATCGGTTGCGAATGGGTCTGGTTAGGGAAGCGCTTTCAGGATGATATTGTCGATCTCCCCTTCAAAGCGCCCGCTGGTGTAGGGAGGAGTTGGTCCGATCCGGAGTCTAACGACACCCGAGCCGTCGCCGACATACTGGAGGGTGCCGTGGCGTCCGGCGCTGAGGTTGGCGTTGCTTGGGTTGCTCCAGGCACCGGGCGAATAGGTGTTGGATGCCAGCACGGTGTTATCGGCGCGCAGGACCTGGACTAACAAGCCGTCGATCGCGGCCGTCGCCTGGCTGGATCCCGCATAGACAGCCGTGCCGTAATCGAAATCGAGTTTGTACGTGACGCCGGTGGTGTTGGCGGCGATCCCGCTGGTCAGGGTGATCACGTTGTCCTGATAGAACATGATCGCCCAATTGCCCGAGCCGCTCAGGTCCACCGCGTGCATCGTGCTGGTGCCCGTATTCGACCATCGGGCAACACTCCCGCCGAAGGCGACTTTCAATCCCGTTTGATACTGGGTGTTGTTCTGATTGCCGGAGTAACTGTTGAAATCCTCGGCCAAGATGCTCGTGCCGGTCACCGTGATCTGGAGTTGGATCATGGTGGGAGTGCCGCCGCCCTGGGTCACCGAAACAATCCAAGTGTTGACCCCGGCATCGGATTCCGCGGGCGTGCCGGTGAGGTTGCCGTCCACATGGACCGTGAGCCAGGCCGGGCCTGACAACTTGGCAAACTCGGCACCCGCCGGCAGCAATTGGCCGGAGTATGTCTGGCCGGCGGTGCCGTCCGGATTGATCACCGGATTGCCGAGGTCCGGCGGTTGCATCACCAGCACCCAATCCTGGGGTGATGGGACATTGGGCGTGTTCCATGATCCGGTGGCCGGGGTCACGATTCCCAGGTCAAAGCGCCGCCCGCTGGCCGGGTCGAAAAAGAAGGCGGAATACGGCACTCCAGACAAGAGGTTGTTCACGGTGATGCCACTCCAATTGTAGATGCCGCGGTTGGGGATGTAGATGAAACGCACCCCGGAGGTGATGCCCGCCGCGAAACCCGCCGAGGTCCACTCCGGATGCGGCGCGAATTGATGCCAGGGATATTCTTCTAACAACCTCTTGCACAATCCCAGTTGGGTTGAGCCGAACACGTTCATGCCCTCCGTCCAAAGTGTCCAGTCATAGACATTCGCGGTACCGGGGTTCCCTTCCACGCTGGCGTGCCAGACTCCGGCCGCGCCGTAGGTGAGGCCGGGGGCGCCGTTGAGCATGCTGCCCCAAAACACATAGCGCTGTTGATCCTCGAAGCCCGTCTGCATGTGGCCTTCATAAGAATGCTCGCCGATGATAGCGGGCATGGCGGGGGTCCGGGCATAAGCAGCCTGGAGCTTCGGAATCGCCCCGGTCGACGCACTCCAGCCGCCGTGCCCGGTCTGCAGCATGTCGAATGAAATGACCGTGTCGTCGGTCACCGCCGTGCGCGCTTCAGCACCGGGATGCATGGTGGACGGGCGGTGATACGGGTCGATCTGCTGCACGTAGCGGGCGGTGTCGGTCCATAGCTGCCCGCCGGATTCGCCACCGACAATCCAGACCGCGGGATATGCCCCATAGCGCGCCACCAGGTTGCGCCAATGCCGCTTCATGCCGTCGATGCCGGCCATCGCCATTCCGTCGCAGTCACCGCGCCCCCAACTGCCAACAATCGCCGGGACGATGCCCGCATTGACCAGACACTGGATCCGCCGGTCGGCATATTGGAAGTAAGTGGGATTGACCACCGTAAAGTCCGTGGTCGTGTACGGCTTGCCGCCTTCGTTTTCCCAGCTCGTTTGGAAGACGGCTTCATCTGGATAAACGCCGCACACGATTTGCACGACATTGAACCCCTTGGCTTGGCGGTCGGCCGTGAGTTGTTGGAAACCGTCCCAGGTCATGCGTTGGCACAGCCCCTTCCACCAAGTGTCGCCAAGCCACAAGAATGGCGTGCCGTCGGAGTGCTCGAAATGCCGCTGGTCCGCAGCCACGCGGATCGGACCGTGCAAGAACAACACATTCGTGCTCGTCGAGGCCGCCACCGTGAGCGAACCAGTCACGCCGTGAAGCCCGGCATTCGTCCTGTCGGAACACTCCGTCCGCCAGGTGTGGGACCCGAGCTTGTTAGACGCATAGCGGAATCGCCAGTCGGTGCCACCGGCCCAGAAACCCGGCACCCGCAACTGCGTGCCATCCGGTTGCGTCACCACCGCATCGAGCTGCGCTCCCGTGAACGGATTAGCATAGGTCTGGCCCGAAACCAACGCCACCTCCGCCACCTGGTTGGCCTCGACCGGTGCCGCCGGCGCGGAAACGGTTGTTAGAGCCGCCAGCAGCAGCGCGACGAGCCCCCCGGCATGGAAGGGGCACTCGATAAATCCAGCGATGCGAAGGCCTCGATCATTCAAGTGGCTTGGGTCCATCGTTTTCAGGTTCATCTCTTTCGTTTGCCTTCGTTCGTTGCGCCAAATATCACCCTGCATGCTCGTATGGCAATGCCAAATGTCAATTGTTCAATCATTGCAGTGAATGGGCCACTGAGGAATCATAAAATGTGCCTGCGGAGGTGTAAGATGGTTCTGGATTATTTGGGGGGGCTAGTGATCGCGGGTTCGACGTCCTTGTAGAAGTTGACGAGCGGTTTACGGGATTCGGGGTCGAGGTAGGCGATGACGAGGTCGCGTTTTCCTGCGACGGATTTCCAGCGAGTGTTGCTGACGGGGATGAAGGCCTCCGCGGTGCCGAACTCGACTACGACGTTGTACATGTTGAAGTCGTCCACCTTGCGAATGCGGTCGACCATGTCCACTCCGCCAGATTTGACGGTCCTGGCTTTGCTGCCTGAGTATTCGCCGAGGTGGAAACGCACGGGCACCTTGGCGAGGTTGAGCAGGCGCACGTTGCCCCACGGGAAAGAGCGCGGGTCATCGGGCATGGCGACGACCTGATAGGGCTGCTTGGCATCCTTGCCAGCTGGCAGAAACAGGAACAGCACCTCCTTCACGGGGGGCACCACGACGCTGGCCAGCGGCTTGTATTTCGGTTTGCCATCGGGCGTTTTCCCGTCGGACAGTACGAACACCGCGCGCCCGTCGGTGGTGGTCAGGGTCGCGGACAGCGAATAAACGGTGAAGAGCGGGACCGGAAGCATGGTCTTGCCGTCGGCACCGGCGGCCAACACTTCCTTGAATGGGTCCTGGTAACGGAAGCAGAGGGTGCGGAAACGGATCTCGGCGGTGGCCGCCGTGGCAAGCCCGCCGAGCAGGAGGGTGGTGCCAAGCAGGCAGGTGAGGAAATGCTTCGCCGCCGAGCCGCAAAGAGCGCGAAGGAACGCAACGCAGGGTAGGATTTTTCCGCTCCATAAGATTCCTTCGCGCCCCATTGCGCCCTTTGCGGCTTTGCGGTAAATCTGCATGTTAGGCGGGAGGTTTACAGCTCATTGGGCGAGAGCCAGCGGAAGGCGATGATCGCGAAATGACGACCGAAAAGCTGGTTGGCAGGCTTGCTCAGTTGATCGATGGCGGTGTCCGGGGCGTCGGTCGGATCCACGAAGTCATGGGTGCGCTGGACGATCGCCTCGCACCAGGCGCGGCTCATCACGCGGTTGCCGGTGCGGGATTCGCCATAGGCGCGGATGCGGAAGGTGTCGCCACGGACCGCCACGGTGGTGCCGAGGGCGGAGAGGACATCACCCTGGGTGAGAAACGAGGGAGCGCCTTGGGCGTTTTTGCCGGTGATCGCCTCCGGGAACGCGAAACCGTCGGCCCGCACCTCGGCGAGCGGGATATCGCGGCAGTCGCGGTCCGGGTTGCCGACGGTCGCATTGAAGATGTTGTTCACGCCACTGCGGTCGATGGCCTCCTGCAGGGCACCCCGAAGAGCCGGTTCGGTATCACTGCCGGGCCGCCGGTTGACGAAATCGGCGAGCGAGAGGAATGGGCCTCGCTCCTTGACCACTTGGACGATGGCTTGGGCAAGGCGCTCGATCTCGTCATCCCCGGGCGTGCGGAATCCGCGCCAGCGCTGTTCGCGGGTACTCACGGTGGTGACCGACGGGCCGGCCGGGCGGCGCTGGCGGGGCAAGGGGTTGCGCACCTCGGTTTCAGTGCCGGAGCCGCTGGTGGCCAACCGGTCATCGGTGGGCACATCGCATTTGTTGAGGGACGAGAGTACGGCCTTCCACGCCTCCTTGGAGACCGAGTTGACGTTGAACGGGCCCTCGACCCAGAGGTAGCCGGCGCTCTTGCGGTAAAACGCGGGATCGGTGCATGAAGCCGTAGCCAACTTGGCCGGGTCGATGCCAAGCGGGACATGCGGGGACAGGCGTGAGTTGAGCAGCGGGCGTGAGCCGTCGAGGAAGTTCGACAACACCTGGGACATGGGCGCTGCGGTGGTGCCGACGAAGGCCGCACCCTGGTAGCTGCAAAGGGTCGAGTAGAACCACGAGTCCCAGAGTTCGTTGTTCGCCAGCCATGTGTGATCGATCAGCGGGTAGCCCTGCGAGCCCCCCGACACGGTGACCTTGTTCCGGGGAATCATCGGGTGCGCCCACGATTCACCCACGGTGTAGGTGAAACCGGGAAGGTGGCCGGACGAGGCCAACTGGGCGTGGCGCAACTGGGCGACCGACTGCGGCGGCAGCAGCGGAAACTCATAGAGCGGGAAAGCACGGACTCCACTCGCCAGCGAGTTGCCGGTGAACCCGTAGCCGCGGTTCTTGGCGTCGATCTGGATGCCGAGCTCGTTATTGAACCGCGGGTCCTCGAAGGGCGCCAAGCGGGTCTCGAAGGCGTGGATCGCCGGATCCTCGGTTGCCAACTTCATGTTGGTGATGAGCTGGCACGGCGGGTGGCTGACACCCGGCCGCGTCGCAGTTCCGGAATCGACCGTCGACTTGTTGCGGAAGCTGAACAGGGCAAACGGCAGAACGCGCTTGTAATCCTTCAACTTCGCGTCCTGAAACTCGTAAAGCTCCATGGTGTTGCGCGGGCGTGCCAGGGTCTGGGGAAACTGGAGTCCTCCCTGGACCTGATCGGTCAGCACCTTGGTCAAGTTCTGCTGGGACCCGTACTCCATGTGGATCACCCCGGCCGGATAGTTGGTGGTGCCGCGCACCAAATCCACGGTGGCGGTGAGATTGGTTTTCCCATCGGTCGCCGCCATCGGCCCGAACTCCATGTCTATCTTGTCACCCCCGCGCACCGCCACGATTCCCCACATGTTGGCGTTGCCAGCAAGCAAGGTTCTGGGCGCGAGCCAATCGATGACGTAGCCGATACCCTCGCTCCAGCCGGGGATCACGTCGATGCCGATGGTGGCCGAGTTGTCAGCGCCGATCGAATAAAAGTCCGCTACTTGCCAGAAATCCTTGTTCGGGTTGGCCGAGTTGCCAAAGACAAGGGTTTCACCCGGCGGGATGACGAGCGGCGCGGGCGGGCCGACACTACTGAATTGGCTCCGCAGCACAAGTTCAAAGCGTTTGGCTTTGGCCTGGGAACTCTCATTCTGAAAGTAGAGCTGGTTGAAGTGTGCCATCGAGGTCAACTGCGCAACTCCGTTGATGTGGGGGAGAAATCCGATCGGCAGGTCCTCGAAGCCGACCTTCAGAGCGTCAAACTCAATGGGAACGTTGAACGGGTTGTATACCGTGATGATCGGCGAGTACATCATCAGCAGCATGTAGCGCCGCTTGACGTCACCCTTGTAGGCGAAGATTGAGCCGGTCTTGAACTGCTGCTCGAAGGCGTCATCCGTGCAGGTCCGGCGTGAGTCCTCCCCGATGTACCAGCTTTCGGTATAGCCACCCCAGTGATCGTAGGCATTCAAGGTGAATAGCGAAAAGACCATCTCAAGCTTGGTGACTACCGGCATGAGCGGATAAGTGCTCATCGCGCCGGGGGTTGGCGAAACGCTACCGCTGGTCTTGCTGTAGGGCTGGCAGTTGGCGGGCACACTGGCGGAGATCTTGTAGGTTCCATCAGCGGAGCGGACCGCCTTTTTGTAGGCAGTCGAGTAATCCTGGAGCAGCCCCCAATAGGGATTGGCGGGGGCCGTCGCGGCCTCCGGATCGGTGTAAACCCGGCCGGCCGCGTATGGCGCGGGCAGGGCACCGTCGAACATCACACTGAGATCGCCGCGCAAACCACCGCAGGCAGTGTCGGTCAGCAACCCGCGCGACCAAACGGTCAGGTCGTTGCTGAACTCCTTGACCCGGGTTGCACCTGGCAACAATTGCCCGGTGGCGAGCGTGATCAGACGGTCCTGACCGGCATCTTTCCACCATGCGAATCCTCCCTGACCGAGCGGTGTGATCGCCTCGATCCCGAATCGCCGCGCCTCTCCCAGATGAGCCTGCCGACCCATCTCACCGTAGGGGCCAGGACGCGGCGCGAGGTCAATCCGGGCCTTGCACGATTCATCGAGCACCGCATACGCGTAACCTCCACCACGAACATCGATCATGCTGGCCTGCAGCCGCTCGCCCGGCTTGGCGTCGGCACCAACCGACCCCGGGCCAATGAGTTCCACTGTCCTGCCAGTGGCCCGTGGAACCGCTGCACCATTTTCAAGCGCGGCCTGTGACGGGTGGGAGACCAGCCAGCGATCAAACTGCTCCTTGGCGTCCACGGCAAGCGATTTGGAACTTGCCTGGTGGGAGCGCCACACACCGGTCAACGCGCAAGCCGCATTGGGATCCACGAGTGCGGCGGGCGCGGTGATCCGCTGGTCGGGACCTGCGCCTCGCTGCAAGTCGCCGACGGCGAGCTGGAGTGCCAACCGGGCATTGGCCATCGCTTCCTGTTGTGCGGCGGAGTCCGCTGCGGCGCGCAGGGAGATCGCGGAAAGCGACAGCATGCCCACCGCAATGAGCGTCAGCAGGACGAGCAGCGCAAGAGTTACGACCAGCGCGAATCCCCGCCGCACGCATGAACGCGCTGTCCGAGCCTCATGGTGAGGTTTCATGACCATTGCTTTGCCGGAAAGTTCGCGGCTCCGGAAACTGCGGCAGCGCTCATGCGAATGATACGCACCGCCGCAGTCACCCTCTGTGACTTTCACCAAAGCCGGAGAAATGGAGACTTCTTGGTTCATGATTGCGGGAGTTGCCGGAAACTGTCTGGGTTGCTTTGCAAGGCACCATTTCATGCCTTGCCAGACACGATTTCACCTATGTCATTGTTCTTTGTCAAATTAAAATCAACAGATCGCGTCTCCTTCCTTGCCCAAATGGCCCTCGGTCACACCGAGTCGGGCTTCTTCGTCGCGGGAGAACGGTCCTGCTATGCGTAGAGGACTAAGTGTCCTCACCGGGCAGCCGCCTCCCTGACGGTGAGATTGTCGATAGCCCCCTGAAAGCGTCCGCTGGTGAGGGGGCCGGCGGGTCCGATGCGGAGGCGTACATTGCCCGAGCCGTCGCCGGAGTATGGGAAGCTCGCGGCGGTGAACGCCATCTTGCCGGTCCACGCGCCCGGCGAACAAGTGTGTTTTGCCAGGACGCTGTTGTCGGGGCGCAGCACCTCGATGAGCAACGCGTCGCCGTTCTTAGTCGCCTGATCCGGATTCGTGGCTGCATAGACGGCGGCACTGGTCTCGAAGTTCACGCGGTAGGCATGCCCGGCGGCATTGGCGGCAAAGGAGCGGGACGTGATGACATTGTCCTGCCAGATCATGACGGCCCAGTCCGGCGGATTCGACTGGCCGGCGCGATTGGCGCGGTCCACCGCGTGCATGGTGCTGGTGCCCGCATGGGTCCAGCCGGCCACGTTGCCATTGCAAGCGACATTCAGTCCGCTCTGGAATTGCGTGCCGTTCTGGTTTCCGCTGAAGCGTTTGAAATTCTCGGCCAGGAGGGTGCCGGGCGAACCGGCCACCTCGATCTGAAGCTGGATGAGCGAGGGCTGGGCACCGGCCTTGGTCACCGCAACCATCCACGAATTGACATCCGCATCGGCTTCGCCGGGCGTGCCCGAGACGCGGCCGTCCGGATGGATCGTCAGCCAATCCGGACCCGCCCGCCGGGCGAAGGCGGCACCTCCTTCCGGCAGCAGGCGGCCGGTGTATGCCTGACCCGCCTTGGCGGCAGGAAGGGTCACCGGCGTGCCGAGGTCCGGTGCCTGCATGACCAACACCCAGTCCTGGGGCGAAGGCACATTGGGTGTATTCCATGAACCGGAAGGGGTGGTCACGGTGCCCTGGTCAAAGCGCCGCCCGGTGGCCGGATCAAAGAAGAATACGGAATATGGAACACCGGGCAGCAGGTTGTTCACCGTAAGTCCGCTCCAATCGTAGATCCCCTTCTTCGGGCGGTAAATGACGCGCATCCCATTGGGAATGCCTGCGGCAAAGCAGCCCTGTGCCCAATCGGGATGCGGTTCAAATCGCGCCCATGGATATTGTTCTAACAGTTTCTTCCCCAGTCCCAATTGGGTCGAGCCGGGATAGTTCATCCCCTGCTTCCAGGTAGTCCAGTCATAGACATTCGCGGTGCCCGGGTCGCCTTCGACGCTGGCGTGCCAGATTCCGGCAGCACCATAGGTCAGGCCGGCCGAACCGCTGAGCATCGACGCCCAGAATACATAGCGCTGCACGTCCTGTGCCGCGGTCTGCATGTGCCCTTCGTAACAATACTCGCCGATCATGGCGGGCATGGCCGGATTGCGGCTGTAGGCGGCTTGGAGCTTCGGAATGGCACCGCGAGCCGCATCCCAATCACCGTGCCCGGTCTGCAACATATCAAAATTGATGACGGATTCATCCGTCACCGAAGACCGGCCTGATTGCGCGGGATGCATGGTGGAAGGCCGCTGATACGGATCGATTGCTTGCACATACTTCGCCACCTCGGTCCACTGGGGTCCTTGTGATTCGCCGCCGATAATCCAAACCGTGGGATAGGCGCCATACCGTGCAACGATGTTGCGCCAGTGCCGCTTCAATCCCAGCACTCCGGCCTTCATGCCGTCACAATCGCCACGCCCCCACCCGCCAACGATGGCCGGGACAATCCCGTTATCGACCAGATGCTTGATGCGCCGGTCCGAATATTCAAAGTACTTTGGATTGACCACGCTGAAATCTCCAGTCGTATAGGGTTTTCCACCTTCATTCTCCCAGCGGGCCTCAAACAGGCCCTCATCCGGATAGGGCCCGCACACAATCTGCACCAAGCTGAATCCTTTCACCTTGCGATCCGCCGTCAGTTCCTGAAAACCCTCCCAGGTAAGCCGCTTGCAGAGGCCCTTCCACCAGGTGTCACCCAACCAGAAAAACGGTGTGCCGTCGGCGTGTTCAAAATGCCGCTTGTCATCACTCACCCGCAGAAAGCCGTGTTTCACCAGGGAATTCGTTCCGTTGTACTCCGCAACCCGGAGAACCTGCTCTTTTCCGTTCAGTCCGCCATTCGACTTATCCGTGCATTCAACGCGATATTTGTAGTTCCCCTGGACCGGTGGCGCAAAGCGCACCGTCCACTTCTTGTCACCTCGCCAGAAAGCCGGCATAGTCCATTGCTTGTCTCCCTTGCTGAAAACCACGTTCACCTCAACGTCCATGAACGCATTGGAGTAGGTCCTGTCACTTTCAAACGACGTTTCAAAAACACTCCATTGTTGGGCCTCCGCGCCCCTGACCTCACCCGAAGCCAACATCACCAGAACCGTCAATACGCCAATCATTCTTTTCATAGGTCATTCATCCTTTCTTGTTTTCGACCCGTTCAAAAACCATCACCCAGTCCTGCGGGGACGGGACGTTTCTCTTGAAACTCACCGGCTTCGCCGCCTTGTCGCCCGTTTTCGCCGTGGCCTTGACCGTTCCCTGATCAAACTTCCTGCCGGTAACGGGATCCCAGTAGTAAACATGCCAATCGACATCCGGTTCGAGATCCTTCACCTCCGGACCTTCCCAGTTATAGACATTGCGGCGCGGCAGATAGACAAACCGCAGCTGGCCGGGGATGCCGGCGGCAAAACATCCGGTCGCCCATTCGGGATGCGGCTCGAAACGCCACCACGGGTATTGCTCCAGCAGTTTCTTGCCCAGCCCGAGTTGAGTCGAACCTGGATAGTTCATTCCATCATTCCAAGTTGTCCAGTCATATGGCTGACCGCCCCAGGCACCCCAGTTCCCGTGATCGCCGTCCACGCCCGCGTGCCAGACTCCCGCCGCGCCGTAGGTGTGCCCGGCCGCGCCGCTCAACAGGTTCCTCCAGAAAACATGCCGCTGGATCGTCCCAAACCCTTGTTGCATGTGCCCCTCGTAACACGATTCGCCGCACAGCACCGGCATGGCGGGCTTCTTCGCGCAGGCCGAAGTGAGAATGGCCAGCGTCTCGCTCGCAATGGCTTTTTGTTCATCGTGATTCCCGCCGACCATGTCATAGTCAATTAGACAGATATCTCCCCCGGTCCCGCGCCGTCCGCTCCCGGTGTGACAGGAAAGCGGATGCCGGTATGGGTCGGTCTCCCTAACATACCTGGCGACATCAGCCCACGCTCCCTGCCCCCACTTGGTTTCATCGGCGATTTCGCCAGCGAGGATCCAGATCACCGGGTAGGCGCCGTAGCGCGCGATCAGATACCGCCAGTGCCGCTTGAGATTGGCGGCCCCGAAAGCCTGCATGCTGTTGCAGTCGCCCCGTCCCCACGCACCGACAATCGCCGGAACAATGCCCGAGTCCACGAGGTGTTTGAACCGCCTGTCCGCATGCTCGAAGTACTTCGGGTTCACCACACTCAAGTCCTTCGCCAGATAAGGTTGGCCGCCTTCGTTTTCCCAGGTTGGTTTGAAAAAACCTTCATCAGGATAAGGTCCGCAGACAATCTGCACCACGGAGAATCCCTTGGCCTTGCGGTCGGCGGTCAGTTCCTGAAAGCCTTCCCAGGTCATGCGTTTGCACAGGCATTTCCACCAGGTGTCACCCAACCACAGGAACGGGGTGCCGTCGGCATGCTCGAAATACCCTTTGCCTGCGGGTGCTTTCACAAAACCGTGCTTCAGCAAGGGATTGTCGCCTTCGTAGGCCGCGACCGTGAGGGTTTGCTCTTTGCCGTTGAGGCCGGAATTGGCCTTATCGGTGCATTCAACGCGATATGTGTATTTCCCCTGTGAAGGCGGCGCGAAGCGGACCTTCCAGGTGTCACCGCCAGCCCAAAACGCGGGAACCTTCCATTGTTTTTCACCCTGTTTGAAAACGACATCGACTTCGACGTCCACAAACGCGTTGGTGTAGGCTTTCGCGGTTTTGAAAGCGGTCTCGAACACCTCCCACTGGGCACCCTGCGCTCCCTGTGCCGCAACCTGCAACAGCACACACAGTCCCGATATGAAAGCTAGAGTTCTTCTCATTGATTTTTGTATAGATGTTATTTCACTTTTTCCAAGATCAGGACCCAGTCCTGCGGCGCAGGCAGTTGCGGTGGGCGATACTCATCGGCCGGCCCGGCCGGTGCGCCGGCCTGTTGGGCGGGAGGAGGAGCAAACTGCGCCCGTGACAATTCGAAATTGCCGAATTGCTGGCGTTCGCCAATCTGATAGAACCAGACGCCGGCCTTGCCACGCGCGACGTTGCCGACCTCGACAACGGGAGTGTGCCAGGACTTGGTGCCATCGGTCAGCACCATGGCTGCCGACGCCCCGCAGGCCGCCGCAGTGAGCCGGATCCTGGGGCCGATTTCCGGTACGGCGACACGGCCGAGTTGTTCGCCCCATGAGCCGTTCTTGCGGTCATGCAGATAGATCGCCTTCATCGACGGACTGTAAAGCGCGACCAGATAATTGTCGGGATCCTGAAAGCGCAGGATGATGCCGGCCTCGGCATCGCTGTTGGCCTCGACGCTGGCCATCAGGTCGGCTTCGCGGATCTTTTCCAGGATCGTCACCATGTTTTTGCCGCCAACCAAACGGCCACCCTTGCGCTGGCTCGGTGTGCCATAATCCTTCCAGGACGAGGCGCCGGTCTCATCAAACTTGTCCGAAAAAAGCAGGGGTTTCGTATGGCCTTCAAAGGGCTTGGGCACCACCGCGCCAACAGGCTGTCGCGGCGATGGCCCGGACTTGACAACCGGCCCGAGGTCAATGCGCTGGCCCCAAAGCGGATCGAACAGGAACGCGCGATAATTGACGTCAGGTTCCAGACGCACCACGGTGGGCGCGGCAAGCTGATAGTCGTTGTTGCCGGGAATGTAGATGCAACGCACCTCGCCGGGAATCCCCGCCGCGTAGGGCAGATCCCAACGCCCATTCATCTCAGCCCATTTCCGGTGATTATCGTACCACGCGGCATGCGGTTCTAACAGCGTGGTGCTGTGAGGTTCCACCCACTCCGGGTGCGGTTCGAAGCGCCACCACGGATACTCCTTCAGCAGCTTCTTGCCCAGGCCGAGTTGGGCGGATCCGGGGTAATGCATGGCCACATGCCACGGGATCGTCTCGTAAGCATCACTGCCATGAACCTTGTCGGTGTTCATTTGCCAGATCCCGCCCGCACCGTAGGTGTGACCGGCGGACCCGTTGAGCATGTCGGTCCAGAACATGAACCGTTGAATGTCCTGCCGGCCCTGGTTCTTGTGCCATTCGTAAACCACCTCGCCGTTCACCACCGGCATGGGCGGTGTCTTGGCGTAGGACATGGTGACTTGCGACACCGTGATCGGCGCGCTCGACCAATCGTTGTGCGCCGTCTGGAGAAAGTCAAAATCCACCAACGCCTCGTCGGCCACGACCTTGCGCCCCGACTGCATCTCCGGCACGCCGGGAGGATGCATCGCGGTCAGGTGGTGGTACGGATCATTTTCCCGCACATACTTCGCCACATCATTCAAATACGGATGCCGCATTTCGCCCGCAACGATCCAAACCACGGGGTAAGCCCCGTAGCGCGCGATCAGATAGCGCCAGTGACGGTTGAACCATTTTTCCCTGCCACCGATGATCTCGTTGGAAATGCATGACGTGTTCCACCCCCAACCACCCACCATGGCCGGCACGATTCCATTCTCCACAAGAAGTTTGATCCGGCGGTCGGCACAGTCGAAATATGCCGGGTTGAGGCGTTCAAAGTCCTTTTCGTAGGGCATGCCCCCTTCGTTCTTCCAGCGCTCATCAAACAACGGTTCGTCCGGAAATGGTCCGCCGCCAATGATCTGAACCACATTGAAGCCCTTGGCTTTGCGGTCCGCCGTGAGCTGCTGGAAACCTTCCCAGGGGATCCTCCCACACAGTCCTTTCCACCACGTATCACCCAGCCAGAAAAACGGTGTCCCGTCCGCATGCTCGAAGTGACGCTTGTCCGCGCTGACTTTGAGAAACCCGTGCTTCAGCAACGGATTATCCCCGTGGTAAGCGCCAACGCGAAGGGTGCGATCCTTGCCATTCAACTCCGCGTTGGAATTGTCCGTGCACTCCACATGATACTGATACTCACCCTGCGATGGCGGCGCAAAGCGCACCGTCCATTTCCTGCCGCCGGCCCAGAACGCCGGAACCACCCATTTCTTGTCGCCCAGGCTGAATATCACATTGACCTCAACCTCCGTGAACGCATTGCCATATCCTTTGGCACTCTCGTAAGATGTTTCGAAAACATCCCACCGGGCAACCTCACCGCCATATACCGCCGGCAGGCTGGATAGCAGCGCGACAGCGGCAATAATAGGAAACGCCTTCTTCTGATGCCTCGGTTTTTGATTCATAACCCAGAGTAGTGAAGTCTCGGAAACAAGAAGCCAGATGGAAAACCCGCCCTAACAATGATCGTGCCTCAGGCCAAGGTGCTGGCGTATGCCATGACGCCGGCGGCGGCTACCAGGATGACAACGGCCGTGAGCATCTGGGTGACCGGCTTGCCGCGCACGCCGCGCCATTCACCGCTGACGAGGCCCAGCACCTGGGCGCCGAGGATCTGCAGGGCGAAATAGATCCCGAAGCCGACCGACCCTCCCATGGGTCCTAACAGGATCATGCCCTGGAACCACAGCGCGAAGGCCAGGAACAGGTTGGTGCCGACGATGAGGGACAGGCCGAGTTCGCGGGGGTTATCCTTGATCACACCCCAACTCCGGTTGCGGACCATCAGGATCGCCGGATAGACCACATTGACGAGGCAGCCGAGGCCCATGCCCAAAGCCCACACCGCAACGGCCGCCGACCACTCGCCCGCACCCCGCTCCAACATCGCGCCGCGGATCGGACCCTGGCTGTAAACAAAGGCGAAGGCGGGGCCCACCGAGCAGAACCCGGATATCACGCACATGATCAGCCCGCCCAAAAAGCCGCCGGATTTCTCGTCCTGCTTGTTGAGCATCTTGTCGCGCCCGAAGCCTGCCATGGCGACCAGAACCACCCCGACCAGCATCAGGGCGGTGGCGATGAGAATGGTCAGCCCGGCCGGCGAGTTGAGGTCGGCGGCCTGCTGGAATTTGCCGCTGCCCTTGAAGACCATCGGGACAATCACGCCAAGAGGGATGCCGACGCCGCTCAGGATACCGAAGCTCAGCGACGCGCCGATGCGCACCAGGCTGATGCCCAAAAGCACGTTGCCGACGCCCCAGGCCAGCGAGAACAGGTTGGACTTGATGATGACCGCCGGGGCAACGCTCCGATACCCGTCGATGGCGTTGGGACAGAGGGCGAGGGTCACCACCCATGGCAGAACAAACAATCCGAACAACATGCCGGGAAACCAGCAGTGCTCGAATTTGAACTTCTTCTGCAGTTTCATCGGCCAACTCAGGGCGCCTGCCGCGGCACCGCCCAAACCGGCCACCATGCTTCCAGTAATCAATGCCATGATGTGTCTCCTTGTGGTTGTTTTTTGTTAGTCTCCGTTAGTTCCTGCCGAGCATTTTCCGCGCCTTGTAGATCGCGCCGAGCACCCCCGCCGTGTCTTCGAGTTGGGAAGCGACGACCTCGCATTGCGTCAGTCCCTTGAAAAGCAGCCAGCAGTTGTCGCGCATGGTCCGGTTGATGGTGTCGAGCACCCAGCCGCAGCGTTCGGTCAGGCCGCCGACGATCACGATTTTTTCCGGCTGCATGGTTAGCACGAGGTTGCCGCAGAGCCGGCCGAGCAGGACGGCGACCCGCTCGAGGATGGCGACGGCCACCGCGTCGCCGCGTTGCGCGGCCTCGAAAACCATAGGCGAGGTCACCTGCTCCGGGTTGTTGCCGCATAACTCGCGGAGAAGGGTTTGCCGGCCGGCCTCGACGGCCAGGCGGCCGTGCCTGGCAATGCCGCCGCCGCAGACCATCGTGTCCACGCAGCCGGTGGCGCCGCACTTGCAGGGCCAGTCGTCATCGCTGACCCGCGAATGGCCGAATTCGGGAAACAGATTGTCCGGGTATTCCTGCACCTCGCCATCGATGACCAGCCCGGCACCCAGGCCGGTGCCCCAGGTCAGCATGGCGAATCGCTGGCAGGTTCTGCCCACTCCGGCCCAGTGCTCGCCCCAAGTGGCCATGACCGGATCGACGTCGGCCACCACCGGCACTCCATAGCGCTCGGCGATCGGTTTCGTTAGGGAGGCGCCCGCCATGAAATCCCAATCCGGTCCCCAGAGGATGGCACCGGTCTCACGATTGACCACCGCCGGCACGTCGATGCCGATGCCGAGCACGGCGTCGCGGGCGTAGCCGGCTTCCTCCAGGGCCGTGTCGATGCCCGCGAAAATCTGCCGGTGGATTTCCTCCGGCGAACCGCGCAGGTAGGGTCGCTTCGTGAAATACTTCAGTTCGGGTTGATCCTCCGCAATGGCAAAGCGGACGTTGGTCTTGCCGAAATCGATTCCAATGACGCATGGCTCGGTGTTCATATCGTTGTTTTTCTATCAAGTCTTGCGGTTTTTCCGGCCGCGAGATCCCCCAGGATCCGCTCGGCCATGGCTTGATCGATGAAAAGCGTGGACACCAGGCCGGTTCGCATGGCACCCAGGACGGCCACGGCCTTGTCATGCCCGCAGGCCACGGCGACCAGGGATCCGGCGGCCCGCAGTTGCCCGATGCTGGCGGCGATCATCCGGTCTTCCAGCCCGCTCTCGATGATCCGTCCGTCGCGGTCGTAGTAGATTCCGCAGATGTCGCCCACCGCCCCGTCATTGATCAGGCGCGGCAGAACCTCGTCGCCGATATAGACGACCATGCCGGGCACTGGCGGCACCACCCCGATTCCCACGCAAGCGAGATCGATCCGATCCCATTTGGCGATGATGTCTCGGATGCCGGTTTCCTTGACGAGAGTGTTGCGCAATTGGGCGGAACTCACAATCATCGGCAGCGAGAGAAAGTGGGCCTTGGCCTCAAGGCGCTGGGCCGCTTGCATCACCAATTGGCTCATCTGGCTGTGGAGTCCGGAATGCCCGCTCTCACCCAACAGCGGAACGACGTCGATTTGCCGGGCGCGGGTGGGATTGAGCAGGTCCGTCACCATGGTAGTGGTGCGGCCCCAGGCCAAGCCGAACGTAGCTCCGTCCGAAAGGCTTTCGGCGAGATGTTCGGCCGCCACGCCGGCCACGGCGCGAAGGCTGAGGATCTGCGAGCCTCGCGGATTGGGGATCACCGTGATGTGCTTGACCCCGGTCTTCTTCTTCAGCGCGGCGGCCAGTCCGATGCAGCTATTGGTGGGATCGACGATCTGCACCCGCACGATCCCCGCCTCGCGCGCGTTCTGCAGGAAAAGGGTGATCAGGGTGCGCGAAACCTCGAGGCGGTCGGCAATCTCCTGCTGGGAGAGGTTCTCCTCGTAGTAAAGCCTCGCTACCTGGACCAAGGTCCCCTGTTTGGAGGTTTCTTGCTTGGCGGCTCGCTGCTTGGATGCTCCCTGCTTGCGGGCGTTGTCGGCTGATTTTCCGGGTCGTTTCATGGTTGGATGAGGGCGGCATGCCCGTTTCGCCCCTATTCAATCAAAGCCAGGGTCGTATTGATAGGCACGATTTCGCCCTCTGGGACGAGGATCGTTTTCACCACTCCCGAGACGGTGGATTCCACCTCCATGGTGGCTTTGTCGGTCTCGACCTCGATGATTTTCTCGCCGCGTTCCACGCGCTCGCCTTCCTTTTTGTGCCAAGCCACGATTCGTCCCTCTTCCATCACCTCGCCCAGCATGGGCATTTTGAACTCGGTTGCCATTGTCTTGTGTGTGTTTGTTAGGTTGGTTGGATATCAGTGTTTTGCCGGCCTGCCCAGCAGATCCCGCGCGGCGTCTGCGATCGAATCCGCACTCGGGATGCACTGCCGCTCCAGGGTCGGGCCATAGGGGATGCCGGTGCGCATGCCGCAGTGGCGCTTGACGGGCTTTTTCAGGTCGCCGAAACAATGTTCATGGACCACCGACGAGGCCTCGCCGCTCCAGCCACCCGCGGCAGAGGCTTCGGTGACGACCAGGCAGAGGCCGGTCTTTTGCACCGAGGTGATGATGGTTTGCCGGTCGAGGGGCCACAGCGTGCGCGGATCGATGACCTCGCAGGAGATTCCTTCCTCCTGGAGTTGCGCGGCCGCCTTGAGCGCGAAGGAAACCATCCACGAGGTGGCGATGATGGTGAGGTCCTCGCCGGATCGTTTGACATCGGCCTGGCCGAGGGGAATGAGGTATTCCTCCTCCGGCACCTCGCCCTTGTCGAAGTAGAGGGACTTGTGTTCGATGAACATCACCGGGTTGTCATCGCGGATTGAGGACTTGAGCAGGCCCTTCACATCGTAGGGCGTCGAGGGCATCACCGTGATCAGCCCGGGGATGTTCACAAACCAGTTTTCCAGGCTTTGCGAGTGTTGCGAGGAATTGCGCCGGCCGGCCCCGCCCTGGGTCTTGAAAACCATCGGCAACTTGACCTTGCCGTTGGAAAGTTGGTGCCACTTGGCGGCGTGGTTCACGATCTGGTCCATCGCGATCGAGATGAAGTCGATGTACATGATCTCCACAATGGGCCGCATGCCCATCGCGGCGGCGCCCACCCCGCAACCGGCAAGCGCCGCTTCCGAAATGGGCGTATCCTTGAGCTGGTCCGTGCCGAACTTCTCTAGCAGGCCGCGCGACGAGCGGTAGAGGCTGCCCCAGCGACCGACGTCCTCGCCGATCAGGAAGACGTTTTTGTCGCGGGTCATTTCCTCCTCGTAGGCTTGGCGGATCGCTTCTCCAAAGGTGACTGTTGGCATCTGTCGTTGGTGGTTCCAAGTTGTATGCTGAATGGATTCCGTGCCGGTTCGGCCATTTGTCAGTGAGCGAGTGCCAGCGGACCTCTCACCTGCGGGGCGTTCTCTAGCGGAATACCGACGTGATCGACGGCAAACTCCAAGGTGGGAAATTCCTGTTGGAGCGCCCACTCCTCGAGGGTTGCCAGCTTCGCCGTGATGGCCCGCTCCATGACCTTCAACTCGGCGGGGGCGGTGCCACCGTCGAGCAGCTTCTGCCTGGCGCGCACCAGCGGTTCGTGCTTGCGGGCCTCGACCACTTCCGCGGGGTCGCGGTAGGTCGCTTCGGGGTCGCCGACGTAATGCCCGCGGATCCGGTAGGTCACCGCCTCGATCAGGACCGGCCCTCGGCCGTTGCGGCAAAGTTCGATTGCCGCGTCGGCGGCGCGGCGTGATTCCTCCACGTCGTTGCCATCCACCGTGATCTCCTCAAGTCCGTAGCCGCGGGCGCGCATCGAAATCCGCTCACAGGACACGAACTCCTTCACCGGCATCGCTTCCGCGAACTGGTTGTTCTCGCACACGAACACCACCGGCAGCTTCCAGATGGCGGCCAGATTCAACGCCTCGTGAAAGGTCCCGTGGTTGGAGGCGCCGTCGCCGAAAAGACACATGCAGACCTGGCCGGACTGCCGCTGTTTCATCGCCAGAGCGAAGCCGGTCGCGAGTGCCAGATTGCTGCCCACCACCGAGCCGCAGTAAAAGTTGTGCTCGGGGTCCATATATTGCATGCCACCCCCCAAGCCGCCGCTGCAACCGGTGCGCCGGCCCATCATTTCGGTTAGGACCGCTTCCAACGAGCACCCTTTGGCCACGGCGTGGCAGTGCGGGCGGTGAGTGGAAAGCAGAACATCATCGGGCGTCAGAGCGCCGCAGAATCCCACCGCCACCGCTTCCTGACCCTCGTAAGGATGGTAGCCCGAATAAATGATATCCTTCTTTTTGAGATCCATGCACTGCTGGTCAAACAGCCGCAGCAGGAGCATCTCGTCGTAGAATTTCTTGAGTTCGTTCATCACGGTATTTCGGCTTGTTCAATGGCAATGACCCGCACCGGGCAGGAATCCAGGCCTTCGACCGGCAGCGGCAGGATGAGAATCTCAAACCGGCTCGACCGGAGTTGGTCCAAGTTGGTGAGCGACTCGACCATCGCGACGTTGTGCTCGAAGAGCATCACATGCACCGGTTGGTCGTCCCGGCCCCGGACCTCCAGGCCGGTGGCATCGGTGGCGATGCAGTGGATGCCGACCTCTTCCACCAGGTAGCGGGTGGCCTCGAGCGAGAGCACCGGGCGGTCGTGCGCCTGCGGCGTCTTCCAGAGCTTGTGCATGTCGGTCCGGATCAGCGCGATGTCGTCCTTGCGCACCTCCACCCCGGAATCGAGGATCTCCTGCCGGGTGATCTCCTCGTCCTTCTTCTTGTGCGAAAAATCTAACAGCACCGCCTCGCCGATCAGGCGCTCGAGGGGATAGTCCGCGGCGCTCTTGCCCTCCTTCAGGTGGTGGTAGGGAAATTCCACATGGGTGCCGACATGCGAACTCATCCTGACCTCCTGGATGATATACCAGATGTCCGCCCGGCGCTGGATGACATGGGAGCTCGCCCGATCTGTCTTCGCCATGACTTCGTCGGCATTGAAGGTCTCGATCTCCAGCGGAAACTCCTCCTTCCCCGGAACCATCCGGTGGCTCAGCTCGACGATTCGTCCTGATTTCAAAATGCTCATGAGGGTTCTCCTTCCGGGTTATCAGACAGTCGCGAGCTCCCGCAGTGCGGCGGACTCGGGAAACAACGTCGGGTCGGTTAGAAACGGCAGCGCGGGAAGACGGTCGCGGATCGCCTGGTAGGTGACCTTTTCGTTCAACTCCGGGAGTTGGCAGAGATCCGCGGCTTGCAGCACGCGCAACGGCAGGCGTTCGGGGTAGTTGGGGTTGAAGACATACCGTCCGCCGCCCATTGCCATCTCGTAGTAGATCGCTCCCTGGCGCGCCTTGAACGGGTCGTAGCAGCCCTTCATCCCGTCCATGACGGCGTATGAGAAGACCAGCGGATCGGGTCCGGGATTGATCTGGAGATGCCCGTAATCGGGCGGCACCACGAAGGTTTCGCCCGCTTGTACCTCGACCATCACCGCGTCCTCGACTTTCTCGAATGGCGGACTCGCCTTCTGTAGCAGGAAATGGCCGACTCCGGAAAGCACGGTGTAGATTTCCGGCGCGCCCATGTTGCACGGCTGGACCGGCGGGTGAAACTGGCCGGAACTCTTGACATACTCGCCGCTGAAGATGCCGGGCACGAAGATCACGATGCCGTAGGCCACGTTCGCCTTCGCCCACAACGGCGCGTCCTCCCGCAAGTGCAGCGCCGAGGTGTATCGGTAAACCACCTGATCCTCTTCCCGGATCGGGTTGGCCCACACATCCTTGAGATCGTGCAGCTTCCGCACGCAATACGAGGGATCATTCAATCCCTCGCCGAGGATCAGTTCACATGTTTCCGTATCGAATTTCACCGGCAATCCGCAGGCTTGCTGTAGGTTCTTGATCATTGTTGGCTATCTTTTGTTAGGTTGAAAGGTTACTCGCCGACACTCCCGCCGAGGGTTTGGAGAAAGCGTGCCACCTCCGCGCCGTCCAGGATGCGGTGGTCGGCCGTGACAGTCAGTTCGATGACGCGGCCCGCGACGAGCCGGCCCTCCGGGTCGGTCCGCACCGTGGTCCGCGGTCCAGCCACGCCCATGATGGCACCCTGGGGCGGGTTGATCAGCGGCGTGAAGCGGGTGATCCCGAACATTCCGAGGTTGCTGGTGGTGAAGGTGGCGTCCGCGAAATCACCCATCGCAAGGCGCTTGGCCATGGCGCGTGCCGCCAACTCCTTCAGGGCCACACCCGTTTCCACCACCGAAAGCATCTCGGCCTCGTGGATCACCGGTGCCACCAGACCATACGGGGTGTCCATCGCCACCGCCATGTTGACGTGCTCAGGCTGGATCGCGGCGTCCTCGTCAAAGCGGCTGTTCATGCGCGGATGCAGGCGCAACGTCCGCGCCGTCAGCCAGACCAGCAGGGCCGTGACGCTCAACCGCCGGTCTTCCTCATCAATCCCCGCATTGATCCGCCCGCGCCGGGCCGCCAGCTCGTCGGCATCCAACTCCCAGCTCACCGAAAACTGGGGAATGTCCCGCGCGCTCTGCAGCATCCGCTTGGCCATCGTCTTCTGCACCATGCCCAAGGGCACCCGCAGCGGCCCTGGGGGTCCACCCGTATCCACTCCTTTATCCGCATCGCTGCGCTTGGTCTGCCCGGTGCTCATCCGCGCCAAGCTTGAACATTATTTGACTTCTGTCAATACCAATCGGCAATTTTTTTAAATTCCCTTCCCTGGCGGCGGTGCCTGTGCTTTGTTCGGGAGGCGGAACACGGGTATGAGGTGGGGAGCTTCAGTGTTTTTCCGCTGGGATTTGCGCGACCGCCCGCAACGTGACTGGTCCCATAAGTCCGGACTCGACGAGCGGTTCGTTTTTCTGCCAGAGCCGCCAGGTGCTGAAGGTGAAACGTCCTGTGGGGCTAGGTTTGCCTTCCGCAAACCATTGCGGCCATGATTTCAGCGTGCCATCCTCATTGCGCGCGCTGTCTTCCGGCAACCGTTCATCGCCGATCTGCCGGTTCACCCAGAGGTTCACCACCTTTACTTCGAGTCTGTTATCACCGTTTTTCAAGGTTCCCGTCACATCCACCCGATACGGCGGCTTCCACAGGATGCCGAGATTGCGATTATTCAACTTCACTTCCGCCATCACCGCGACACGGCCCAGGTCCAGATAGACTTTCCGCCTGCTTCCGGCTTCCGGCGTCCGGTTGCTGAAATTGATCCGGTACTCCGCCGTGCCGGAATAATATCTGATGCCATCTTCCGGACGCCTTGCCCAATCCTCCAACCTTTCGAACGTCACCTTGCCGGGACCGCCCCGTTGCGGATCGAACGCGACTTCCCACGGCCCGGCAATTTCCTGTGCCGGTGGCAACGAGACACTGACCTGACGATTCTTGCCACCCGCGGTCTTCATCACATACTCGCCGCCTTGCCAAATTTCGCCGCGCGCGATGTCGAGCCCGTGAAATTCACCATTCCCACTGCCTGATGTTGATGGCAAGACCATCGCGCCGTTGCGCGTCACACTCACAACCGGGTCCATCTCCGCCGCGCTCTTCCGAAAGACGACAAACAGCGAACCGCTCGGTTCCAACCTCAATGGCAGCGTCGTTAGACCATCCTTCTCCCCGAAGGCCACGGCACGTTCGATGCGGCCGCTGTCCGGCCACCAGAGTTCCGGCAATTTGCCGGCAACGCGGAAAGTGGCAAGCGCCTCGACATCGCGCGGTTCCGGATTGGCGACAAAATAAATTTCGGCATCGCCGAGGGTGCGGTGGGTATAGCGCAACACCGGAGTCGCGCTGAAGTCCGGCTTCACCCCGCGTTCACCTAACAACTCGGCGGTGGTCTTGCCGGTCACGAGTTTCGGCCACAGTCCGGCGGCGAGTTGTTTCACCTCGGTGTCGCCTGCGCCCATGTCGGCGAGGCCCGGCGATTTCTCCGGCGGCCTGACTCCACCGATCACCGTGGCCCCGGCCTCAACTAGCTCCTTGATCCTGCGCAGCAGGCGCGGCGTCATCGTCGCTACCTCCGGCAACACCAGCACCCGGTAGTTCATCCCGTCGGGTAACACAAGCCGGCCGTCTTTGACCGTGACCCGCGTGAGCAGCGCGTCGGACGTGCAGCCGTCGTAGTTATAGCCGCCGCGGATGTGCGGCGCGATCTCCGCGCCCTCCGGCAACGTGACGCGGCGCGGCGCGCCCTCCGCCTGAAGATAGAGCACATCGGCGACGAACAAGCCTTGTTGGAGCAAGTACTGGCAACGCGCGACATATTCGTGCCATGCCACCGATTGTTCCCACCAGGTCTGCGTCCGCTCATAATGCAGTCCCCAGGCACCCATCGCCATGCCGGGTGCCACGTTCGGCCACGGCTGCGCGGCAAAACGATGAAACACGAACCGGTTGATGCCTTCGCAAAACGCCCAGTCGCCGAGATCCTTGATGGCCGCGGGATGACCCAGCCATCTCTCCTCCTCATCCGACGTGAACGCCTCCGCACTGAGGACCTTCTTGCCGTAAATGTGCGCGGCCGATGACATGGTCAGGCAACTGTGCGCGGCCGCATATTTCTCCCGCCACCAGAACTCGCACATCGGATCATCGGCCTGGCTGGCGTAAGCCAGCTCGTCAACCTGTACCTGACCGTAGGCCTCGATCGAGAGCCGCAGGCCGTCGTGATTTGCCAAGCGGCGCATTTCACCGGCATAGTTCCCGATGATCATATCGGAAAACGTCTGCCGCAGATCCCACAGAAAGCGTTCCGTGACTTCCACACTATCAATCACCCGCCCTGTGAATGCCGGCAGCCATGCTAACAAATCATAGCCGCGACGTTGTTTGAACTCCCCGCGCATCTCCGGCGTCCACGTCTGGCCGCCGACCTCCCAACTGTCGATGTGCGTGGAAACCAGCGCCTTGCCCTGCCCGGCGTATGCCTGATTGTCTGCCACGAGTTTCCTTATCAACCGGTCGTAGTGCGTGGCGACCGCTTCCTTGCTGAACTTGTCGCACTCCAGGCCGCACCCCGATGCCGGTGCCGGGTGGTTGGTTTTTCCGGTGGTTGTGAACCCGAAACGCATGACGAGCCATTTTCCGACCGGCACGTCCCATGTGAGCTTTCCGGCGGCATCCATCTTTGCCGACACATCCATGATTTTATCACGCGGAATGACCGCACCAGGTGGCGACTGCGGAAAATTGGCGGGAGTAGTGGTGAACTCCCGGATGGGAAACGACATCTTGATGCCGAGGTCCTTCAGCCGATAGGTATCGTCGCCTGGTACCGGCATGGCCAGTACGGCGATGTCACGGTAATACCCGTTGACCGCTGACGGCCTGGCGAGCTCACCGGCAAACTCCCTGCCTCCTTCGACGACCGCCTCGCTCCAGACGACTTTCTGCATCGACAGTTCCGGCGTGATCCACGGGCCGCCGCTGCCGCACCAGCCGGCATCGTTGTTCATGGTGATTTTGAGGCCGAGCCGGCACGCCTCCCGGCAGGCGTGCCGAAACAATTCGCGCCACTGCGGTCCGCCAAAATCCGCCGACCCCTTGGGCGCGCCCTGGTCAACCTCGATGTAAACCACGCCGCCGATGCCGACCCGCGCCATCGCCTCGAAATCCGCAGTGATACCCTCATTCGTTAGATTGCCACTGAGCGGTGTCCAATAAACCCACGGCCGCGCCGAAGCCGGCGGAGATGCGAAACCCGCGGCAAGATCCCCTTCCGCCCGCATCACGCCGGCACCCCATCCGGACATGAGCAATCCAACTGTCATTACCTTCTTGATCATGTGTTTTCCTCCTTTATTGCGCGCTGATCTTGCCTAACACATCCTTCAGGAACTCGCTGCGGGCCTTGTCCGCCGCGTTCTTCCGCAACGCCTCCTCGACCACAGGCACAGCCGGCTTGGCTTTCGGCCCCATCGCTTTCAGGAGGCCATACAGCCTGGACTGGCACTCCCAGTCTCCCTCGTGCGCGGCGACCGCAGCTGTCAGCTTGTCGAGCGTATCTCCGTCCTGGTGCTGGCTGTACCACCTACCAAGGAACTCAGCCTGTTGTTCTCTAACAGCAAAGTTCGTCTCGTTGCCGTAAACCCCCACGAGATCCTGTATCAGCGCGTCAATGATCTTAGACGGCTCGACACACTTGAGCATCGCCTGGGCCGCAATGCGCGGCCACCACGAACTGCCCACCCCCAGCATCCTCTGAATTCCGGGTATCGCCTTGTCAGGGATTTTGCCGATCTTGGCCAGCGCCGTTCCCGCCGTGTATTGAACATACGACTCCTTGTCATCCAGCAGTTTCACGAGGCCGTCAACTGCCGCCATCGCATGGGTCCGCGCCCCATTGCCCATGTAATTGATGGCCTGGCAGGCGCCGGCCCGCACCCGCCCGTCGCTGCTTTCAAAGGCGCCGATAATGTCCGGCATGGCGGCGGCCCCTCTGTCTGCCAGTGCCCGTGATGCCCAGTCGCGGCTGGCCAGCCATTCATCCGACAGTTGTTCCACCAACTGGGCTGTGGATGCCTGCGCCAGTTTCTTCATCGCCTCGATCCTGGCGTCGTCGCCCGTCTGAGGTGCATAGCGCTCGCTGCGTTTGATGACAGGGGCTGCGGCCACCTGCTGAAGTGTAGCCGCCGGCTCTGTTTTGACGGGCACTGTCCCTTGCGCCTTGATTCCATAGAGGCCGGCATCGATGATGCCCCACCACAAGTTATGCCATGCGCCCTCAATGGCCAGCAGGTTCTCGCCCGGCTTCAACAGTGCCGCCACCTCATCCTTCAGTTCCATCATTTCATAGCGATCGCCGCCGTCACCATAGTAGAGAACGCGGCTGACCAGGTGGCCGTTCAGATAGACATTGGCGAAATGGCGAAACCGGAACAACAGGCGCAACCGGCTGAAACAGGTGTCCTCAAGGTTGAACCTGATCCGGGCGTAAAATCCCCGGTACTGTCCTTCGATGCTGGTCTTCACAGGACCGCCATATCCAATCGGAAACTCTCCTTGGTCCCAGGCGGAGTCGTCAAATCCAGGCTGCATCCAGCCTTCCGGGCCGTGATCAAACCCGACGGACGTGTCGAGGTTCTTTCCTTCATGACTCTTGCTCATCACCCAACCGTTCGCCGTCCTCTCGAGTGAATCCTTCATCATGGGCAGAATGCGCGCCGTCTTCGGCTTGCCGCGCGTGTCGCTGACCGGCACCAACTCGGCCCACCCTTTGATTGTTTCATTATCGTATTGAAGATATCCGTTCTGACGCAACGCGTCCCTGGCGACCCATTGCGGCCAGGAACTGCCCAAGGCCTCCGATATCCGCTTAAAAAGCTTGAACTGGTGCGAACGACCGTTGTCCCACTTGCTGGCATCATGGCTCTCTTGGTATAGATCTTCGATTTCATAGAGGAACTTGAAGGAACCGAGACGGTCGGCAACTTGCTCCTTCGCCAGCTCCTGATATCTTCCAGCGGATGGATCCTTTGCCAGCCGCTCCATCTCCCGGCGGGCACCATCGTCCACCGGAACCAGCCACTGGAATTTCTTAAAAGCGGCGGCGGCATCGTAATAGCCCTTGAACCTGTCGTGGTCCTTGGCCAATGCAAGAAGCTCATCAACCCTGGCATCGTCCTTGCCGAGTAGCACCTTCAAATCCTCCAACTGCCGGATGGCCAACTCGGGATCGAGCCGCGCATCAAGATTCTTCCGCACCCCGGCCAATGTGAGATCAACAGTTGCCAGCGCCGCCTTGGCTGCATCGCGAATCCAGGCCGACTGGACCGCCTCATCCCCCGAAAATTCGCGGTCCGCCAGCAATTTCTCGACTTCATCCCACTTGCGGTCAAAATGCAACTGGCGCGCCTGCCCGATCACTTTGGAATACTCGCCCGGGCAGAATGGGCTGCGGGGCGCACCCATCAGGGCAAGCCGCTGCCGCCCGGCGGCGATCGCAAACGGCATGCCGACTGCCGGGGTGCAGGCCTGCAGGCCGCGCCCGTTGTAGTCCACGCTGTCGTTGAGAAGACCCGCCCCGTCCCAGGACCGGTCCATGTCGTAGAACCAGATGTGTTTCCGCACTTGGGCGACGCAGTCCTTCACCTCCGGCGTCCGTAGCCCGCCGAGAACCGTCCAGACATAGGCGAAGTAATCGCCCGTGTGCCCGCCCTCCCAGTCCGAATACCAGTCGGTGACATAGCGTGCAAACTGGCGGCTCTTAGCGTGTTCGCCCAACAGGTCGAACGCCACCGCGGCAAAACCATTCTTGCCGTTGCCGATCGGCCCCATCCACGGTTCATGGTCGCCATAGGGAATCGAACCGCGATCTGCGTACTGTCCGAAAAAGGCGGCCGCCTTCCTCATGGCCGTTTCATCCACCGGCACGCCGGCGTTGCCAGCCATGATCAACCCCGTCCAGCAGGCCAAGCCGCACTGGTTGACGATGCCGCCGATCGCATAGGTTTCCGCCCCGCGAGTCCAGGCCCCGTGCGACCAGGATCCGCATGGTGCCTGCCCGCGGGCGATCTCACGGCACAACCGTTCCAACTCCGGCAGCACTGCCCGGTCGCCGGTGACCATGAAATATTCCGCAAGATAGATCGCCGTGTACCCGCAATCCCATGACCCCATCCCTGCCATTTTGCTGGGGTTGCGCACATAGATGTAGGCAAGCCGACGTGCCGCCTCCAGATATTTCGGGTCAGGGTGCGCCAGCAGGATCAGGCCCGAACTCGACGGGAACGGACGCATCTCCGCGGGGATGTTCTCCCTCGCCTGATTCCTCGCGATGTAGTCACAGAACTGCCGGTGAACCACCCTTGACTTCTCGCCACCCTCGAGCGGCCAGTTCGCCGGCGTGGGCCCTAACACCGGGAGCGATACCACAACCTGCATGAACTTGCCGTCACGGTAAACATCCATCTTCAGCTTGCCGTCACGCTCCTGCACATCGCCCACCGCATATCCGAACCCGACCCTGGGATCATCACCCAGCTCATGGCCGTCTGCGGACAGGATCACGTCCCCTTCCCTCAGAAGACCGTCGGCAGGACTCCCCGGCGCGACTTCGCGCACAATGATTTCGCGCCCCACGATCGAGCCGATCGCGCCGCTCGGGCCGATAAACGTCCGCTTCCAGATCTGCTCGGAACTCCCGTCGAGCTTGAAATAGGACCCGAAGCTGGTGAGCGACAATAGTCCGGACTCTGCCGCCACCCCGCGGCATGGCAGAAGCGCCGACAGGAAAAGCACCCCATAAGCAATGTGCTGTAAGTTCATCCGTTTGATTCTCATTTTGTGATAACTGTCTTGGTTTCCCCATTCACGCGCACACGCACCTCGCGCGGTTCTTTCGAGCGGACCTGATAGTCCGTGACCTTGCCGCTCTTCCATGCGATGTCCACCTCGAAGCCGCCGCGGGCGCGCAGGCCCTTGACACTGCCGGCCGGCCATGCTTTCGGCAGGGCGGGAAGCAGGACGATCCCGTCCTCGTGGGACTGCACCAACATCTCACAAACGCCGGCGGTAATGCCGAAATTGCCGTCGATCTGCATGGCTCCACCAATAAGCCCTAACAAATTGGGGCAGGTGATGCCATTGCCGAAGAACTGGCGGAACATGGTGTGCGCGTTGTCACCGTCATGCAGGCGGGCGAACAGGGCCGTTCGCCAGGCAAACGCCCACTCGATGCGTTGCGCGTCCTTGGCCCCGATTCGCGCGAGCAGCGATTTCCGGGCGGCGGCGGCGAGTTCCGGCGTGCGGCTCATGCCGATCTGCTGCCCCGGATAAACCGCGAAGAGGTGCGAGGTGTGGCGGTGTCCGTCATTCGGATCATCGATGTCCTCCATCCATTCCTGCAACTGCCCCCATTTTCCTATCTGTGGAACCAGCAGGCGCTCACGAAGTCCCGCGATCTTCTTTCCATATTCATCGTCGATGCCCAGTGCCTCCGTGGCGGCAACATAATTGCTGAACAGATCCCAGACCATTTCCTGGCAGTAACTGACACCATCCACATTTTCAGGTCCGTGCTCCGGCGACCAACCGTGGGGCACCACGAGCTTGCCGTCCGGCAATTCCTTCAAGCGGTCTTGCCAAAATCCACAGGTTTCCTTCATCACGGGGTACGCGACATCCTTCAGCCACACCTTGTCGCCGCTGAACTCGTAGTGCCTCCAGAAATGCTGGCAATACCAGGCATTGGCCGTCACATCCCACTTCCACGCCGTGTCGCCGTTGATCCCGTGGGACGTGCGCACGGCCCAGCCGCGCGAGGATCCGGACGGAGTCTGGAAGCGCTTGTCCGCCGCTGTCGCCTTGCGCCAGGCTGGAATCTGGCTGGTGATCAAATCGAAGAGCGGGGTGTGGCATTCGGACAGATTGGCGGCTTCGGCCGGCCAGTAATTCATCTGCACATTGATATTCGAATGATAGTCCGAATGCCAGGGAGGATCGTTGTCATCATTCCAGAGCCCCTGCAAGTTGGCGGGCAGCCCGCCCGGCCTCGAACTCGAGATCATCAGGTAGCGGCCGTACTGGAACATGAGTTCGTCAAGGTCGGGATCGTCGCCCTGCGCCGCCTCCAGCACCTTGCGCCGGTCAGTCGGCATGGCCAACCGGTCCGCCGCTGTCTGGCCGACGTCAAGTGCCACACGGTCAAAGAGCGCCTGGTAATCCTTGAGGTGCGCGGCTTTGAGTTCGACCCAGGGTTTTGCCGCGGCATCCGCGAGACGTTTCACGAGCATCCCATGCGGATCCGCGCCGCGGAAACCTCTGTCGCAATCCATCACATAGTCCGTCCCGGTCGCAACCAGCAGAGTAAAACTGTTGCAATTTCTGAATGTGATCGCATTGCCGTCTGCCTGTGCGGCTCCCCCTTCGTTCAACACCACGACCTTCGCCTCGTATTTCAATCCATTCCCAAGTACGCCGCGAAAACCCAGCGCATTTCCTTCAACGGATGTGGTTTCCTTGTGTGCGCCCGCAAGCCGCAGCGTGGCGCTGCAGGCAGCCGGCCGGTCGCCGGAGAAACGCAGGACCATGACTTGATCCGCGTGTGAGACAAACGCCTCGCGCCGATAGGTGACATCGCCGGACCTATAACTCACCGTATGGAGCGCGGCCGCAAGATCAAGCTCACGCCGGTAATCCTCCGCCTTCGCCGGCGGATCTTTCAGTTCGACAATAAGATCTCCAAGCGCCTGGTAAGCTCCCATCCTGTCGTAGTCATCCGTCGACACTTCCTTGCCCGTCCATAGACTGATTTCACTCAATGCAACGCGCTCCTTTTCCACTCCTCCAAGAACCAGTCCTCCCAATTTGCCGTTGCCTATCGGCAGCGCTTCCGTCCGGGGATCATTTGCGGGTTGCTGGAACCACAAGGCCAGTGGTCGCACCGGCACCGCGCTTGCTGAACAGACCGGCACCAGCACCATCAGACTGACGCCGATCACATGAATCATTGCTTTTTTTCTCATATATATTCCTTTATTTTTCTATTCACCTATTGGGTAAATACCAACTTCTCACCCCGTTGGGTTTGCTGTTCGCATATCTTTCCGGACCACGGGTAGAAGCCATGCATTGGCCATTGGAACATGCCGTTGGGCTGGGCTAGTGGTTGGTAGTAGCTGCGTGCGTCATCAAGGGCTTCGAGCATGGAAAAACGCGCTTTTGCTACGCTGAACATCACGTTGGAATTGCAGCCGCGATGACGGATCTGGCGCAAGGTGTTGCGGAACAATCTTTTCTCGGGTTCGGGTGAAAACCAAGTCACTTGGTCGCCGAGAAAAACCGGCACGACGGGCACCGTGATGTTGTGCATCGGAATCTCCCGGAACTTGCAACCGGTCCAATCCACCACGATCGGCTGGCCGGCAGCGTCCCGCGCGGTCGGATAGTCAGGCAGCAACGCGAGCGCTTTGCCGAAACGTGCCGCAAGATCCCGGTCGCACCCGAGTTCGCCGACCGCCTTGATCGCGGCGTCGAGGGTGAAGCGGGCGTAGGCGAGGTCAAACGGCACGTTGGAGACACCGAAGTCACCGTGCTCGGGACTGTAGCCAGGACCATACCTGGCTTTGCCATCGGCATCGCGCGGGCATTTTTCGGCAAAGGAGCAGTAGAAAAGCGCCACCTCTCGGATGACCGGATAGATCATTTCACGGAGGCGGTTGGGGTCAGGGCTGTAGAGATGGGAATACCAGAGAATCTGCGCCGACATCCCGGCCATCCCTATCGTATAGCCCCAGGGTGCCAACATGCACTGGCGATTGTTGACACTCTTGCAATTGGCCGGATCGGGTTCGAAGGCGAAAGAGGAAATGCCAATACAGGCACCCTCGCAGTCGTAGATCGTTTTGGCTAGCCAGCGCATGCGGGGAAGCATTCGGTTCATATACTGAACCCACGGATCGGAGAGGTCGGGATGATTCAGGATGATGGGCGTCCAATATGGCTGCCAGGCGTTGTAATTGTGGTGATAATCCCCGTGCCACGGTGGGTTGTCGTTGGGCAACACTCCCCACAAACCTGCCGGGACCACTCCGGGCTTGGCAAAGCAGCGCAGGAAATATGACATGCGATACCACCAAAACTCGAAATCAGGATCGCCCAGTTCCACGCCGCTGGCGGACCAGTATCGCAGCCATTCCTCTTCATGTCGGGCCACCAGTCCGGCCGCTTTCTCCGCCACTGTTTCGCGTGCTAGGCGGATGGCCTCGTCACGAACGTTTTGTTGAGTCTGCCACGAGGTCACCAGCGAGACCGCTTTGAATTTGCCGGAAGCCGCCACCGCCAGCGCATACTCCATGCCGGCGTAATCCAAGTCACCCGGCATCTTGACATGCATCCACATGACTCCGTCACTCGTGCCGCGATCTGCGACCGGCACGCCGGAGCCCTTGATCTCCTCGAAAGCGATCTCTTCGTCGGTATCTAGCAGAAATGCGTTGCGGTCTGCTAGCGCCCGCACCGTGGTGCCGCCCACTGTCGCCACCGCCCACCGCAGATCGAGTCGCGCGGACTTGTTGCCGCCGTCCGCTGCGGATCCGATCCTGATGATGGCGGCGCAACGCGGCGTGGGATATTGAAGGCCATAGCTTACCGGGTCACCCCCGCTGGTCCACTTCTGGTTGGCTATTTCCACACGCATCATAGCCGGATCCTTAGAGGTATCCACCCTGGCGTCCCAGATGTCGTTCTTGGTGATCCGCAGGCAGCGCGCGCCGTCGCGTTGCCACAACAGGCCGGACATGTCGCCATTGCCGACCACCAACCCCTCGCGGTTGATATCGGCAACTTTCGGCTCCACGACTGCGGCGCGGTCCAAGGCGGCAGGAAATGGAATCCCAGCCATTGCGTTGAAGACCAATGGAACCGGTAGCAGGGTGCCGAGGATGGTAGAGGTGAATTTATACATGCTGGTGCGATCGTCACTTGTTTTCACTCGAACAGTGGCTCAAGCTCCGCTATGCGCAGTTCTTTATTCGGTCCTGACCCGTCAGTTATAAGGATTTTCATATAGCGGCCAATGCGCGGTTGATCAAAGGGCACGGTGAAGAACCACTTCATGCCGGGTGGTGCCTTGAAATGCGCCGCGGGCTTGCCCCAGTTCACACGATCATCGCTGACATAGATATCAAACTCGCAGGCACCGGTCTCCGCCGCCTTGTAGAGCACTCCCCTCAAGCGTGCCGGACGCCGGAAATCGACTTGAACCTCCTGCGGCAATTCACAACCGTCCAGGACCCAATCGCTTTGCCAATTCAAATCAAACGCCGCCGCCGCCCCCTTGGCGGCCTGCTTGGATGCCGTCATTTGATTGAACTCGTCAAGCTCCCCATGGATCACATCCGCATCGCTCTTTTGGACGGGTTTATGGCCTGCCGCCGCGTCTTCAGGAACAGTTCCATTGGAGGTGAAAACCACTTGTCCCGCCGCGGCCAGCGAGGGTTCAAACAGCCTGTCCAGATCCAATGTTTGTTGAGGCATGAAGTCCGCACCCGCCATATAGTCAAGCAGGCTGCGGCGCAGTTGCCGGGCCACCACGCGGTGATCCAGGTCCGTGTGCAGGTCAAAGCCGCAGAGGATGATCCTGCCCTTGCCGACACGCCCCTCGATGACATGGCCCAGCTTCCAGGCACGATGGAAATCATCAATGCTCTGGACAATGGGACGAGAATCCGCAGGCGTATCGTTGAGAACAAAGGCGCGGGCACCGTTAGCCAGTTCTGACCATTGCCAGTTGCTATAATAGTCGGTGGGGAAGTCCTTGAGCGCCGGATGCCGCGGATCACACAGCAGCCCCATCGTCCCGTCGTGGCGCGTGTCCCGCCACAGGTAGGTCCAGAACACGGTCTTGAAGCGGGTGCGCAAAATGCGCGAAATCCTGTCCGTGTCCGCGCTTGTCGGAATCGACAGCAGTACCTTGCCGCCTTCGGCCAAATGTCTTCGGACCGCGTCATCATAGCTGGTGGCTATCAGGATTTCCGGCGGCGCGGTAATTTCAACGCTCTTCGGATAGACCCATACCGGCCATTCGTTAGGGTTGCGCTCGCCTTCGACGCCAACCGTCAGCTTCAACTGGGCGGCCTGTGTCAGACCATCCAACGCAACCTCGATCCTGCCGGCGGGTGTTACGGATCCCCGCGCGATGTCCACCGGCCCGGCTGTCCCTTCCTTGCGGAATTTGCCATCCGCGTTGGTCAGTGTCCAGCGCAGGCGAGCCTGCTTTAGATCGTCCGGGCCATAGTGGGCCACACTGAGCGCCGCCGAGAACGTCTGGTCGGAGGTCCAGACATATCGCGGCATGCGTGCCAGCGCTACAGTCTCACTGCAAACGCCGCGGAACTCTTGCGGAGTCAGGATGCCTTTCGTTTCCCAAAACGCGTCGAGAAAACCTACCAGTGCGTCACCCTGCCCCGGATAATCCTGGAGTTGCAGCAATTGGAAGCCTCCGAAATCCGGAGTGCGCAGACAGAGTTCCATGTCTTCCTTGTAGAGTTGCCAGGAGAGTCGGCCGCTGGCCTTGCAGAACATTTCTGTCTGATCACCCATACCGCGGACTTCCAGCAGACGGCGGAAAAACTCCAGGTTATAGGGTTTCATCACGCCGGTGTATTTGGGGATTTCCGAATATGACGGATGCGTCACCCACTGGCCCAACTCATGGGCCACCAGCGGCACGCTGATCGCGCTGGCCGCTTCCACATAATCGCAGTCCGTGCCGTCAGCGGCAAGCGGCTGCTCAAAGCGTTTCGAGGCCGCCAGCCGCAGTCCGCCTTTCTCGGTGTGGCGGGTGACGAAGAAATCGCAACCGGCGATCGGCGACTTGCGCTTGCCCGTGCCCGGGTCGTTCACATCGCAGTTATACATGCGGCGCGGATCGGCCTGCTTCAGGTCCCGGAGAATGCTGCTGAAGAACGGGTTGTCGCCTCCCACCTCGTTGCCTAGCCCCATCATCACAAACGACGGGTGATTGCCAAAAGCACGGATCATGCGGAATGCCTCGTCACGCATGAAACGGCCTTCAGGCGAGTCACCCTTGAGCTGCGTCCAGAACGGTGCCTCCGGGCAGAAGTAAAAGCCCAGCTTGTCGGCGGCGGCAAAGGCCGCCTCCGGCGGACAGTGCGAATGAAACCGCAGGTGATTCAAGCCATACCCCTTCATGATACCGATGACTCTTTCCCAGCCGGCCTCATCCATCGGGAAATGACCGGCTAACGGAAACTCGCTTCCTGTTAGGTTTCCTCTCAGGAACGTGGGTGAACCATTGATGAAGAACCGCGTGTCACGCGCAACGAATTCACGCACGCCAAACGACATCGACACCGAGTCGCTCCAGGCGCTGTTCCCCTCATGGGCCTCAACATTGACTTCGGCAAGATACAAGTTGGGCGTGAATTCACTCCAGAGTGCGAGCTTGCCGTCGAGGGGCAGTTCGATGCGGAACGAATTCGTGGCGGCCATTCCAGACAGTTCCACGCGCTTTTCGAGCAACGGCGTCCCGCCAGCTTTGGCCCGCACCACGCAGGTCACCACACCACTTGGCCGGATGGTGGTGGAATTGTGGACCTCACCGTCCAACCAGAGGATTTTCCTGGCCAGGTCGCTGCCGATGCGGACGTTTTTCAAGGCGACCGGATCGGAGTCGCGCAACTCCATGCGGCCGATGATTCCATTCCAGTTTCCCATCGTCTCATCGGTGACGCTGTGCGCCCACGGCCCGACACCGTATTTCATCGTGTTGTCCACCCGCAGCGTCAGCCGGTGACGGCCGGGCGTGAGTTTGCCTGTTAGATCAAACTCATGCGGCACGCTCAAGCTGTCCCGCATCCCGATTTCCTCATCATCAATCCACAACCTGCTTTCCCAATGCACGCGCTCAAGGAATAGACTCGCCGGGCGTCCCGCCCAATCCGCGGGAATCTCAATCTCCCTCTGATACCAAGCCGGGCCGGTGTACTCGCGGTCACGCGTGAGCCGCCCGGCCAGTGCGAGTTCCGGCCCGTTCCGATGACCTATGCCAGCCGTATCCATCGAGTTGGGCAGGCTGATGGAATCGGACAACCGCCGCGTGAACCAATGCTCCTTCACGCCGGTGTTGGTGGCGTCAAGCTGGAACCCCCACCCACCCGCCAGGTCAAGCTCAGCGCAAACTCCAGGGGATGGAAGAAAAGCGGCAAGGACCAATGCCAATGCTGACAGGATTTTGAGACCTTGAATCATGTTCATATGCGTGGCTCTCATTAACATAATTGCTAAATCCCGACTTTATTCGTTTCCCTCGAGTTCAACCTTCACGGAGCATGGCCCCGAGAACACTCTCGATCCGTACTCCGCGGTCGTACCGTCCGGCACATGCAGCATCATCCAGCCGTCTTCGACCTCAACCCTGATGTCTCCGCTCCGGCAGGGCACCGTGGCACACGCCCATTTCAATTCACCCAATTTCGGTTCCACGCGAAATCGTTTCCAACCGTCGGCGGTCGGCACGATTCCAAGAACCATCTGCGGCAGTAACACAACCGGCCCCGTACCCCAGGCATGGCACAGACTCTTCGCATAGGGCCGGCCATATAAAGCATAAGCATTATCGCCCCTTTCCTCCGGGCTGTAGGTTTCCCAGAAAGTCGTTGCACCTCTATCAAGCATGCCGCCCCACACATCGCGCAGACTTGCAAGAGCGGCAGACGGATCGCCCAGCTGCGACAGCGCGGATATTTTGTAATAGCTCATGGACGGGCTGCTCAGCGGCTCGGCATCTCTGCCCTTGAGAACCTCCAGAATGCCCCGGGTGTTGAGCCGCCCGGCCAGTCCGGAAACCACCGCCAGCACATTGGCATGCCGTGAGGGTTGCGTTGCTTTGTCGGGGTCCATCCAGGCGCCAGCACGTTTATCCCACGCCTTCTCGAACAGGATGTTCTCCAATGCGTCAGCACGGCGCGCCCAGGCCGTGGCCGTGGCGGAATCACTCATGCGCTCCGCAAGCCGCACACCGGCACGCTGTGCCCAGAGCCACATCACCTGGAGCGACATGTTCTTGTCAAAATCGACCCAGTCGATAAACACCCATCCGTTCTGCTGGGGCCGGAACAGGCCGTTCGAATCGCATTTTGCCGCCATGCGATCAATCATCGCCTTGATGCGCGTCCACTCGCGGCGTAAATAGGCGGCATCAGCGAAGTACTGCTGCAGTGCATCATGCCCGATCACCCAGATAAAGTTGTAATCCACGATACCATTGATGTCGCTGGTGTCGGAGGTCCGCCCCATTACCGTCAGCGTGCGGCGCAGCAGCTCCGGATCACCAAAGGCGTACGATTCCACTGCCGCACTCAGGATCATGTTATCCACCCAAGGCAGCCGGTCGCGCTTGATACCATCCAGCACGAAATCAAACTGGCAAAGGCGGTGCGTGTAAGCGCTGTTCATCCAGATGCGTGTGAGCCGCTCTTCGGAACAGGCAAACGCTCCGCGATATCTGGCCGGGCTGAACAATGCACGGCACTCGACCTCTTCCGGTTCGGCGGCCGTCACGCGCAGGTAACGGAAGGCAAGCGGATGCGCCGTGAGCCAGCAGCCCTCGCCGTCCGGCACAACAACCGGCGACTGTTCGGAGTGTTCCGGGGCATCGTCCCAGACCTCCGCAATGGACTCGCCCACAAAGACGACCGGCCTGGTCTTCACCTTTGCCCGGAGAACAACGCGGCCCAGAATTTCGCGCCCGAAGTCATAGAGCCCATCCTTGAATGCCGGCTTCAAGGTGACCGCCGGAACTTCCAGGGCATGCGGCGGCACCCCCGACCGCGTCTGCGCGAATCCGACTGCGGATGTCCAACTGGCCCCGTCACAGCTCCACTGCCAGGGCGCCACCCCGGTGACCAGCGGCCCATCCTCCACCAGCAGCCCTGGCGGCTCGCCTCCGGTTTCCAGATCCACCTGCAGAATCCGCGCATTGACCGGTAATGTTCCAGACAGTATCACCCGGTGATAAACATTGGAAGCCGCACCCTGATACACCATCTGTCCACCGCATGTCACCGTGACGTCACCCACGGCGCGCAAGCGAAGATCAGGCGGCAGCGTCTGACCGTCCGGAATTGCACAGCGAAACGATACTTTACGAAACGCCTCATGAAAAACACCGGGATACCCGACATGGAGCTTCGCCTCAGTCACTCGCCTGCGTAATACCTGCAAACGCCAGCACTCGACTTCCGCCTCGCCATAAAGCCACGGAGGGGCGCCCTGCTTGATGTCAGGCTCGGGAGAAATCGCCGCCGCATGATACACCGGGTCAATCACCGCAAAACGGGAACGCTGGTGGGCAAGGGAAATCGTTGATGGCATATCCTTTCGGATCTCACAAAGAGCCGCACCCCCGCGACAGCAAACCAGCAACAATACTATGGCCAAAACATTCCTCATAAATCGCATCTCTTCTCCGGCTCTATCTCATGTCTGACTGCAAAACCGATACGTTCCTGATCCGATGCCATACACCGCCGCGCCGTTTTCCATGCGCAGGAACTTCACGCCTTCCGCTTTCGCCGCTGGCTTTCCGGACTCGGTCACTCCGGCGGCATCCTTGGCCGGAACATAGACGGTGGCGGTGGTGTTGACCGGGATCGCGACGTCCATCGTCAGTTTGTCGCCCTCCCGCTGCCAGTTGCTGATGATGCAGCCGTAGAGCGAGTCGTATGTCACGCTGGCTCCGCTCAAATCACCGACAATCTGAGGCTTGATGACGATGCGCTTGAAACCCGGGCCCGAGGGATCGGACGAGATGCCGCCAAGCCCGCGGTAGAACCACTCCTCAATGTGACCCAACATGCAGTGGTTCTGGGACTGTGCGGGACTCGCGTCCCACGTTTCAATCAATGACGTCGCGCCCTTCTGGAGTTGATAGGCATATCCTGGACCATCATCGCGAACGAGCATATCGTAGAGGACGTTGCCCTGACCGGCATCGGAGAGCGCCCGCATGAGATAGTTGAACCCCACGTCACCCGACGTAACGCGGTTGCCGCCGTCGCGGATCTGCGCCACCAGTCCGTCCAACACCGCAGCGCGCCGGTCTTCCGGCACGAGCCCCAGCACCAGCGGCATGGCGTTTGCAGTCTGGCTGTTGCGGTCGTACTGGTTCTTGTCCGCATGGAAGAACGCCCGGTTGAACGCTTCCTTTACCGCGCGCGCCTGTTCCTCGAACTGGTTCCCCTCGTCGGTCTTGCCGAGAAGCACAGCGGTCTTCTTCAGGATCATGAGATCCTGATAGTAGATGGCTGTAGCAGTCAACCCATTCGAAGTGAGTTTCGACTGGCCGGGGCCGCCCGGCCCGATGTCGCACCAATCGCCGAGTCCGTGGGTGAGGATGCCGTCTTTCGTGGTGCTCTTCAGGTACTCGACATACCGCTTCATCCCGTCGTAGTGACGCGCCAGCAAGGTGCGATCACCGTACATCTGGTACACCTGCCACGGTGTGATGACATAAGCGCTGCCCCATTCGGGCGAGTCGCGGAAGCCTCCGCCGAAGACCGTGTACTCGGGGGCGATGTCCGGGACCATGCCGTTGGCGAGCTGCGCCTCGCCCATGTCGCGAACGATCTTGGCGTAGAAGGTCGGCACATCGTAGTTATACATGAGGCAGCCCGCCAGCAGGTGGGCGCATTCCAGCCAGCCGAGTTTCTCGCGGTGCGGACAGTCGGTGAGCACACTCTGCAGGTTGCTTTCAATCGCGGCGTCGATGAGAGCGTGAATCCGATTCACAAGCGGATTGGCGCAAGAAAATGAACCGACAGTCGCCGCTGACGAATGCACGAACTGCGAGGTCAGCTCAACGATCTGCGGTGCGGCACCGGCGTCGTGGCCGAATGTCTCGACCTGGAGGTATCGTGAGCCGTAATAGAAGAAGCGCGGCGTCCACGTCTCTATTCCCGCCCCTTTCAGCGTGTAGGTGTAGTAGGCCGGCCCACCGCAACTGCCTTGCGAGACCAATCCGTTGTTGTGCAGGAGCTCGCCGGGGGTCAGCCGCACGCTGGCTCCGGCCGGTCCCTTCACCGTCAGCTTCGGCATCGAGGCGCAGTTCTGTCCAAAGTCATACACCGCCACGCCCGGCTTCGGCTCCGTGACTTTGACGGCCTTGAACGCCTTCATCACCTTGACGGGCGGCGCGCCCTGCGCCGAGAGCCGGCCACCCGGGCCATCCACCACGCACACCGGATGGAACGCCAGCGCATTGAAGCCGGCCTTGTCCCACCCCGGTTGTTCCAGGCGCGCATCGTAGTCCTCGCCTCCGTAGATGCAGGAGAAAACCACGGGACTGGGCGCCCACGTCCAGGACTCGTCACTGACCACCACCGTGGACGTTCCGTCGTCATAGTCAACATGCAGTTGCAGAATGACCTTGGGCGGGCCGAAGGTGCCGGTGAACTTAACGTAGCGGCCACCCGGCACGTTATACATGCCGTTGCCCAGCATCACGCCGATGGCATTCCGGCCAGGCGCCAGTTGCGCCGTGACATCATAGGCCGTGTAGAGGCAGGTCTTCCGATAGTTGGTCCAGCCGGGGTCAAGCACGTGGTCGCCGACCTTCTGTCCGTTCAAGCGAAGTTCGTAGTGGCCCAGGCCACAGACGTACACCACCGCGCGCTTGATCTTTTTCTCAAGCGCGAACTCCCTGCGGAGTTGAATCGTGGCGGATGGTTTCAGATCGGCCGCCTCGCTTTGCGTCTGTGCTCCGGGTTGATCGGAGAATCGCGGTCCGTCAGTCAGGTTCACCTTCGTCACCGCCCCAATCCATCTGGCATTCCAGGACTCCGGTGTCAGCAACCCCATCGTCCACACTGCCGGCTTGCTCCATCCGCTACATTCAGTCTTTCCCAGTTTCGAGTTTCCAGTTTCAAGTCTCGCCGTCCAAACTTTCACTTTCCAGAAACACTGCTGGCAACTGACGAGCGGCTTGCCTGCCCTGAGCGAAGTCGAAGGGCCGGCATACTCCACCAGAACGCTCTGGTACGACGCCACCTTGCCGCTGTCCCAGAGGTCGCCTTTGTCCTTCGCCAGCAGCGCTTCCGAGCTCGCCGCCAGGATCTGATACGCGGTCTGCCTCTGCCCTCTGCCCTCCGTCTTCTGTCCTCCGTCCCCAATGATCCAGCTCAGACGCGGCTTTTCCACGTCAATGCCCAGCGGATTCACGCGGTATTCACAGCGTAAGTTCGTTACGTCGGCGGCGTGCAGCGCTGTGGCGAGCAGCGGCAGCGCGATGGCGAGGGATTCAATGAGGGGGCGTTTGTTCATGATGGGGTCCTCCTATTTCGTTATTCGCCTTTAATGACCCGCACCGGCCCCAGCAGACCGGAGCAGAGAAGCGGCTGTTGGGAATTGGTCGGGATATTGGTCCGTGTCCGTCGCTGTTCGGCGGGCAGTTTGCCGTCGCCCACCAAACGGTTGGGCCACAGGTTCACCACCTCGACCTCCAGCGTGTTCTCGCCGGGCTGGATCACGCCGGTGACCCCAACGCGCCACGGCGCACACCAGACCACGCCCAGATCTTTGCCGTTGAGTCTTACACGCGCGGTTTCTTTCACCGTACCCAGGTCGAGAAACAGACGGGAGTGATCAGTAGCCGGTGATCGGTGATCAGTGTGGTCTCTGGACAAACCAGCGCCGGTCTTGTCCACTGACAACTGATAACTGACACTGAATTCCGTCCGGTACACCGCTGTGCCACTGAAATGTTTGACCGCGTCCTCGGGGCGTTTGGCCCAATCGTCCAGCCTGTCAAAGAACATCAAGCCTTTGGCCGCATCGTCGCTCAAGCCATCGGTCGGATAGAACCATTGCGGATCAAACTGCACCGTCCAAGGCCCGCTGATCTCCTGCACCGGTTTGAATCTCAGGAAGTTCTTCCCTGACCCCCCAGTTTCAAGTTTCAAGTTCCGACTTCCCTTCCTGAACACCACAAACATCGAACCGTTGGGTTCAAACTCCAGCGGCACGGCTGTGCAGCCATCCTTCTGCGTAAACACTTCAAGGGCACGCCGTTGACCACTGATCGGATCCCATAACTCGGGCTGGCGTCCGCTCACACGGAAGGTGCAAGTTGTCGCCTCAGGACGGTCGTTGCGGTTGGCGAGGAAGTAGATCTCACCATCCCCCGCGGTCCGGTGAATGAAGTCGATGAAGGTGCCGTTGCCGGAATGCTCGAAGTCCGGCGGCACGTCGTCAGCCGCGAGAATCTCTCGCGGGGTCATGCCCCAGAAAACCCGGCCCTTGCCGAAGGCCCGCTGCTGGACCGCCTTACCATCGCAGTCGCCCCAGATCTCGGATGCGATCTGCTTTACCTCGGCGTCACACTGCGGGTAGTTCTTCAGGCCCGGGTCGGCTTCCGGCTTCGGCCCGAAGAGGGTCGCGCCGGCCTTCACCAGCACCCTGATTTTTCTAATCACTTCCACGGGCATGCGACGGGCATCCGGCAACACCAGCAACCGGTAGCTCATGCCATCGGGCAGCACGATCCGACCGTCATTCACGGATAGCCTGGTCAGCAGCACCTCGGCGTTGCAGACATCGTAGTCATAGCCCTTCCCCAGCGAGGGATCGACATGCTTGGGCACAACAAGATTGGGCGCCCAGTCGCCGTTGTAGTAAAGCACATCGGCCACAAACAGGCCGGACTGGAGCAGCGCCTGGCAGCGGTTGACATAGCCGATCCACGGACCGGCGGCCTGCTGCCACCAGGTGACATTCGGATTGAAATGCGTGCCGGCCCCATATTCATAGCCGGGCTTGCCATCCTGCGGCCGCGTGCAGGTCATGGTGTGAAACACGAAGCGGTTGATGCCTTCGCAAAAGGCCCGGTCGGCCACCGGCTTGTTGCTCCACGGTGATTGAGCCCAGTGGCCGCCGCCGGTAAAGGCTTCGGCCGAAGCCGTGCGCCGACCGTAGATGTGTGCGGCTGTGGCAGTTTGCTTGCCCACCAAGTTCTGGCCGTCTGGGGTGAGGCCTCCATCCTGCCAGAACTCGCCCATCGGACGGCCGCAGCGCCCGAGGTTTTTCAAGGCATCCATGCAGACGGTTCCCGACCAGCTCGGGCCGCCCGCCTCGCACTGGATCTCCATTCCAACCTGTCGCGAGCGCTCCGCGAAACGTCCGTAGTTGCCGTCGGCCATGCAGTCCGCAACGGTCTTGCGGTAGTCATGCAGGAAGCGATCGGAAATTTCCGCGCTGCCGATCAGTTTGCCGCAGAGCACCGGCAAATAGGGCGTCGGGTCGTAACCGCGATAGTGCTTGAATCGCTCCAGCAGCTTGCCCGTCCAGTTCGGGAAACCGTCCTCGAAGCTGTCGGTGTGAAAAAACTTCAGCGTTTTTCCCGCCAGCGGCCCGGCATCGTCGATCAGGATCTTCCCAAGGTTGGCAAACATCTCGTCCACCGCATCAGGGTTGAGCCAGTCAACCTCCAACACGTAACCCACCTCCGGCAACACGCAGCGCACGTCGCAACCGATGAGCACATGCCCGGTGCGAACGATCGTCCAGCGCCCGGCCGGAACATCCCAGTCCAGCGTGCCGTCCGGCTTGAGCCGGCTGGTCAGGTCAACGACATCCTCCGTCTTCACCGGTTTGTCTCCCGGCAGGTTGGACCATGGTACAAGCGTCTGGTCCATCGCCGTTTGTCTGGAAAGAAACAGACTGTCATCCTTCCGGTTGCTCTTGGCTGTTAGATGCGCGCCGCGTGCGGGTCCGAGATCGGTGCCGCCCCCCTCGGGTTCGCGGAAGGCCACGACCGCCGTATCGCAATAGTCGGCCTTCTCTTTCGGCCAGGTCATGTAGTGGGGCACGTTTCCCGCGCCGGCGCCAGCATAGCCATCGCGGTGTCCCGGCACCGGCAGGGGGCCGGAGAACTTCTGCGGGCCGGTCACGGCGAGTTGCGACTGCACATACCAGCGGGAGCTGTATTCCGGTTTGATCCACGCGCCGCCCATGTCCCAGCCACCGCCGCAAAAGTTGACGCCAACCTCAAGCCCCAGCCGATGTGCCTCATTCAGGGCGTGCTTGTAGAGTTCCCGCCACTCCGGCGAGAGAAAGACCGGCCCGCGCGGCATCTCCGCAACCCCATAGTCATTGCCGGAGCAGATGAGCGTGACGCCGCCCATGCCCTTGGCCTTGAACTCTGTCAAATCGCGGGTGATCCCTTCCTTGTCCACCAAACTGTTGAACCACCACCAGAAACACGACGGCTTGGCCGCATCCGGCGGGGTCAGGAAGGCCTTCTCCAGGTCGGTTCCGCCAGCCGCAACCGGCTCGGCGGCGTGCAGAGCTGAGGGGAGCGCCAGCAGCAGGGCGGCGAGGGTGAGTGTTGTGAGTTTGTTCATTTGTTGGAGCCCCTATTTCACCGGCGCGGCGGAATCAAAGAATATCCCGCTGAGCACTGCATTGTCCCCGCGCACATGATCGATCCGGAACCGGGCCGATTTGTCATACGCATACACCAGGTATTTCCCGCCGCGGAAATCCTTCACGATTTTCGTCGGCGCAATCAGGTTCAAGGTGCTCTCATCAAACATCTCCACCGCCTGCCTTCGGCCTTTGTCGTCCCAGTCCGCAAAGTACAGGGCCACCTGGTAATCATGCCGGCCGTTGACGTTGATCGTGACCGTAAAAGACTGCTGGCAGGCCGATGGATTTCCGGTAAAAAGGCCGGCGGCCATGCGCGGTTTTCCGTTCCCGGCATCCGGCGCAAGCGCCCTTGCGTCATCCGTCCCCGATGCCCAGACCACCTTGTTTGGTTTGCCGCTTCCGTGCATGTGGTAATTCACCGAGGAAACATAGGCCGGCAGAACGCTCTTATCCGCACCGTTCCCCTCATAATGGCAAAGCACATAGCCATCTTTTCCATAAACCCCGCCCCAGTTTCCGCTGGTCTTCGCATCTTCCCCGACAAAACGAGCGGGAAAAATCTCGGGCGATTCAACATAGGCCGGCGTAGTCCCGCTGTACACCACACTGAACGTGTACGCGCCCGGCTGGAGTTCCGTGAAATAGACAAAATCGGAATCCTGGCTGGCGCCGCCGATGCCGGGAACGGGCCGAAATGCGCCATCCCAGGCCTGCAGGCCGTTGACCAAAATCCTTTTGATGTTTTTCTCCACTTTGGGGATTCCGACCCGGCCCACGGTTCCGGCAGGCACGGCTACCCTGCAGGCCCCGGAGGTGACATTGAAACTCGCGCGGATCTCGCCGCACGGCGTCGGGGTTTTTCCCGTCACGCTGGTGAGCGTGCGGCCGAGGTGCGGTGTCACATCGAAGGTTTTGAAGCCGGGCGAGGTCGGCTTGATCCCGAGGACCTCCTCGCTCAGCCATTTGGTAACGCCTCCGCCCCAGGGATGGCAAAGGCTGTTATAGCCGGTTTGATTGTTCGGCACGGGATCGTTTTTTCCCAGCGCCAAGGTCCATGACGGCCGGAAGTCCTCGAAGAACGAGGTCCCTCCATACGCGATCTGTCCACCCCACAGGTCACGTATGGAGCTCAGGGCTGCGTCATATTGATTCATCAACGCCAACGCCTGAATCACGAAATACTGGTTGAACGGCGAGAAAGAAACCCGGTTCACACGGTCCGTGAAATTCTGCTCGAAAATCGCTTTCTTTTCGGCAGGCGCCAGAAGACCGGTCGTAAGCGCGTCGGCATTCGCGTGCAAACCGAAACCCTGATGCCAGACCCCGTTCTGCCGTAGTACGGCGATTTTTTCGTTTGCATAGCCGTTGTATTTGTCACGAAGATCGGTCCGGCCAAACGCGCCCATGACCGATGCAAACTCTTTCCAAACCCTGATCGACAGCATTTTATACGCATTCTGCGACTCCTGGCAGCTCGGGTTTTCAAACGTGGCGCCGATCCTTTCGTCGTGGCCGTAAAAAACCAGGCTCGGGTTCGTACCGTAGATGGCATACGCATCGTCAAGTTTTCCCGACGCGTTGTCGATATATCCCCTCAGTGTCGCCGTATCGCCGGTGTAATTGTAATAGTCAAGGAGGCTCAACACCCAGTAGAGCGAATAGCTTCTGATGCCGTTGCTCTGCCCCGAGGTGTTGTCGATGTTCTTCCTGATGAAATCGAAATTCCCGAACGCGACGAGCGCGGCCGCCTGTGACGGATGGGCGTCGCCCGTCCACGAAATCCGGTCACCCCGGTCCATGAGGATCGCGCCGAAGTAATCCTTCGTCAGGTTCAGCCTCACGCCGTATGCCCCGGCATACCAGACCCCGGTGAGCATGTCATCGCTGCACGAGAAACTGCCGTTATAGTTGGTCGGTTTCGTCTGGCAAACCAGGCGCAGGCCGGTGATGTGCCACGCGGCGGTGAACGACCGGACATGGATCCAGCCGAAACGCACCCCCTCGTAAAGCTCGCGGTTCAGTTCTAACCGGTACGTGTTCCCGTACTTCACCGGGACGGCAGTTTTCGCGGGATGCGCCGGGCCGCTGTTTACGATGGCCGGCTCGTTGTACTCGCTGATGCTCAGCTCCACGCTGCCAGATAGATCCGGGCTGTCGAACTCCAGCCAGGCGGCGCTCTCCACCCCGAAATCAAAACGGATGGAACCCGTCCCCATCACGGCAATATCCGTCTTCCCGCCGGTAGCCGATTCGAAATTCTTGAAAGAAGCTTTTGTATCCGCAACAACGGCGACCGGCCTGAGCGCGTAGACTTGCAGGCCGTCATCCGCTTTGGTCTCCTTCCAGCGATAACGGACCAACGGGTCGGGCGACTCCTTGACCGCAGGGCCGTCAAAGGTGCCTCCGTTCAATACCGGGTATGGCTGCTTCGCCACCGAAGCTCCGTCAATATTCAGCGCAGACCGCCATTCAGTCGGTCCGGCGGCGTGCAACGCCGCCAGCGGCGCCAGCAGCAGGGCGGTGATGAGCAATAATGCGGTTCTATTCATACGGGTACCTCCGGTAACTATCTTTTGGAACCGTGTGACGGGGTGTGGTTCGGTTGTTTGTGTTTTGGCTGTCATGACCCCTCCTTGGGGTGTTGATTTTTTCGTGGTGGCTCGGTTTTTGGTTCCTTGTTTCTTTATTTTCAGGGCGCTCGCACCGGCAATAACTGCAACGGGATCAAGCGCACCGGTCCGAGCAGGCCTGATGGGCGAGGCACCCAGGTTGCGTCTTTCGTATTCCATTGGAACAGGAAATCCCCGATCGTGTATGTTCTGGCATCCTCACCCATGGTTCTCTGCCATGGGGTCCCACGGATATCAAGATCCGCCGCACGGTTGATTGGCGCATTGGCGACTTCGATCTCGAGGATGTTCCGGCCATCCCTGGCCAGAGCCGCTGCCGTCACGCGCATCGGACGGCAGAAAAGATCACCCAGCAGCGTGCCATTGAGCCGCAATCTGGCCGTATGGCAGACATCGCCGAGATCAATGGCCCAGGCATCTGCAGAAACATGGGGATTAGGGAATTCCAACGTGTAGCTGGCCACCCCGGAGAATGCACGCAAGACATCTGCCTGATCGGATTTCCACTCCGTCCAGGAAGTAAGCTTGTCGATGGTTTCTTCATGCGGGATCTTTTCGCCGCCTTCAAGGAACCGCACCTTCCAGTTGCCCGTCAACGTGATCGGCTCACCAGACTGAGCGAGATAGGGCCAAGCCGGGCCTGAGGCGCCGGTGTTGAGCACCCGGACGATTCGGGATTCGCGCGGTTCAAGTTGCAGGCGCACCAGGCTGCCACCGGCATCTCCCTTCTTAAACGAGCCAACACCGATCGCGCCGGTCATTGGATCGAAGATGGCCGCGGATTCCCCAGTGGCGGCAAACGGAATCCATCCGTCAATCCGCTTGTTCGATGCCAGGCTGGTGATGAAATATGTCGTGCCACGCTCATCGCTGCGCCGGATATAGCGCAACCGGGAATCGGCCATGGCTTCGCGTTGTATACCGGCCTTGCCCATGGCATCGAGGACCTTGTCAGTGAAGATCACTTTCCCCTTACCGATCCTGCCGACACCCGCCGGACCGGCGGCAACTTTGGCCGATTCAATCTTCGACAATGCCGACTTGAAAACCGCGCGGCGCTGCTCAAGCCTTCCGAGTCCAGGCACATCCGCCGGCAATTCGCCGTCGAAGATGACGGTGGCGCCGCCATCGGCCAACTGGACGATCCGCTCCAGGGTTCCCTCCGGCATCCGCCGGCAACCGCTGACGACCAGGGTTTTGTGGGTCGTGCCGGGTGAAACCAGCCGGCCATCGCTCGCTTTGAAGGATTCAAGAAGCCTGTCGCTGGTGAAATCGAAATCATAACCTGCGCGCCACAGCTTTTCGCCGGCCGCAGGTCCCGGACTTTTCATACCGGATACTCCCGGCGAGGCCACCTCGCCCGGCTCCCGCCGTGACCACAAGTCATGCACGGGATAGTACAGCAGCACATCGGAATCCGGCCGGCCGGCCTGCAAGAACGACTGGCAGCGCGCGACATAGTCGCACAAGGCCTTGCCCTGCCTCCACATCGGGTTGAAAGGCCCGAGATGGGTCCCGGCGTAGAACAACCAGCCCGGCCACCGTGCGCTCGCAGGGGAATAGCTGATACCGTGGAACATGGTGTGATTGATCCCCGCTACCAGATCGAAATCGATCTTCTCCTTGGCCTGCTCCAACGGCGTATCGAGTATGGACCCCCCGCAGGTCAGCGTCTCTGAAGCAATGAGTGGCTTGCCCAGGATATGGGCGGGAGAGGCCGCAAACTTGCCACAACGGAAGATCTTATCCGTCGCGTAATCGCCGTCGGGGAAAAACCAGGAAGGCGGCCCGCCAACGTCGGCTTGCGATATATCATACAGTGTATTGAGGTCCAGCTCATTGCCAGGCTCATCGATCACTTCACCGATGATCCGGCAGCCATGGCCCGCCGCCCACTGTTTATAGGTCGCGGTAAAATGATCCAACATCATGTCCGAGACCGTCTCCCGGTAGTCGCAGGCCACGCGGGAAACCAAATCCGCCGCTCCCTGGCCGGTAAAGGCAGGCAACTGCTGGCGCAGATCATAGCCACGGCGGCGTGCGAACTCATCCAGCAGTCCGGGCGTCCAGTTCAGCACGATCTCCCAGGAATCATTGTTGAAGGCGCGAGGCAAGTCGGCCGCAGTTAAACCGGCAAAGGCCTGACTAAAAGGCTTGAAATAGTTGCTCACGGACGAGGCCGACAAATGATCCACAACATACCCGTCCCCATCAAGGGTCGGCATGCGCACGCGCGAACTGCCGCGCCGAGTGATCAGGGCGTAATAGGTGCCTCCAGGTGTCGGCGCCAACCCGCCCACGCCACCAGCCTCACGCACCTTGCCCGTCACATCAAGGGTCTTCCCGTCAGCCGTCACAAGAACCATGGCATCAAGGTTCTTGATGTCGTCTGGCGACAGAGTCGGTGCCTGAGTCGCTTTCCATTGTCTAACTTCGACCACGGCACAGGCGTCTTCGCGGGATACCCACGAGCCGCCAAAGGCCCAGCCCGGCACGGGCGACATGTCCACATCCATGCGCAGTCGGCGGGCCTCGTGCTTGGCATGCACAATGGCTTCGACCCACTCCTTCGAGAGATAGCCAAGTTTGCGCGCCTGATCGTCCTTCACATCGAGGAGGCAGACGATGCTGACGCCGCCAATGCCGCTTTTCTGCAGGGCATCGAGATTGGCGGTGATATCCGCCTTGGTGACGGCACAACCGTGCCACCACCACCATGTCCAAGGACGCGTTTCACTGCGTTCCACGGAAGGCCATGCCAACTCAGCCGGATCGGCCGCTTTCACGACTAAACCGAGCTGAACACCGAATACAGTCAGCATCACTAGAACATGTCGATTTGACATTTTCACCATATTCATTAAGGATCACCCCTTCTCGCACCAGTTCCTATTTCCCCTCCGGCGTCCTCAGCGACAACTCCAGCCAGGCCAAGCCGACTCGAACCGGTAGATTCCGGATCCGACCTCGTACACCGCCGCGCCGTTTTCCGTCCGCAGGAACTTCACGCCTTTCGCTTTCGTCGCCGGCTTGCCGGATTCAGTCACACCGGCGGCGTCCTTGGCAGGCACATACACCGTGGCCGTGGTGTTGATTGGAATTGTAACGTCAAGTTTCAAGTTTCGGGTTTCCAGTTGCCAGTTGCTCACGATCCGGCCGTAGAGCGAGTCGTAGTGCGCCTTGACCCACGACAAATCACCGATAGGCACGGGTTTGATGACGACCTTCTTGAAACCGACCGCCGCCGGGTCGCACTGGATGCCGGCGAGATCGTGGTAGAACCATTCGTTGATGTGCCCGAGCATGAAATGGTTCTGCGAAGCAGACGGCTGATAGTCCCAGTCCTCGGGCAGGCTGGTCGCGCCGTAGTTCAACTGGAACCCGTACCCCGGCTTGTCCGTCTGGTTGATCATCGCGAAGATCACGTCGGAGCGCCCGCCGCTGGCCAGGGCGCGGAGCAGATACGGGAAGCCGATCTCCCCCGCCTTGAGGCCCTTCGTCTGCAGGTGCTTGACGAGGTTGTCCAGCACCGCCTGCCGCTTCCCGTCCGGCACCATGCCCATATCCAGCGGGATGGCGTTGGCCGTCTGGGTGCCGGCGGCATATTGATTGTTGGTGGGATTGAAGAACTGCCGGTTGAACGCGTCGCGGATCTCCTCGGCGAGTTTGCCGTAGCGGACGGCATCTTCCTTCTTCCCCAGCAGTCCGGCAGTTTCAGCGAGGATCCGGGCGTCGTCATAAAAAATCGTGGTGGCCGTTATGGCATTCGGCGTTGGCTCGAGCTGACGCCAATCGCCCAGGCCGTACGAGAGGATTCTGCTTTTGCCGGCTTTGCTTTCGAGATACGCCACGTAGCGCGCCATGCCGTCGTAGTAACGGCGCAGCAATTCCGTATCTCCGGCGAACTGATATTGATGCCAGGCCACCTGCGGCAGGGCGCTGCCCCATTCGGGCGAGTCGCGGAAGCCGCCACTGAAGACCGGATATTCCGGCGCGATGTCAGGCACCATGCCGTCCGCGAGCTGGCTGTCCGTCATATCGTTCATCAGCTTGTTGAAAAAGGCGTTCAGGTCATAGTTGTAGCGCAACGCCGGCCCGTTGAGATGCACCTGTTCCAGCCAGCCGAGTTTCTCGCGGTGCGGGCAGTCAGTCATCACGCTGACCATGTTGCTGCGCTGCGCCCAGCGGATCATTTTATAGATACGGTTGATCAACTCGTTCGACGTGGAAAATTCGCCGATGGGCGTTGACGAGGTGTGTACCACCCGGCCCTCCAGCGACTCGACCACGGGCAAGTCGCCGCCTTGAGACGCGGCGATACATTCAACCTGCAGATAGCGGTAGCCGCAGTAGAAGAAGCGCGGCGACCAGGTTTCCTTGCCGCTGCCGTCCAGCCGGTAGGTGCAGGAGATGTCCCCGCCGATACTGGCCTGGTCGATCGAGTTGTCTTTCC
>Ga0118677_10000869_pt1 | contig 64954 bp, 55 predicted proteins | sample AliMusrvi5mmetaG_FD_86154 | JGI IMG/M metagenome (GOLD analysis project Ga0118677, IMG submission 86154) | reverse complement strand
GCTTACATTCGGAACCGAGCAACCCATATTGATGTCGATGATGCCGGGTTCCAGGCGTTCGAGTTTCTGCGCGGCGATGATGAACTTGTCCTCGTCGGCGCCGAAAATCTGAAACGACATCTGTGGCTTTTCCATCGGCGCATAGTCGAACATACGCATGGCTTTCTTCGCCGCATATTGCACGGCTTCAATCGCAACGAATTCCGTATAGCTCATGGCCGAGCCGTACTCGCGGCAGAGCACCCGAAACGGCAGGTCAGAATACCCATCCATCGGGGCAAGGATCACATCGCCGTAAACCGGGATATCACGAACGTAAAAACAAGCTTTCTCCACACCTTGATTCTAACCAATAAAACAGCGCATGGTCTATTCAATTGAGGGGTTTGTGTTCGAAAATTGTGGCAACGTCATCTTCGTAGACGATGGTGTAAGCCGGGATATAGCGTAAAACGTTGGACAGGTTGCTTTCCCTGGGCATCAGCACCAGCGTGACCTTGTTTGCATCGAGGAGGTCCAGCCAGGATGGTTCGAGGGCGGTGATCTGGTTGTACTCTTTGTAAATGTACTTTTCGCCGCGCCAGCTCGCCATGCGCCCGTCGATGTACACCTTATAGTCTGGCAGGTTCCAGATCAGGTAGCCACCCCAGTTGTAATCGTTGAGCAGTTTTTCGTTTTCGCGGTTTGCGCGGTTGTCGCGCGCCGCCAGGAATTGCACGGCCTTGGTCGGGAAGCCAGCGCGTTCTGCCAACTGCCCGGGGTCGGTGCTGGTGTTAACCCATAGCGCGCCGCGAAATGCCAACAACACCAGCGGCACGAGCGCCAGCGCGATGTTGTAGGTGTAGTACAGCCTGTTGCCTTTGTGCAAACCGAAGAACCGATCCACCTTTTTCTCAAGGAATTGGCGCACTTCTGGCTCCGCACTGGCAGCCAGATATACCCATGGGAGCATGAATAGCACCAGCAACGCGGTGTGGCGATTCGAACTCATGCCCAGATAGAAGAAGACAGGCATGAGTAACAGGTGCCATGCGCTGAAGTATTTGCGCCGCCACAGCAGCCACCAGACGAACAGAAAAGTGAATGCGAAGATCAAGATGCCGATCGGGTTCTGCATGCTCACCGGCAGCCACTCGACGATGTTGGCGCGCGCGTACGAATCGAGGCTGGTGCGGATCGCCTCCTCGTACAGCCGCCAGGTATATGGGTTGATCAGCGTCGCCAGAACGCTCACCACCAGCACCAGCAGGACGTGCCGGAACATACGCCGATAGTCATCCCTGCGTATCAGCCCGAAGGGGAAGGTTGACTTTTCTGAGTCCCCCTGGGATTGAAGCGCAGGGATAAAACGCGCCACAAGCAGCAGCCCAAGCGCCAGACCCACGGTGGCCAATCCGATGATGAATCCGGCGTGGGTGTTTGCCCACAGCCAGAACACCACGATCATCACCCACAGGTTGCGCCGTTCACCGAGGAGATACTGCCACAGCAGATAGTTCACCAGAGCGAAGCCAAAGAGCGTGATCATCTGCGCGCGCCCGCCGATGATGCCGGCATTTACCAGCAGCCCCACCGTCACCAGACCGAGGCTCAACTGCCAGCCGGCCTTGTTTGTCAGCGGCGCCGTTCCAGGTAGATGACGGCCGATCAGCGCCCCGGTTCGCGCCGCGACGATGTAAGCGGCGAGACAGATAATGAAGAATGGCAGGCTCTGACCGATCAGCCCGCCGATGCGATAGGCTTGGTACATCACGGCGTTAGTCAGCCACTCGTGATCCACCCAGGCGTGACCAGGCATCGACCACGTGTAGATGTCCTCAAAAGGGAAGATGCCGCGCCAGATATCCTGTCCCACGCGCAAATGCCAGCCCAAGTCTGGATCCATCGGGATTTGCAGCAGTAGCGCGCACGGGAAGATGATCAGAATCACATCGATGAAGGAGAGATGCAGGCGCGCGAGACCGGCCGAGATGCGCGCGGGGAGATTTGTCATCGCCATAGCTGTTTCGATTGTGCAAGCGCCCCGCGATGATGTCAAGTGCCAGTTTGGCGTACCGGGCCCGAGAATAGAGATTGGAGAATCTTCTTCAGGAGTCTCTCATCTCAAGTCTCTAATCTCTATTCTCAAATGATACAGGGAAGAGCAATGCGGGATTTCACGGGGAAAGTGGCCGTCATTACCGGCGCCGGCGGCGGGATCGGAAAGGCGCTGGCCGAACGTTGCGTTGCCGAGGGGATGCGTGTTGTGCTGGCTGATGTGAACCGCGCTGACCTTCATAACGCAGAGACTGCCCTGCGAGCGATTGGCGCTGAGGTGCTCAGCGTGCCAACCGATGTCTCAATCGCGACGGATGTCGAGAACCTGGCACAGAAAACGTTACAGGCATTTGGTGTGGTGCATCTCCTGTTCAACAACGCTGGTGTAATGGGCGCTAGTGCGGGGGCGTCGCCGTGGCAAACCAAGCTGACCGATTGGGAGTGGGTGCTTGGCGTAAACCTGTGGGGCGTGATTCATGGCATTCATGTCTTTACACCGATCATGCTGGCGCAGGGGTGCGAATCCCGAATCGTCAATACGGCCTCGGTTGTAGGGTTGCTGTCGCATAATCCGTATGCCCCTTATCATGTGTCGAAACACGCCGTTGTGGCGTTGACCGAGAATCTGCAATATGCACTGCAACAGGCTGGCACACTGGTATCGGCAGGGGTGTTATGCCCGGGTTGGACGAATACCCGCCTTATGGATGTCGCGCGATATGAGACAGCGGCATCCAACGACATCGAGACAGCGACAACGCGGCAAATGCGTCAAGCTGCTGCAGCGGGTATATCACCCGGGCATGTGGCCGAGTGCGTATTTAATGGGATACGCGCAGGGCAGTTCTACATCTTTACCGGAGATGATGTGGATGCGCGCATCCGCGAACGCATGGAAAACATCCTGGGGCGCCATAATCCTTGACTTAGCCGCGCGGGTCGAGTGCGTCGCGTAGACCGTCGCCTAGGAACAAGAATGCAATCATGATGACAGCGATGGTCAGCGCCGGGAAAATCACCACGTGCGGGACGGCGCGCAATACCGCGAAGCCGTCGTTCAGCATGATGCCCCAGCTTGGCGTGGGCGGCACGATACCGATGCCCAGGAAGCTCAGTCCCGCTTCGGCCAGGATGGCGCCGGGGACGCCGAAGGAGATTGCGATCATCAGCGTGCTCAACACGTTAGGCAGCATGTGGCGCACAATGATTTGGACATCCGAGGCGCCCAGGGCGCGGGCGGACTCGACAAACGCGAGTTCTTTCAATTGCAGCACCTGGCCGCGCACAAGGCGGGCGGCGCCAACCCAGGCGGTCACCGTAAGCGCCACGAGTAGATTGCCGAACCCGCGCCCGAAGGCGGCCATGAGGATGATCAGGAGCAGCAGGCTGGGGAATGCGTAGAAGACGTCGGTGATGCGCATGATGACCGCGTCGGTTTTGCCGCCATAATATCCCGCGATCGAGCCGAGGATGGTGCCGACGGTGACCGCCATAATCTGGCTGATGAAACCGATCGACATGGACAGGCGCGTGCCGAAAATAATGCGGGAGAAAATATCACGCCCCTGTTTATCGGTTCCCATCAGGTGCTGAGCGGTAGGCGGTTCGCGAACCGCGGCAAAGTCGACCTTGATCGGGTCATACGGCGCGATGACATCGGCGAAGATGCCGACCAGGATGAACAGGATAATCACGACCAGGCCAACCGCTGCAGCGCGGTTGCGCAACAGCCGTCTGAAGGCTTTGATCCACGGATTATCCGGCGGTCGCGACAGGTGCGCAGCATCCCGCGATGCCTTATCCATCTTTTCCTTGTTAGCAACAATCATCGATTTCTCTCGCTTTTCCCCTTCCATTACCGGGGGAAACTGTCTGGTTTACTGGAAGCGGATGCGCGGGTCGGCGATGCCGTAGGCGACATCGGCCGCAAGATTCAGGAAGACAATCAGTCCGCCGAACAACATCGTCTGCGCCATGATCATCGGGTAGTCGCGTGTGCTGATGCTTGAGACGAAGGCATTCCCGATGCCGGGGACGGTGAACATCGTCTCGACGAAAAAGGAGCCGGTCAGCAGTCCCGCCAGAATCGGGCCCGAGATGGTGATGACTGGGATCAGCGCGTTTTTCAGCACGTGGCGCACAATGATGACCCGCTGAGTCAACCCCTTGGCATAAGCCGTGCGCACATAGTCTTGTTTGATGACCTCGAGGACGCTCGCGCGCGTATAACGCGCCACGGCTGCCAGCGGCCCCAGCATGAGCACGAAGATGGGCATGATGGCTCGATCCCACGTGCCCCAGCCCGTGACAGGCAGCCAGTGCAGGGTGACGGCAAACAGCAGGATCATGCCGATGGCCAGGACGAAGTTTGGCACCGCGGTCCCGATGACCGAGATGAACATACTGATGTAATCGATGATCGTATTGCGTTTGACCGCAGCCAGCACGCCGATGGACATGCCGAGGCTGATGGCCAGCACGCCGGCCGAAAGGCCGAGTTCAGCCGATACCGGCCAGTCGCGCGCAAGAATATCCTGCACGTGTTCGTTGCGCAAGCTCATCGACAGCCCCAGGTCGCCTTGAAGCGCAGTGACCAGCCATTTGGCATATTGCCACGGCACTGGTTTATCGAGGTCGTAGGCGGCGATCAGGCTGGCGCGCATCTCCGGTGTAATCTTGGTTGCATTCTCCGGGTCATCCAGTCCAAGCGGGCTGCCCGGCGTGAGCTTTGCGATGCCGAAAGTGATCACCGAAAGCATCCACAGGGTGAAGAGCGATTGCAGAATCCGCCGTGTAATATACTGCCACATAGCGATGCCGGGATGGAATAGGGGTTGCCTGTTACGGCAACCCCTGCAATGCAGATACGGTAGTCTTAGCCTGTGACAGCCACGCTTCGATAGTTGATGCCCATACCGCTGAGCCAGTAGCCCGAGACGCGCGGCTTGATCAGCAGGTTGGACAGTGCGTAGTAGATCGGGATGATATCCGGGTCTTCATAGCACAGGATGCGGTCGGCCTGCTTGTAGAGGTCGGCGCGCTTCTTGGCATCCACTTCCTTGGCGGCTTGTCCGACCAGTTCAGTGAACTTGGTGTTCTTGTACTCCCACTCGGGGTGATCGGCGTTGAACTTGATATTCTTCTGTTTCGACTGCACCACGAAGTTCATCGTGTTGTGCGAATCCGGGAAGTCCATGCCCCAGCGCTCGCGCCACAGATGCAGCTTGAAGGGTTTCTCGTCGCGCCACTTGGTGCGCGCGCCGGCGTCCATCAACGCCAGTTGCATGTCGATGCCCAGCACGTCTTTGTACATGGCCTGGATCGCTTCGAACATGGTCTGGTACTGGTCGGTGGCGTTCGAGTTGATAAAGAAGCTTGGGAAGCCCTTGCCGCCCGGGAAGCCCGCATCGGCGAGCAACTGCTTGGCCTTGTCCGGGTTGTAGTGGAGTTCCGGGTTGAGCTGTGCATCGTATCCCAGCATGGTGGGGGCGAGCATCTGATAAGCGGGGCTGACGGCGCCCTGCAACACGGTCTTGCTCAGCGTATCACGGTCAATGGCCATCGACAACGCTTGTCGCACGCGGATATCATCGAACGGCTTCGAGCCGACAGGGATGATCATGTACTGCGTCAGCAGTTCGTTGTACGGGTGCACTTCGGCGCCGAGTTTGGCGTCCTTCGTCACGCGCGCCAGTTCGCCGGATGGGACTTCGATGACATCGAGTTCGCCGGTTTCGTAGGCGGCCATGGCGGTCGCTTCGTTCTTGATCATCTTGATGACGATTTTGTCGGTTGCCGGCGCTTTGCCAGCATAACCGTACCAGTTGGTGTTTGCCACCAGCGTCATCTGCTGATCCTGCACCCACTCGGTCAGCTTGAACGGGCCGTTGTTCAAGATGTGCTCGGGGCGGATCCACTTGGTGTCTTTGCCGAAGTCCGTTATCGCCTTTTGCGGCAGCGGCGCATACGTCGGGTATTGCGCCATCTGAATGAAATAACCAGCGGGTTCATTCAGCGTGAACTCGAGCGTGTAATCATCCAGCGCTTTGACGCCGATGCCGTCCGGCGTGGTGGTCTTCTTGTTCGCGTAATCGCTGACACCCTTGATCACGTCAAGCATGTAAACGATGCCCTGAGCGCCAGGGTTGCACGTCATATCAGGCGCTGAGTTGCGCTTGACGCTCCATTCAAAATCTTTGGCGGTGATGGGTGTGCCATCAGTCCACTTCAGGTCTTTGCGCAGCTTGAATGTCCACACGGTGCTGTCCGCGTTGATGGCCCAGGATTCGGCGCAATCCGGCTGTGGCACCATGTCCTTGTCGAAATAGACGAGTGAGCTGAACAACAACTGGTCCACGAAGACCGTATTCGCGCCGCCGGCGCAGCCTGGGTCTGTGCCAGCGCCTGGTTCACCGTAGAAGGCGGGCATGTTCAGGTTTAACGTTTTATTGCCGACAACAGGAGCGTCGGTTGGCTTGGGCGCCTCTGTGGCCTTTGGCGCATCAGTGGCTTTGGGCGCATCCGTAGCTTTCGGCGCATCAGTGGCTTTGGGCGCAGTTGTCGGCGCAACTGCCGGCGCTGCGGTTGGGGCTGGAGACCCACCGCAGGCTGCAAGTCCTGCTGCGGCGGCTGCTAATGCTGCGACGCGCAAAAACTCTCGACGGTTCATACTTTGCGACTTCATACTAGAATCCTCCTTTCTCAGATACGTACAATGTAAAAGCTGGACGATCACTACATATTCCGCGATTGTGTTGATGCCATGTATATGACAAGCACTCCTGGCACAGTCGTGATACAAAGTGATTGTATGACGGTGGGCTATAAAGTCAAATCCACTATCAGCCCAGGTTTTTTGCCACGAAGTCCCAGTTGATCAATTTGTCGAGGAAGGTTTGAACAAAGTCAGGACGACGGTTCTGGTAGTCCAGGTAGTAGGCATGTTCCCACACATCTACAGTGAGTAGCGCATGCTGGCCAGGAGGCACTGGCATTTCGGCGTTTGGTGTGCTGGTGATCTTCAGCTTGCCGTTCTCCAGCACCAGCCAGGCCCAGCCGCTGCCGAAGCGCCCGATCGCTGCAGCCTTGAACTGCGCGGCGAAGGCCTCATAACTACCGAAAGCTTCGTCGATCATCTGCGCGATTCTGCCGGTTGGCCGGCTGCCACCGCCTGGCTTCATGCATTGCCAGAAAAACGTGTGATTCCATATCTGTGCCGCGTTGTTGAACAAGCCGGCTTTAGCAGGGTTGCCAGCCGACGCGGCGATCACTTCCTCCAACGATTTACCTTCGAGGTCTGTTCCGGCAACGAGTTTGTTCAGGTTGTCCACATAGGCCTTGTGGTGTTTGCCATAGTGAAAGCTGATGGTCCGAGCCGAGTAATATGGCTCAAGCGCATTTTCTGCGTATGGCAATGCGGGTAGTTCGAATGTCATTGATATTCCTCCGCGCGTCATATTGTTTTGACGCGCAACTCATTATCATCCCTAACATCCCAATGAGCACTGCATACCTCGATGATGTCCAGTATTGCTCGCTCATGGTAGCATCGCGCCGATGCGGCAATGCGCGCGCCAAGACCACTCACGCATGCCCCCAGATGGCGCGCAGCAAAATTTCCCGTAATCAGTACAATCTATAGTAGTCAGTTTCTAATTCTATAATCCCAGCCATAAAGGGTGGACAAAATGTCAGATTTGAAAGCACTCTACGATGCAATTGTTGATGGCAACGCCGGTAAGGCCAAGTCGATCACGCAGACGGCGTTGGACGAAAACGTCGATCCGCAGGAGATACTGAATAAGTACATGATCCCTGCGATGGACGAGGTCGGGCGGCGCTTCGAGACGAACGAGTACTTCGTCCCTGAACTGCTGATCGCCGCGCGCGCAATGAAGGGCGCGCTCGCATTGATCAAGCCGCGTCTCACTGCAACTGGGGCCAAGCCCATCGGCAAGGTGGCCATTGGCACCGTCAAGGGCGACCTGCACGACATCGGCAAGAACCTTGTGGCAGCCATGCTTGAAGGCGGCGGGTTTGAGATCATCGACCTCGGCGTCGATGTGACGCCCGATAAGTTCGTCGCGGCCGTGAAGGAAAAAGGCGCCACCATCATCGCGCTCTCGGCGCTGCTCACCACCACCATGCCTTCGATGAAGACCACGATCGAAGGGTTGAGGGAAGCCGGTGTGCGCACTCAGGTGAAAGTCATTATCGGCGGCGCGCCAGTGACCCAGAAGTACGCTGACGAGATCGGCGCGGATGGCTACAGCGACAACGCCAGCAGCGCAGTCGCGCTCGCCCGCAAGCTCTCCGCAGTCTGATCGCTTCCTCTCAAAAGCTTACGCATATAGCCGGGTTCTACACCCGGCTATATTCTTTTGAATCGCCAGCGATGCCGCTGATGGCGCTTCCGCGCAAATGCGGTTGGTCTGGTCGCCTGGGTTAGTGCCTCTAAATGCGCGAACTCCCGCATTGCGCCTGGCGGATTTATACTTATGCTTCACATTGAAAACACAGTCAAGGAGTCTTGCATCAATGAAGAGTCTAGCAAAGTACATCGGTCTTGGCGCCATCGCCATCGTGGTATTGTTTGCCCTTATTCAGTTGGTACCCTACGGAAAAAGTCACACCAATCCCGCTGTGGCAAAGGAGCCGGCCTGGGACAGCACCGCCACGCGTGATCTAGCGGTGCGCGCGTGCTACGATTGCCATAGCAACGAGACGAAGTGGCCATGGTACACCAACGTTGCGCCGGTCTCATGGCTGGTGCAACACGATGTCGACTCCGGCCGTGGCTGGCTGAATTTCTCGACGTGGAATCTCCCTCAACGTAAAGCGGGTGAGATGGCCGAGAGTGTGCAGCGGGGCAGCATGCCGCGCTGGTTCTATGTGCCGATTCACCCCGAAGCGAATCTCACTGTTGCCGAGAAGGCCAAGTTGATCCAGGGATTGCAGGCAATCGGGAGAGGCGGAATTGGCAATTGATGGATCGATTTAGGGACTTACACTCTGAAATACACCCGTTCCAATCGGCCTTCGCATGGGCGATCAAACGTCGCATCAAAGTCGATGACTTGGGCATCCAGGTGGGTCGCGCGCGTCATTTCCAGAATGTCCGGCTCATGGCAGAGTGCGACTCTGGCTGTGTAATCTGTCGGTGACCCGGCTGGCAGCAACCCCCAAGCGGCCCTCTGAGTTGTGTGCTATCGCCACAAACTTGCGTGCCTGTTATCAAACCTTGCGCGATTTTGTTAGCGTCTGAACAAAATGGAGGCGCTGATCTGACATAAATGGCGACACTGCGAGCCAGAATTAAACTTACGGGTACAACTAGGAGATGGTTGTGCCCGTAGTGGCTGAGGGGTGCGAGACAGCGTTCTCAGTTACCCTTGAGATCGATGACGGCCCGACGGACTGGAGTGTCATTGATGACTTTGACTTGGCGACCACGCCACTGACCAACGCTCCGATGTTGATCCGATTAATGCGACGCAGCTAACACTGCGATTATTCGACTTTGTATTTGCTTTACTTTCGGCTAAAAAAACGACATCAGGTATACATTCTGATGTGTGAAAACCAAAAACGTAAACCTGACGTCCCAGATAGTGTACCGCATGATGAATGTATTGATCGCGCTGGTGATCGATTTTCCAATCGGCACCAACCTGGGCTTGCTGCAAGTGCTGTGGGCACTGGTGAGTGGTCAACTGTTGGGCACACGCGGTGCGCTGATCCCGGCACTGGCGGCTATCGAGTTAAGTGATGCAGAAGTGCTGCGAGCATGGAGTGCATTTGCGAACGGGAAATGGGACGCGCACCGGCTGGTGACAAGGTGGGGCGAACTGGTACGGCAAGAAGGGCACTGGGAGCGCAGCGGGTATGGCGGGTATCGGGTGAAAGCACTCGACCTGACGGGATTCTTTCGACCGTGCTTGCAGGACTGTGCCACGACGCATTACGATTCGACGGCTGGCAAGGCGTTGAAAGCGATTCCGATCGGGATAGTGGGTGATGTTGGTCATGTGAATACGCAACGTTTCACGCTGCCGACTGCATTGGTGCGTGCGGATGTGAACAATCCGAGTGAAAAGGTATTGGAAGCGGAGTTGGTTCGGATTGCGGTCGAGCAGATGGGCGCGGATGAGGCTCTGACGGCGGATCGGGGATTTAGGCCAGTGACCTTTATCACAGCTGGCTGCAAGCGCGTTGTGTTGCGTCGTCCCAAGAACTTCACGGCGCGGCGGCGCATAGTGCCAGCCTACGGCGGACGTGGGCGTAAGCCGTCGCTGCCGGAAATTGTGCGCCCGCTGCCACGCACCTACCGGAACAAGACCATTGCGGCCACGCTGCCAGATAAGGTCGAAACCTGGGTCGATCCTCACAACGGTGTAACCGTGACCGCCCATCTATGGTTCGATGTTGTCTTGCCCGATCAGCCCAAAGACTGGGATGACGACACACGCAAGTTGGTCAAAGACACGCCTTGGTCGATTGTGCTGATCTTCCATCCCGACTTCCCGCACCCCATGCTGTTGATCACGACCCTGCCCTTATCGGCTCAGCAAGCCCATGAGTTTTATCTGGATCGCTGGGGCATTGAGCCGCCGAGCCGGCCGTTGGTCGCCAAACAAATTCTCGGCGCTATGCGCCAATTCGTCTTCGCAGATGAAGCACGCCAACGCTTGCCTGAACTGTCTTTGCTGGCTGGGTCCGTGCTTTCCTATGTCGCTGCTCGCGAGGTTGCCATCCCCACCGGCTTTTGGGATCGCGACCCCAAATCCACGCCTGGTCGTCTGCGCCGCCTATTAACGAGGTTTCCTTTTCCTGCTGATTTCCCACTCCCGGAGCCGCTCCGCGCCGCGAAAAGCATTCGCGCACCGACCACCTGCTCAAAGGCGTTCTGGCTCATCGTCGCACAAAACAGGTGGTTTCGCAGTCTGCAGCTCAATTACCCGCTCCGGTTGGCCAGCAGATGCAGTCGTGATTTAGCCGAAAGTAAAGCTTTACGAAGTGTCACTTTCTCCAATCTCTCCTGCACAACGTTTACGCCAAGACCCGGCGCGGTTGGCACGCTCAATGTGCCGTCGCTGTTAAACTCAAACGCCGGGTCGATCAGGTCGGGGTTGTAGTAGCGATTACTCGCGCTCAGGTCGCCCGGCAGCTTAAAGTTGGGAAGTGTCGCCAGCGCTACGTTGAGCGCTCGCCCGATTCCAGTTTCGAGCATTCCGCCGCACCATACGGGGATACCGTTTTCGGCGCACGCATCGTGCACTGCGATTGCGTTCGTCAAGCCGCCAACGCGCCCTTGTTTGATGTTGATGATCCGGCATGAACCCAGTTCAATCGCAAAGCGCGCATCTGCGGCTGAGTGGATGCTCTCGTCAAGGCAAATGGGCGTGGTTAGCTGTTTCTGCAGTTTGCTGTGCTCATAGATGTCGTCGTTCGAAAGCGGCTGTTCGATCATCAGCAGATCCAGATCCTCCATCTGTTTGAACAGGCCGGCGTCGTTCAAGGTGTAAGCAGAATTGGCGTCGACCATCAGCGGGACGCCGGGAATTGCTGCGCGCACGGCGCGCGCATCGGCGAGGTCGCGGCCCGGTTTGATTTTGATCTTGATGCGCCCATAGCCGATTTCACGGAAACCCAGCACGCGCTCTACCAGTTGTTCCGTTGATGGCTGGATGCCAATGCTCACGCCCACGACAACGCGATCGCGCACGCCGCCAATGTACTCGCGCAGGCTGACGCCGGCTTGTTGTGCGGCAATATCCCATAGCGCCGACTCAAGCGTCGCCTTTGCCATCTGGTGCCCGCGCACCCAGCGAAACCTTTCGGGGACATGGCGGGGGGTGTCCAGCGGGGCGGAAAACAGGCGCGGGATCAGGAAATCGGTGATGATGTGCCAGGCGGTGCCGACTGTCTCGTAGCAATAGCCGGGGTCCTGGTCGGCGACACATTCGCCCCAGCCAACCACACCGTCCGCAATGATGCGCGCGATGATACTCTCACGTTCCGTTGTCACGCCAAAACTGGTCTCGAATGGCGCAACCAGCGGGATACGAATGTGATATAGGTCAACCTGCTCAACGTTCATGCGAATTCCTTTTTTCAACCACATAGCGCAGGAACTGACCCGGCACATCCAGGCCAGTCACCCGCTCAAAGTTTTCGAATATCGGACGCCGGTTTACTTCCAGCACCACCGGTTTTCCATTGTGGAATCGAATGTCCACCCCGGCGAACTCGCGCCGCAAGGCGATGGCTGCTTTTTGCGCAATCTCGGCCAGGCCGTCAAAGTCTGCGACGCGATGCGCAGCAATGCTTTGTCCCAGTCCAACGTTTGTTCTGAAGTCGCCGGGCATGGGTTGCCGGCTGACCATGAGTGGCAAGGTCTGGTACCCCACCACCATCAGCCGATAGTCCTCGCTTGCGGGCAGATATTCTTGTAACATCAGTTCGCCGCGGGGATAACCGGCCAGCTTTTCCGCGACCTCCTCGGCGTTGTTTGCCAGATGCACATGAATGCCGTGCGAACCATGGACCCCTTTTAACACGCATGGATATCCGAGTTGCTGAGCAAGACTCACGAGGGTCGCGGGATCAGCAACCTGCCACGTGCGGGGAACGGGTATGCCGTTCTGGGCAAGGATCAAGTAGTCGTGCATTTTACTGACGACAAACGCCTCGTCCGTCAGGCTGGCATCCACGACTGTTTTGCCAGCCTCATGGAACAAACGCGCCACCGTCAACACCTCAGAGATGAATGGAAAAAACGTGCGCGCGATTAAAACGTCATACTCTTCGATGACGTTCTTGTTCTGGTGAAAGACGCCCACGACGTTGTCTGCGCTGATGAATGATAGATCCCATATCTCGACAGCGTCCAGGTCGATGCCCAATGCCCACGCCGCAGATTGCATCCTGATCGGGGTGTAGGCGTCTTCGCATCCCAGCCATAATATTCTCAATGGGCGCTCCTCAAATGACGGCATTCGCTGCTATAACGTCGCGGTAATAGTGTCCGCTGTCCTTGATGAGCCGTTCCTGGGTGGCGAAGTTGACTCTTACCAGCCCGAATCGCCTGGTGTATCCAAGCGCCCATTCGAAGTTGTCCAGCAAAGACCACTCAAAATAGCCACGCAGATCAACGCCATCCGTAATCGCGCGTGATGCCGCGCTTAAGTGCCCGCGCAGATAGGCCGCGCGACGCTCATCGTGGACGGCGCCGTCCGGAGCAACTTCATCAAGGAAGGCAGAACCATTTTCTGTGATGTAGAGTGGCACCTGTCCCTTAGTGACCTTTTTGAGTTTCAACAAAATGCGATAGAGCCCTTCAGGTTCGACTTCCCAGTCCATCTCGGTATACTCGCCATTCGGGTTGCGCACTGCGTGCGCGACGCCCCCTGCGCTGCTGATGCGCGTCGGCGAGTAGTAGTTCAAGCCAAGGAAGTCGTTGCGAGCGCTGATCAACGCCATGTCGCCGGGTTGCACAACGGGCTGCTGTTCGCCGCCTTCGGATAGTAGACGCTCTGAATAATGTCCGGCGAATATCGGGGGCACGAACCACTCGTACACCGAATCGACGGCATTTTCAGCGGCGATTCGATCGGCTTCGCTGTCAGTTGCCGGCAGGTTGTATCCCATGTTCAGCGTGATCCCAACTCTGCATGGGGTCGGGCTGGCGGCGCGGATCGCCTGCATCCCCGCGCCATGCGCAAGCAAGGTGTTGTGCACGGTCTGGACTGCCAGGTGATGGTTGCAGATGCCGGGCGCGTGCACGCCCATATCGTAGCCGAGGAAGGAAGTGCACCAGGGCTCATTCAGCGTAATCCAATCCTGCGCGCGATCTCCCAACGCTCTGGCGACAATGGCGGCATAATCGGCGAACCACCCGGCGATATCGCGATTTGTCCAGCCGCCGCGATCGTGTAGTTCTATCGGCAGATCCCAGTGATACAGCGTGATGAATGGCCGAATACCGGCGGCTAGCAATTCATCAATCACACGGCTGTAGAAGTCGATGCCTTTCTGGTTGACGCTGCCCGTGCCGGTGGGAAGAATTCGCGGCCAGGCAACAGAGAAACGATAAGCACTGACGCCCAGGCTTTTCATCAACTGGATGTCCTGCTTATACAGATGGTAGTGGTCGCAGGCGACGTCGCCCGTATCACCATTTACAACTTTGCCGGGCGTCTGGCTGAAACGATCCCAGATCGATTCACCGCGCCCATCTTCGCGGGCGGCGCCCTCGATTTGATAAGAGGCTGTGGCTGTGCCCCATAGAAAACCCTGTGGGAATGTTCTATTTGTCATTTTGAAACCCTCTTTGCGGATCAGAAAGTAGTTTGCGCGGTTACACCAGCGACCGTCCACCGTCGACGAAATAGACTGAGCCGGTTGCAAAGTCCTCGTCAATGAGGTACAGCACAGTGCGCGCAACATCTTCGGGCGAGCCAATGCGTTTAAGCGCAGACTTGCTCACTGCCCATTGTATTTTATTCTCATCGGCGTTATCCGGGAGCAGCACAGTTCCAGGGGCGATCGCGTTCACGCGAATGACAGGCGCCAGTTCTAACGCAAGCACTTTGGTCAAGGCGACCAGACCGGCCTTTGCAGCCGAGTGATGGGCATAGCCGTCCCAGGTCTGAAAGGCTGACAGGTCTGTGATGTTCACGATGAGACCTTGTCCGTTTGCCTGCATGACGGGCGCGGCCGCCTGAGCCATCAGGAAAGGGCCCTTCAGATTGACAGCCATTTCAATATCCCACTCCGCCTCCGTGATCTGGAGAACAGGTTTCTTGAGCCATACGGAAGCGTTGTTGATCAGGACGTCAATACGGCCAAACTCGCTTTGCACATTGCGCATCAATTCGCGTATGGAGGCAGCTTGTGTGACATCAGCCTTCTGCGCAAATACGCGAACCCCGTGTGACGATATCTCATTGACGGCTTCCTGCCATGGTTCGGCGTCGTCGTAATAGCTGAAAGCAATATTGGCGCCATGACTGGCGAGCGCGATGGCGACCGCGCGACCGACGCGTTGTGCCGCGCCAGTAATCAGGATCACAGATTCTTGAATGTTCATATGTAGATTAGAATCTAATTCTATGGATTCGCAAACGGGACCAAAGAAGAACTATTTAACAGCAGAAGGCGCGCGCAAATTGCGCGAGGAACTCGATAACCTACGCACCGTCAAGCGCCTGGAACTTGCCGAGCGCCTGAACTTCGCCATTAAACAAGGCGATCTCTCGGAAAACGCCGATTATCATGCCGCAAAGGAAGACCAGAGCTTTCTTGAGGGTCGTATCCTCGAACTCGAGCGGACATTGCGCGATATTGAGATCGTGGATGAATCGCGTTCCGGCGCAGGCGGGATCAGGCTCGGCTCCAGGATTGTTGTTGTCGAGGAAGGATTCAGCGATCGGGAAACTTTCCAGCTGGTCGGGCGCGCTGAAGCAGATCCGAGCATGGGAAAGATATCAAACGAGTCGCCACTCGGCCATGCGCTTTTAGGCAAACGGATCGGCGACATCGTGCGAGTGGCTGCGCCAGGGGGGCAGACGGTATTCAAGATCACTGCGATTGAGTAGCTGTATCACTCGCGTCATCATCGAAGTTTTCATCGATCTCGGATATCGAGGCATCTTCACTGAGCAGGTCAAGCGCTTCATCTGCCAGAGGTTCGGGCACAAGCACTTTTACTTCGCCAAAAGGCCCAATCGTGATGCCGAGCGCTGCGCCAGCGGCTTCTCGCTGCAGCAGGCATGGGATGTTCATGCTTTCCAGTTTGCTGCGCATGACTTCCGCCTCAACCCAGCTGACAATCGCCACGACGATCCAGCGGGTTTGTTCGGTGTGACCCGGTGAGGTGGATATCGCTTTCTGATACCGTCTATTCAGAATACCTATCATTGCTTTACTCGATTACAGTTAAGGTCTGCTATGCATAATAATAGCAGGAAGGAAAAGATGACTGACAACACAATACAGAATACAGCATCCCGGAATTACCTTGTAACCGGCGGCGCCGGTTTCCTGGGGATTAACCTTATTCGGTATCTTCTGGCGCGCGGGCATCGCGTGACATCGCTGGACATTGCTGACTTCACCTACCCGGAGAAAGATCGCGTCACTGTGATCAAGGGCGACATCCGCGATATGTCCGCGGTTGACCATTCGATGCAGGGGATCGACATCGTGGTGCACACGGCAGCGGCGCTCCCACTGTATAAACGCGAGGATATCTTCTCCACCGATATCGATGGGTTGGAGAACGTGCTCAAGTCATCCCTCCAACACGGTGTTGAGCGCATGATCCACATTTCTTCTACGGCTGTCTATGGCATCCCGGATCATCATCCGTTGATTGAGACGGATCAGTTGCATGGCGTAGGGCCGTATGGCGAGGCAAAGGTCAGGGCTGAGCAGAGTTGTGTTGAGTATCGGGAGAAGGGACTGTGTGTGCCAGTCATTCGACCGAAGTCATTTATCGGCCCTGAGCGACTCGGTGTTTTTGCGCTGTTCTATGACTGGGCAAAGGATGGCAAAGGGTTTCCGATGCTGGGCAGCGGCAATAACCGATATCAGTTCCTGGATGTGGAAGACCTGTGCGACGCCATCTATCTGACCGCGACACTGGATCGCGCGACAGTCAATGATACGTTTAACATCGGCGCCAAAGTGTTCACCACCATGCGCGAGGATTATCAAGTGGTGTTGGATGATGCCGGCTTTGGCAAGAAGATCGTTCCATTTCCCGCCAAACCGGCGATTCTGACCCTCAGGCTTCTAGAGGCATTGCATCTCTCGCCCCTGTACAAGTGGGTTTATGAGACTGCATCGACGGATTCGTTCGTCTCCATTGAAAAAGCGGAGCGGATTCTCGGTTATCAGCCCCGTTTCTCGAACAAACAAGCGCTGTTGCGCAATTACAAATGGTATCTGGAACATTTCAACGAGTTTGCGAATCAGACCGGCGTATCGCACCGCGTGCCGTGGAAACAGGGCATTTTGAAGGTCGCCAAGATGTTCTTTTAGCTGCATTACCCTGAAATAATCAGGGTGCCGGCTTCGCCGTTGAGCGCGCGAGTGATGTTGGATGGGTCAGTGATGATTGACTGCGAGGTGGGCGCTTCCTCCAGGAACTTGAGCACAGCCGTAATCTTGGGCGCCATACTGCCTTTCAGAAAGTGACCTTGTTTGAGATATTCGGATGCTTCGGCGCTGGTCATCTTGTCGATCCAGCGCTGATTCGGCTTGTTGAAGTTGATCGCGACGCGCTCGACGGCGGTAGAGATCAGGAATAAATCGGCTTTAAGCGAGGATGCCAGAGCCGCCCCAGCCAAGTCTTTATCGATGACGGCTTCAACGCCGCGCAGCGATCCATCCGCATCACGCACAACGGGGATGCCGCCCCCGCCGCTGCATATCACGAAGAAGTTGTCCTTGATCAACGCGGTGATGGCGTCAAGCTCGATAGTTTGTCGGGGTTCAGGGGATGGCACGACTCTGCGCCAGCCGCGCCCGGCATCCTCGATAACGTTCCAGCCTTCCTTGCTCGCGCGCATCTGAGCGGTGGCTTCGTCCATGAATGAGCCAATCGGTTTGGACGGATTGCGAAACGCGGGGTCGTCTGCGTCAACCAGCGTTTGCGTCACAAGCGTGACCGGATGGATGCTGCCAATCTCCTCAGGCCATTGGCCAGCTCGCATGCGCTGCTCGATCTCGTTGCGCATGGCGCGTTGGAACATGTAGCCAATCGCGCCTTGTGAATCAGCGCCGCAATAGTCCAGTGGAACTTCGTGCAGTTCGTGGCGCGCTAGTTCGCTGCGGCGCAGGATAAAGCCGACCTGCGGGCCGTTGCCATGCGTCAACACGACGCGCCACCCGATCGCGAGCATATCGGCAATATGACGACAAGTTTCCACGGTCGCGGCGTATTGATCTTGCACAGCGCGATGCTGTTCATTGACGATGAGGCTGTTGCCACCAACTGCAATAACTGCTAATTTGGACATGCTTTGTTCCTCTGACGGTTATCTCAACCTTCTACTCGCTCAAACGGATTTTGACCGCTGCGGCATGCGCGTCCAGACCTTCAGCCTGTGCGAGCTGAATCGCAATCGGGCCAATCTGCCGCGCCGTCTGCTCGTCCAGAGCAATGACATTCATCACGCGGACGAAATCGAGGACGTTGCAGGGCGAGGTAAAGCGCGCGGTCCCGCCCGTTGGCATCACATGACTGGGGCCGGCGACATAATCGCCAAGCACCTCATACGAGTGCTCGCCGACAAACACGCCGCCTGCATTGTGAATCTTGCCAACCCAGGCCCAGGGGTCCTTGACAGACAGGCACAAGTGCTCGGGCGCGAAGTCATCCGCGTAGGCGACGGCTTCAAGCAAGTCTTCTGTGATCACTGCGCCGCTGCGGCGCGAGAAAGACTCAAGGATATCGATCTGGTTGGACAGGGTGGAAACCTGCTCCTCAAGGTGTTGGTTGACACTCTCTGCAAAAGACCGCGAAGGGGTGATCAGGATGGAGGTGCCTCCGGTGTGTTCGGCCTGCGCCAGCATGTCTGCGGCGACCCAGGCGGGATTCGCCGATTCGTCGGCCACAACGACGGTTTCGGTCGGCCCAGGCAACGCATCTATTCCCACTGTGCCAAAGACTTCCTTTTTGGCCAGGACGACAAATGTGTTTCCCGGCCCGCAGATCTTGTCGACGCGTGGAACAGTATTGGTTCCGTAGGCCATCGCGCCGATGGCCTGGACGCCTCCCACTGCATATACGGTATCGACATCTGCGATGTCGGCAGCAACGAGTGTAATGGGTGAAACTCGCCCCGTTTTGCGGTCGGGTGGCGAGCACACGATAACCTCGTTGACTCCCGCAACGCGAGCCGGAATGGCCGTCATGAGGAGCGTCGACGCAAGTGGCGCGCTGCCGCCAGGGATATAGACGCCAACAGTCTCCAATGCTCGAATGAGTTGCCCCAGCATGCCGCCAGAGTCGGTGTCCATCCAGCTATGGAAGGGCTGGCGAGCGTGAAAAGCCCGGATGCGTTCAGCAGCCTGTTCAAGCGCCGCAATCGTCTCACTGTCCACCTGGTCATAGGCGGCTGCGATGTCAGTGTCGCTGACTTCAATCGCATCGATTTCCAGCGTGACGCCGTCGAGTTTTTGTGTCCACTCAATCAATGCTGCATCCCCACGTTCGCGCACGTCGCCCAGGATGCGCCTGACCGCTTCCTGAGGGGGGATGTCTGCGCCAAATGTCGCAATCGTGCGCTGCCGCATCGACTCCGAGACCGGAAACTCATCAATCGGTCGACGTTTCAGGATACCGGTCAGTGCTTCATCGAGATCATAGATTTTTAACATATCAGTGTGATCCGTATAGAACAATAGTTAGATGATAATAACGACTGCGCATCGCCCTATGGCGACGCTAAGTCTTGGAGGACAATCCGTGAAGATCGTAGTCACAAATGTCAGAGCTATTTTAACCGCACCCGCGGGTATCGGTTTGTGCGTGGTAAAGGTGGAGACATCAGAGCCCGGCCTTTACGGCGTTGGGTGCGCCACGTTTACCCAGCGCCTTGGCCCGGTTGAGTCGGCAGTCAATGACCATCTGCGCCCGCTGCTCATCGGGCGCGATGTCGATCAGATCGAGGAGATCTGGCACCTGTGTTATCAGAACTCCTACTGGCGCAACAGCCCGGTTTTGAATAACGCAATTTCAGGCGTCGATGAAGCACTCTGGGATATCAAGGGCAAGCGGGCGAATATGCCTGTCTATCAACTGCTTGGTGGAAAGTCACGCGAGGGTGTAGCAGTGTACCGGCATGCCGACGGGCGCGATCCGCAGGAAGTGCTCGACAACGTATTGAGGCTCAAAGAGCAGGGCATCATGTACATCCGCTGCCAGTTGGGTGGATATGGCGGTATCGGTCGCGAACCTCGCCGGCCGCAGGGAGCACACGCCGGGGCGTACTTTGATCCAGATATCTATGCGTTGACCGTTCCGAAGATGTTCGATTACATCCGAGGGAAGATTGGGTTTGACACACCGTTGCTGCACGATGTGCATGAACGTATCGCGCCAATCGAGGCTGTGCGGCTGGCAAAGGCGCTTGAGCCGTATCGGCTGTTCTTCCTGGAAGACGCGCTGGCGCCAGAAGACGTGGATTGGTTTGCCCGTATTCGTGAGCAGGCTGCCATCCCGCTGGCAATGGGTGAATTGTTCACACACCCGCTTGAGTGGCGCGCGTTGATTGTCAACCACCTGATTGACTTTATCCGGGTGCATATCAGTGATATCGGCGGCATCACCCCGGCGCGTAAGCTGGCCGCGTTGTGTGAAGCCTTTAGCGTGCGAACGGCCTTCCATGGGCCAGGCGACGTGTCGCCGGTTGGGCATGCGGCGAACGTGCATCTTGATCTGGCTGTCCACAACTTTGGCATCCAGGAGTTTTCGGGCTTTCCAGACCCGTTGCAGGAAGTCTTCCCTGGCTGCCCGCAATTGATCAATGGGTACCTGTATGCAAACGATAAACCAGGCCTGGGGATCGATATCGATGAAACACTGGCAGCCAAGTACCCAGTCGGAGACGTTGGACAGGTGATTGAGTGGACGCAATCGCGCTGGCCCGACGGCACCATAGCGCTCCCATAAACGGGGCGGACTGCGCCACGCAGACACACCCGGCGCACATTGCGGCGTCAAAGCGCATGCCCCGGATGGACCAGACTTCTGGCATCTGGGGCATGTATCTTGCCTTGTTTGCTTGATTCAGCGCAAAAAGCAAGCCGCCTGAAGCTGATACAATAACAACAATAATAATATCGTTCTGATTTCATGGATTGTTTGAGGCGTCAGAGGTAAGTATGAAACCAAAGTTCATTATAGGAATCGGCATCATCATTATTGCGGTCATAGCAATCATGGGGTTTGCAGTTGCCGGCAATAGCAGTATGGAAGTTGCGGTGAACGATGTCGTTGCACAACGCGCACAAGGTGTGGACTTAACCCAACGGTCGCTAAAGCTGACGGGCGTCGTCGTCGGCGACAGCATTCAATACGATGCTGGATCGCTCCACCTCGAGTTTGATGTTGTCAATTCCCGCGATGACTTGCTGGCTAATGGCGCCAAAGCGCCGCGACAACGGGTGGTGTACCAGGGCGTCAAGCCCGATACGCTCGTAAATGAAGCGCACGCGATCGTCACTGGCAAACTGTCAGGCGACGGCAAGTTTTACGCCGGGCAGGCTCAGGATTCACTGATGCTGCAATGCCCGACCAAATATCAGAGCGCCGACACAGCCAGCAGGTAAGCGAGCTATTGAATGATTACTGACGTTGGGCATATCGCGCTTATCATCTCGTGTGTCGCATGTCTTTATGCTGTTGTCGCGTCATTGCTGGGCGTCCGGCGCAACGACGAAAGGCTGGTGCAGAGCGGCCGCACTGCGGCCATGCTCGTGTTCCCCCTGGTGCTGGCGGCCTGTATAGGCCTTTGGTACGCGCTGCTGACATTTGATTTCAGCGTGAAATACGTCGCGGACGTATCAAGTCTGGCGACGCCTCTGTTCTTTCGAATCACCGCACTATGGGGCTCCCAGAACGGTTCAATACTGTTCTGGAACCTGCTGCTCTCGGCGTTCATTTTCGCGGCCATGTTGCGCAGTTGGAAAGAGGACAAGGAACTGCTTCCTTACGTCACCGCTGTCGTCTGTACTGTGACTTTGTTCTTTATCGCGATCAATCTGGTGGCTGCGAATCCGTTCACGCGTTTTGATTTTCCGCCGACGGATGGTCGCGGGTTAAACCCATTACTGCGTCATGCGGGCATGATCATTCACCCGCCGATGTTGTATGCGGGTTACACAAGCTTCTTAATTCCATTTGGGTTCTGTATCGCGTCACTCGCAGTTGGCAGGCGTGACAACCTGTGGTTGATCAAGTCTCGCCGCTGGACGTTGGTGGGCTGGGCGTTCCTGGCTTCTGGCCTTTTGCTGGGCGCCCGCTGGGCTCACGATGTGTTGGGGTGGGGCGGTTACTGGGGCTGGGATCCATCCGAGAACATGCCATTTGTGTCATGGTTGTTCGCGACGGCATTCCTGCATTCGGCCATGATCCAGGAGAAGCGCGGCATGTTTAAGAACTGGAATGTGCTGCTGATGGCTGTGACGTTTGTGTCCATTTTCTTTGGCACTTCATTCATTCGCAGCGGGCTACTCACCTCGGTTCATGCTTTCGCGCAGTCTAATCTGGGCCCCATGTTCCTTGGATTCATGGTCTTAATCCTGGCTGGGACCATCATTCTGTGGTTTAAGCGCCTTGACACGCTCCGCAGCGAAAATAAACTGGATTCCTGGTTCTCGCGAGAGGGTATCTTTCTCTTGCAGAACGTGCTTTTCGTGAGCACGGCGCTGACGATATTCCTGGGGACCATTTTCCCGACCATAACGGAAGCGATTAGCGGCGTCAAAATCACCGTTGGCCCGCCCTTCTACAACCAGGTTGCCGGGCCGCAACTGGCGCTGCTGGTGATTCTCATGGGCATTGCGCCGCTGCTGGCATGGCGCAAGGCAAATGCTCAGGCGATAGGGCGCATGTCGATTATTCCGGCTATTGCGGCGGTGCTATCACTGATCGTGTTGCTCGTTACAGGCCCCGGACAGATTATCCCATCCTTGTGTCTGGCATTGTGCGTTTACACGTTTGTGCAGACGCTTCTCGAATATGGCCGCGGCGTGCAGGCGCGCGTGCGCACTGCCGGCGAAAGTATACCGACGGCGTTATGGCATCTGATCCGCCGGAACCAACGTCGTTATGGCGGTTACCTGATCCACATCGGCATCGTGTTGATTGCCGTCGGCACTATTGGGAAGGGGTTCTACGGCACGGACGTCATTCGCAACGTAAAGCTCAATGAAAGCTTCAGCGCTGGCCGCTATACCTTCACTTATCGAGGGATCAGTAATGTGACCTGTGAGTTTAGCGACTGTCAATCAGTGCAGGCAGCCCTGCTTGTCACTTCGGCAAGCGATGGTGGACTGATTGGGGCGGTATTTCCACATCGCGACAGCTACCCAGTGCAGCAATACACGGCGACGCTTGCTGACATTACAGGCAGCTTTAACGAGGAAGTGTACGTGATTCTGGCTGGTTGGGAATCAGCCGGAACGACGGCGTCATTTCAGGTGTACGTCAATCCTCTGATTAACTGGATCTGGCTGGGTGGGATTGTGCTCATTTTTGGGTTCCTGATTGCATTCTGGCAATTAGAACCTGGCACTGTAAGACGGACCGCACAGCTTCCACAGACGGTAGGAGCGCCATCTAAATGAGACACACCAGCGCCTGGATGCGAGTGCGCATCGGTTTTTTCGTGGCCGCTTTTATGTTGTTCGCAATTGTGGCGAACACGGCACTCGCGCAAGCGCCAGACCCATCAGATCAGGTGCACACCATTGCGAAGTTGTTGAACTGCCCGACCTGTGGCGGGCGCAATCTGGCGGATTGCCCTACAGACACGTGCACGCAGTGGAAGCAGGAGATTCGATCACAACTCGATGCAGGTAAGACCCAGACAGAAGTAATCGATTATTTCAAGACGCGTTTTGGCCCAACTGTGTTGCAAGAACCGCCCAAGGAAGGCGTGATTTTGCTTTTGTGGGTGACGCCAGTAGTGATATTGATTGCGATACTGATCGCGGGAGTCATTGTTCTCAAGCGTATCTCAATGCCGCGGCAGACAGGCGCGACGATTACGACGGCAGTCCCCCAGGTCGCTGACAGTTATGCCGCCAGAATTGAGGAAGAAGTCAATAAATCTTAGGTTGCACAAAAGTGAAAAACAAGACACTCTTTATAATCATCGCGGGAGCTGCGTCGGCACTCCTGATTGGTCTTTTTATCACTGGGATGGTGTTGGCGACACAGCCGGGAAATCGCCCTGCTACCGGCGCTCTGGCCCCAGATTTCGATATTGGCTTGTACCAGGGCTATCGCGCAGGGCTGCCTGAGAACATTAAGCTCTCGGATTTACGTGGGAAAGTGGTGCTGGTCAACTTCTGGGCGTCATGGTGCGTGGAGTGCCGCAAGGAATCTGATGCACTAGAGAAGGTGTGGCGCCAGTACAAGGATCGTGGTCTCGTGGTGCTTGGCGTCGACTACCTGGATACTGAACCCGCAGCTGTGAAGTACCTGCAGTCCTATGACACCTCTTACGCAATTGGCGACGACATCCAGGAGCGCATCTCGCGCGCCTATAAGATCACCGGGGTGCCAGAATCTTTCTTCATCGATAAAAAAGGCGTGATACGCAAGACCGTCATCCAGGCGATGACACAGCAGGAACTCATCAGCACGGTTGAGGGTTTGCTGAACGACTAAGCACGAGACAACATAGTCATAATCGTTGCGCGCATGCAGCCAAACACATAACGAATAAATGGGTATTGGAACAATCCTAATCGGTTTAGCTCTGCTGACCGTCATCATCGTTCTTGTCATCAGTCCACTGTTGGAGCCCTATCGGCAAGCCGTCGAGCCACCGAGTCATCGCCAATCGCTTGAGGCAGAGCGTGAAGCGATGGTGCGCGCGATACGCGAGCTTGACCTTGACTACCGCACTGGTAAGTTGAACGGGGATGACTATAAGACGCTACGCGAGGCGCAGGTTCAACGAGGGGCAACGGTACTGCGCGAACTTGATCAACTAAAGTCACAGGATGATCTTGACGCACAGATCGAAGAACGCATCGCCTCCGTTCGCACTTCCAAGTTGAATTGCCCATCGTGTGGGTCGCCCACGCGTTCTGGTGATCGTTTTTGCCCTAATTGTGGCCGCCAGTTTGTGAAGGCGGATGAAATAACCCCAACAACAAGCGAACGCCGATGAATCACCGCACTGTTACTCCCAGCTCATTTAGCGCATTCGTCGTTATCCTTGCCGTGATGTTCCTGGCGGGATGCTCCAGCCCAGCCCAGCAAAAGCGCGTCACTGATTTGCTCGCGCCGGTCTCCATGCCTGTTAATGCCATAGAAAATCAGGCGCCGGACACGCCGCCTGATGTCGCAAAAGGTAGCCAGATCTATGCTGTCAAGTGTCAGCCCTGTCATGGAGATACTGGACAGGGAGATGGCCCGCGCGCAACCATGATCAAGGCGCAGGGCGGCCAGGTGGCGAAACTGGTCAATTCCACGCTGTCACAAAATGCCACTCCTGCGGCATGGTTTGATGTCGTGACTAATGGCCGAATCGACCAACTGATGCCTGGCTTTACCCAGTCGCTTGGGCCACAGGATCGCTGGGATGTGCTCAGCTATATATGGGCGATGGGCGTGAGCACCCCCACGTTGCTGGCAACTCAACAGGCCTATATCGATACCTGTCAGGCGTGTCATGGATCTGCAGGCCTGGGTGACGGCCCTCAACTGGGCGCGGCGAAAGTTGTCTCTTTTGCCGACGCCAAGTGGATGGCGCGCACATCCCTGTCCAGTATGTCTGCCGCGATGATCAAGGGCGCCGCGCACGCGCAAGTGACGCTGGATGAGCCGGCGCGTCTGGCAATGGCGAGTCTTGTGCGCACATTTGGCTATCGCTATTCCACCCCTTCTATTGCGTCCGGTTCCGTTATTACGGGAGACGGGATCATACACTTACAGGCTGTCAATCAAACCCCGGACGGCCCGAAGGTGACCGGTTTGCCGGTCATACTTCATACCTATGACACGACTGGCGAGGTGCTCTCACGAACGGTTTTACTCGATGCAAATGGTGTGGCAACCTTTACCGCGCTGCCGGTCGACCCCAATTTGTTTTACCAGGCGACTGTTACCTATTCGGGCGCCAGGTTTTACGCGCCACCCGCGCAGTTTTCGGGGACACTCGAACTGTCAGGCACGCTCCCTGTGTATGAAGTGACCACTGATCCCAGTGTGATCAGCGTTTCTGAGTATCACTATTTTGTGCAGGCTGTGGGTGAGGGTAGTGTTAACGTCATTGAGTTTTACATCTTTGAGAATTCCAGCGCCAAGGCATATATCGACAAGCCGGCACTGGACGGCACGTTGCGATCCGTTAAGGTCAGCTTGCCGGCTGATGCAACCAATCTTAAGTTCGACGGTCCAGGTCTGGGTGAACGATTCTCGTTAGGCGAGGATGGCCAGACGATTTATGATAGCGATGCAGTTCCACCGGGTCAGAGAGCGTCAACGATTGCAATGATTTATGATTTGCCGTACCACAACAGCAAGTCCATTGCGCGCACAATGTCTTATCCCGTCAAGAACTGGGATGTGTTCCTGCCGGATAACGTGATGCGCATCACTAGTATGACGGACAAGGGGCTGCAACCGATCCAGTCAACCAGCATACGACTGTATTCGCCCGATAGACCTGATCTCAAGGCAGGCGCCGATGCCGCTTTTACAATGACCGGGCAACCGCGTAGCGTCGGGGTCCCTGGTGAGGACAACATCGCAATCGCCTTTGGACTTGTCGCCCTCTTATTGGCTATCGCGGGAGGTGTCTTTATGGTCGCGCGAATTCGGAAGTGGCAGGGGATTGAGGTTGACCTGGCGAAGGAGAGAGCGGCTTTAATTCACGAGATTTCCGAACTGGATGGCCGTTATGCAGCGGGAGAGATCAAAGAGGCGGAGTATCAAGCTTCTCGTCAGGAGATGAAAGACGACCTCCGCGAGATTTGGGAGTAAGCGTCCGACACAACCATGCTTGACGCTCTGAATATCACCAAGTCATATGGCATGCGCCCTGTTCTGAGGGATGTCTCTTTGCGCGTCACGAAAGGCGAGTTCGTCGCGATTTTAGGGCCAAACGGCACAGGCAAGACTACATTACTGCGAGTGTGTGCGACCCTGATTAAGCCTGAAAAAGGCCAGTTGGTGGTTGACGGCGTTAACGCATTGACCGAAGCGAACCGCGCCCGGGCAAAACTGGGCGTAGTTTCACACCATACACTCGTGTATCCGGACTTGACGGCAGAAGAGAATTTGCAGTTTTACGCGCGCATGTATGGCGTTTCTGATGTCTGCAATGCGAGCTCGCCTGGTTCCGACACGCCGATTGACATGGTCTTGCGACGCGTTGATCTGCAACACCGCGCGCGCGATCCCGTCCGCACCTTTTCGCGGGGGATGGTTCAGCGATTGTCTATCGCGCGAGCAATACTGCATAATCCCCCACTATTGTTGCTGGATGAGCCTTATACGGGCCTGGATCAAAAGTCCGCTCACGCGCTTTCATCGCTGTTGAATGAGCTTGCGCTTGCAGGCAGGACCGTAATTATGACGACACATGAATACGGTCGAAGTCTGGACGGCGTTACGCGCGCGGTGATTCTTAAGGGCGGTAAAGTCGCGGGTGAGTTGTGTCAAGACATTTCCGCTGAGAGAATCGAAAAGCTTGTGGGTTGAAATTCCACTGTTCTAAAGGATACAAGCCATGCGACTCTACTTTCAACAAGTCCGAGCCATTATTATCAAGGATATCCTGGTTGAACTGCGCACGCGCGAGGCATCCACTGCCATGCTCGTATTTGCGGTAATGTCAATCATCCTGTTTAACTTTGCACTGCGTTTGCGGGTAGATTCACTGAAACCCCTTGTGCCAGGCATACTGTGGGTCATACTTGTTTATGCTGGAACCCTCGGGCTGGGGCATTCCATGTCGATTGAGCAGATTAATCAGTGTATCGATGGTCTGCTCCTCACACCCAGCGACCGCAGTGTGATCTTTGTTGGAAAGGCTGTTTCGAATGTTCTGTTTACGCTGTTGATATCACTGGTGGTCGTGCCAGTGCTCGCGATTCTATTGGATGAATCGCTGTTGCAGCCGGGTGTGATTCTTACGGTCATCGTTGGCGTGATAGGTTACTCAGGCGCCGGCACGTTAATATCGGTTATGGCTGCCAGCACACGCGCCAGAGAAATATTCCTTCCAATTCTGCTATTCCCATTGGCTGTTCCGCTGGTCGTCGCTTCCGTGATCGTCACCTCTGGCTTCATGGACGCGATCCCATGGGCTGATTACGGTTCGTGGTTTGGGGTTGTTATCGCGTTTGCGATCATCTTCTGGACGGCGGGCGTGCTCCTTTTTGATTTCCTCGTAGAGGGTTAGTCGAGTGTTACGATCCTCTCACCGCTGATTTTTACCCGAACTTGACGACTGATTGCAGTACATGGTATTATTTAAAGTTGGTCTATTGGCACTCTGCGTGTGGAGTGCTAATAGGTAGACATAAATATGGATGAGGAACAATTCGACCTAAGTCAGCGGCAGCAGGCGATACTTAATCTGATCGTCCACAATTATGTTGCCACAGCTGCGCCGGTCAGTTCAAAAGCGGTGCTGGAAAGCTCCGGCCTGTACTTGTCAAGCGCAACCATCCGCAATGAAATGGCTGTGCTTGAAGAACTTGGCTATCTGATGCACCCGCATACGTCAGCCGGTCGAATTCCAACCGATAAAGGCTATCGATATTTTGTCGAACGTTTGCTGGGAGATGTTGAGCTTCCCACCGATGAGAAGAACACCATCCGGCATCAGTTTCATCAGGCCAAACTGGAAGTTGCGCAGTGGATGCAACTGGCAGCAGTCGTGTTGGCGCGTTCGGCGCGAGCCGTGGCGCTTGTCAGCGCCCCGCAACTGGATCAACCCAGGGTGAGGCACATCGAGTTGATCTCGACCCAGTCGCACCTGGTTCTGCTGATACTCGTGTTTCAGGGCGGCACGGTGCGCCAGAGCGTGCTCACTTTGAAGGAACCGATGAGCCAGCAGATACTCAGCCAGGTCGCGGCGAAGCTGAACGGGCGGTTTGCCGGGTTGGATGCGCAAGGCATTCGGCCAAAACTCGGCGATGTCTTTGATTTTGAAGCCGATGTGATGAACCTGGTGCTTGAGCTGATTGCTGACGGCGCGCCGCCGAATCGGGATGTTTACCGGGATGGCTTAACCGAGGTATTGCGGCAACCAGAGTTTACAAGCCAGAATGACGCCAGAGCACTGGTTGATGCGATGGAAGAGCCGGATTTGCTCAAATACGCAATGACATCCCGCGTTGGAACGGTGCAGGTGCTGATTGGCGGTGAAGGTCGCTGGCGCGAGCTCAGCTCGTGCAGCATGGTGCTGGCGCGCTACGGGGTAGAGGGATTTGCAACAGGCGCACTGGGTGTTCTCGGACCAATCCGGATGCCCTATGGTCGCGCGATCAGCGCGGTTAAGTATGTTGCTGACCTGATGAGCGACCTGGTCAGCGATCTGTATATGGAGTAAGTCTACGGCGACAGCACAATCGCCAGTTTATATCTAATGATTACGTGCTTACATCAAATGAACGAGGTGAATGACTAAATGGAAGTAAACACACAAGATGCTGCAAATGTCTCAGCAACAGCATCAACCGAGGATACGCAGGCTGCGCCAGAAACGGCGACGCCACAGGTGGATGCCCGGGCTGCTGAAATAGAGGCGCTTAAGGCCGAGCTTGAGAAAGTCAAGGCGAAGTCGGCGGAGTACCTGGACGGGTGGCAACGGGCAAGGGCCGAGTTTTCGAATTACAGAAAGCGTCAGGATTCAGAAAATGCCGCTCAGCGCGCTTTGCACACCAGCATGACGATTGCCAGACTGTTGCCAGTTCTGGATGACTTTGAACGGGCGACAAAGACATTGCCGGTAGCCTTGCGCGACATGACCTGGATTGAGGGAGTGCTGTTGATTCATCGCAAACTTCAGTTGATCCTTGAGAGCGAGGGGATTAAGTCTATCGAAGTCAAGCGCAACGACACCTTTGATCCGTCGATTCACGAGGCGGTGAGCCATGATGAGGCGGAAGGCGTCGAAAGTGGGCGCGTCATCGAGGAACTGCAGCGCGGGTACAAACTTGGGGATCGCGTCGTTAGACCGACGTTGGTGCGAGTCGCCCGTTAATTGAGTTTAATGAGGATATTGGGGCGGTTCTCCAGGCAGAGGGTTGGCGTGGGTGCCGCAGTTGACAGCGAAAAGGCATAGAAAATGGCTAAGATAATTGGAATTGACCTTGGAACGACTAACAGCGTCGTTGCAGTTATGGAAGGCGGTGAGTCAACCGTCATCCCAAGTGTTGAGGGATCTCGTTTGATTCCATCGGTGGTCGCCGTAAATCCAAAGAGCGGTGAACGCATGGTCGGACAGGTCGCAAAACGCCAGGCGATTGTGAATCCAGAGAACACAATCTTTTCAATAAAGCGCTTCATGGGTCGCAAATTCAGCGACATGGAGGTGCAACGCGCGCTCAAGATGGTGCCCTATAAAGTGATTGCGGCGCCAAATGGCGATTGTCGCGTCATCCTCGGCGGTAAAGAGTACTCACCGCAGGAGTTAAGCGCCATGATCCTGCAGAAGATCAAGGCTGACGCCGAAGCTTATCTGGGCGCTCCGGTGACCCAGGCGGTCATCACCGTTCCTGCTTATTTCAACGACACGCAGCGCCAGGCCACCAAAGATGCTGGCAAGATTGCAGGACTCGAGGTAATGCGCATCATCAACGAGCCAACCGCGTCTTCCCTGGCTTACGGCCTCGATCGTAAGAAGGACGAAACGATTGTCGTGTATGACCTGGGTGGTGGCACGTTCGATGTCAGCGTGCTGGATGTCGGTGACGGCGTGTTTGAGGTCAAGGCAACCAACGGCGATACCTTCCTTGGTGGCGACGACTTTGACAACCGCGTGATGAATTATCTGATCGACACTTTCCGCTCGGAAACCAGCATCGACATAAAGGCGGATCGCCAGGCATTGCAGCGCTTGAAGGAAGCCGCGGAGAAAGCGAAGATCGAGCTGTCGACGGTGATGGAGACTGAAGTCAACCTGCCCTATCTCACGGCAGATGCGACCGGCCCGAAGCACTTGGTGACGCGCGTCTCGCGCGCGAAGCTTGAGCAGTTGACTGAAGACCTGGTGCAGCGCAGCATCGGCCCATGCAAGCAGGCGCTTGCAGACTCCGGGCTGGATGCCAGCAAGATTGACGAGGTTGTGCTGGTGGGCGGCATGACGCGAATGCCGCGGGTGCAGGAAACCGTCCGGAAGCTGTTTAACAAGGAACCGAACCGCAGTGTGAACCCGGATGAAGTTGTCGCCATAGGCGCGGCGATTCAAGCGGGTGTGCTGGGTGGTGAAGTGCGCGACGTATTGCTGCTAGACGTTACGCCACTGACTCTCAGCATCGAGACGCTGGGCGGCGTTGCCACAGCATTGATCGAGCGCAATACCACCATTCCAACGAAGAAGAGCCAGATTTTCAGCACGGCTAGCGACATGCAAACCAGTGTTGAAATCCACGTGGTTCAGGGCGAACGTCCGATGTCAGCGGACAACAAGTCCCTGGGACGCTTCATCCTTGACGGCATTCCACCGGCGCCGCGCGGTGTGCCGCAGGTTGAAGTCTCATTCGACATCGATGCCAATGGCATCCTGAATGTGCAGGCCAGCGACAAGGCGACCGCCAAGACGGCGCATATCACTATCCAGGCATCGTCCGGGTTGTCGAAGGATGAAATCGATCGGATGGTGCGCGAAGGTCAGGCGCATGCTACCGAGGACCAATCGCGCCGCGAACGGATCGAAGCGCGCAATGAAGCCGATAATGCGTCCTATCAGGCGGAGAAGTTCATCAAGGATAGCGGCGACAAGATTCCTGCTGACAAAAAGACTGATCTACAGTCAAAAATCTCGACGCTGAAGAGTTTGCTTGATTCGGACGATCCAGCCGTAATCCGCAAGGCCACGGATGAATTGAAGACCGCTTTCTCGGCTGTCGGCGCAAGCATGTACGAGCAGCAGCCAGGGGCGGGATCGACAGAGGGGTCGAGTGATCAGCCAGGCGGCCCCCAGCAACCACCTGAAGGCGATGTCGTAGACGGCGAATTCCGCGAGAAGTAGGATTAAGTGGCGATGGCGCGCGCATAGGTCGAACTGCGCGCGCGCCATCAACCGGGTGAGTTATAGGGTGATCAGCAGTGTGAGTTGGTGTTGCATCGTTGGTTGCCGGCAATCTTAAGTTTGAGTTATGGCTTCTAATCAAGACTACTATGAGTTACTCAGTGTGCCGCGTGACGCGAGCCCGGACGACGTCAAAAAGGCATTCCGCAAACTTGCGCGCCAGTTCCATCCGGATGTAAACAAGGACCCCACTGCTGAGGCCAGGTTTAAGGAAATCAACGAGGCCTATGAGGTGCTGAGCGATGAGCAAAAGCGCGCCGCGTATGACAAATATGGGCATGCGGCTTTCCGTTCAGGCGGAGCGACGCCAGGGCAGGGCGATTTTGGCAACTTCACCGATATAAACGATATATTCAATGAATTCTTCGGTGGATTCAATCGCTCAGGCTCAGCGCAACAGCGGCGCAGCCCGCGACGCGGCGCCGACCTGCGTTACGATATGAAGCTTGAGTTTCTTGAAGCCGTCTTTGGTGAAGACAAGGAAATTGAAGTCGTCCGCAATGAATCCTGCTCGCGTTGCACCGGCAGCGGGGCGGAACCGGGCACCACGCCAAGCAAATGCCGCACCTGCAACGGCACTGGTGAAGTTCGCCGCATGCAACAGAGCATCCTGGGCTCGTTCGTCAGTGTGACGACCTGCCCGACTTGCGGCGGGGGCGGCGAGGTTATAGCAGTTCCCTGCAAACAGTGCGGCGGCAAGAAACAGATTCGTTCAACGCGGTCATTGTCTGTCAGCATCCCGGCGGGTGTTGATAATGGCACGCAGATTCGCCTGAACAATGAGGGCGAACCCGGCGCCAATGGCGGCCCGCCCGGCAATTTGTATGTAGTCATCAATGTTGCGCCCCACGCCTATTTCCGCCGGAAAGACCAGGACATCATTGTTGAAATCGGGATCAACATCGCACAGGCTGCGCTGGGTGATGAGATAGAAGTCCCGACAGTCGATGGCAAGGAAAAGCTGTCGATACCTCCAGGCACCCAGAGCGGCAATATTTTCCGCGTCAAAGGCAAAGGAGTGCCGCATCTGCGTCGCTCGATCCGAGGCGACCAGATCGTGATTGTCGATGTCAAGATTCCTGCAGCTTTGACGGCCGAGCAGCGCCGTCTATTCATGGAGTTGTCAAAGACTCTGGGTAAGGAAGTCGTGCCGCAACAGGCAAAGGGTTTCTTCGATAAACTGCGGGATGCATTTGGCGTATGATGCGTAGAGTCGCCTTGTTGTTGATCATATGCGTGTTGACTGCTTGCGGGCCGTTAACTGTGCGACAACAGGAGAGCCTTTATCCATCACCCGTAGCCTACGTTACCGCTGGGCCGCTCCCGGAACCCAGCGCAACCCCGACGCCGCTGCCGCTGGCTAAACCCACCGCGATCCCGCCGACGGTTGTGCCAAAGAAGATGCCGCTGGAAAGCACGTCGGCAATCGGGCTATGGAGCGACAAGATCGCTTCCACGCAGAACTTCACAGGCGTTGTTGATGTTGCCACAGGTGATGCGGCGTTAGCGATGCAGAAGACAAACCTGGCGCTGGTAAGCTTGAATAAACGCCAGGTTTACTATGGAATCATGGGCGTGATTACGGATGTGCTCGCGAATCACGCCACATGGGTGTTGTACGACAAGAACGGTAAGGTAGCGTATAGCACTGTCGACCCCGCTGAACCGCTGCTGAATATACGCGACAGTGAGGTGATTTCACAACTGGCGAACGATGTATTCAACCTCGTAAGCGATGGGCGCTATGATGGCATACTGCTTGACGGAGCAGGAACCGACTTGATCCGCGCGGATAACACGCCTGTGTACACAGGCACAACCAAATTCACGGATCAGCAACGGCAGGACGCAGTTGATGGGCTATTACGGGCTATTCGAGCGCGCATACCGGGCAAACTCATGATTATTGGCGGGTATGCATGGGAGGATGGCACAGCCTATAACGTCAAACCCGCAGTTACGCAAGATCTGGCGTCAATCGGTGACGGTATACACATCGACGAATTCCTGCGCGCGCCAATCAGCGCAACCACCGACTATAAGTCGGAGTCAAACTGGAAAAAGGATATCGACTATTTGTCGGCAATATCACAAGACGGCAAGGTCGTTTTGATCAGCACGCGCTTCATGACGACTGACGCGCTTACCGACACGATAAAAGCGTGGTTGGACTACAGCGTTGCCTCGTATCTTCTCGGAAAGAATGGAAGCAGCACCTATTTTCAATTTGACCCAGGCGGTTCCCTGGTATATTCCTCGGATCCAGTGCTGGCGGCGCCAATCGGTTCTCCCCAGGAGGCGTATTCAAAACTCTCCAGTGGTATTTATCGCCGGTTGTTCACGAAAGGCATGGCACTTGTGAATCCGACGAGTGATAAAAAAGAGACGGTATTTGATACGGCGTATCATACTCTTGGCGCCACTGACCCGATCACGAAGGTGGTCATGCCGCCACATACTGGTCTGATTCTGTTGAGTCCGTAACCTATGTCAATTAATCGCGTTGGTGTACTGAGTCATCCCAAGATAGCCGAGACAACGGAAGTTGCTGAACAGGTGGTCGCCGCGTTGCGTGAGTGGGGGATAACGGCGTATCGCGCCAGCACGTGGGATACCCCTTCAATCGAGACAATCATCAGCAACCTCGACTTGCTCGTCGTCCTGGGCGGCGATGGGAGCACGTTGCGCGCCGCGCGCGTCGCCACACGCCACGGCGTCATGGTGACCTCTATCAACATGGGGCGACTCGGGTTTCTGTCGGAGATGCAACTCAGCGACTGGAGAACGAGTCTGCGGCGCATGATCGATGGGGATCACTGGATCGAGGAGCGCATGATGTTGCACACTGAAGCGTTCCGTGAAACCGAACTGATGGGCAGCCGTGATGCGCTCAATGACGTCGTCATCAGTCGTGGAACACTTGCGCGGATCGTGCGGGTTCGAACGGTGGTGGATCACAGTCTGTTGACGACTTATGCGTGCGATGGTCTGATCGTTGCCACGGCCACGGGGAGCACGGCGTATGCCCTTGCTGCCGGAGGCCCGATTCTGCCGCCCACGCTCCGGAATATGGTGCTGGTGCCCATTGCGCCGCATTTGAGCCTCGACAAGCCAATTGTGCTGTCACAGGGATCGATCGTTGAGATGTTTGTCGGCACGGATCATCAGGCAATTCTGACGAATGATGGGCAGGATGAGCTGACATTGCGAAACGGCGACCGAGTGGTAGTGCAGGCAAGCAAATATTTCACGAAATTTCTGCGCGCGCAGTCCCCCGACTATTTTTATCACACGCTCATGTCGCGGCTAAAACCTGAGCCCTGTGATTGAAGTCACCCTATGGAACAAATCCGACAGTATCTTAACAATCAGCTTCAGGAGATGACGGATCTGCTGGCGCAGATTGTCGGCATAGAGAGCAACACTGTGGATAAAGCAGGGGTTGACCGGGTCGGTAGATTGTTGAGCCTTGAGTTGCGCCGGCTTGGCGCGACGGTTACCGAGTTTCCGCAAGGCGCCTACGGTAATCACATTCTGGGTGTCTTGAATGCAGGAGGCGGTTCTCCGATCACGCTGATCCTGCACATGGATACAGTCCACCCTGCTGGAACACTCGCGCGCCGCCCCACTCGGCTTGATGATGGAAAACTGTACGGCCCTGGGGTTTACGACATGAAGGCCAGCCACGTCATCGCGTTGTTCGCGATCAGAGCGTTGCAAGCAACAGGCATTGGTCACTCGCGCGAGGTTCGCGTTCTGTTTACATCTGATGAAGAGGTTGGGAGCTTGTCATCGCGACATCTCATTGAAGAAACTGCGCGCGGATCGACACTGGCGATGGTGATGGAACCGGCGCTTCCCGATGGGCGCCTGAAATCATCCCGCAAAGGGGTAGGGGATTTCCAAATAACAGCGCGCGGGCGAGCGTCCCATGCCGGCGCCGAACATCAGAAAGGGATCAATGCTGTCGAGGAACTCGCGCGTCAGGTCATCCGCTTGCAAGCTTTGACAGATTATTCAAGAGGCATAACGTTCAGCGTCGGCGACTTCAAGGGCGGCGGTGTGAGCAATGTGGTGCCCGATTTTGCCGCGCTCATCGTTGATACACGCGCAATGACGATTGAGGATGCTGCGTGGATCACACGAACCATTTATTCATTGCAACCGGTGCTCCCTGGCGCCACGCTTGAGATTCAAGGAGAGTTTAACCGTTTGCCGATGGAATGTAATGCTGAAAGACTGGCAATCGTCGAACGAATACAAGCCATTGGCAATGCGATTGGCATCACGGTTGATCACGGCCCCAGTGGCGGCGGAAGCGATGCATCATTTACATCTGCGATTGGTGTGCCGACCATGGATGGGTTTGGCGCCGTTGGCGACGGGGCGCATGCTGTGCACGAGCATGTTGTCGTTTCCAGCCTGGTGGAACGCAGCGCGTTATGCGCAGCGATTCTGTCAAACTATTAAAGTGGGATTGACTTTATTTTTGTGCGCATCTAGAATCAGTAATATATTCTTGGGCGCTCATGTATGCTTGGGCCCCAAAGTACTCTTGGGCAACCCAAGTACGCTTGGGCCCGTAGCTCAACGGCAGAGCAGCGCCCTCATAAGGCGTGGGTTGCTGGTTCGAATCCAGCCGGGCCCATTTACACTTAGTGGCATGTAGCGCTCGCGCAATGAAATAAGGCGCAGCACTTGAAAATCATCGTGGTAACTATTGCAACATTCCTCCTTGTCCTGGGTTTGCTCCAATTAGTCAGCGTGTATTTCCACCTGCGGGGTGCGTCGCTGACTGGTCGCCTGAGTGGCCCGGGCATCATTTTTGGCATCCTGATGTTTACTGTGGGTGTGTATTTTGTCGTCGATGCGCCCATTGTGGATCTGGTGATCAGCCTCATTGTGTGTTTACCGCTTGCATGGATGGTGCTGCTTGTATTTGGCGTAGTCACAAATCCGGGCTGGGATCCAAGCAAACACTTCGTGGCTGCGTTGAAAAGTGAAGGCGCCTCTGTCGCTGAAGTGACGATTCCAGTGCGCATGACGCACATCGCCCAGAATGCAACGACTGCCGACACACTGATGCCCGCAACCTTCTTCATGCCCACGGATTGGGGGACAGGGAAACAGAGCGGCGATGGACTGGCTGTGTTGGTGGTCTGTGGGGCAGGGGATACCCGGATGACATTCAAGTGGCGCCTGTTTGACGAATTGCTGCGCCGGCGAATCGCAATACTTACAATCGATCCGCCAGGCCATGGCGACTTTCAAAGCGTTCCCATCACGGTTGCGAACGGACGGGCAGCATGTCGTAGCGCCCTGGACTGGCTGGTCAGCCAACTCGGCGTGAGCGCTGTTGGCGCCTGCGGAATTAGTTTCGGGGGTGACTTGCTTGCAGACCTGACCGCGGCTGACCCGCGCATCAAATGCCTGGCGACGATCTCGACGCCCGTTGAACTGGAACCGGTCACTCGACGCGTCTTTGTTAAGGAGTTCACTCGCCTGCTTTACCTGCCGCGCAACATCGGATTATTGCGCGAGGGTTCGTTGTATACCCTGCTGCGCGAGTATAAAAGGCTAAAAGGCGCCTGGTTTGGCGAGGATCTAGCCGGGATGGTTAAGAGACTCGATATCCTGACAGCGATGCGCGCTATCGGTAGCCGTCCCACAATGATCGTTCACGGAACCAGCGATGCGGCGGTTTCTGTGGCGAATGCACAACGGTTATTCGAGGTTGCATTGCCGGAACGCACTCTTTTGCTGGTCCCACAGGCGACGCATGTTTCGCCACTGCTATTCCCACAGGAAATGGCGCAGTTGGCGGATTGGATGGCGCGGTGGCTGGGCTATAATTCAAAAGATGCTCAACAGGCTGTTTAACAAGGATTCCCACGAGCGTGACGACGGTTTGGCGCCGGTTGCCAAGGTGTCAGAATTGGGATATGGCAAGCTGAAACGAGTATTGGTGAAAGGTCAACCGATCGTTCTGACATTGTTAGAAGGACAGACCGAACAAGGCCAATACAATGTCGTCGCTTTTTCAGCAATCTGCCCACATGCGCTTGGCGACCTCGCGCAAGGCTGGTTGACCAAGGAAGAAGTGGATTGTCCTGTGCATTATTATCGGTTTAATATCCGATCCGGTGAATGCGCTTACCCTAAGGGCGGCCCAAAGCTGCGAACGTACCCGGTTACGATCGAAGGCAATACGGTGCTCATCAAAATCGAAAAACCGAAATGGATGGATCACACTGAAGAGTGAAACGTCATATCAGCGTCAGGAAAGACGCCATTATTCCTCTATGATTTGTTCTGTATAGTGACAGTATTCACTGTCCAGAATGGAGGACAACATGACTGAATCAAATCAACAGGAAAAACCAGCGCAGAATGCGAGCGGGCAGTCTGATCTAGCGACAGAACTGAACCGGTTGGGTGAAAACCTCGGTAAGCTATTAAAGGCGACCTGGGAATCCGACGAACGCAAGACTGTCGAGCGTGAGCTGAAGTCCGGGCTTGAACAACTCAGCAAGCAGATCAGCACTGCTGTAGAACAGACGCAGGCCGACCATCACGTGAAGAAAGCCAGAGAGACGTTGAAGGACGCCTGGCAGACCGCGCACGGGCCGCAGGTGCTCACGGAGATGCACATGGGGCTGGTTGATAGCTTAAAGAAGCTGAACGACGAAGTAGCGAGACGCGCTGAGCCCAAGCCGGCACACGAAGTGAATGCGGATGAGACTGCCGAGCCTGCGCCTGAAGCTGGCGAGGCCGCACCCGCTGAAGAAGTAAAACCATCCTAACGGATTCATTGCTTTGAATCCTTTAGGAAAGCAATAGAAAAGGAATATCCAGGCTGTCGTTGCATCTGACGCGCAGTCAGCCTGGGTAAAGACACACCATGCAAATTGGCATCATCGGTCTCCCATTGAGTGGCAAGACCACCCTATTTAACGCCCTCACAAAGGCAAAACGCCCTACAGGAGTCGCCGGGTCGGCGAAACTCGAAGTCTTCACGGCGGCAGTCAACGTGCCAGATGCGCGCGTCGATACGCTCAGCAGGATGTTTAAGCCGCGCAAGACGATTTATGCGCAAGTGCGGTATTCGGACATCAGCGGCAGCGAACGCGAGATGAGCCAGTCGCAGGGCATCAGTGGGCCGCTGATGAATTCACTTGCGACAATGGACGCACTGGCGATAGTAGTGCGCGCTTTCAAGGACGAGGGTGTGCCCCATCCGAATAATACGGTGGATCCAGTCCGCGATTTGAGCCAGTTGGAGTCCGAGTTCCTGTTGCTCGATATGGTGGCGGTTGAGAAGCGGCTCCAACGCATTGACGAGGGCTTAAAAAAGGGTGGGAAAGATAAGGATTTGCTGACGCGCGAATTGCCGGTTTTCCAGCAGATGCGCGAAACGCTGGAGGCAGAGCAGCCGTTATCCACGCTGGGGTACGACGAAGAGCAAATTCGTGACTTACGTGGATATGGGTTGATGACGATCAAACCGATGCTGGTGATCGTCAACGAAGGCGAGGACAACTGGCCGTCGCCGATTAAATCCTCCTATCCGACCTCTGCCGTGCTTACGATGAAAGGTAAGATTGAAGCGGAGCTGGCGGAGCTTTCAAACGAGGAGGCGCAGGCTTTCCTCGCGGATTTTGGCATCGACGAGCCGGGATTCAGCAAGACTTTGCGGAAATCATACGACATCCTTGGGCTGCAATCGTTCTTTACCGTCGGTGAAGACGAGGTGCGCGCCTGGACAGTTCACCGGGGTTCAACGGCGTTGGAATGTGCCGGCGCAATTCATACTGACATTATGAAGGGGTTCATTCGCGCTGAAACCGTTGGCTATAACGATTTTGTCACACTCGGCAGCATGGCCGCTGCGCGCGACAAGGGAAGATTCCGTCTTGAGGGCAAAGAATACATCGCCCAGGACGGCGACATTATGCACTTCCGGCATAGTAGTTAAGAAGGGCCATGGGAAAACTATCACAGGCGATTGGACCGATTAACGATGCCGACAGGCTGCGCTTATTGATTGACGGCTGCGAGGAATCGCTCGCCTCCTTGAATACACACAATGCTCGTCAGCTCATGCTTGACGCGGACGCCGCACATCACCTGGCAAGTCAATTGACTGCAGAGAGCGCCGATGTGCGTGGAGAGATGGGGCGTCTGGTGACGATTGATGACCGCATCGTTCGATACGCCCGTGATGTTGTGAATTCACTAGGCGGACGGCAGAGCTATAGCGACCTTCGCAAGACTGCCGCACAGGATTTTGCGTTGCCCATATGGCAGCTGGATCAGGTGCTTGACGCGATGCGCAGCCGGTTGCTCAAACGCATCGGTGTTACCATCGGCATCTTTATCGTCATCCTCATTGCGGGGTATATTGCGCGCCCCGTGTTGTTCCCACCGGATCCAGTTGGCGATGCGGTCGCTCTGGCCACACGGTCGCTGCAAGTCAACGATGTCCCTGGCGCCGTGGCGGCTATCGACAGCACGCTGCTCAAGATGCCAACCAACACCGATCTATTGATCTGGAAGGGCATACTGCTCGAAAAGACAGGCGATCTTACCGGCAGCGCGAAGAGTTACGCGCTTGGGCTGGCAAACGCAACTTCAGACAAGGATTTTTACCTGGAGCGAGCGATCACGTTTGTCCGGGTTGGCGAGTCAGCCCATGTCATCACGGACACGAACACGGTGCTGGCGAAGTATCCTGATAACGCTGAAGCCTACTATATTCGCGCCACTGGCTATGAGGGGATGGGCAAACGCGTCGAAGCCATGGCCGATCTCCAGAAAAGCGCTGATCTGGCGCAGGCAGCCGGCAACGACGCCCTGTTTGCGCAGTCCCGTGTGCGCCTGGGCACTATGATGCAGGCGGGACAGTAGGAAGGGGTCAGGGGACATTAAACTGGCCCCTGACCCGTGCCCCCTATCCCCAGTCGTCGATGGCGCTGAACAGTTCCTGCATATCGGCTTCCTGCAGGTCGGCCATGTGGGCGATGCGGAAGGTCTTGCCTTTCAAACTGCCATAACCATCTGACAAGTTCATATGTCGCGTGGCCAGGTACTTGTTCAATGCCCCAATGTCAGTGCCTCGGGTGTTGGACACGCAGGTCACGGTTTGTGATTCATATCCCGGCTCAGCAAACAGGGCATACCCGCGTGATAGCGCCCATGAACGCGTGAGGTCGGCCAGGTGTGCATGCCGCGCAAAACGCGCGTCTAGTCCTTCCGTGAGCATGTCCGTTAACTGCTGATCCAGCGCGTAGAGCAGCGAGATTGCGGGAGTTGCAGGGGTGTTGTTCTTGACCAGGAAGCTCTCAAGTTCGACGAAGTCGAAGTAATACCCCCGGTTCTTAATGCCTTTGGCGCGGTTCATGGCGCGATCGCTGACCGCTGCAAAGGCAAGCCCCGGCGGGAGACCGAAACACTTCTGAGAAGAAGTCAGCAGCACATCGAGCCCAAGACCCTCAAAGTCGATCTTCACACCGGCAAGTGAGCTCACCGCGTCCACGAGAATGAGCGTCTCAGGTGACAGTTCCTTGACAACCTTGACGATATCGGCCAGCGAGTTCATCACACCCGTGCTGGTTTCGTTGTGAACAATCGCGATGGCGTCGAAGGGCGCGGGATGCGCCTTGATTGCATCGGCCACCTGCTCGGGTTTGATGGCTTTGCCTTCAGCCACACTGATCACCGTCGTCGTTTTACCGTTGCGTTCAAAGACATCCGCCCAACGCTCACTGAATGCGCCACAGACCGTAGCCAGCACGCCGGTTGCGGGGTTGTCAGTCACGCAATTGCGCGCCGCGCCCTCCCACATGCCTGTGCCGGAGGAGGTGCTGACCAGGACGCGCTTGCTCGTGTAAAACACCGCGCGTAGTTTTGACTGGGTGCTTGCGAAAAGCTGCTCGAAGGGTTTGCCGCGATGGCCGATCATCGGCTTGACCTGCGCCTGGAGAATGCTTTCCCGGACTTCGATAGGGCCGGGGATGAATAGCTTAATATGTTCTGGCATTTGATGTAGCTCCAAATGGCTTTGTGTCCTTATCGGATTCACTTCTTGTTATTCGCGCATGATTATAATGTTCCAGACCGCACATTTCCGATATGAGAAGAATCAGCACTCGCAGCAAGGTTGTTTTCAGGGTAATCTTACTGGGTCTGATGATCGTTCCAGTGGCCGGGCTACTGGTATTGTGGGCTACACTGCCCTCCATTGACGATCTGCATCAACGCGCGCAAGCCCCAAGCTCCAAAATAGTCGACCGCAACGGGTTGCTGTTGTATGAGATCATCGATCCGAGGGTGGGGCATCATACGCCGCTGGCGCTTGACCACATCCCAATTGCGCTGCGCAGGGCGACGATCGCCGTTGAAGACGCCAACTTCTATAGTAATCCCGGAGTGGACATCGTCGGGATCGCGCGCGCTCTGTGGATCAATATTCAGGGCGGCGAGGTGCTGGCGGGCGGAAGCACAATTACACAGCAACTGGCGCGCATGCTGGTGCTTGACTCCGATGAAAGAAACCAGCGCACGTTACTTCGCAAGATTCGCGAGTCCCTGTTGGCCTGGCAGATTGCCCAGCGCTTCAGCAAAGACGAAGTCCTGGAACTCTACCTGAATGAGACGTATTACGGCAATCTGGCGTACGGTATCGAGGCTGCCGCGCGCACTTATTTTGGAAAAAGCGCTGCGGAATTGGACCTTGCGGAATGTGCGCTACTCGCAGGATTGCCCCAGTCACCCGTTGCGTATGATCCTTTCAACGATCCGGATGCAGCTAGGCGACGCCAGGGCGTCGTGATTGATCTGATGGTGAAAGAGGGGCTAATCACAAATGAAGAGGGGCAGACGGCCAGACAGGCGCGCCTGAGCTACGCCCCGATCCCCTTCTCAATCCGGGCGCCTCACTTTGTCACCTACGTGCGTCACTGGATCGAGGAAAGATATGGCGTCGAACTGCTCCCGCGCGGAGGCGTCCTTGTGACGACCACACTCGACTTGGCGTTGAATGAGTCCGCGCAGGACATCATTCGCGCGCGGCTTGAACAGTTGCAAACGCCGACTGATAACTCTCCAGACCATAACACCAATGACGCGGCCCTGGTAGCGCTGGATCCGCACACCGGCGCCGTCGTCGCCATGGTGGGAAGCCCCAACTTCTTCGACGCCTCCATCAGCGGCGCGGTGAACGCGTCTATTGTGTTGCGCCAGCCGGGCAGCGCTATCAAGCCAATTACTTATGCCGCGGCGTTCGCAAGCGTCCCGGGCTTTACTGCCGCAACACCGATCCTGGATGTGCGCTCGTCTTTCCCAACGCGCGAGGGACTGCCGTACGTCCCGGCAAATTACGATGGTATCCATCACGGGCCGATCAGCGCCCGGATGGCGCTCGCAACCTCGAACAACGTGGCAGCTGTGAGCGTGTTGCAGAGGGTTGGGTTGGATCGAATGCTCAATCTGGCAAATGAGCTTGGCGTTCACTCATTTAGCAGCGTGGAGTCCTACGGACTGGCGTTAACCCTGGGCGGTGGCGAGGTGCGTTTGCTCGAACTGACTACCGCGTTCGCGGCATTTGCAAACGCAGGACAGCGCGTCGAACCTTACGCCGTCTCAAGCATTGTAAAGACCACTGGTGAGGTCCTGTATGCACACCAGGATCAGGTGCAGGCTAAGCAGGTCGTGGATGCGCGGATCGCGTGGTTGATCACCGACATTTTATCGGACAACGCCGCCCGTTCTGATGCGTTTGGCTTGAATAGTGTGTTGCGACTGGACAGGCCGGCAGCAGTCAAGACCGGCACGACGACGGACTGGCGTGATAACTGGACCGTTGGATATACGCCCGACCTTGTGACAGGCGTATGGACTGGAAATGCAGACAATCAGCCGATGGTGCGGATCAGTGGTGTTGCTGGCGCTGGACCCATATGGCACGACTTTATGATGGCCGCCGCGCGCGGGCAGCAGGCGCGCGCGTTTGTTCAACCCCCCGGTCTCGCGCGGGTTGAGGTTTGCGCGTTGTCAGGACTGTTGCCATCTCCGGACTGTCCCTATACGCGCCTGGAATGGTTTCTTGATGGAACACAGCCGACCAGGGTTGACGACTGGTATCAACGTGTGAAGATTGATGTCGCTACCGGGAAAACGGCTTCTGACACGACACCGGGTAATCGCGTTGTCGAACGCCTGGGAGTGAAGTTGCCGGCGGCGGCGACTGACTGGGCGCGTGAGCAGGGCTGGCTGGTCGTCAATGACCATGCTGGCACCGGTGCCGGTGATGCTCAGGGCGCCAGTAACACAGATGATGGACACACACCGGCAGTGATCCTGCAGCCGGATGCGGGTTCATACTACAAGATGTCCAGGCAATTGCCGCTGTCGGTGCAAAAGATTCCACTGCAGATACGGATCAACGACAGCAACGTGATTAAAGCCGAAGTGATGGTGGATGGCAAGGAAATTGTCGCCGCCTTCACGCCGCCGGTTTACAGCGGATTCTGGCAGTTGGATCCGGGTGATCATGTCTTCAGCGTGCGGCTGCACTACGCCGACGGCACGACTATGGACGCTGCTACAACAGCGATCCATGTCACAGACTAATTGCTTTGAATCCTTTAGGAGGGTACACTCGGAGTGTGGAAACAACTCAGGCTGGCGCGCCGATAGCAAGGCAAGGTTGGCTGCGCATCAAATCCGCAAGTGATGCAAAGTCAACAGTGAGACGGTTACAGCGGTCCATCGGGCCGCTTCTGATCATTCTTGTCATCGCAGCCGTGCTCAGGTTGAATGCGCTCGATCTGATTGATGTGCGGTTCGACGAAGCCTCAGCGCCGCAGTTTGCGCTGAGCATTGTCAATGGCGCCTGGTTGGCTGTCGCGCCGTTCAGCGGCTCGGTCGCCAATCACCCACCGGTATTTTTGTATGTTCTGGCTATACCGTATCTGTTTACGCGCGACCTGCTGGTCGTGGCGGCATTCAGAGCATTGCTGGATGTGGGGGCAATTCTGCTGTTGTGGGCTCTGTGTGAACGCCACTTTGGGCGCGTGGTGTCGATCCTCGCGTGTCTGTTCTTCGCAGTATCGCCATGGGCCGTCCAACTTTCCCGCAAACTATCGATTGAAGAAATATCGCTGTTCACCGTCATGCTCCTGTTTGGACTGCTTGAATTGGTGCGCCGGAAGAACGCGTGGGGCTGGGTAATGAGCGGGTGGGGACTGGCGCTCAGCGTGGGAACGCATCTGACCGCGCTCTATCTCGCGCCTGTTGTGATTGTCGCGTGGATCATGGCGCACAAGACAAGACAGGCGGGCAAGATGCTTCTTGGCGCTTTGCCTCTCGTGATTCTCGCGGCGGTGTATCTCCAGTATGACGCGGCGCACGATTTTAACAACCTTAAATCGTTTTTTACCGCATCGCAGGGAACCGCGCAGGTAACGCTGGATGCGTTGCAATTTGCCGCGTGGATCAGCGGCGGGATGCATCTGTCCGATTTGACGGCAGGCGCCTATCCAATCTGGCAAAGCCAGTTCGGGGCGAGCCTGGACTGGATTGACGTGTTGCAGGTGGCGCTTCTCGGAAGCGGCGTCGCATGGGTGCTTTATCGTTTTGTGCGCTCATTGCGCTGCCGAAAATGGGTCGCGGCGCAGACACAGGCCGTCTTGTTCCTGTGGGCGCTCATGCCCGTTCTGTTGCAACTCCGGCACAACAGACCAATACAGATTCATTACGTGACGCCCCTGTATCCAATCCAATTTATCCTGATGGCGCTCGCGGCAAATGCGATCATAGCGTGGTATCAGGCGAACACTCGTGACGTCAAACGGATCGCATTCACAGCCCTCGCAGGAGCGGGAATCGTTGTCATACTGGTCTGGCAAGTGATAACGACTTTCAGGTTTATGGACTTCGTCGCACAGTATGACACCAGCGCAGGCGGATATGGCCTGCCTGTGCGGGCGGCTGACAGTGTGGCCAGGCTGGCACAGGATGCGCTATGTCAGGACGTCTCGTACTGCGAGATAAGGAACTCACCTAGCGATGTGATCGTGGTTGCGCCGGGAGGCGACCCGCTGGTCAATGAGCAGGCGACGATCCTGCACGTATTACTTGCTGGCGCGCCGCACCGGTTTGCAAATAGTGATGCGGGCATCATCATCCCGCCCTCGACCGCGCAGTACATCTTCGCGCCGGGAACCGAGAAAGCGTTACAGGCATTGCTCGTCAACATTGAAGGTGGGAGTATCGTCTCGCGCTCGTTCCCGGTGCGCGCGGGATATCCGCTTGCCTACACCTATGTTAAAACATCCGAACCACTTGCGCGTCACTATCAAAGTGCTCCTTATGCGCGTTGGGCGAACGGCGTGGAGTTAGTGGGTTATCGAGCAGAGGCCGGGGCGCCCCTGAAGCTGGATGTGCTGTTGCGCGTCACCGCTCCCCAGACCGGCGGCGCCGATTACCATTGGTTTAACCACATTCTGATCAATGGCGAGAAGGCGGCGCAGTTGGACGGAGGCGGCATCAGCGCAGTCAACTGGCGTCCGGGCGATATTTTAGTGCACTGGTTTGATATCCCGTTGCCATCCCCGGCGCCGACAACACCCTACGAGGTTCGAATTGGATGCTACAAGTATCCGTCGATTGAAGGCGTACCAGTCACACTGAGCGATGGAATGAGCGCCGATGGCGTCAACCTGAGCGTCCAATAACACATTTGATACATAAACATGAGAGTGCTGATCATTGGGGCAGGTGCAATTGGACTGTGGCTGGGGGCCTATCTTGTTCGCTCTGGCAACCCAGTGACCTTTGTTGGCAGACCCAGAGTCACGGAGGCAATCGCCCGTGATGGCCTGACCGTGACGCAGGCGGATGGGCATAAGTGGACAGTGAATAATTTTAACGTAGTGACGAGTATTGGCGACGCAGCCACTGTGCGCAACGACAATCGCGAGGGGTTCGACCTCGTCATTTTCACCGTCAAAGCCTATTCACTTGTCGAGGCGGTTCGCGACTTAACAGCTGTTTGGGGTCAGATTTCAGGTGCAGCATCAACTCAACACGGGCAGCCTGTTTTGGTGTGCTTCCAGAATGGGGTTGGCTGTGAGGAGATCATCGCCGAGGCATTTGGTCGAGAACGCGTCGTTTCTGCAACGACAACCAGCCCGGTCGTCATGGCCGCCTCTGCGCCCGGGGCGATCAGCGAAGCCAGAAGCGCCGGCTGTATCTGCCTCGCGCCTGTTTCGGTTGATCACAGGATCGCTCAGAGCGGCAATAGCGCGAGGCGTCATGGCGACTCAAGTCAAATCGATGATGCGTCATTGAAAGCCACTGTAGGAAAAGTCGCGGATGTGCTCAGTGCGACTGGACTGGATGTGCGCCAGTATGGTGATCACAGAGCGCTGAAATGGTCGAAGATGGTCTTGAACATCCTTGGGAATGCCACTGGCGCTATCCTCGATATGCCCGTGGGTGACCTGTACCGGGATGCGCGGGTGTTCGACTTGGAGATGCGGATGCTGAGTGAGGCCGGACAGGTTATGAAACGGTTGGGGATTCGGGCTCTCGATCTGCCGCATTTTCCAGCGGCATTGATGTTGAGGGCTGCCGCAGTTGTACCGCATGGGCTGCTGCGCCCGATACTACGGCGTCGACTTGTCAGCGGGCGCGGAGATAAGCGCCCCTCGTTCTACTACGATGTCGCGCGAAGCGCGCGAAGCGCGCAAAGCGCCGGCCATAGTGAAGTGCAGTGGCTGAACGGCGCCGTTGCGCGGCACGGTGAAGAGCTGGGCATACCGACGCCGGTGAATGCGCGGTTGACCACTGTATTAACGGATCTAGTGTCTGGCGCGCAAGACCCCGGTCGCTGGCGAGGTCGCGTGGATAAACTGGCAGGGGAGAGCGGAGGAGCGGAGGAGAAGAGGAGAAAAGGAGAAGGAGGGAGAGGAGAAGGGAGAGCGGACAGGGGATAGATGCTAAACCGATATAGGCAAGATAACAATATTACGGGCGAACAGACACCCGTCGGTCGTGGCAGATCAGGGCGTAACGGGTGACGTCTCCGGGCGATGCCTACACGAGCGTCGGGTGGAAACACAGCGGCGGTGTCTATCGCTCAGTCGCCAGGTTCCAGTCCTTTGCGAACGTCTCTGCGATCCGGCGAACTGCCGTTGCATCGGAGACGATTACGCCCAGTTCGCGATTGAATTCAATCGAGCTCGTCGAGATGTTTTGTGATCCGATGAAGGCCAATGCACCGTCAACCACGAACACCTTGGCGTGGATGTAGGGTTTACTCAGGTACCGCACATGGACGCGGCCACGCTGCAATTGATCCAGGTCGGCTGCATTGGCATCATTCGATGTGTCCTGCGGCGGCGAAATAAGCAGCCGCACTGTTGCGCCTGCATTCGCCGCTTGAACCATCGCTTGTGTTTGTGCATCGTCCTGCGTCTCCTCGGCGTACACATCCAGGCTTCGCCGTGTTGACGCGATGACGGCGCCGATTCTTGCGCGGGAATTTACCGGGCTCCAGATCAGGTATGGATTCGCAGGCGCGATCGGCGCGCGCGACCAGTCTGCGTCAAATACGTCAACAATTTCTTTGACGACACCCGGGTCGTCGGTGGCGATGCCGAATTCGCGGTTGAACCTGAACCCGCTGCTGGTCATGTTTGCGGTCAGGATCACGGCGCTGTTGTCTATGACGATGCCTTTCTCGTGCGTCAACCGGAAATACGGATTCGCGTACTTGGCCTCGATTCCAGTAGCGCGAAGTTTGTCATACGCAATCTGCGCAGAAGCAGTGTTATTAAAGGGATTTTGCTCGACCAGTACCCTTACGGTTGCCCCGTTCTGGCTAGCAGCCTGCAATGCGTCGAAGAATCGCTGATCGGTGAGCAGGTACATTGTGAGGAGGACGCGTTGGCGCGCGGAGGCGATCGTTGTCAACAAACCATCGGCGCCATCCTCTGGATAGATCGCCAAGCGCACCTGTGACAGTCCCGTGATAGGCGCATCGCGCGCTTGTGGAGAAGGCGAGGGCGGCGCTATTGCTGGCGGCGCCAGACAAGCTGCCAGCAGCAGAAGACTTGCGATCAGCGCGCTTATCTTACGAACGATGGTTTTGCACCCTTACGTATAGAGTTCCCAATGAGACTTTCTATGTTACTTGCTTGCCGCGTTGTGCACTTCCTGGATGATGTTAGCGACCACGTCATACCTTCCGAAGGCTGGGAGGATGTAGACGCCCTGAATGAGTGGACGCAGTCCCGTGATCGTCTCAACAGCGATCTGAGCGCCTTCGGTGCGGGTCTTGTTCCCAACACCCCTTAACCGTTCGATAACGGCGTCCGGGATGACGATGCCAGGCACTTCGTTGCGCATGAATTCGGCGTGTCGCACACTGGCAAGCGGCATGATGCCGCTGATGATCGGCAGCAGTAACTTTCCATAGCGGGTTTCATAGTGGGCGACAAACGCGCGCGCACGTCCGGCGTCAAAGACGGGTTGTGTGATTGCGAAATCGGCGCCGCACTCGATTTTCTTGTGGAGCAGGGCGGCTTCCTTGTCAAAATCCGATGGGGTTAAGTTGGCGGCCATTCCGACAACAAACGCGCATGGGCGACCGATGGAAGAGCCGGCACTGTCCATCCCATGGTTGAATTTGTCTTTTATGAGTTGCGCCAGACCGGTGGGAACGATATCGTGATGATCATTTGCCTGAGGATAGTCGCCGATGCGGGTCGGGTCGCCCATGATCACAAAAATGTTGCGGATGTTCAACGCATGCGCAGCCAGCAAGTCGCCCTGCACTCGCAACAGATTGCGCCCGCGCACCGGGAAGTGCAGGATTGTTTCAATCCCGGCGCGTTCCTGCACACGGTGAGCGACGGCGAGACCACTCATACGCATGCGCGCCATCGGGCTGTCTGCTATATCGAGCACGGTCGCGCCGGCGTCGCGCAACATGCGGGCGGTGTCCTCGATTGCTTCCGTATCGCTGCTCTTGGGCGGCTCAATCTCAACCGTGATGACCAGTTTGTGAGCTTGAATCGCCTGCGCCAAGATCGTGGGTTCGGTTGCTGACCTGGCCTCGGCCTTGGGTGCGACGGCTGAATCTAGTGAACGGGGCGTCGCAATGGAGATAGTGGTGTCGCGGTCGTCCGCGAGTTGCGGGCCGAATCGGTCTATCGCCGCGCGCATCGATTGGATGTGCTGTGGCGTTGTGCCGCAGCAACCCCCCACCAACCTTACTCCGGCGGCAATAAAGCGTGTCGCATATTGCCCAAAGTATTCTGGACGCGCTGGATATGCCAGACGCTCAGCGCGGACTTCGGGAAAACCGGCGTTAGGCATGGCTGAGATGAGCGGCGGCGAAGTTCGTTCCTGTTGCGCGACTTTATACATCGTCGATGCCACATCCAGCATGCGGTTCGGGCCTGTTGAGCAGTTTGCGCCGATCACATCAACGCCCAGTTGCAGCAGACGCCGCGCGGCGCTTTCCGGCGTGCTGCCCAAGGTCGTGCTGTTGTCGCGCGTAAATGACATTTGTGCAACGATCGGCAGATCACAGGCGGCCCTGGCTGCGCGAATTGCCTGCTCAATCTCGTTGATGTCGGAGAACGTCTCCAGCACAAGCAGGTCGGCGCCTGCGTCGGCCAGCGCGATGATCTGCTCATAAAAGACATCGAAGGCGTCCGCCGCCTTTACCGGGCCGAGTGGCGCGAGCTGAACACCCAGCGGCCCAATCGAGCCCGCGACGTAGATGCCGGCGCGCACATCGCGACCCGCCTGGCGGGCGAGCTCGACGCCACGGGCATTGATCTCGGTGATATTGCGTGCCAGGCTGTGATGCTCCAGCTTGAAACGATTCGCGCCGAAGGTGTTGGTTTCAATGATATCCGCGCCGGCCGCGGCGTATTGCCGGTGCACGTCGCTGATCACATCCGGTTTGGTGGTATTGAGCGCGTCGAGGCATTCTTCGAAGTCAATACCGCGCGCGTAGAGCATTGTGCCCATGGCGCCATCCACCAGCAGTGACTGTGCCTGCAAACGTTCAAGAAATTTCATTATGACTGTGCATCCTTCATTGCTTTGAATCCTTTAGGAGGGCTGTTTTTCCAGAAAGTCCAGCGCCGCTGCCATCAGTTCATCGATGTGTCCGGCAGGCGTTCCCTTGCTGACCAGATAGGTTCTCAACAATTCTGGGTCTGACAAACTCTCCGCCTTCTCAATGCCGATGCGCGTCCGATTGTCACGATTGATATCCTTGGCGATTCCGACTATAAAACGGGCTGTCTTCAGCGCCTTCTCGATATCCTTGGGTCTTAAGAAAGCTTCCTGTGTTTGCAGGAGCTTAACTTTGACGCGCACGACGGCATCGTCAATGGCAGTTCGTTCGATCGCGCGCAGGACGGCCTCGGTAGGGGTCTCGCCATCGGCTGTGGCATCCACATCGACAGTTACAAATCGCCGCGCTTTCACAGGCACAAAACGCCATGTCGTATGACCCCGCGAGAGCTCAACCCAGCAAAACCCTTTTTGCTCCAGCTCTTCGCCGAAATCGATCCGTTCAAGACTGCCGGAATAGACGACTGACGGATATCGCCCCGCGTTAATGTCCTGATGTTTATGAATATGTCCGAGGGCAACGTAATCCCACACAGGATTGTTCAGGGCGCTCAGGCTGACCACTGTGTCGCGTCCAATCATGACAGCCCGCTCTGAACCCCACTTTGAGCCGGCAACCGTAAAGTGTCCCATCAGAACCGCAGGCAGGCTCGTGTCGACGGACTCAGCCAGGTGGATTAGTTCCTGTTCCATGATGTCCTCGAGGGCGCGGTCGAGGTCTTCGATATTCGAGTCGCGCAAGTCGTCGTCCTGTAGCAGACGAGAACGCATCGGCCAGGGCACAGTTGCGATCTGCACCTTTCCGCGACGCGTGTTGACCACGTGCAGTTCTTCCCTGGAGCCCACGATGACGTTTGGCACGGATAATGTGCGGTAAATATCAACACTGCTCGCGCGCTTTTCCATGACTGGCATGTCATGGTTTCCCACCAGCAGCACCGTTGTAATATTCGCACTCGTCAGCCGCACGACCTGGCGCGCAAATTCGCGCTGATAGGTCGGGCTGGGGTCGCGTGTTTTAAACGCATCGCCGCTGAACAGAACGAGATCTGCGTCATTTGCAAGCGCATAATCGACAACATCACTCATGCGCTTGATAAAATCAAGAACGCGCTGGTTGACGCCAGTCGCCGGGTCAATCTGGCCGAAGTTCTCCATACCGATATGGATATCGGCGAAATGCAATGTGCGTATAGGTTCGGATTGGCTCATGAGAAGGTGATTCTATCCCCTATCTGTATCTGTGGTCTTCGCGCGGGGTGGAATAATCCAGAACATGGCGCCGCCAATAAAACGGATCACGCCGCAGACAACCAGAACAGCGGGAACGCCGATTACATCCGCCAGCGGCGCGGCCAACATAGGGCCCAGCATCGCGCCGACATTCATGAGCGTTGTATGGGCTGCGATAAAGGAACTGCGCTTGTGTGGCGGTATGACATCCAGGAATATGCCGGTATGAGCAATCCCGATCCCGGTGTCATTTAAGGTGTTCATAAATCCGATCAGCAAGATGGGCGCCGCCAAGGGCGCCACGACAATCAGTATGGGGTAGAACCCGGTGAGGATCACTGTGCGCAACACAGTCCACATATTCCCTTTGCGTTTGATCAGCCGGTTCCATAGCGGCGCGCTGACCACAACCGCTATCTGCGCGAGTGTTGAGTTCGTTCCAATCCAACTGTTGCTGAAATTCAGCATGCGCACGAGGAAGATGGTATAAAGCGGCCCTGCACCCCAGGCGCCAAACCAGCAAATCAAGGTGCTCACGTTGAAGTTCACAAACGGTCGGTTCTCACGGATGAATGACCGAACCCCAGCGACCGACAACCTGGGTTTTGCCGGTTTCGCCGGCGCGGTTACAACCCCGTCAGAAGCAGCCTGGTGACTGGAGTTAATGGGCAGCGAGAAAGTGACGGGCGGTGTGATGCGATTTACGAGGTAAGTGCTGTATTGCACCAGCACAAACCCGACCAGATTCAGGATTTGGTAGTTGAGAGGGAAAGGGACCCTATCCAGGAATATCCCGCTCAAAAACGCGCTTACGCCCACAGTGGCAGACAGCAGTGTCGTGCGGGTAGTGAATAACGAACTGCGCCGATCGGGTGGGCAAGCGTCCGCGATCAAGATCCAGAATGCGGTATTAAACAATGCGAGTGGAATGGCCTGGAGTACGATCAGGCCGACGACTGCGGGTGCGCGGATATCCGGAGGCAGCAACCATGGCACCAGCGCAATTAGCAGGTAGATCAACCGAGACAAACCCAGGCTGCCAGTCAACCATGGCTTTCTGTTGGTGGTGCGATCCATGAACCGCGCAGCCGGCAGCGTGAACAGGATAACCATCAAGGCCGGCAATGAAGCCATCGCGCCTATCAGCGCGTTCGAAGCGCCCAGCTTCAGGACAAAGGGGCCATTGAATGCAAGAGCCCCGCTCGCAAACCCTACTGGGATGATTTCAACGCAGAGATAGAAAAGATTCCGATCAGTTGGCGTGTACCCTCTGAACTCGCTCCAGCGCCCCGTGACTCGATTCGATATCCGGCGAAGTGACTGTAACACCGCGGCGGATGCTATCACATTTTGAGTGGATTGTTTTGAGTTGATTGAATTGCTGTGATGTCCTATACTATTCAGGTATCAAGGACGCGAGATAGAAAAGGAGAAAGAGAAATGCGCAAGTCATATGTGTCTATTGCTGCCATGATTACGGCGGCAACGTTGCTGGCTGCCTGTGCAGGCGGCGGCGCCAGCAGTAAGTTGAAAGTCGGTCTTGTCACAGATACCGGCGGCGTGAATGATAAGTCATTCAACCAGTCTGCCTGGACCGGGGTTCAGAAAGCGGCCACTGAATTTGGCTGGGATGCCAAGTTCATTGAGTCGAAGCAGCCGACTGACTACGAAAAGAACATCGATCAGTTTGCCACCGAGAAATATGATGTGATCGTGACCGTCGGTTTTCTGATGGGCGACGCCACTGCCGCGAAAGCCATTCAGTACCCGAACATCAAGTTCTCGATCATCGATAACGCCTTTTTCCCGACAAAGGGCGCCAAGGTGTGCGATGACTCGAAGAAGGACTGCTATGTGGATGGCGGTCTTAAGAACGTCACCAGTTTGATGTTCCAGGAAGATGAAGTTGGATTCCTGGCGGGCGTCGTTGCCGCAGGCATCTCGAAGACCGGAACCGTGTGCACAGTCGCCGGGATGGAGATTCCGCCTGTCGTGAAGTTCGTGACTGGCTATGAGGCCGGCGCCAAGTGGATGAATGCCAGCGCGAAGGCGTTGCATGTCTACATCCCCTCATTCGTTGATCCCGCCAAGGGCAAGGAAGTGGGCAACAGCATGATTTCCCAGAGCTGCGACGTTGTGTTTGGCGCAGGCGGCAACACTGGAAACGGTGGTTTGCTTGCAGCCAAGGAAAAGAGTCTCGCAGCGATTGGCGTCGATGTTGATCAGTACAACACCTATCCTGAGGTCAAGGATGCGCTGGTAACCAGCGCGACCAAGAATGTGGATGTCGCGGTTTACGAGTATCTCAAGACCGTGAATGCCAAGAGTGACAAAGGCGGCATCCTGACGGCCAACATCAAGAACGCAGGCATTGGCCTGGCGCCGTTCCATGATTGGGACAGCAAGGTGTCTGATGCAGTGAAGGCCAAAGTCAAGGAAGCAACCGACGGGCTCAAGGCCGGCACAATCAAGACAGGGTACCAGCCGTAATAATCGGTAGATAAATAGTAAACCCGTTCCAGACCCGGAACGGGTTTTTCTTTTTCCGCGCCATATCATGCGGTTATTGCTAGAATTGGCTGTAAACATAGGATGTGCTCATGACACTAGCCTTACAAGCGGCAGGCATTACCAAGCGTTTTCCCGGTGTATTGGCGAATGACAAAGTGGATTTTGATTTGGCGCGTGGCGAGATCCACGCGCTCCTCGGTGAAAATGGCGCCGGAAAATCGACGCTGATGAATATCCTGTATGGGCTGTACCAGCCTGATGAGGGGCAGATCCTTGTCAATGGCCAGCCCATCGCCATCACTAATCCGCATGATGCGATCGCGCATGGCATCGGCATGGTTCACCAGCATTTCATGCTCGTGCCGCCATTGACAGTCACAGAGAACATCATGCTTGGGCAGGAATCGGTGTTGAAAGCATCCCGGGCTCTAGGACAGCTTGCATTGCTGGACAGACGCGGGGCCGCACAGCGCATTCGGGAGTTGAGCCAGCAATATGGTCTTGAGGTAGACCCGGATGCCACTGTGCGGGATCTGCCCGTCGGCGCACAACAACGCGTTGAAATCGTGAAAGCCCTATATAGGGCCGCGGAGATACTGATCCTGGACGAGCCAACAGCCGTATTAACCCCGCAGGAAGCCGACGACCTCTTTGTGATCATGCGCGGGATGGTGAAGACAGGGAAGTCGATTGTGTTCATCACCCATAAGCTGCGCGAAGTGCTTGCAGTTGCAGATCAGATCAGCGTTATGCGCGGTGGGAAGATGGTTGGACACGCCAACCCCGCCGATGCAACCTCAGAGTCGCTGGCGCAGTTGATGGTTGGACGCCAGGTCCTGCTGCAAATCGACAAGGCTGATCCGCATCCGGGCCAGGTCGTGCTCAAAGTCAGCGATATAAGTGTGCGCGACGATCGTCAGCATATGGCAGTCGATGGCGTGTCATTTGAGGTGCGCGCCGGCGAGGTGCTTGGCATCGCTGGCGTGCAGGGGAACGGACAAACAGAACTTGCTGAAGCGGTAACAGGATTACGCCATCCTGTTAAAGGAAGCATGAGTATTCTGGGGCATGACAGCACGCATGCAACGCCGCGTCATGTCATCGAAGCCGGCGCCGCGCATATTCCAGAAGACCGGCAGAAACATGGGCTTGTGCTGTCCTTCAGCGTGCGCGACAATCTTGTGCTATGCACCTACTACCGGTCTCCGTTTGCGCATGGAGTGAGTATTAACTTTCCGATGCTTGAACGAAACGCAGACGACCTCATACGCATGTTTGACATCCGCGCGCCGGGATCGGACACCCTGGTCGGGACTTTGTCGGGTGGTAATCAGCAAAAGGTGATTGTGGCGCGCGAGCTAGCAAGGCAGGTGAAACTGGTGATTGCCAATCAGCCGACGCGCGGGCTGGATGTCGGCAGCATCGAGTTCATCCATGGCCGGATCATCCAGGCGCGTGACAAGGGCGCGGCGGTGCTGCTTGTAAGCGCGGAGCTCGATGAAATCATGAGTTTGTCAGACCGCATTGCGGTCATGTACAAGGGGCGCATTCTCGACATCATCGACGCGAAGACGGCATCGCGTGAACAACTAGGTCTGCTTATGGCCGGCGTCGCCAGTCGGCAGTAACACCAGAGGTCGTCATGAAAACAGAATCATTCGCACCCAGAAAGTGGCTTGCACTGTCGCGTCTCACAAACTCAGCGTTTCTGCTTCCGCTGCTTGCGCTAGTCACAGCGCTGATTCTTGGCGCCATCATCATATGGGTCACCAGTGGGAGTATCGGCACTGTTTTTGATGCGTTTGGCGGTTTGATACGCGGCGCCTTGTTCAAGGAGCGCGGATTATCAGAATCGCTCATCGCAACCGTTCCGTATGTATTCCTGAGCCTTGCAGTGGCTGTCGGGTTTAAGGCAGGCCTTTTTAACATTGGTGTGGAAGGGCAGTTTTACATGGGGGCGATCAGCGCAGTATTCGTGGGGCAACTTGCGACCGGGCTGCCTGCAATCATTCACTTGCCGTTAACTCTGCTGGCTGGAGCCGCCGGGGGCGCCTTATGGGCCGCTATCCCTGGGTACCTGAAGGTGCGCACCGGGGCGCATGAAGTCATCACAACCATTATGCTGAACTACGTCGCGTTCCGTTTTACTGAGCTTATTATCAGCGGCCCACTGCGAGATATTCATTCCACTGCGGTGCAGACGACGCGTGTGGCCTCCTCTGCCGAGGTCTGGTTGCTATATGAGGTTCCTGCGCGGCTTCAAGACCCGCTCAACGCGTTTGCGGTGGCGCTGATTGCGGGATTTATCGCTTTCCTCGTCTCGCGGACCATTCGCAGGCGCCGCGAGCGCATCGCGGCGGCGGCTCCCATGGTTCTCAGTGTTGGCCGAGGTAAACCCACGAGAGCTCCGGGCATATTAAGCCGGCACTCGTCACTGGTAACAGCGATTGTTGCGGGGGTTGCCACGGGTGTTTTGCTGCCAATACTGACGCGCTTATGGTGGCCCTTTACCGATCAATACGACCGCTTGCACATTGGGGTGCTGTTTGCGATTGCGGCAGCGGTGGCTGTCTGGTGGCTGATTGGGAAAACCACGATCGGCTTTGAACTGCGAACCGTTGGCGCCAACCCGAATGCTGCCATCTATGCCGGGATGAGCATTACGAAGAACGTCGTGCTGGCGATGGCGATCTCCGGCGCGCTGGCAGGGATTGCCGGCACGATCGAGGTGTTAGGTGTGTCTATCTGCCGCTGCCTTCCATTGTTCTTCTCGAGCGGGTATGGTTTTGACAGCATTGCTATCTCACTGCTTGCCAACAATAGCCCATTCGGCATACTGGGCGTCGCTTTTCTGTTTGGCGCGATGAGAAATGGCGCTGACTTGATGGAGCTTAGTTCTGGCGTGTCTAAATACATCATCTCGCTCATGCAGGCGCTGATCCTGCTATTTGTGTCAGCCCCGCCAATCATCCGCTGGTTGTATCGCATCCGCACAGAACAAAAGGGTCAGCGTCTGGGGCTGCCCGGCAGTTGGGGAGGGAAGGCGTGAACCAGCAGACAACATCCCCGGCGCGAGCGATAGGACAGGGTCTACGGCTAAAGGGCAGGTGGTGGGTTACTGCACTGGTCGGTCTGATGCTGATCGTCGTCTTGTGGCTGCTTCTAAATCTGATAATTGGCGGGCAGTGCGATGGCCCCTGCGTTGTTGGAGCGCTGGCGCAAACACTGCGCGTTGCCACACCGATAGCCTTTGCCGCATTGTGCGGCGTGATGTGTGAACGCTCAGGCGTGGTCGATATTGGCATCGAGGGCAAGATGTTGATGGCCGCGATGGTGGGTTATGCTGTCAATCTCTTCGCCTACCAGGCATTGAAGGACAGCATGGGAGTCGTGGCAGCCGGCAACCTGAGCCGCTGGCTGGCGATGTTTGCCGGCGTGCTTGCCGCGATGGTGCTCGCGGCGTTGCATGCGGTGGTGTCCATTGAGTTTAAAACAAACCAGATCATCACAGGAACGGTGATCAACATCCTTGCTGTCGGGCTGACTGGTTTTCTCTACAGGCAATTTCTTGCGGAACACCTTCCGGCTGGGCCTGGAACGTTTCCCATTATTAACATACCGATACTCAGCAACATACCCATCATTGGGCCGATCCTGTTCCAGCAGAAACCGCTGACATACATCATGCTGATCACTGTCGTAGTGATTCAGTACGTTTTATTCCATACGCCGTGGGGGCTGCGCACGCGAGCAGTGGGGGAACATCCCCGCGCGGCAGACACAGTTGGCGTGAATGTCTATAAAATCCGTTACATTAACGTCATCGCGGGCGGCTTGATTGCGGGTCTTGCCGGCGTCTGGTTCACACTCGAAGCGGTTGATGTATTTAACCCGATGATGACTAACGGGTTGGGGTTTATTGGCCTGGCCGCAATGATCTTCGGCAAGTGGAACCCGTTTGGCGCATTGCTTGGCGCGCTGATCTTTGGCCTTGGGAACGGCGTGACGTCAACGATCAGCATCTTCCGCCCGGATATCCCATCTCAGCTACCGCAGATGTTGCCGTATTTGCTGACGGTCGTCATTCTGACCGGCGTGGTGGGTCGCGCCACGGCGCCGGCTGCGGATGGCACACCGTATGAGAAGTAACTAACGCAACTACTTGATGCGATGGGTTGGATGCGGGTAGCCCGGGTGGAAGTGCGCCAGATCGACCACTTCGAACCGCGCGCCCGTATCCAGCATTGCCCGCTCAATCGATGCTTTGATGCAATCGCGCAGGATATCTGAAGCTGTCTGTACGCGGGCATTGATCAAAACGCTGCAGGTGTTGCCGGTGAACTCTGGGATGTCACTTTCGGCGATTGCATCAAGGAGTGTCGGCAGGCTGAGCTTGGCTTCCACCCCGACTGCTGCGAGATGAAACTTGACATGACCCACAGGCAGCGCTGACTGACGGAGATCGGCCCTGATCGCATCAATCAAGGCAATGAGGGTTGTGCGCAAGCGACCCTCTGGCGCCGTCACCGTGATCGCCTCGTCCAGCCAGGCGAGTTCAGCCTCACCTGCCGCATAGCGGTCGTAGTCGATGTTAACCGCCCGATGCGGGATGAGCGAGCGGTCCTTTTGTATCCGCTCAAGCCAACTGGCGATGCCGGTGTCTGCGCGTGAGTTCTGAGCGTGAATCACTTTCCCTGGATAAGTGACCTGTGCCATGACGCGTAATTCGTTGGCTTCTGAGGCGGTCAGCAGGTCACTCTTGTTCATCACAAGAAGACCCGCCTCTTCTATCTGCTTATCGAAGATATAGACCACATCATCGCCGAACGGCATCGGTTGATTGCGCAGGCGCCTGCGCAACAGCCGCGCATCGGTGAATACGGTGTAACTCGTCAGCGGAAAATCCAGCCGGTTCAACTCAAGGAACGGTTTAACAACGGTGGCGACGATGTCAGCGCAAGAACCGACCGACTCTGCGAAGATGGCATCGGGCAATGCGCTTGCTCGGAGTTGCCGCAGTTGAGCAGCGAGATCGTCATAGTTGCAGCAAAAACAACCACCGGTCACTTCGACCGTTGGGAAATGCTGGGAACGAAAAAACGCCGTGTCAACCAGGCGCCTGCCCTGATCGTTTGTGACGATGCCAACCGTCTTGCCCTGCGCCAGCATGCGCCTGGCGGCGCCAATAATGGCGGTCGTTTTACCGCTGCCCAGAAATCCGCCGACGAGATGAAAATCCATTAAGCGTCTCCATTAATCGTAGTGTGCCGGGATATTGTATGTTCACATGACCTGGGGGAGAGACGGTGTTATCGCAGCACTATCGCGAGGATGACAAACGCAAGCCCGAACACAGCCGCAAAAAACTGATGCTGCGATGACCATGGAGATAGAAAGCCACGATTGCCAAAAACGTCAGAATAGCAAACACGGTAAGCGCGAACCAGACACAGGGGGAGCCCAACACGATGGCGCCGGCGCTCCGCTTCGCTCTCGGCGTACTGGCGACGGTAGTAGAGCGACCGTCCCAATACGGCGTGCGGCATGGCGTAATCTATCATCCATTCTGTCTGCATTCCCTTTTGAGGTTTGCGAGTATTCTCGCTCTGGCGCCTACTTGAGCGAACAATAGCATAGGGGCGCGCGCGACAACTGTGCGATTACACTGATCGATAGTGCTAATACCCTTGTCAATCTATACAGAAGAGTTATAATTTATCAGCTTGCCCCTGTGGCGGAATTGGCATACGCGGTAGGTTGAGGGCCTATGCCTTCGGGCGTGTGAGTTCAAATCTCACCAGGGGCATTGTTGGCATACGTATAGGGCAAAGACGATCTCACCAAAGGCCGTTTTTGCCCTGCACACAAAGTCAGTCGTGCAATTTCCCCCCATCGACTTGCTATCATGAGCTAGGCGGCTGTGTGTAATCCATCCAGAGTTTGAAAGGTAGGAATACAATCGAACAACTAATTCCTCAACCATGTGCATCCGAAAACCATATGACTGAAGCGATGATCGTAAGAACCCCGGATGTGGTCGGCAGTCTGGTTGATCATTGATGAATCGTCAGCCTGAACCATTGTTGGTTGCGATCCTATTCGCGGTCGTTGGCTTCGCAATCGTTATCCCCACAGCCCTCTTGCTTCGAGGCATGGCGTCTGCTGCGCCGGTTGCGCCTGTCGCGACATTAATGCCATCCGATATACCGTTCCCCACCGCCACTCTGTTCCTCACTGCAACGCCGCCACCCACACCACCTGCAACAGTCACGCAGGCGCCGACATCGACATCAATTCCATTCGCTACCGCAGTGCCTGCACTGGCGCCAACGGCCACGCCCGAAGTCGCGATTCTGTCAACGCTTGTTGTCTCCGGGACGCCGATAGCCGATATCGATAATTCGTCCAGGGCTGCCATCAACGCGCTCAATGGACACATCAGCCAGACAGTCTGCAGCCCGGCTGCTCGGGCGGCTAATCCGATTCCGCGTTGGTGCGATGCGATCATGGATGCATCAGCCGTCGATGGCGTTTTGCTGGTTCGCACCAATCTGACCCGCGCCGATCATGCCGACCTGACGGCAATGCTGGGTGGACTGTCGTCGTTTGTATACAACAACAACTACAAGCAATACGGCCTATTCAGCATTGACGTGCGTTCCACTGTTGACGACGCCACCATCGCCCGCCGGCGTGGTCTCGCATACTACTTCGAGTACCCTTAGTTGCATAGTCCTGGTTTGGCAAATCGTCTTGATTTTCCTGGAACGGCGCCATAATCTGAGTCAGCGAATAAGGCAATGCTTGAAACTGATCATCTACTCCAGAATCGATATCGTATCGTCAAGGTGTTGGGCCGCGGTGGTTTCGGCGCCGTGTATGAAGCGCGCGAAGTTACATTGAAATATCCCTGTGTTATCAAGGAGATGCTGCCGCCTGCCGATGCGTCTTTTATTAAACCACTGGCTGATCAGTTCTTGCGTGAGGCGACGGTACTTGCGACGATACGCCATCCCAACCTGCCTCGCGTATCCCACTACTTTGTTGAGAACGATACCTACTACCTCGTGATGGATCTGGTTGAGGGGCAAAGCCTGGATAAGTTAATCGGCCCGAATGGCCTGCCTGAAGCTGTTGTGTTGGATTACGCCAAACAGTTGCTGACCGTGCTGGAGTACATCCATGATAAGCGAATCATCCACCGTGACATCAAGCCGGCAAACATTATTGTTCAGCCAGATGGCCGGGTGGTGCTCGTGGACTTCGGGCTTGTAAAGAACTTCAGCAGCACATCAGGTGGCGTTAGTATGCGCGCGCTCAGCCCTTACTATGCCCCACCAGAGCAATACACAGGTGGCACCGATGCGCGTAGCGATCTGTATTCGCTGGCAGCAACGCTGTATCAGGCGCTGACTGCCCGTTTACCAGAGAGCGCAACCGATCAAATTACTGGAACGCCGCTGACTCCTGTGCGCCAGTATTCACCAGGAGTATCACCGAATACCGCTAAAGTAATTGAAAAGGCGCTTACGCTCAAACCGCAAGGGCGTTACCAGACAGCAAGCGAGATGCGAGTGGCGCTATCATCCGTGAGCACACCGCCTGCACGGAATGTCCAACCCGGGCTTGATCCTGCAAAAACACGGCAATTGGAGGACACGCAGTCACCACACACTTCGCCGCCCGGAAGTCATTTGCCACGCACCGCCGTCGCTGCAGTAGGTGTAATCTCAGTGATTGCATTGCTTATTCTTGGAGTAGCGTTGTTGCCAGGTATGGCGCCAGCATCGCCGGAGCCGACGCAGGTTGCCAGCGTATCTACGCGTCTGCCTGTGTTGACGCCTAAGATCGATCCAACTATTACACCGTTGCTTCCTGCGATTGAACCAACTTGGACGTCGTCACCGATCCCGCCAACGCCAATAAAACCTACCGTCACTTTAGCGCCGCCGACGCAGACACCAACCACGCAACCTTCAGTAGAGCCTACGATAACATCCACGCCGTTGCCGCAACCGACAAAGACTTCCACGCCCGACGATTTATGCAACCCGCCCTGGTTCTTCAGACCTCATGGAACTGAGTGTTTGCTGAAATATAGATCGGAACAGGCCGCCATGCGCAGCTATGAACAAGGCATGCTGTTATGGCTGAATGATACCGAACTGAGTAATCAGGTATTTGTGTTCTATCGCAACGGCAATTGGGACAATCCTACAGGCAGCCTCGATTCAATTGGAGCAGCGTTGAGCGCTCAACTGGGACAACTTGTGGGTGGGCAGCGATCCTTTATGGCTTGCGCCGGACATACGGATATGAGTGGCGTGGTAACTGCTTACGTCAGCGACGCGGATCGCAATATACTAAGTTGGAGCATATCTACTCAGAGTCTCTCGCATCTGGCCTGGCGATATGTGTCAAATGCCAGTTACATCGGTTGTTAATCAATCGCTGTGGGAGGTTACCTCCCACTCAAAGAGAGGGAATAACATGGAAATAACAAAATCGGGCATAACTTCAATTGCAACCCCGATGTCGCGCGCCATAAAATATATTGGAGCATACGCAGCATTAGGACTCGTTCTGTTGGCAGGTATGGCGCAGCCTGATAGTGCCATGGCTTCGACAGGAATTACTGATGGCCTCAAGCCGATCACAATCGGCGATGCCAAAGAGTTACAGCATTTGGGCGGCTGGAATAAGGAGCAAGTTAACCAACTTGCATGGTCTCCAGATGGCGCAAAACTGGCAATCGCCAGCCTGAGCACTAACGACGTCTTAATCCGCGACGTGGATGGCGCGTTTGCGGCAACGTTGCATGGTCATACTGCTGGTATACGTGGCGTAGCATTTAGCCCGGATGGCAGCCTGATCGCCTCTGCGAGTAATGACAATACGGCGCGTGTGTGGCAGATCGGCAACAAGCGACAGGTTTGCATCGCACAACATACAGGCCAGGTGATCACAGTTGCATTCAGCCCGAATGGGCGCATCCTGGCATCCAGCGGTGATAGCCGTGAGATCATCCTGACGGATATTACAACCTGTGCCACGTTCCGACGATGGAGTGTGGGAACCGTGGTGGCGAGCCTGGCGTTTAATCACAATGGGACACTATTGGCATCTGGCGGGGAAGGCAGGACTATTCAAATCTGGAATCCATTTACGGGCGTGAAAGTGCAGGAGTTGGCGGGACATACCGGCTGGGTTTGGAGCCTTGCGTTCAGCCCTGTGTATGACAACCTGCTTGCTTCAGCCGGCACTGGTGATCTTTTGCACTTTAGCTCAGTTGAAAACGCGGCGCGGGTGTGGAATGTATATTCTGGTCGATCAATCTACGTGCTGCCAAGCGGTTCATATTACATGTTGAGCGTGGCCTTTAGCGCCGACGGCAATGTCTTGGCAACATCAAGCCGCTACGAGAATAATCCACAAGCCAACAATGTTCGCCTTTGGAATACTCGAACCGGTCAGTTGATCCGTAGTCTGGATGGGACAACGGATTGGTCCAACGTCGTCGCGTTCAACCCGGCAGGCACAGTGCTGGCCGTCGGTAGCGATGGCAGGAGCAACAATGGCGGTGGAGTGTCACTGTGGGGCATACCGTCCGCAAGGGATGCAAAGCCGTAATTCCGATAAATGGAGGACGTAATGAAGATACAAGATATTCGCGTCGTGCGTGTGCGTTTCCCGGAACGTCATCAGACCAGCGCCGTTCGCAGGGAATCATGGAGCGCCTCCGCCGAGGTTGCCAACCCCATGTCCCGGTATCCGCATGTGAAGCGAAATCGCGGCTTGTGGATGCCAAAGTTCGACAGTGCGTATGTCAAGGTCACTGCCCAGAATGGCGCGTGGGGACTTGGGCCGCTTTCGCCAGTTCAACCACTGGCGCCAGTGATCGAGCACTTCCGGGAGCAACTGGTCGGCCAGGACTGTATGGCTACTGAGCGGATTGCCGACATGATGTTCCGGCTGACCAAACCCTATGGAACCGTCGGGTT
>Ga0118677_10000868_pt1 | contig 64969 bp, 40 predicted proteins | sample AliMusrvi5mmetaG_FD_86154 | JGI IMG/M metagenome (GOLD analysis project Ga0118677, IMG submission 86154) | reverse complement strand
TTCACAATTAACGGATGTGATTCAATACATTGAAAAACAAAAAGAACATCACAAGAAAAAGACCTTTAAAAAAGAATATTTGGCATTTTTAAAAGTATTTGAAATTGAATTTAAGGATGAATATTTATTCGAATGGATTGATGATTGAATTGATGCCGGAGGCATTATATATTTGTAGAAAGAAAATGTTGTAGAGGTGTATTCGACCCCTTTGGGGTCGCACATTCTTAACCATTATGGTCTTTCTATAAATATGCAAACCCTCCGGGTTTGGGAAAAATCGCACCTTCATTGGATTATGATTTTTCTATAAACATATAAACCCGACGGGTTTGGGGGATACGATCATAGAAAAGAAAGATGCCGGAGGCATTATATGTTTGTAGAAAAAAATGTTGTAGAGGTGTATTCGACCCCTTCGGGGTCGCACATTTTTAACCATTATGGTCTTTCTATAAACATGCAAACCCTCCGGGTTTGGGGAAAATCGCACCTTCATTGGATTATGATTTTTCTATAAACATATAAATCCTTCGGGTTTGGAAGAAATCGCACCGTCATTGGATTATGGTCTTTCTATAAACATGTAAACCCTCCGGGTTTGGGGAACGATCATTGAAAAGAAAGATGCCGGAGGCATCATATGTTTATAGAAAGAAAATGTTGTAGAGGTGTATTCGACCCCTTCGGGGTCGCACATTCTTGACGATCATGGTCTTTCTATAAATATGCAAACCCTCCGGGTTTGGGAAAAATCGCACCTTCATTGGATTATGATTTTTCTATAAACATATAAACCCTCCGGGTTTGAGAAAAAACGATCATTGAAAAGAAAGATGCCGGAGGCATCATATGTTTGTAGAAAGAAAATGTTGTAGAGGTATATTCGACCCCTTTGGGGTCGCACATTTTTAACCATTATGGTCTTTCTATAAACATGCAAACCCTCCGGGTTTGGGGAAATCGCACCTTCATTGGATTATGATTTTTCTATAAACATATAAACCCGACGGGTTTGGAAAAAACGATCATAGACTTTTCTATAAACATATAAACCCTCCGGGTTTGAGAAAAAACGATCATTTAAAAGAAAGATGCCGGAGGCATTATAAGTTTGTAGAAAAAAATGTTGTAGAGGTGTATTCGACCCCTTCACCTTCTCGCCCCTTCACCTTATCTTTTTTTTTGTTTATGTTTTGGGCATATACGTATATTACGTAGTTAAAATAGGTATTTTACGTATGTAAATTATAAGTTATTAACAACAGTTAACATCTTTTTTACTTTATCTTGGTGTCGTCAAAATCTACTATAAGGTCTGAAGGAGGATTTCGTGAAAAAGGATTTTCATTTCAGTTTCTATATGTCTGGTTTTAATGTAGTTAAATTCCAGTTTATTAAGGTTTGTCTATACATAGCATGGTCGTGTCATGCTATGTATAGTTTCATTTATTAATATAATTTAGTACATTATTCGACTCCATCATGAGGGTACTGATTGCCGATAATTCACATCATTCACTCGACTGGCTAAAAGAATTGCTTGCTTCGTTTAAGCAGGTTGAGATTGTAGGGGTTTATAGCGATGGCCCCGATACACTCGAAGCCTTGCGTACCCTAAAACCCGACCTGGCAATCGTTGGCCTGAAAATGTCCGGGTTGAGCGGTATTGAAGTGTTGACAGAAATACGAAAAGAGAATAAATCACTCAACTATATTATACTTACTTTTCTTTCGACCGATTATTACCGGCAGATGGCTATAGAGGCCGGAGCCGACTATTTCTTTTCAAAGGTCGATGATACAGAAAAGATATCACAGGTGATCGCCCAAATGAGCCAAAAAGAAAGTAACACGACTAATAACATGGCATTCTAACGAAAATACTTAAACATTATACTATGAAAACACATTTACTCCAATTATCAAAACAAAGCATCCATCTGATTACACGGATTACATTCGTGTTCGTGGCGCTTGGATTTTTTGTCTCGTCTGCTTATTCGCAGATCGCCACTACCACTCCGGCCTCGCGCTGTGGAGAAGGTACACTCGTTTTGCAGGCAACGGCATCATCGGGTACTATTACCTGGTACGATGTACCTTTTTATGGTACGGCACTTGGAACTGGAGCAACTTTTACTACCCCGGATCTGGCGGTTACCAAAACCTATTATGTTGATGCCATCACCAATAACTGTTCGGTAAACCCAGGCAACGTTCGTGTACCGGTTATCGCAACCATAAGCGCCAATTCTATACAGGCGAGTATTTTTTACGAAAGCACAACCTTTTGCAATAGTTTGGCAACCCTACAAACACCTACCCGAACCGGTACTGCCGGGGGAACCTTTACAGCTACGGGCGGCCTGAATATTAATTTAACTACAGGAGCTTTCACGCCAAGCGCCAATACAAACGGAACCTATACTATTACCTATACCGTTACGGCTGCCGAAGGTTGTGTTGAAAACCCTGCTTCGACCAATGTCACCATTACGACTGCACCATTAACTTCTTCAATTTCCTATACCGGATCACCTTTCTGTACATCGATGAGCGCTGTTACAGTTAATTTAACCAATCCAAATTCAGGAACCTTCTCTGCTTCGCCTTCGGGCTTAAGCATCAATTCTGCATCGGGTACTATTAATCCTTCACTTAGTTTGCCCGGAGACTACACTGTTACTTACTTTGTTTCCGGCGCCGGAGGTTGCACCCCTCAAACAAAAACGGCCATTATAACCATTACCGGTTTGCCAACAGCTACCTTAGCTTATTCAGGCTCTCCATTCTGTAAAGACATTACAACCGCCACTCCAACGTTAACAGGTACGGGCGTTTATACCGGCGGAACTTATTCTTACACCGGACCCGGAACTTTAACTTCATTTAGTGCTTCAACGGGTGTCTTCGATCCGAGTGCCAGTACTGCCGGAAGCTATACTATATATTATACCACTCCGGCCTCGGCCACTTGCGGAACCGTTCAGGTTAGCACTTCAGTAACCATCAACTCACTTCCAACGGCAAGTATTGATGTAAGCGGAACACCTGTTTGCCTGGGTGGCGCTTCACCAACGATTACTTTTACCGGGGCAAACGGAACCGCACCTTTTACGTTTATCTATAAGATTAACAACGGAGGTGACAAGTTCGCAACTTCATCGGGATCTACGGCTACCGTATCGCTTGAAACGGTATCGGCCGGTTCATTTACTTTCGCTTTATATAGTGTTTCCGATGCCAATGGCTGTAGCCAGGCTGTGATCGGTACACCAACACAAACAATAATCATAAACGGTCCTCCGGTTGCTACCTTTGCATATCCTCTTTCATTATATTGCACTACCGGAACCGCCACTCCAGTTTATATTAATGGTGGTGTAGCCGGAGCATTTACTTCATCGCCCACCGGGCTTTCGATTGATGGAAGCACAGGTGTTATTAATGTTGATTTAAGTGCTTCCAAGACTTACACGGTAACCAATACGGTTACTGCTTGCGGAAGTCCTGTTGTAGCCACTGCCCAGGTAACCATCAGCCATGTTAATCCAACGATTAGCGGAGGCGATGATGCTGCTTGCGGAACAACCACGCTTACGGCCAGCTCGGCTGCTACCAACGCTTCCTATATATGGAAGAAAGACGGTACGACTATTTCAAGTGAGACTGCTTCAACACTTGTTGTTTCCGCATCAGGCGCTTACACGGTACAGGTAACCAATACCGATACAGGTTGCGCCGAAACATCGGCATCCAAAACAGTAACCATTAACCCTCTACCTGTTTGTTCAATTACAGGATTATCAGAAGTAACATATGGTACTACCAATACTTATACGGCCGCTGACGGCATGGACACCTACACATGGTCAATTACAGGAGATGGAACAATTGTCGGAGGTGACAATTCTCATAATACCGTTTCAATTAAAACTTCTGCGGCAGGCGTCTATACCTTGAGTGTTACAATCACTAAAGGCGGATGTAGCAGCACTTGCAAACAAGGAGTGTATGTTGACAAGAAAGCCTTGACCGTAGTAACTACAATAGCAGATAAGGTTTACAATGGATCAGCCGTTACAGGAACAGTCACAACAGGTGCCATCACAGGTGAGGTTGTAGCTGGTGATGTTACAATCGCAACAGCGACTTCCACTGATTTTTCCAATGCCAATGTTGGTACAGGAAAATCAACTACTGTATCATATACTCTTGCTGACGCTGGCGGACTTGCTGCCAACTACAGCATAGCAAATCTTGTTACATCTGGAAATATCACAGCCAAAGAGTTAACCGTAACCGGTTTGACAGGAGTCAATAAAACCTATAGTGGCAACAAAGATGCAACAGCAACTGGAACAGCCGCATTAAGCGGAATAGTAAGTCCGGATGAAGTTACCCTTACAGGCACTCCTGTTTATACTTTTGCAAGTGCAGTTGTAGCCGACGGAATATCAATATCAACTACAGGTTACACTTTAGGTGGAGCAGATAAAGGCAACTATACGCTGACTCAGCCAACGCTTTCGGCTAATATCACAGCCAAAGAGTTAACCGTAACCGGTTTGACAGGAGTCAATAAAACCTATAGTGGCAACAAAGATGCAACAGCAACTGGAACAGCCGCATTAAGTGGAATAGTAAGTCCGGATGAAGTAACGCTTGGAGGAACACCGGTATTTACCTTTGCTAGTGCAGATGTAGCTGACGGAATCGTTATATCTACCACAGGTTATACCTTAGACGGAGCAAATAATGGCAACTACACATTAACCCAGCCAACACTTTCGGCCAACATTACAGCCGCACCAATTGCTACAGCTGCAATAGCTGGAGTAACTGCACCGGCAACGGGAGGAACACCGATAGCGACAATCACTACTACAACAGAATACACAGCAACGATTAGTTGGTCGCCTACTGATAATCCATTCCAAAGCGGCGCTGTTTACACCGCTACAATTTCTATTACACCAACAGCAAATTATACCCTGACAGGTGTGACCGCTAATTTCTTTACCGTAAGCGGAGCAACTGCTACCAATAGCATTAACGCAGGAGTTGTAACAGCAGTATTCACCGGAACCGTTCCTGATGCCCCAACCGGCCCGGCATCTCTATCCTTCTGTTCTGGAGAAACAGTTGCTCAGTTAAAATCAGCTGTTACCGGAACAACTGGGACGGTTAATGTTTATAATGTTGCAACCAATGGAACTGGACTTACTGATGGTACAGCTTTAACCGCAACAAATTATTACGTATCTCAAACCATAAACGGTGCCGAAAGTGCTCGTTTGACCATAGCGGTAACCGCAAAAGCTGTTACCGCCACACCGGTTATCACCTCCCTTACTGGAGGCATAAGTGCAACATTTGTTGGAACCAGCGAACCAAATGCATCCATTCGAATTTTTCAGGATGGTAACCCAAGCAGTGTATTTGCAACTGCAGATGGATCAGGAGCTTGGACTGTGGCTTATACCGGTTTAACAACTCAATCAATGACAGCACAGGCAACAGCAACAGGTAAATGTGTGAGTGGATTTTCTAATTCGAGAATCGTTGATGTTTTATACATAGGTGATACCTATCAGGGTGGTAAAATTTTCTACATTTTGCAAAACAGCGACCCGGGTTACAGTTCTTCATATCAACATGGCTTGATTGCTGCTCCAACGGATTATTCTAATTATGTAACGTGGAGTAATGTATATAGTACTTTAGTAGGAACGTCAAATGGTTTAGGTACAGGATTAGCAAATACAAATGCAATAATCGGACAATCTGGACATACAACTAGTGCAGCCAAAATATGCCATGAGCTTAATATAGGTGGTTACAACGATTGGTATTTACCCTCAAGGGATGAGTTTACCCAATTGAAACTTAATCATATAGTTGCAGGCATCGATCTACCCCAATTAATAGGAGGAAGTGGTAACAACGGATATTGGACTTCGTCGGAATATGATGCTAATTATGCATATATTTTTTACCAAACGCAAACTTCTTATAATACATATACAAAAAATTCCTTTCTATATGTACGGGCCATCCGCTCATTCTAAACTTACAGCCCCCGTTCCTGCTCTTTACGAGAGTAGGGGCGGGGCAAACCAAAAAACAATAAAGAAAAAAGAGATGAATCACAAAATGAAAACATATAAACTACATACTATGAAAAGATTTCTACTCAATTTCGCATTGCAACTGGGAGCTGTAAGTTCATGGGGGCAAACGGCCGGTGAACATACTGCTTTGGAGCAAAAGAATTGTTCCGGGAAAAGCAGGCTGTTTTTAGCGACCATCATGATATTATTCATTCTGTTTGGCTCATCGGTATTGATGGCACAGATAACATCAACCTACAATTACCCGTCTACCGGTTCTTTTACAGTGCCGGCAGGGGTAACTTCGATTACCATCACAGCTTATGGTGGTGGTGGCGGCCATGGCGGGACGGATTGCGGTGCAGGTTGTACTAATCAACCTGCAGGGCCTGTAGGTTATGTATCTGGAACTTATAGTGTTTCCCCCGGAAGTACAATAGGTGTTTACCCCGGAGGACAAGGGTCTAATGGAGCTAACAGTGCATCGGGTAACGGCAGTGGTGCCGGCGGTTCTGCAACCTACGGCGGGTTTAATGGTGGTAATGGTGGCAACGCAGGATCCTCGGGATCATCAGGTGCCGGTGGCGGTGGTGGCGCTGCTACTGTACTTACAAACAGTAGTGGTATTTGGATAGTAGCCGGAGGAGCTGGTGGCGGTGGCGGAGCATGTAATACAGCCAATTCGGGTACACCAGGATCTGCAAGTCCAGTTCCAAACGGATCATCACACGCAGGAGGCGCTGGCACTGAGGTTTATTCAGCTATCGGGCTTGACGGTGGCGGCGGCGGCGGCGGCGGCGGTGGCTACCCTGGTTCGTACGGTGGAGGATTGGGTCCTCTACAAGGCAGCGAACATGCCGGTATAGGAGGATATGTCGGAAGTAACTCGTCAGGTACAAGTACAACTGACTGGACTTCTCCAGGTAAGGTAACAATTAGTTATAACGCAGTGGGTGGTTCTTCAAGCGCCAGTCCAACTGCCCTTTGTTCGGGTTCGTCATCAACAATTTCTTTAACAGGAAATGTGGGTAGCATTCAATGGCAGATTTCTTCCGATGGTTCAAACTGGTCGAATATCAGCGGAGCTACCTCTCTAACATACAATACAGGTTCGCTTACCGCAACCCGGTATTACAGGGCATTAATCAGTGGATCGGTCGCTTCAACGGCCTCTATGGTAACAGTCTATAACGCAACTACTGCACCCACAAGTGCAACTTGCCCTTCAAAAACAAATACCACGGCCAATTTGTCGTGGGGAACAGGTACAGGTAATGGAACAATTACTTATTACTGGGTAGTTGGCACAAGTTCGTCGGTAACACATCCTTACCCTGGCACGACTAACACCGGTACATATTACGGTTATACAACAGGGACCACAGCAACAGCCACCGGGCTATCGCCCAATACCGGTTATTACCTAAGGGTATATGCCAGTGCAACCTGTGGTAACTCAGTAGGCTATCAAACGTCACCGATGTTTACCACGTTGACAAATCCACCGGTTGCAAATGCTGCTTCACTAATACTTGCGAACAGCTTTACTGCAAATTGGACAGCAACAACCGGGGCAACGGCTTATTACCTCGATGTTGCAACCAATTCGGGATTTACTGCTTTTGTTTCGGGCTACAATAATAAGAACGTTGGAAACGTTACCTCTTATGCCTTGTCCGGATTATCCAATAACTCGAATTATTACTACAGGGTTCGTGCGGTTAACACCGGTGGAACAAGTGATCAATCGAACACGATAAATCCGACTACACTTGCCGTTAATAACTTCCTGATCGAGGCAGTTGGTGGTGGAAGCATCGGTACCCAAACAGCCGGTGTGCCTTTCAGTGTGAAAATCACAGCACGCGACTCACAAAATTCAACAGTTACCGATTATACCGGTACTGCAACGATTACCACCAATTCGGTTTTATCAGCAGGAGGTACAACAGCTAACTTTGTAGCCGGGGTATTGAGTTCACATTCGGTAACGCTTACCCAGGCTGGCATCAGCAATAAATCGCTTACGGCCTCCATCGTCAGCCCAAATGTATCAAGTACTTCAAACTTGTTTACCGTTGACCCGGCAGCCATTAATCATTGGACATTGGCGGTTGACGGTACGGTAACAGCTGGTTCTCCATTTACTGTAACTGCAACCGTTTACGACCAATTTGGAAACCTAAAAACAAACTATAACGGGGCAAACAGCGTAAACTGGTCCACCACGGCCATTTCGTCACCACTTCCAAGTGGTATGGCGCGGATCATCCCTGCCAACGGGAACCAGACTTTTACCAATGGCGTTTCTGCTGGTATTACCGGTTTTACTTTCTTTAATTCCGATCAGAGCCAGCTTACCCCATTTACAGGACCAACCATTACCATTACTGATGGTCCAACGGCTGTTGCCGGAACAACTGCTGCGATTACGGTGCACAATGCTCCGCTCGATAATTTTAAGGTAGTGGCCGGAACAACCCAAACGGCCGGTACGCCGTTCGATGTAACAGTAACCGCCCGCGATGTTTATATGAACACCTGTGTAGATTACGCGGGAAATATCCGGTTCAAATCTTCTGACGATGCATTGGTTACTTTCCCCGGCGGACTTCAATCATTTGCCCCTGCCTCTACTTATCATGGAGTAGAAACATTTACCAATGGGCTTAAAGTCAATACGGTTGGCGCATATTGGGTACGTGCCGCCGATGCGGTATATGCCTACAAGAGCGGCGAGCAACAAAACATCGTTGTTGGGCCGGGTGTATTTAATAAAAATGCAATTATCGGACCACTTACCATATCGACCCTTGATGTTGACCAAACTACCCGCATTGCCGGTGAATATGTTGTGGTGACACTTGTACCACGCGATGCAGAGGGCAACCTTCTCTATGCGTGTCGTGATATCTCGGTATTGCTGAATGATGCAGCATCTGATCACAACGGTTCAATCATTGTCAATAATGTTGGCGATGGTTCATACACTGCTACCGTTCGTGTTACTCTTGCAGGTGACAATATTATCAGTGCCAGGTATAACAGTACCGGCGAAATATGGAGTCAAACCCGCACTGTGACGGTATCACCGGCACCGGCTGATCTGGCACATACCACCATCACCCCTGCAGTTGGAAGTATTACAACGAATGAGCATACGACGATTACGGTTCAGCTTAAAGATGCTTTCGACAATAATCGTACAACCGACGATGGCGTGGTTAGCTTAACCACTTCACTCGGAGGGTTTGCCAATAATCTGGGCACAAAAACGATAAATCCCACTTACAACGGTTCAGGAAGTTATATAACCAGCCTTTATGCATTCACTGATGGAAATAATGGAACAGGAACAGCCGGTATTACCGGTTCGGTTAACTTTACCGATGATTCAAATCCTGATGGACCCATTACTCATCCGGCCTCAGTGGCAATCACCGAAGGGCTTCCTGATCTGACCACCTCTACTGTTTCGGCCACTCCAGGTACGATTACAACCAACGGAACTTCGGCCATCACGGTGCAGTTGAAAGACTTTTTGGGCAACATTATTCCAACCAACAGAGGTGCCATAACTTTAGCAGTTTCACCCAATGGTGCGATAGTAACCCCGGCTACTTTCTCGGCTGGCACTTACCATTCAACACTTTCCGGTAATTTCCCTGGTAACGGATCAACAACCATTACGGGTTACTTTACCGGAACAGGGTCGGCTCTTACAGTTGCAGGAACAATTACCAATAATGCCCAGGTTACCTTTAACGAAGGTTTGCCTGATCTGGCACACATTCAAATTACAGCTTTGCCAACTACGATGACCAGCGACGGAAGCAGCGTAATTACGGTACAACTGAAAGATGTGTATGGCAATAATCTAACCACCAGTCGTGGAACAGTTACACTTTCATCGAATAAAGGCGCTTTAACTGGTGTCACTGATCATGGCGATGGTACTTATACTGCAACCTTAAGCGGCGACAACCGCGGTTTTGGTGACGCAACCGTAACCGGACATTTTGTTGATGTAACCGATGCGATTAACGGAGATATTTCCGACAATGCAGTGGTAAACATTACGCAGGGCAAACCTGCTTTGGCTAAGATCGATGTGTCACCGGCTTCAGGAAACATGACTACTGACGAAACAAGGCTAATTACAGTACAACTGAAAGATCAGTTTGGCAACAACCTGACCAGCAGCCGCGGTACGGTAACTTTAGCCACCTCATTAACAGGTACGGCGCTTACAGGGGTTACCGATCATACAAACGGTACTTATACTGCAACCTTATCAACCACAAAAACCGGAACAACTACGATAACAGGACACCTTGTTGATGGACCTGATGTTATTGATGGTGCAATTTTGGATGATGCTGTTGTTGTAATTGGCGAAGGCAAACCTGCTTTGGCACAGATTGATATTTCAGCTTCGCCTACCAGTATTTCGACTGACGGGACCAGCACAATCACCATCCAGCTGAAAGACCAGTGGGGAAATAATTTGAGCACTCAGCGCGGAACAGTTGCGCTAACAGCAGTTTCAAAGGGTGCAATCACTGCAGCGACTTATCAAACTGCCGGTTATTATACTGCCACTTTATCAGGCGATAACCGCGGTGTTGGTTTAACTGACATTACAGGAGTATTGACTGATGTTGCTGATGGCGTTACAGGAACAATTACCCATTACGCACAGGCTACCTTTACCGAAGGCTTACCAAGTCGCGTTACTTCAACTTTCGCTGTCGATAACGCAACCATTACGACCGATGGTACGAGCACGGTAACGATTACGCTCAAAGACCAGTTCGGTAACCTGATCAGTGATGATCGTGGAGAGGTAACTTTATCTTCCACCATCGGACTTTTGTCATCCGTGACGAATAACCATAACGGAACCTACACAGCTATATTAAGTGGCGATAAAAGGGGGACCAACGGAACCGGAACTTCAGCCATCACAGGAACTTTTGCCGGAACAGGCACCGCCTCGGGAGTAAACGGAAGCTTTAGCAATAGCACTTCGGTTACAATCAATGAAGGTTTACCTGCATTGGCAACGACTGACATTTCAGCCATCCCTACCACTATGACCACCGACGGAACCAGCCTAATAACAGTTCAGTTGAAAGATGCTCTGGGCAACCTGATCACACATGACCGGTCAACTATAGTTCTTTCAACAAATCTGGGAGTTCTTACTGGTAACGGGGTTTATGTATCAGCCGGAACATATACGGCAACCTTACACGGAAATAGTTCAGGAACAGGAACAGCAACCATTACCGGTACATTAAATGGTAGTGCCATTGCAGATAATACAACAGTAACCATTACTGAAGGCGCACCTTCTTTGGCAACTTCCACTGTTTCGCGCAGCACAGCATCCATAACGACGGATGGAACTGCTACAATTACCGTTCAGTTGAAAGATCAGTTTGAAAATAACCTGACCACTAGCCGTGGTACAGTGACTTTATTTACTGATTTGGGTGCATTGACTGCGGTTTCTGATCACAGCAACGGAACTTACACAGCAACTCTTTCGGGAAATTCAAGCGGTGTTGGTACGGCTCATATTACAGAGAAACTGGATGGCAGCAGTCTGACCAATACGACTTCAATAGCAATTACAGAAGGTTTACCAAGTTTGGCGACAACCACTTTTACACCGAGCGCAGCTTCGATTACCACCGATGGAACCAGTGTTATTACCATACAGTTGAAAGACCAGTGGGGAAATAATATTATAAACAACAGGGGAACTGTTGCTTTATCTTCAACAATCGGAAGTTTAACCGCGGTAAGTTATACCAGCCTTGGCCAATATACTGCTACTTTAAGTGGTGATACCAGGGGAAGTAACGGATTAGGAAATTCGGTGATCACCGGAACTCTTGATGCAGCTGCATTTAGCCAATCTGCAACAGTTACAATTACCGAGGGCTTGCCACGGTTAAATAAAATACAGATCACAGCTAACGCAACTTCAATTACAGCTGATCAAACAAGCATTATTACTGTTCAATTGCAGGATCAGTTTGGCAATAATATTACCCACAGCAGAGGCAGCATATCATTGTCTTCTGCAGGGTTAACAGGTACGAACATATCCTCTGTTACCGATCACAGTAATGGTACTTATACTGCCATCTTCTCGATGACAGGCTATGGAACTGGTACTGCAACTATTTCAGGAACCTTTACCGGAACCGGAGATGCTTCTTCAATAAGTGGTTCTGTTTCTGACGGAGCAACCATTGACGTTTCCAACGGAGTTGCTACCAAACTGGCTATGAAAACACAGCCATCGACAACTGCAACTGCCGGCGTTGTATTTACCCAACAACCTGTATTGTATATACAGGATCAATTCGGGAATACGGTGATTACCGACAACAGCACAGTTGTAACTGCAGCCAGATCTGCCGGCACAGCAACTTTATTAAGTACCGGCAGTTTAACGGCCACCGCATCCGCCGGTATTGTTAGTTTCAGCGGGCTTAAATATACAAAAGCCGAAACCATTACACTTGGATTCACTTCCATTCCGACATTGACAACGGCTACTTCAGACAATATTGTGGTTGCACATGCCGATCCTGCCTATATGGCTGTTACAGGTACTTCAACCCAGGTTGCAGGCGCCAGTCAAACCATTACGGTAACTGTTTATGATGCCTTCGCCAACCAGGCCACCAGGTACACAGGAGATCACAGCCTGACCTTTACAGGCGCTAACGATGCTACAACATCACCTGTAACTCATCCAACCCTTGGAGGTACTGCTTTTGGTACTGCCAAAACGATGAATTTCACCGCTGGTGTTGCTACAGGAAGCATGACACTTTACAAAACAGAAACTGCAGTGGTAACGGCTACTGATGGATCAATCAATGCTGATAGCCATTCGCTTTCGGTTTTGGTTACTCCAACTCTATTGAAAGATTTCATCGTTTACGGAGTGCCCGATCCACACGATTTGGGAACATGGCAGCCTGTAACGGTTGAACCCCGTGATACATACAACAACCGCAAAACAAACTATGTAGGTACAATTACATTCTCGAATACCGATATTGCTGCTACTAACCCAATTGACTATCAATTTAAGCTGGCTGATGCCGGGATACATGTCTTTAGTAACGTATCAGGTATTGGTACTAATCAAGGGGTTAAATTCAGTCAAACCGGACTGGACTGGTGGTTAACCGCCGTTGATTTAGCCGAACCTGCCAAGTATGGTTACCAGAGTGGCATTACCGTGCAGCGTGCAGTAACTATTGCCTCGACTTCAACCGGTCAAACGAAAACCTATGGTGATGTTAAAGATTTGGGAACAACCGCATTTACAATTACCGATATTGTAAGTGGTTTAACGTCACTTACCCCTGCTCAGCATGGTATTACCGGGGTAACTTTAACCAGTGCAGGAACGGTTGCAACTGCAACAGTAGCTGGCTCACCTTATTTGATTATTCCAAGTGCAGCTACCGGTTCTTATAATCCGCTTTTGTACCGTATAGTTTATGCAAATACAGGGAACCTTACGGTAACCCAACGTGATCTTACGCTGAGCAACTTCCTCGCAAACGCAAAAACCTACGATGGAACAACTACTGTTACAGGAGCAGGTTTCTCTGATAATCGCGTAAACAGTGATGTTTTAACATTCGGTTATACCGCAGCATTTGCAAGCAGGAATGCTGCCTTGCCACAAACAGTTAATTACATCGGAATTACAATTAATGGCGGAGCCGATGCAGGCAACTATCATTTGGTTACAACCGGTGGATCAACTACAGCAAATATTGCAATCAGGGATATCAATGTAACTGCACAAACGGACAGCAAAACGTATGACGGTTCAACTACTTCAAGTATTCTTCCAATTGTCGGAGCAGTTCAAACCGGTGACGCAGTTACTACTGTTGGTATTCAAACTTACGATACGGAGACTTACGGCACATCAAAAGTGCTGACTCCAAGCGGAACAGTCATCAACGATGGGAATAATGGTGCAAACTACGCGGTTCATTATGTGACCAACAACACTGGTGTAATCGAAACCCGTCCAATCACGATTACTGTTACTGCTGGCCAGACCAAGGTTTATGGAGATGCCAATCCTTCTTCCTATGCCTATACGGTGACAAGTGGAGATTTGGCTCCAGGAGACGCATTCTCCGGAGCGCTTTCAAGAGCAGGCGGGGAAAACGTTAATAGTTATGCCATCAGCCAGGGAAGCTTAACAATTATCGAAGGAGAAACCTATAAGTTAAGTAACTATGCAGTGACTTTTGTACCTGCGAACTTTATGATAACTGCCAGACCTATTACACTGCTTGCGACAGATCAGAGCAAGACTTACGGATCAACACTTGCATTGGGTACTACAGCGTTTACCCTGACTTCAGGCACTTATGCTACTGGCGAATCAGTAACTGCTGTGGTTTTAGCGAGCACAGGCGCTATCAATACAGCTTCTGCAACTACTTATGATCTTACTATAAGTGGTGCAACAGGTGATGGTGGATTCCTTGCTTCGAACTATGCGATTACTTATACCAAAGGTACGTTGACGGTAAATCCAAAAGAATTGATTGTTACAGCAACTGCCGGTCAAACCAAAGTATATGGTGAAAATGATCCTGTTTTTGCCTACACTGCAACTGGTTATGAAAACGGAGAAGGTACTAGTATTTTCACTGGTGCATTGAGCCGTGATGCCGGAATCCATGTTGGAACGACCTATGCAATTAATCAGAATAACCTTTCAGCAGGTGGTAATTATTACATTACCTACCATTCTGCCAACTTTAGCATTACCGCTAAGCCGGTTACCATTACTGCTACCGCTGGTCAGCATAAAACTTATGGTGACCTAAATCCAGCATCTTACACATACAGTGCGAATGTTCCATTAGCTTACAGCGATAAATTCTCTGGTGCACTTTCAAGAGCAGACGGAGAAACAGTAGCAAATTATGCTATCGGTCTAAATACGCTGACTATTGTTGATAATAGTACAATTCCAGTCAATGTGGCATCCGATTATGCTATCGCTTATATAGGGGCAAACTTTGCAATCACGCCGTTGACTGTTACCGTAACAGCCAATGCAGGTCAGAGCAAAATCTACGGTGAAGCTGAACCAGCATCGTTTGCTTACACCTCTAGTCCAACCGTAGGAACTGTACTTACAAATGGTGAAGTAATCTCATTTACCGGAAGCTTAACCCGCACTGGAGGTGAAAACGTTGGAACTTATGCTATTAACCAGGGAAGCCTGGCTAATGGAAACTATACTATTACGTATGTTTCGCATGACTTCTCGGTTTATGGACGGCTAATTTCCTTAACTGCAAGTAACCAGAGCAAGACTTACGGATCAACACTTGCATTGGGTACTACAGCGTTTACCCTGACTTCAGGCACTTATGCTACTGGCGAATCAGTAACTGCTGTGGTTTTAGCGAGCACAGGCGCTATCAATACAGCTTCTGCAACTACTTATGATCTTACTATAAGTGGTGCAACAGGTGATGGTGGATTCCTTGCTTCGAACTATGCGATTACTTATACCAAAGGTACGTTGACGGTAAATCCAAAAGAATTGATTGTTACAGCAACTGCCGGTCAAACCAAAGTATATGGTGAAAATGATCCTGTTTTTGCCTACACTGCAACTGGTTTTGAAAACGGAGAAGGTACTAGTATTTTCACTGGTGCATTAACCCGTGTTGCCGGCATTCACGTTGGAACAAACTATACTATAAATCAAGCTAATCTTTCAGCTGGGGGTAATTATACAATTTCCTATGTTCCTGCCAACTTTAGCATTACCGCAAAACCGGTAACCATTACTGCCACAGCTGGTCAGCATAAAACGTATGGTGAATTGGATCCATCGACATTTGCATACAGCACAACTAATCTGGCTTACAGCGATAAATTCTCTGGTGCACTTTCAAGAGCAGACGGAGAAACAGTAGCAAATTATGCTATCGGTCTAAATACGCTGACTATTGTTGATGGTAGCGCAGTCAATGTGGCTTCCGATTATGCTATCACTTATGTTGGTGCAACCTTCGCAATTGATAAACTAACAGTTGCGGTAACAGCCAACTCAGGTCAAAGCAAGATCTACGGACAGAATGACCCAACATTTACTTATACATCTATACCGGCAGTTGGATCGGCTTTGGCAAACGGACTTTTGATTTCCTTCGATGGAAGTCTTAACCGTGCAATTGGTGAAACGGTTGCAAGCTACGCCATAGGACAGGGAAGTTTAGCCAACAGCAATTATACCATTGGTTATACCGGTACAAACTTCGCTATTACACCAAAGGCTATTGACGGTAACTTTACTGTTACTTCATCAAGAGTCTATGACGGTGGAACTTTAGCCAATATTACAGGTCGCACGTTAAACGGAGTAATTAATTCAGATGATGTAACTCTAAGTGGAGGAACAGCCAACTATAACAACAAAAATGTTGGCGTAGGCAAAACTGTAACGTTAACCGGATATGGTTTGTCTGGCAACGATGCGTTCAACTATACATTAACCAGCGTAGCAACAACAACAGCAGACATTACTGTACGCACACTTACTCTGGCAAATTTTGGCGCAGATAGTAAGGAATACGATGGAACAACTTTAGCAACTGGTATCGGTTTTACAGATAACCGAGTTTCTGGTGATAATTTGTCATTCGGACGCGATGCAGCCTTCCGTGATCAGTTCATTGGACTAAATAAACCGGTTGATTATACTAACATCCGTATTTCGGGTGGAGCAGACCGTTTTAACTACGTTTTAGCTTCTACAATCGGAACTGCCTATGCGGATATTACTCCACGGCACATTACCATTACGGCAAATAATAAGTTGAAGACTTATGGGACAGCAATAACAGGAGGTACAGGTTCAACTTTGTTCACTGCAGTGGCTTATGATATCGATAGTCATCCGGTTAGTTTGCCAAACGGAGAAACTATTTCTTCGGTAACGATAGCTTATGGAACAGGCGCTTTGGCTACTGATGCAGCAGGAACTTATACAGGCCATGTGATTCCATCAGCCGCAATAGGTGCAAATGGTTTTGTAGATGGTAATTATATTATAACCTATGTAAATGGGGATATTGTTGTTGATAAGAAGGATGCTTCTGTTGTTGTTGCAGCCAAGACAAAAGAATACGGTTCATCAGACCCTGTATTGACAGGTACCTTAACCGGATTCATGCCTGCCGACAATGTTGTTGCAGCTTACAGCCGTATTGCAGGAGAAACTGTAACAGGAGGACCTTATGCTATCACTGCCGTGTTAACTCCAACAGAAGTGCTGAGCAACTATAACATCACCAACACGCCTGCTGCTATGACAATCACAAGGAAAGCCGCTTCGGTTTCTCCTATTGCCAATAGCAAAGTTTATGGATCTTCAGACCCAACTTTGGCAGGTAATTTAGCTGGATTTCTGGACGCTGACGCCGTAACCGCTACATATAGCCGTACATTAGGTGAAACTGTTGGTTCAAGTCCATACACGATCAGCGCTGTTCTCAGCTCTGCCGGTGTTCTTTCCAACTATGACATCACTTACAATACTGCAGCGTTTGCAATTACTGTAAAGGACGCTTCTGTTATTGTTGCAGCCAAGACAAAAGAATACGGTGCTGCTGATCCAACTCTCACTGGAACATTAACCGGATTCATGCCTGCGGACAATGTTGTTGCAGCTTACAGTCGTGTTGCCGGTGAAACCGTTACTGGTGGACCTTATGCTATCACTGCTGTTTTAACACCAACAGGTATGCTGGGCAACTATAACATCACCAACACGCCTGCTTCTTTGACAATCAACAGGAAAGCCGCTTCGGTTTCTCCGATTGCCAATAGCAAAGTTTATGGTTCTTCAGACCCAACTTTGGCTGGTAATTTAGCCGGATTCCTGGATGCTGACGCCGTAACCGCTGCTTACAGCCGCACATTGGGTGAAACTGTTGGTTCAAGTCCATACACGATCAGCGCTGTTCTCAGCCCTGCCGGTTTATCAAGCAACTACGACATCACATACAATACCGCAGTATTTGCAATTACTGCAAAGGATGCTTCTGTTGTTGTTGCAGCCAAGACAAAAGAATACGGTGCTGCTGATCCAATTTTGACTGGAGCATTAACCGGATTCATGCCTGCGGACAATGTTGTTGCAGCTTACAGCCGTGTTGCCGGTGAAACCGTTCCTGGTGGCCCTTATGCTATCACTGCCGTGTTAACACCAACAGGGATGCTGAGTAACTATAACATCACCAACACGCCTGCTGCTTTGACAATCACCAGGAAAGTCGCTTCGGTTTCTCCGATTGCCAATAGCAAAGTTTACGGTTCTTCAGACCCAACTTTGGCTGGTAATTTAGCCGGATTCCTGGATGCTGATGCAGTTATTGCTGCTTACAGCCGCATATTAGGTGAAACTGTTGGATCAAGTCCATACACGATCAGCGCTATACTCAGCCCTGCCGGTATTCTTTCCAACTATGACATCACTTACAATACTGCAGCGTTTACAATTACTGCAAAGGATGCTTCTGTTGTTGTTGCAGCCAAGACAAAAGAATATGGTGCTTCAGATCCAACATTGACAGGTGTATTAACCGGATTTATGCCTGCTGACAATGTTGTTGCAGCTTACAGCCGTATTGCCGGTGAAACTGTAACAGGCGGACCTTATGCTATCACTGCCGTGTTAACACCAACAGGGATGCTGAGTAACTATAACATCACCAACACGCCTGCTGCTTTGACAATCACCAGAAAAGCCGCTTCGGTTTCACCGATTGCCAACAGCAAAGTTTATGGATCTTCAGATCCAACTTTGGCTGGTACTTTAACTGGATTCCTTTCAGGTGACGCAGTTACTGCAGCTTATAGCCGTACATTAGGTGAATCAGTTGGTGCAAGTCCATACACGATCAGCGCTATACTCAGCCCTGCCGGTATTCTTGCCAACTATGACATCACTTACAATACTGCAGCGTTTGCAATAAACAAAGCACCTTTAACCATCGCCGCCTCCAACCGCGCTAAATGTTTCGGTCAAACCGTAACATTCCTGGGTACTGAATTCACCCATTCAGCTTTGGTTTCGGGTGATGCCGTTACAGGTGTAACATTAACCAGCCTTGGTTCGGTTTCAGGTGCAGCCGTAAACACCTATCCTATTGTTGCATCAAATGCAACTGGTACTGGCCTTTTAAATTACAACATTGGTTATGTTGACGGAACTTTAACCGTAAATGCATTACCGGTTCCAATCATTACCGGTTCCGGATTCATTTGTGTCGGAAGATCTACCGTTTATACGACCGAACCATCAATGACAGGATACGTTTGGAGTATTTCAGCAGGCGGCACAATTACTGCCGGTGCGGGAACCGATGCCATCACTGTTACCTGGAATACTGCAGGCGCACAAACGGTTAGCGTAAATTACAACAATGCCAATGGTTGCACCGCAACAACTGCAACAGTGTATAATGTCACCGTTAATCCATTGCCAACTGCAGCCATTACCGGAACAAATACTATCTGTGCCGGTACAAATACTACTATCAGCGTTGCCTTAACGGGTACTGCTCCATGGAGTATTACTTATACCAATGGTACGCCTGTAACTGTTCCAAATATTGCAACAAGTCCTTATACATTCAGTGTGAGTCCTGCTGCAGGTTCGGTATCGACTTACACTGTAACCAGTGTTTCGGATGCCCACGTCTGTTCCAATACAGGAACAGGAAGCGCTGTAATCACAGTAAGACCAACTTATGTTGCTCCAACGGTAAGCAGCGCACAGACACTTTGCTACGGTTCAACGCCTGCGGTCTTATCAGCAACGGCAGCTTCAGGCGCCAGTAACGGTACGTTTACATACAAATGGCAGAAAAGTCTGAATAATTCAATATGGACTGATATTAGTCCTGTAGAAACTGGCATGACTTATGCTCCTGGTGCATTGTTTGGAAGTACTTATTACAGGATTCTGGCTACCGATGCCAACTGTGGTGATTTAGGAAGTAATTCTGTTTTCATTACGGTTCACAATCCTTTAACCAAGCCTGTTGTAAGCAGCGCTCAGACCATTTGTTCGGGTTCATCTCCTAACGGATTAACAGCAACTCCGGCATCTGGAGGTAACGAAGCATTTACATACCAATGGCAGAGTAGTACTGATGGAACAAGCTGGACGAATGTGGGTACAAATTCACTCAACTTCCAGCCTGCCGCATTAACCGTTGCGACTCAATTCAGGGTTATTGGCAATGGTATAGGAACACCTAACTGCGGTGCAAGCTACAGTAATGTCATCACTATTGGCATTACTCCTGATGTAACTACTCCGGTATTTGCAGATGGTTCAACTTCAACCAGATGTTCCGGTGCGGAAACCGTGATATACACTGCTACTGCCAGCAATACTTCCGGAATAACTTATAGTTTGGATGCAACAACAGCCACTTTCTCCGGAAACAGTATCGTGGCATTAACCGGGGCGGTTACTTATGCTGCACTTTGGCATGGAACAACGGTAATCACAGCGTCAGCGGCTGGTTGCAATGGTCCAAAAACATCCACTCATACCGTAACAGTTAATGCCACTGTTGGTACGCCGGTGTTTGCGCTGGGCGCAACTTCAAGCCGTTGCCAGACAGCCGGAAATGTTACTTACAGTGCAACCAACGATGGACCTATAGTCTACACCCTTGATGCAACAAGTCGTGGAGCTGGTAATTCGATTAACTCAGGAACCGGTGTGGTTACTTATGCAGCCAACTGGAGCGGAACATCGGTAATTACAGCTTCATCAACCGGATGTAATGCAACAACAACTGCAACTCATACCGTAACCACCAATCCAACAGTGGGTATTCCTGTCCAACCATCATTTGTTACAGGAACACATAATTGCCAGAGTGCAGGAATCAGTGAATACACTACAGTAGCAACCAATGCAACTTCGTACACCTGGTCAATCGACGGTACAGGAAACAGCATTGCCGGAACCGGAACAACAGGTACTGTAACCTGGGCTTCAGGATTCAGCGGAACAGCTACCATTACAGTAACAGCTACCAACGGATGCGGAACTTCTGTCGCTTCAACGGGCACAACAGTCACTGTTAACCCAACACTGGCTACTCCGGTATTTGCTTCAGGTAATGATACCAGATGTAAGGGTACCGGTACGGTTACCTATTCAGCAACAGCAACCAACTCGACCAGCATTGTTTACAGTCTGGATGCAACTTCGGCTGCTTTCACCGGGAATAGTATTGTTGCTTCAACCGGAGCGGTTACTTATTCAGCTAACTGGAGCGGAACAACTACAATTACAGCAACAGCTTATGATGCCTGCAATAATTCGTTATCCGCAGCAAAATCGGTAACTGTATATCCATCTTTAGTGGCTTCAACTGCCAGTGGTGATCAAACAATCTGTTATGGTTCGGCAACAAGCGCGCTTACAATAAGTAGTGCAGCAACCGAAGGCAGTGGATCATATATATACCATTGGCAAAGTAGCACTGATGGAAACAACTGGACCAATAATGGGGACGGATCACTTGATCCGGTGTCACTTGATCCAGGATCACTGTTTGAAACCACCTATTATCGTGTGGTAGCCAGCGATGCTTGCAGTGCAGTACCAAGCAACACGGTTACTGTCTCTGTTTACAGTCCGTTTACCGAACCTGAAATCAGCAGCGCTCAAACCACTTGTTACAACACGGCACCGACTCTGTTAAGTTCTACTGCCGCAACGGGTGGTTCAGGAACATTCAGCTACCAATGGCAGATGACTACAACACCTTCAGATCCAATAAGCTGGACGAATATAGGTGCCAATGCCTTGAGCTTCCAATCTGCAGCATTAACGGCTACTACATCGTTCCGTTTGATTGCGAACGATATAGGTTCACATAGTTGCGGATCTATTTACAGCAACGAGGTTGTTGTTACAGTGAACTCTGCAGTTACTGCGGGTACCATTGGCGCCGATCAGGTTATTACAGGTGGTGCAACTCCTTCTCCGATTACTTCATTAACTGACGGTACAGGTGCAACAGGATTTACCTACGCATGGGAATCATCGGTTGATGGTGGAAGCAGTTGGTCGCCTATAGCACTTGCAACCGGTTCTGGCTATGCCCCGGGCATCCTCTACCAGACTACCTGGTACCACAGGATTACGCTTTCTACTGAAAATTCAACGGTTTGTACCGCAACTACAGGAGTGATTAAAATCAATGTAAACATCAGGTTGAATGCCACGGTGATGCTTGAAGGCGCAATAAACGGTTCGGTGATGAATACCGGACTTACGGCCTATCTTCCTTTGAACCAGCCATACAACGGAACTCCATGGAGTTATAATGGAACTGAATCAGTTGGTTCTATACCTTCAGGTGTGGTTGACTGGGTTTTGGTTGAACTGCGCCAGGCTACAAGGCCTGATCTGGCAACCTCCGGTACCATACTGGCTAAACGTGCAGCCTTTGTGTTGAGCAACGGAAGCATCGTTGACCTGAATGGAACCAGTCCTGTAAGTTTCGGTAACAGCTATGTAGCTCAGGGGAATAACCTGTATGTAGTAGTTCGCCACCGTAACCATTTGGCCGTAATGTCGAACACTGGTGCGATACAGGCCGATGGCGTTTATAGCTTCGACTTCACAACAGGTGTTGGACAAGCTTATGGAAGCGGGAGCGGCTACAAACAAGTTGGAACTAAATCTGTTATGGTTGTTGGTGATGTTGATCAGGATGGAAACATCTTCGTATCGGATTACAACCTATGGGCTACAGGATTTGGCCAGACCAACGGATATTTCAACTGGGATTTGGATATGGATGGAAGTGTTTACGTTTCGGATTACAACAAATGGGCCGTTAATTTCGGTTCAACCATCGCCACCGGAATTAAATCGGCTCAAATCCGATCGAAATATTTCAGCAGTGTTCCTAAATAAGTTTAATTTTGAACCTACTTCGGAAATCCTGATTCAGGACTTTCCGGAGTAGGATTCAACTATTTGCTGTTTATAAAAATGAAAAGATTTATTACAGTTATTAAAAAGATTTGTACATTTGAAACAGATTATACAATTTGAAACATACTAAAACAGATAGATATGAAAAAAATTAGACTTTTATTGGTAGCACTTGGTTTGCTATTGGCGATAGTTTCGTCCGGGCAAACAACAACGTTAACCTTTAAGTTAGCGAATCCTCGTGTATTATTTAATGATGGTAGTACAACTGGGTTGTTTATAGGAATACCTGGTGATTATTTTGTATTTGATGTGCAAATTAAAGCTGCTGACTTAGGTACATACATGTTTTCTGGTCAAGCAATGTTTTCTTTTGATAATACTTGTTTATCAACCAATCCATCGAATTGGTATACAACTAAAGGTCCATTATCTAGTTCTAATAGATATACATTACCTAACCCTACGATAACGGGTGGAATAGCAAATGTTGCTTGGGTTGGAGCAGATTATATTAGTTCCTTGGGATTTAAACCTGTTACAGGTTCTTATCAGGCGGTGGTTACTGTATATGCCCTTATTGTAGATCCAACTGGTAAAGCAGATATTGATTTTGTCAAGTCTCCTATGGATGGGCAACAATTTTATAAAAATACAGCCAGTTCTGGGTATGGAAGTTATGTAAATCCAAATTTATATGATGCTAGTAATTTTGTGAATACCTACGTCGGCAGGATTTATGCTAATAATCAATGGACTCAAATTGGTGGTAATACTGACATAGTTCCTTTTGTTAATTGGGCTACAGCTGTTAATACTTCAATTTGGGATGGTTCAGCCACAATTCCAACAACAGGAACATCACTTGCTTCAGCAGTTCGTATCCATAGTGGCGCAACCTTAACCGTACCACCAACAGGACAGTTAACCGCAGCAAGTTTGGAGAACAATACAGTGAATGGCTTAACCATTCAATCGGATGCTACCAATACCGGTTCTTTAATTGCAACTACTGCTACTGGTACTGGTACAGCAACTGTTCAACGTTACATGGCAGCTTCTTCGTGGAGGATTGCAACATCACCTTTGTCGGGTCAGACTATTGGCGGATTCTTAACAGCTAATCCTACAGTTGCAACTGCTCCTGGTTCTTTAAGAGGAATGACCGATTATGACATGGCAAACAATGCATGGAATCCATTCTTTACGAATGGTACAGCTGATGCTATCACTGTTGGCAAAGGCTATTTGTTACGCGCTTCTACTGCAGGCGCCGGAGTTGTTAGTTTTAACGGAAATTTAAATGCCGGGAACACTAATGTTGGTTTAACGATGGCTGGCACGAACTGGAATTGCATTGGCAATCCATACACAGCTGCAGTCACCAAAACAACTCTGCTGGCTTCCGGAGTGTTTGAATCGGGTTATACTGCCTTATATGTTTTTAACGGATTAACCTATGACATTATAAATTTAGGGAATGGTCAAGCAGATATTCAGGCTGGTCAGGGTTTCATGGTGAAAGCCCTCTCAGCAACGAATCTTGCTTTTACACCTTCTATGGAGGTTCACGACAATGCAGCCGTTTTGAAATCAGCATCTGTCTTTCCTGAAATTAAGTTGAGCGCTTTGAACAACAATATAATCGCTTCGACCAGCATAAAATTTATTGCAGGAACAACAACAGGTTTGGATGAAGGTTATGATGCCGGTATTTTCAAGAGCGATCTTGGTCTGAATATCTACACCAGACTTGTTGAAGACAATGGAATTGATTTTGGACTTCAGTGTTTGCCAAACAGCGATTTCAGCAGTATGATTATTCCGGTTGGAATTGATAGCAAAGCTGGAGGTGAAGTAGTCTTTTCAACCGAACTAACCAACCTGCCTTCCGATTGTAAAGTCATTCTTGAAGATAAGCTAAATAAAACCTTTACCGATCTGTCGAAGAATGTTTACAGAACCACAATTGATGTCAATTCTATTGTTGCCGATCGCTTTCAAATCCATACTTCGTACCAGACCACCGGTCTGAGTGAAGCTTATTTTAATGGCAGCTTAAGCGCCTATGCCATCCGCAACGTTGAAATCCGTGTAAAAGGTGAAGTAAGTAATCAGGCTGTTGCCTCACTCTACGATGTTCAGGGTCGGCTTATACTGACCAAGAAGTTGGAAGCAGGAAATTTGAATGTAATCAAGACTCCAAACATCAAAACTGCCATTTATATGTTATTTGTAAAGGATAACGATAAAATTCAGGGATTCAAAATTCCTGTTACTGAGTAATTGTCAGGTGTAAATATTTAAAATTAAGGATATGAAAAAGAAGATTGAAGAAATAGCAAAGAAATCAATTGACGATCTGAGCCAAAAGAAGATCACCCGTAAACAGGCGATCAAAAAGACCGGGTTAATAGCCGTTTCTGCAGCCACCATGATGATGCTTCTCAGTACTAATGCCCAGGCCCAAGCTTCTGTACCTGCCGGGGCGCCAAGTAATCCTGGCTGGAACTAGTTTTATTCTGAAAAGCTCCGAAATCAAATTGATTTCGGAGCTTTTTTTTAATAGGGTTTGCTGAAAAAACATAGAATTATTGATATAGAAGAATTTATGTTTGTAATTTTAGTTTTAAGTGCAATATTTTTGAGTATATATGTCCATTTTCTTTGCATTATATTTTGTGACTGCTATCAAAAATGTCCTGAAAGGACAAAATATGAATAACCGCCAGTGAAACTGGCGGTTGAGAATGAAAGAAAAGCAGAACCCTGAAAGGGTTCAATAACAATGTTTTACAGTGAGATTCAGCCCCTTTCGGGGCTGGAGTTGTGGCTTGTCCATCATCCCCCAGTTCCGCAAGCTTTACTGGGGGTTATTCATATTTAGCCACTTCGTGGCATAGAATAATTTTTAAGCAGACCCTAAATTAGTCGAATCATGAATGGCAAGGAACTTTTCTATTTTACAGGCAAATGCCTGGCTCTGGATGATCATCCGGAACTCAGGGATGCAATCATTGAGGAACTATCCGTTCCGGCAATGGATTGGGAAGGGTTTACCGGCCTTTGCAGCAATCATCTGATCCTTCCGACAATCTACCTGAAATTCAAATCGCATCATCTGATTTCACTGGTTCCAGATGTGGTTTGGGCCTTTTGGGAGGAGATTTACCAATTAAACCTTTTGAGAAATGAAGGGATACTGAAGCAACTCGATGCGGTGATAAGTTTGCTGAATGAAAATGAGATATCTCCCACCATCCTGAAGGGAGCCGGAAATTTGCTTGAAGGTTTGTACAGCGATATTGGCGAACGGATGATTGGTGATATTGATATGCTGGTTCCTGAAAAGGACTATTTGCGTGCCGCTAAGATACTAGAAAACGACGGTTACCGATCAGAAGGAACTGTTTATGGTGAGATTGAAAACTTTAAGCATTATCCCCGCTTGTTTAAAGATGATGGCGGAGTAAACATCGAAATACACCGGCTGCTGGTTTCACCACCCCATTCAAAGTGGTTTAGCCCTGAAATGATTGAAAAGGAAAAGGTAACCATAAGGGCCCAGACAACCTTTTACGTGCTTTCAGACCCACATAAAGCGATTTTCAATTTCATTCACTGCCAACTTACTCATAGCGGAAGCGCTTATGGAATCGTATCTTTCAGGGATATTTATGACCTATACCTGATCTCGAAAAAGACAGATGTTTCGGCAACAGTCAGTCAGATAAAAACAAAAAAGAAAGCGATATCCTATTTTGTCTTTGCAGGTAGGTCGCTCAGTCTTCCTCAAAGGTTTTATCCTGCAGAAACATTTGCCTCAAAGATATTTTGCTATAAGCATGACCTGAACCAGAGTTTGCCTGTTTTTTATTATGCCTACAGAAACCTGCGATATTTCCATGAACGGATACTGGTTGGATTCAGCGTTCAGATATTCCAGTCGGTATACTCTAAAAGTATGCGTCGATCGGTACTAGGCAGATTGAAAAACCCTCGTTGGTACAAGGATCATTTCCATTCTTATCTGGGTTTTTTTCACAATACAAGCAGGTAAAAGCTGATTCATACTATTTGGCATAGAGTCATTTCGGATCAGATGATATTGTTGAGGGGAAAGCAAAGTCAGTGGTGAGTTTTAAAAAATCTTACTCTTTTGAAAGAATCTTAGAATCTTAGTCCCTTTTCAATAGCTATCATACCCCATCCTTATTCCCATGGATCTAAGGTTGGTAAGGTTATTTTATTTTGAAAGAATCCTACTTTTTTATCAAATCTTAGCCCCGAGTACTCGGGGATCAATCCCTACAACCTAAATCTTATCTATCTTATGAAAATAGAGGCCAATTGTAAGATAAATAAGATTTGGCTCTGGGGGTCATTGCAGAGTTACTAAAGTTGAATTAAAAAAAGTAAGATTTTTAATCCCTCCCGAGTACTCGGGATCGGGACTATTTATTTCTATGTTTATTACCTCTACCCACCCAAAACGTTATAGAGCCAGAATTAACCCTTTACGTCAGGAACTTCAGTAATCAAAAAAAAAAACTATTACTGTTTATAAATTGCGCATTAATTGATCAGATCATCAAAAAAGAAGTTTTTTACAATCGGAAATATGTACCCGTTCGCAGATCAATTCTTCTGCTTTTTCTCCTGTTCCTCAGATGAATTGGTATAGAATAGCAATTACATTCTAATCTATCTCTTTCATACCTCTGTCGTACCATAGAGAATAGAAGTATTCCCATCGGGAAAGTTTGGAAATAAGGCAGATGGTATGAAAATAATTCAAATACCGTGTATTTTATTCCCTGTCATTCGTTTAACTTTCCCTCATTCACCAAAACCCCTTTCATTTGATTGGATGTATTCCTTTAAGTATTAAAAAATATTAAACAACATATTCTCTGCACATTCTTCTGTATTCCTGATGGTTAAACAAAAAAGTTAATATTCCTTAAATAATACAACCCATTGATTCACTTAACCTTTATTCAAAGGTAATAAATCGCGGCTTGTTAACAAATTCAGGTAATCTTTCTGTATCTTGGTTGTTAAGTAATTATTACTAATTTTGGTCCACTCTCTTGATTACAGCCTGAGACAGCTGATAATGAAGGAATAAAAACCCAAATAACTATCTAAATATGAAAGTCTATAAAACTGAAGAAATTCGCAACATTACTTTAATTGGTAATGCTGGCAGTGGGAAAACCACCCTTGCAGAAGCTATGCTTTTCGAGGGTGGAGTTATAAACCGCAGAGGAGATGTCAGTAGTAAAAATACTGTATCTGACTATCATCTGATTGAGCAGGAATACGGTAATTCGGTATTTTCCTCGCTCATGTATACTGAAGTTAACGGTAAAAAGATTAATATTCTGGATACTCCCGGAATGGATGATTTTTGCGGTGGTGTTGTTTCTTCCCTTCAGGTTGCACCCCTTGCCCTGATGGTAATCGATGCTTCAACAGGTATTGGCGCCGGGACAGAATCCGCTTTCCGTCATGCCGAAGCAGCAAATAACAAGCTGATTTTTGTATTAAACCACCTGGATAATGAGAATGCAAATTATGACCAGGACGTAGATAATTTAAAAAGCAAATTTGGCAATAAAGTAACCATTGTGCAGTATCCTGTTGAGACTGGCATCGGCTTTAACTCTATTGTAGATGTATTGATGATGAAAATGTATAAGTACGGTCCTGATGGAGGAAAACCCGAAATCCTTGATATTCCTGCCTCAGAAAAGACACGTGCCGATAAATTACACAATGACCTGGCTGAAATGGCAGCCGAAAATGAAGAATCCCTCATGGAATTGTACTTTGAGCAGGGTTCATTATCACAGGAAGATATGCGCCGTGGAATAAGAATAGGAATGACTAAACGTGATTTATTTCCTGTTTTCTGTGTCTCGGCTAAAAAGAATATGGGAGTTGGCCGTTTACTCGAATTTGTCTGTAACATCGCCCCCGCTCCTTCCCAGGTACCTATGCGTGAAATCATCCAGGGGAAACCCGTTGTGATGAGCGAATCAGCCCCTACCTCTTTATTTGTATTCAAAACAGCACTCGAACCACACGTGGGCGAAGTAACTTATTTTAAAGTGATGTCAGGTAAAGTTACCGAAGGGAAAGACCTGTACAACACATTTAACAATGGCAAGGAAAGAATCTCACAACTATTTGTAACCGCCGGGAAGAACCGTACCAGCGTTACTGAACTGGTTGCCGGTGATATTGGTTGCACCGTAAAACTGAAAGATACCAAATTCAACCAGACTCTTTGCGACAAGGAACTGGACCTGAAGTTTGCTCCTATCGTTTTCCCTGATCCAAAATTCAGGATTGCCATTAAAGCAGTATCCGAAACCGATGATGAAAAAGTAGGTGAAATTCTTCACAAAGTGAAGGAAGAAGATCCAACCTATATCGTGAATTATCTGAAAGAACTCAAACAACTGATCGTAGAAGGACAGGGTGAATACCACCTGAATACCTTGAAATGGTACTTCGATCATACACATAAAATCGACATCGAATTTAAAACACCAAAGATTCCTTACCGCGAAACCATTACTAAATCTGCCGAGGGCGATTACCGTCATAAAAAGCAATCCGGTGGTTCAGGTCAGTTTGGTGAGGTACATATGATCATCGAACCTTTTGAAGAAGGCTCACAGCCAAAAAGCATGTTCATCATGAACGGCAAGGAACAGAAGATCTCTGTTCGCGACACACAGGAAACACCGCTGCCTTGGGGTGGAAAACTTGTGTTCCATAACTGTATTGTTGGAGGTTCAATCGACACTCGTTTCCTTCCTGCTATCCTGAAAGGGATCATGGAAAAAATGGAAGAAGGACCGCTTACAGGTTCGTATGCCCGCGACATCCGTGTTTATATATATGATGGGAAGATGCACCCGGTTGATTCAAACGAAATCTCTTTCCGCCTGGCAGGACGTAATGCCTTCAGCATTGCCTTTAAAAATGCAGGCGCCAAGATTCTTGAACCAATCTACGAACTCGATGTATGGGTTCAGGCCGAACGCATGGGCGATGTGATGAGCGACCTGCAGGGACGCCGTGCCTTGATTATGGGTATGGGCAACGAAAAAGGCTATGAAAAGATCAGTGCCCGTGTTCCTCTAAAAGAAATGAACAAATACTCTACTTCATTGAGCTCACTGACAGGTGGACGTGGTGTGTTCAACATGAAATTTGCGGCTTACGAAAAAGTGCCACAGGAAGTACAGGATGAATTGCTGGCTGCTTATGCCGCCGAAGAAAAAGAAGAATAAATACCAATTCTATTTTTATAATTCTTTTACTAATTCGAAAGACCCGGGAATGCCACCCGGGTCTTTCTTTATTAATACAGACCTAAAACTGTTTTTCCTGCCACAAATACATCAGTATATTATCCGCCAACAGACATATTCCTATTTCAAATATAGCTTATCTCCAGCTTTCAATTGATGTAGACTGATGCAAAAAAAACAAGCCAATTGGCTTGTTTCCCTGTTTCATTATTTCAAAAAGTCTACCACCATTTTGTGAATTTGTGAGAGAACCTTCTGTCAAAGCTTTTAGATTTGCCTGTTGTGTTATTTGTAACAGTTACAAGTGTAAGATGCATATGTGCCGGGTCTTGTTTAAATGTAATTTGATATGAATCTACAGAACCAACCGTGTAAGATATTGTACCTGATTCTGTCACCGGACTACCTTTATAGTTCTTAATAATAAGTGGAGAAGTAATAATCTTTGCATAACTATCACCCTTTTCATTTATACCGGAAACAGTGCCGGTATAGGTCAGTGAATCCAGGGAAGGTTCATGTTTATAACGCAAATGACTCAAATTGTATATAGGGTTGCCTGCTTTAAAATTAATATTCTTATAGTGTGAAATAGCTGTTCTTTGTCTGGTAACATTACGCGTATATTTAAGCGAATCAGTTTTTCCTGTTGTAGCAACAGTATATTTCAAGGCAGCTGTTATATTGTCAGTTACAGCAATCCTTGCCTTTTCTAATCCCGTAAGTTTTACAGAGTTCTTTGTTCTGTTTACAGTTCTTGTACCATTCAAAATAACAGTTGTACTATCTGTAGTTACTGCAAAATTTAAAAATGTAAATGCCCTTGTAACTAACCCCGGATGTTTTGCATCAGGGCGGTTAATAGTAATTGTAATCTCACCGTTTTTAGTTATGCTTTCATTAGCACTGCTATCCTGATAACTATAGTACATGAGAGTAACTACTTTTGGAAAATAAATGGTATCAGGATGGTCAACGGTGATCACAACCGTATCTTTTAATCCTATAATAGCTGCTTTTGTAGTGGAAGCAGAAAAATTGTTTGCTTGAAGCTCTTCAAGTTGATTATCAATATCTTCTTCTGTTTTTTCAGCGACTGCATCTTGTGCATCAGAATTTTGCAATTGCGCTACTTGTTGGCTGGTGGCAGAAGTGCTATTTGTTTGCGTAGTTGTTGAATCTTTCTTACAGGAAGTAATCCATAAACTTCCCATAACAATAAGGAAGAAAAATAATGAACTAATTTTATATGTTTTCATATTCATAGCTTTTATTTAAATGATAATAGTATTAACTCGTTGTTCCATTAAAAAATTACTGTTAATCAACAATTAATATAGTTTAAAAAAAGAAAATCAATCCTTTATAGCTATCTTGTATTAAAGGACAATACCAATTATTTTATTTTCTTTCTATTATTTATTGAACTGCTGATTTAAAGCTTAATGGCCAGTTTTATTAAATGACCATTGTTATTCTCGCGTGTCTTTCTATTACTGTTTTATTCATGAAAGCTTTTTGCGATCTTGTTTAGCATGCTTTTTTTCTATTTACCCTCCCTTACCTTGTGGCTAATACTTTTTCCTGGCTGTCAATCTTTTTATTCACCTGTTTTACAAGAAGATGTTTTTTAATGTTTATTTTCAGTGAAACCAGGTAATTGGCCTCAGTAACGATTCCAGAACACAATGGGAAATGACTGTCATAAAATTTTCATCATAGACTTTCTTTTACGGTTTAGACTTAATAAAGCAGCAATTACTATGCCACAGAAGATTAATCAGAGTAATAAACCTGTTAACTCAATGTTAAAGCGGAGAACCGGATTATTTAAATGTAACTATTGATTTCATAGGAGATTTCTGCAAAACATCCTTTATTGCAGTCAAGTAAAAGATATAGCTGTAAGATATATTTCCTATTTTGGCTTTTCATACTAAATAAAGACGATAAACCCTTGGAATTTCTTTCCTGGTTTTATCGTCTTTATGAATATATAAACTTGATTTTATCTGATTAGTTCAATTGTCCATCCGTTCTAATTCGCCCTGAACAGATGGAAAAATCCAGACTTTTTCCTTCGTTTATCATCCCTGCCGATGCCATCCACCACATAATAATAAACTCCAGGAGTGCAGTATTTTCCACCGACTTTACCGTCCCAGACTGATTGTGATACGGATTTAACGGTATTGTAGAAATTAACGACATTACCGCTTTCCCATACATGCAGCAATTTGCCCCACCGGTTAAAAATGGAAATCTTAATTTGTTTCATTGACCAGAATTTGATGATGAAAGCATCATTCACCCCGTCACCATTGGGAGTAAAAACATTTGGAGCATCAACAAAAGAAGTATCGGCAACGATATATCCCGGAAGGTAAACTGTATCAGTGCAAGTGGTAGTTTGACTGATCTTTTTTGAAACCAGTTTCACCTTGTATGATCCTGTGCTCTGGAATGTATATTTGGGACTGTCATCATAAAGCTTGACCATAATACTGTCGATAACCTTACCCTTGTTGGCCGCTGCCTCCTTCTTAATGACATCGAGATCCTTGAAAATGAACCATTCGAATTTGCCTGGATCACCATTCTCCGACTCATTGGTGAAGGTAACTTCAAGTGGTGCTTCTCCCTTATCGGTACTAGGAGTAAAAGCCGCCTTGGTAACAATGGATGTATATAGCACGTCAGCCTTTGCAGTACAACCAAACCGGTCGGAAACTACCAAACTGTAATTGGTGTCCTTGGTTGGCGGAGTATAAATTTGCGATATGATTGTACTGCCAACAAGTGTTGTTCCCTGCATCCACTTGACCTGTATATTCTTAATTACTTCTTTAGGTTGTCCGGTAGGCAGATCAACATAGGTTAATACTGGTGTATCAAAAGTTCCATTCAGGGTAAATGAATTGCAATCCGACTTTGGAATATCTGCTGTTGCAGTGATATAATTATTAAATGCCCAGGCTGTAAAAAAGATATCACCGGTTGGCGTGGTCTCTTTCACCCTGTAGCCGCCATCAGCAAGATATGAAATCGTAGAGGTTGTATTTCCTGACTGATCGGTGGAGTAGTAATCGAAAATTCCTGTTGTAAGGTTATATTTCTGCCATTCGAAAGTTCCTGTCTGTCCTGCCGGCATAGTGGCTGTTAACGAAGCATTCAGTTCTCCCTTGTTACCGCAAAAAACATAAATGTTATCCTGTGACCCGCTCGAATATTCCGTTGGAACAACCGCAGAAGCATTGGATGAAATCTGAGAGAAACCCATAAAGGGGGTAAACAATACAGAGATTAATAAAAGTAACTTACAAGGTAATTTATTCCTATTCATTCTTTAACTTCTTTAACAGTTCACAATATTAACGCTAAAAATTGATTTATCTTTTGTCAGACCTGAAAATTCCTTTACAATATTTTGAAATGCCACAAAGGCACTAGGACACAAAGTTTCACAAAAACAACAAATACCAAAGAAATATCTTCTGTCCATTTCATGAATCCTGGTGTCCTGGTGCCTTGGTGGCAGAATTTGACATTTCAGAAAAGACACAACCTGTGGTAACAAAAGATATTGTTGAAAACTACTTACCTTGCAGCCCGTAAAAACAGTAAAACTGTTTTACTTTTGATGTCCAATTTAGATTAGAAAACAGCGTGCAGAATTATTTAGAAGGATTGAATGAGGCCCAAAGGCTCGCAGTGGAGAATATACACGGCGCTTCTCTGATTATTGCAGGCGCCGGTTCCGGGAAAACACGGGTACTGACCATGCGTGTAGCCCATTTATTGAAAAGCGGCGTCAGACCCGGATCCATCCTGGCCCTGACCTTTACAAACAAGGCTGCCCGGGAAATGAAGAACCGTATTGCCACCATGGTTGGGGTGAACACCGCCAAATACCTGTGGATGGGTACCTTTCATTCCATCTTTGCACGCATCTTAAGGATTGAATCCGAAACGCTCGGATACCCTTCTAACTTCACCATTTACGATTCTTCAGACTCAAAGAACCTGATCAAAAGCATCATCAAAGAATTAAACCTTGACGATAAAACCTATAAACCAGGTGTAGTCTCATCAAGAATCTCAGCAGCCAAAAATAACCTGGTTTCCTCCGAAGTTTATTCCACTCTGCCTGAAACCACTGAATACGACCAGAGTATCAAAATGCCGCTGATCAGCCTGATATACAAGGAATACGCTAAGCGTTGCTTCCTGGCAGGCGCCATGGATTTCGACGATCTGCTGATGAAAACCAATGCCCTGTTCCGTAACAGTCCAGATATTCTGGCCAGGTACCAGCGGATCTTCGAATATATCCTTGTCGATGAGTACCAGGATACGAACCATTCACAGTACATGATCATCAAAAAGCTGGCTGCCACCCATAATAATATTTGCGTAGTCGGCGACGACGCCCAGAGTATCTATTCTTTCCGGGGGGCACGCATCGAAAACATACTGAATTTCCAAAACGATTATCCCACGCATAAGGTATTTAAGCTCGAACAGAACTACCGCTCAACACAAAACATCGTGAATGCCGCCAACAGCATCATTGCCAAAAACAAACGGCAGATCCGCAAGAATGTATTTTCCGAGAAAGAGAAAGGTACACTGATCAAAGTCATCAGCGCCATCACCGATAACGAGGAAGGCTACCTGGTCTCGAACGAAATCATCGATACTCGCATGCGTGAACATTTCCAGTTCTCGGATTATGCTATCCTTTACCGCACCAATGCACAATCGCGTATCTTTGAAGAGTCTCTCCGAAAACGGAACATTCCATATAAAATATACGGGGGCCTCTCCTTCTATCAGCGAAAAGAAATCAAGGATTTGCTCAGCTATTTCCGCATGGTCATCAATCCAAAGGACAATGAGGCTTTTAAACGCGTCATCAATTATCCGGCACGGGGTATCGGTCAGACCAGCCTAACCAAACTCGAACAATTTGCAGGTCATAACAACCTTTGCATCTGGGAATTTGCCACCAACATCCCTTTGCTCCTGAGCGAATTCAACAAGGGAACGGCTGGCAAGATCCATGAGTTTACCAGTCTCATCGAAGTATTCAGGGAAAAACTGGAAACGCATTCAGCATTTGAACTGGCTACGGAAATTGCTACCGGCTCAGAGATCATGAAAGACCTGTACAAGGATCAGTCCCCTGAAGGGGTAAGCCGCTACGAAAACATCCAGGAATTACTGAATGGTATTCAGGAGTTTTCAATCTCTGCCCGCGAAGAAGGCACTCCAAGGCAGTTGAACAACTACATGGAAGATGTGGCCCTGCTTACCGATCAGGACAATGAAAAGTCCGAAGATAACGACCGGGTGACTATGATGACTATCCATTCAGCCAAAGGACTTGAATTCAAAAATGTTTTTATCGTCGGTGTGGAAGAAAATCTTTTCCCATCGAACCAAAACGGTCAAAAGACACTGGAAGATTTCGAAGAAGAACGGCGACTGTTTTATGTGGCCCTCACCCGCGCCGAACAAAATGCCTATATCACCTATGCCCGTCAGCGGTATAAATGGGGTAAGCTGGAGTTCTGCAACAAGAGTCGTTTTATTGATGAAATCGATCCCCAGTACCTGAATATGCCCATTGAGAAAGATCCTGTATTTTACGGAGACAACCTTGATCTTCCTTTTTCTGCGCCGAAACCCAGAAATCCAGGCTTATCGGTTCCCGGATTCAGGCCCGCAGCCATCAGTCAACCCGATATGCACAACAAATTATCGCGCCTTCGCGAAACAAAGAAGGAGGCCGATGCCTTTGAATTCAGCAATCCTGAAGAAATCCAGGCCGGAATGATGGTTGAACATCAACGCTTTGGACGCGGCAAAGTGCTCCAGATGGAAGGAAAAATGCCCGATATTCAGGCTACAGTCTTCTTTCAGAATGCAGGAAAAAAACAACTTCTTCTAAAATTCGCTAAACTCCGTATAATTAGTTAGTTTTGCAGTGTAAATCCTATATGCAATAGTTTTTGATGCTTTATTTTGTACACCAAACTATTTTGCTTTATTTTGCAACATATTCGCTTCATCCTGATTATCCAAACCTATTTCCTTTTTTGAGATAACAGCCTGATTATTTAAGAAAAACATTATTTATATCCATGGATTATAATTCTGATCGCAGTAAGCTGGCTCTCCCTGAGTATGGAAGAAACTTACAAAACATGGTCAATCACATCATGACCATTGAAGACCGCAATGAACGCAACAGGGCAGCCCGTACGATTATTGACATCATGGGTACCATGTACCCGTATTTGAGAGACATCAACGATTTCAAGCATAAGCTTTGGGATCACCTGGCTATCATGTCCAACTTCCAACTGGACATCGATTACCCCTATGCACCGCCATCTCCCGAATTTTTCAACACTCCTCCGCGCCGTATTCCTTACAGCATTAACACCATCCGTTACCGCCATTACGGGAAAACAATCGAATTCCTGATCGATAAGGCTGCCGTTCACGAAGATGAAAAGGAACGTGATTTGCTGATCAAGCTGATTGCAAACCACATGAAAAAGAGTTATGTCATGTGGAACAAGGATTCGATTACCGATGACAAGATTTTTCTTGACATAGAGGAACTCTCGAAGGGTCGCATTAAACCCAACGAATTGATCCTTACCGAAACAAAGGATATCGTATTCCGAAATCAGAAAAAACCTATCTCAGGGAACAACAATCCGACAAGGAAATTCATCAAACCTGAGGATCGTAAGAAACAGCGTTAGTATTCTGCAAGTAATTTAATATCTAGTCTACATCGTATCACCTTTCCGAATGGCAACATTTAAAATTGAAGGCGGCAAACAGTTACATGGCGATTTATATCCCCAGGGTGCCAAAAACGAGGCGCTCCAGGTCATTTGTGCCGTATTGCTGACCCCTCAAAAAGTTCAGATTACCAATATTCCTGAAATAAGTGATGTCCTGAAGCTGATTAAGATCTTAGGTGAATTGGGTGTAAAGACTGAACGAATCGCTAAGGGAAATTATATTTTCCAGGCCGATGAGATTCATCTCGATTATCTTAAAACCGAAAACTTTTCCCGTCATGCCTCCAGTCTCCGGGGTTCGATCATGATCCTGGGACCGCTCCTGGCCCGCTTCGGAATAGGATACATCCCTCAGCCGGGAGGTGACAAAATCGGCCGGCGACGACTGGATACCCATTTTACTGGGCTTCAGAAACTGGGCGCGACCTTCACCTACAATCCCAATGAACATTTTTTCAGTGTGGAAGCTCCGAAACTGAAGGGCAGCTACATGCTTCTCGACGAGGCTTCGGTAACCGGTACAGCCAACATAGTAATGGCTGCCACGATGGCCGAAGGAACCACAACAATTTATAATGCCGCCTGCGAACCTTACGTTCAGCAATTGTGCCGGATGCTTGTTTTTATGGGTGCCGTAATCGGTGGCATCGGCTCCAACCTGCTCACCATAACCGGCGTAACTTCACTGACAGGATGTACCCACCAGATACTGCCCGACATGATCGAAGTCGGAAGTTTCATTGGCCTGGCTGCGATGACCAGTTCCGAAATAACCATACGTAACGCGGGTATTCAACATCTGGGCATCATTCCGGAGCAGTTTAAGCGCATGGGCATTACAGTCATCGAACAAAACGACGACCTGTTTATTCCTGCCCAGGAACACTTCGAGATTGAGACCTTCATCGACGGATCAATCATGAACATCGCCGATGCACCATGGCCGGGACTGACCCCCGACCTGCTCAGCATCTTCCTGGTTATAGCCACCCAGGCCAAGGGAAGCGTGCTGATTCACCAGAAGATGTTCGAAAGCCGCCTGTTTTTTGTCGATAAGCTGATCGACATGGGCGCACAAATTATTCTTTGCGATCCGCACCGTGCAACCGTAATCGGGCTCGACCACAAATATCAGCTCCGTGCAACCAACATGAGTTCTCCCGATATCCGTGCCGGGGTAGCCTTGCTCATTGCTGCCCTGTCGGCACAGGGAACAAGCAGGATCTCGAACATCGAACAGATCGACCGCGGCTATGAAATCATCGATCAGCGCCTAAATGCGATCGGGGCACAAATTACCCGCCTGGACTAAACAAGGCTTGATATCCTATACTATAATTTGTTTTAGTCAATAGGTTTCTGTAGTTTTTTCTATTGCCCGAACAAGTTAATAAACTCATCCAGTTCCATGTCCAGGTCTTCACGAATTATTTTACGCAGTAATCCTTTCGGAAGATCTTCGTTTTTATGCACCGGAATCGTAGTAACCCGGCCATCAGGATGTTTAAGCCGGTAATGGGAGCCTTGTATGCGTACAACAATAAAACCAAGCATTTGCAGGAACTTGATGAAATCTTTACCCGAAACAACCGGCAATTGGGACATAACTTTAATTTTAAACAATTGCAGTTTTAATTGACACCTGCATTTCCCTAAAACCTACAAAACGGTTTATTTCAGAAACATTTTCCTTTTCTTCCTCCAGACATATATCGATAACCTCTTTTATATTTTCCAAAGCTTCATCAATAGTTTTGCCATACGAGTGACAACCTTTGAAAACTGGACAATTAACGATGAAAACATTGTCCTCATCTTGTTCGATGAGGATAGGAAGGTGTAATATTTTGTCTTTTGCTTTCATTATACTTTTTTAAACTGCTGTTAATAAAGTTTGTGTATTAAAACATACAAGGTAAAGGTAATAAAAAAGCAGGATAAAATACCCTACCCCATTTGTCGCATGTTGAGAAATTGATAGAAGGAATTTAGAGTTGATGCTTTAAAATTGTTATTTTTGTCTGTAAGTTCACCACAAAAAAAAGGAAACAACACGATGAAGATAAAAGTAATACTGGTTTTTGCCCTGCTATACACTTCGGCAACCTATGCAAAAAGCCCCGGAACAACATCCGGAGCGAAAGATGCTACAATTGGTTTGGAGATTGGAAATAAAGCTCCTGAAATCAATGAAAAATCACTAAGCGGTAAAGAAATCAGGCTTTCCTCGCTTCAGGGAAAAATTGTACTAATCGATTTTTGGGCTTCCTGGTGTGGCCCATGCCGTGCTGAAAATCCAACAGTAGTGGCTGCCTATGAGAAGTTTAAGAATGCCAAATTCAAGAATGCCAAGGGTTTCACAGTGTTCAGCGTTTCGCTCGACAAGGATCATACCGCATGGGAAAATGCAATCAAAGCCGATAAGCTGATCTGGGAAAATCATGTCAGCGATCTGCAGTTCTGGAATTCGAAATTTGCTGTTGTATATGGAGTCAATAGCATACCTACCAATTTCCTGATCGATGGCGATGGCATCATTGTCAACAAAAGACTGCGCGGACCAGCCCTCGAACAGGCCATCTCTGCTCTGCTGAAATAAAAAGAATCAATTGTCCAGCCTCCATAAATAGTTTGGGTCAGACAAAATAATATAACAGGTGTTTGCATGGTTCGCCCTGCGGACACCTGTTCTTTTTTTACCAGCAGATTTTTATCCCTTCTGGTCGACACTATACTTTATGACTCAGGACTAACCATTTATCATTTCTAGTGGCCTTTCAAAAGCATCTGTTAGGCCCAGGGTGATCATCCGGTATGGATCCCTTGTCTACTTGTGTGCTTCTTGTGTGCTTATGCTGTGCTTCTTGTGTGTTCAGAAAAAAAATAAGCACATAAGAAGCACAGCATAAGCACACAAGAAGCACACAAGTAGACAAGGGATCCATGTCCGTTTAGCATCCGATCACTTCATATTCCTCAAATGAATTAGTCCATATAAGATACAGACCCGGCTAAGCTCTTTCAGGAAGAATGGCAGTAACATTATCACCAGAGTGTCAGTTAGCAAATATTTAAGATGCCAATTTGTCAAATGTAAACCCAATGGCAGTATATTTGCATCTTCAAAAGTGTACTATTTAAAAATCAGATAAAATGACAGACGATAAAGCCAAATACGAGGTAAAAGACCAAAATGAGGAAATGGCACCGGATTCAGAAACAAGTGAGCATGAATCTGAACAACACACTAAAGAACCAAAAAAAGAAAAAGGGCATCGGCACTCGAAAACAGAAGAAGAGCTCGAAACAATTGAAAATGAAATCATTGAACTGAAGGATAAACACATACGCCTGCAGGCTGACTTTGACAACTACCGGAAACGCACTTTAAAAGAACGTATGGATTTGTTAAAAACAGCTGGGGAGAGCGTTTTAATGGGTATTTTACCTGTGATTGATGATTTCGACCGTGCCATGCAAACATTGGATCTGGTCGGCGAAGACAGTCATATTGTAGATGGGATGAAGTTAATATACAGTAAGTTTCAGGAATTTCTGAAGCAGAATGGGGTTAAGGAAATAGAAGCATTAGGGCAGAAGTTTAATACCGACCTGCATGAAGCAATAACAACCATACCTGCTCCAACGAAGGAGTTAAAAGGGAAAATCGTTGACGTAGTTCAGAAGGGTTATTATCTGAACGATAAAGTAATACGATTTTCTAAAGTTATTATAGGCGAATAAGCCTGATTTATTTATTTGATTACAATGACAAAACGCGATTTTTACGAGATTCTTGGTGTCAGCAAAAATGCGACAGCTGATGAAATAAAGAAGGCCTACCGGCAAAAAGCTATACAGTTTCATCCGGACAAGAACCCCGGGAATAAAGAAGCGGAGGAAAAGTTTAAGGAAGCTGCCGAGGCCTACGAGATACTGAGCAGTCCGGAAAAACGCCAGAAATACGATCAGTTTGGTCATGCCGGAATGGGCAACAATATGAACTACGGCGGACACGACATGTCGATGGACGACATCTTTTCAATGTTTGGCGATATTTTCGGAGGTCAGGGATTTGGAGGATTTGGAGGATTCGGAGGAGGATCAGGCAGCCGTGGACCTCGTCAGCAGCGTGGATCTGATCTTCGCGTAAAAGTCAACCTTAATCTGAGTGAGGTTTTAAATGGTGTTGAGAAAAAAATCAAGGTAAAAAAATATGTTCCCTGTACCCATTGTCATGGTACGGGCGCACAGGGCGGATCATCATTTACGAACTGTTCAACCTGTAAAGGGTCGGGTCATGTGACCCGCATACAGAATACCCTGCTTGGACGAATGCAAACAACTGCCGCATGTCCCACCTGCGGAGGCGAAGGCCAGATTATTACCAATAAATGTGTACACTGTACGGGCGAAGGAGTTGTCCGCGACGAAGAAGTGATCAGCATCCGTATTCCAGCAGGTGTTGGCGAAGGAATGCAACTGAATGTGGCAGGAAAAGGAAATGCCGGACGCCGGAGTGGCATTAACGGCGACCTGTTTGTGGTAATCCAGGAGGATGAACACCCTGAACTGATCAGGGATGGCAATAACCTGATATATAATCTTTTTGTAACCTTCCCTGAAATCACACTTGGGGTGACCAGGGAGATTCCAACCGTTGACAATAAAGTAAAAGTAAAGATAGAACCAGGCACTCAACCCGAAAAAATCCTTCGTCTGAGAGGTAAAGGCTTACCCGATGTGAATGGTTACGGGAAAGGCGATTTACTGGTTAGGGTACACGTTTGGATACCTAAGAAGGTGAATTCGGAAGAGCGCAAACTGCTCGAAAAGCTTCAGACGTCTCCTAACTTTACCGACGGACCGGACCAATCAGACAAGAATCTGTTTGAGAAAATGAGGGATATTTTTGACTAACAACTTTCAGCATAAGAAAAAAGCTGCATGCAGAATCAAACGAAATGATTTTGCAGGCAGCTTTTTTATTGGGGTTATTTACTGAAAGATCTCCAGCGAATCGAGGGCTGCTTTATATTTGCGTGCATTTTCGTTATGAGCAGAGAGACTGATAGCAAAATTGTGATAGCCAGAAAAATCCTGCCGCGCGCACATATAAATATAGGGAGTCTTTTTTGCATTTAAAACCGACTCAATGCTCGATATTTCAGGAAAATTAATCGGTCCCGGAGGCAAGCCGGTATGCATGTATGTATTGTAAGGCGAATCAACCAACAAGTGACTCTTCAAGACACGTTTGATTCTGAAATTACCCAGGGCGAACTTGACTGTAGGATCAGCCTGTAAAAGCATTCCCCGCCTTATACGGTTAAGGTATAAACCAGCTATAATCGGCTTTTCATCTTTTTTGTTACTCTCTTCCTGAACGATGGAGGCCACGGTCATCACCTCTTCAGGAGTTAGCCCAATAGCTGCGGCTTTATTCCGGCGATCTTCGTTCCAAAACCGCTTATATTCCATCCACATGCGTTCAAGGAATTGATCGGCTGTGGTAGTCCAGTAAAATTCATAGGTATTGGGGATGAACATACAATGGAAGGTACTTTCGGTAAACCCAAACTTTTCCTGCACCGCAGGATCTTTAAACTTCGTAATTAACTCAAGAGAATCGGGTTCAATATATTTCGAAACAGCCCCTGCTAATTCTTCAATAAAACGCAGGTTATTAAAGGTTACCTGAACAGGCTCCTGATTACCCGACTTCAACATATTCAGGATTTGGTTTGTATTCAGGCCTTTATCCAGTAAGTACTTTCCGGGCTTGATCGAACCGGCATATTTCTTTCGTTTGGCCACCCAATCGAATGCATCGTAACTGATCAGTATCTTGTGCTTTTTCAAACTGTCGACAACCTGTTCGTAGGTTGCATTCAGTGGAATAATGATACTTCCGGGATTATGAATATTGGGATTAAAAAGATAATGATAGAGTTGTAAACCTCTGAATCCGACGCCTGTGAGTATGAGTACGGTAAAGATAACAATCCATTTGTTCAATCTTGGAAACAGCATAAGCCTGTGCTTCTTGATTAAATCCATTGAGTTTGATTTTTTGCATAAAAATAGTCATTTCATTTAAAGTACCTAATCCGAAACAAGAAACATCAGTTGACAAGTTATTGCTAACATGATCACATCATTAATCAACAATGACTTATAATGCATAGTGCTTTTTCACAATTGCAGGATTGACTTTGAAATCTCTAATTAATTCCTGCTATTTAGTCCAAACCAAATGTCAGAATAAATAACTGATCAAAGGATTGTGATCTTTTGCTTAATTTCAGGATGATTGTTTATTAGCCTCGTAAGGTTTGGCTGAATTTGCTTATTTTCGCTTCTGATTATATATGCACTCAAAAACACTTCAATATGCATCAGGTTAATTTAGCTGAAGACATTTATTATCTGGGGTTCAACGATCGCAGAACTCAACTATTCGAAAATTTCTGGCCTATTCCTTATGGTGTATCCTACAACTCGTATTTAATTGTTGATGAGAAAATTGCGTTGATTGATACCGTTGAGCGTACATTTATTGATGATTACCTGGAACAGATTGAAGCATTAACTAAGGGAAGGGATGTAGATTACCTGGTGATTAATCATATGGAGCCTGATCATTCGGGTGCATTGAAGGCAGTAGTGGCAAGATATCCGAATATAACCCTTGTCGGGAATAAAAAGACATTCGACCTGGTTGCCAATTACTATCAGATTAGAGAAAATCAGCTTGAAGTGTATGATGATTCTGAATTGCCTTTGGGGAAACATCGCCTGTCGTTTGCCCCTATCCCTATGGTTCACTGGCCTGAAACTATGGTAAGCTACGAAATAACGGAAAAGATCCTGTTTTCTGGCGATGCTTTTGGTTCTTTCGGTACACTGGACGGAGGGATTTTCAATGACGAATTGAATATCGCTCATTACGAGGAAGAATTGTTGCGGTATTTTTCGAACATTGTAGGCAAATACTGTCCGCATACCCAGCGTGCACTGAAAAAGATACAAACCCTTGACCTTGGAATCCTGGCCCCTACCCATGGCCCTGTTTGGAGGACAAACCTGAAGTACATTCTAGAACGTTACGAAAAATGGAGTACCTACACCACTGATCCCGGGGCTGTGATTGTTTATGGTTCGATGTATGGGAATACAGCAAAGATGGCCGATGTGATTGCCCGCCAGCTTGCAGTACGTGGAATAAAGAATATCAGGGTCTATGATGCCTCAAAGACCCATGCCTCCTATATTATCAGCGATATATTCAAATACAGGGCTTTTATTATTGGAAGCGCTGCCTATAACAATGAACTCTTCCCAGCAGTTGAAAGCCTGGTGACAAAGATTGAGCATATGGGCATTAAAAATCACCTGCTTGGTATCTTTGGTTCGTACGGATGGAATGGCGGCGGGGTCAAGAATCTTCAGAAATTTGCTGAAACCATTAAATGGGAATTGGTTTACAATCCGGTTGAAGAAAAGGGAACACTCAAGAAAGAGAAGTACGGGCAATGTATTGAATTGGCTAATGCCATGGCAGATAAACTTCTGATCTGAGAAAGTAAGGAAAGAGGAAAGGAAAACCTTACTGAAACTATCCGGATATTGTGAATAAATAATCAAGTATTATAGGAGAATTTCCGGCTTTGGAAATATCTTTGCAAGCTAAAATTTAGAATATGCAAACCTGGTTTGAGTGCAAAGTAAAATATGTAAAAATTGATGATGATGGCCGCGAGCGAAAAGTGAGCGAAGTGTACCTGGTGGACGCCGTCACATTTACCGATGCTGAAACACGTATCATTCAGCAAATGGGAACAATGGTTCGTGGCGAATTCATTGTTGATAACATTAAGAAATCAAATATCGTTGAGATCTATCCTCACGATGATGGTGAATGGTGGTTCAAAGCCCGTATCGGAATAGTAACAATAGACGAAAAGGCCGGGAAAGAAAAGAAAATAAACAACTATTTTCTGGTAGCAGCCGACGATATCAAACAGGCCCTGCAACGACTGGAAGAAGGACTCTCATACATTTTGGTGCCCTATCAGACCAATTCACTGGCAGTATGCAATATCGTAGATGTATTTCCATATTTTGAAGATGTTGTGGATAAGAAAATCCCTTCCAATCTGAAACCTTTGTCACAGGTTACAAAACCTAAGGTTTTTGAAGATGAAGACCTGGATGTGGTCTATTCAGCTGATGAAGACGAAGATGAAGAATTTACCGAAGATGACGAACCTGAAGATAAAAAATAATCTTTTCTGTTAATTCCTGTATTGGAAATCATTTAACAGTTACAATAAAAAATCATTGCCGGTTGTTTCTTGAGATCTAAGCCAGGGAATAACCAGCAATGATTTGATAAGATCAGCTTATTTACTGATTTATAAGGATTGAATTATACTTTTTCGTAGACAGATTTTTTCAGATTAATCATGACCTTGTAAAAAGTGAATTTCTCCCGCTGTACTGGATCGAATTCATAGTAAACGTTGGCAATTCGGCAGATGTCTTTTACTTCTGAGTAAATAACATTTATTTCCTGTTTCAAATCAGCTGCCAACTGATCTTTGCCATGCGAGATATCGAAACAGTTCTTTAAATCAACCAATTTTTCCTTATACGTCATTAAGCGGGTCAACAGACTTTTGTTGATACCCCGGGCAAGGATGATCTGCTGTAATTCGGGTGTCATGTTGCGTTTGAATGTAGACATCATTTTGTACAAACTGAAAAGATCTCCATTCTTGGCATCACTGAAATAATCAACATATCCCAGAGTTTCATAAGTTTCATTCAGGAAATCTTTGTCTATCTTGAAATCTACTTTAAGCTCGGCACGAAATACACTCACATCTTTCAAGGCAGCAATCATCAATTCGTAGAATTGACCATGCATTTCCAGATGATCCATTAGAGATTCCTGAGTAAAATATTGACTAATAATCCTGTCAATTCTATCCTTCAGATTAGCAGCATAATCAGGCGACCAGTTGTGTCTGATTGAAGAGAGTTCATAGATGTTCTCGCTGAATGATTGAGCGATTTTTCTGCACGTCAAAATGGTTGCAGTTCCGGTTAGGCAAGTTGATATGACATTCATAATCGCATATTTAAAATATTAGAATTAGCGATTAAAATATACGAATAATAAAAATTAAAAGCTATATCAAATGATGGTATTATTGGAATTATGTTGTAGAAAACAATATCAATAAATCCCCCCCTTTCAACATAAAAATGGGACAAATCAATTGATCTCAGTCTCATTTAAACTCCTTTCTCCAGCAGAATCTGAATTATTTATATAAAAAGAACCCCTGATCAGTTGATTTACCGATCAGGGGTTCGCTATATTTTCAGTATATCGTCTTTAAGACATTAACTGTTTTTTGCAAGTCTTTTGCGATCATGTTCCTTCAGATTGATTTTCCGCATGCGAATAGCCAAAGGGGTAACCTCAACGAGTTCATCGCTTTTAATGTATTCCAAAGCTTCTTCAAGGCTGAATTTGATTGGAGTAACCAACCTCATTTTATCATCAGTACCCGAAGCGCGCATATTGGTGAGTTTTTTCGGTTTGGTCACATTGATGGTTAAATCATCAGCACGGGTGCTTTCTCCAATCACCTGTCCTTCATAAATCTCCTGGGTAGGGTCAATAAAGAAATTACCACGATCTGAAAGTTTACTGATAGAATAGGCAAATGCCGTTCCGGTTTCAAGGGCTACCAGGGAACCGTTATTTTTCATATCAATAGGTCCTTTATAAGGCTGGTATTCAAGGAAGCGATGATTGATCACTGCTTCACCTGCAGTAGCAGTCAGCATGTTTGTGCGCATCCCGATTATACCACGTGAAGGAATCATGAATTCGAGGTGAATCCGGTCACCTTTGCGCTCCATGGTTTGCATTTCACCTTTTCGCATCGAAGCCATTTCAACCACTTTACCAGAATATTCATCCGGCACATCTACATGCAACTCTTCAATAGGTTCACACTTTTCGCCTGCAATTTCTTTAAACAATACCTGAGGCTGACCAACCTGAAGTTCGTATCCCTCACGACGCATGGTTTCAATCAGAATAGATAAATGAAGCACACCACGACCGTAAACTGTATAAGAATCGGCAGAATCAGTAGGAAGTACACGCAAAGCGAGATTTTTCTCCAGTTCTTTTTCCAAACGTTCTTTCAGGTGACGGGAAGTTACATATTTTCCTTCTTTTCCGTAGAACGGAGAATTGTTGATCATGAATAACATGCTCATTGTTGGCTCATCTACAGCAATCGGTTCCAATGGTTCAGGATTCTCATAATCACAAACGGTATCGCCAATATCGAAACCATCAATACCTACCATAGCACAGATATCTCCTGAAATCATTTTATCCACTTTCTGACGTCCTAGACCAGTAAAAGTATGAAGTTCTTTGATCCGGGTACGTTTGACCGAACCATCGCGTTTAACCAATGAAACGTTCATCCCTTCGTGGATTTCTCCACGGTGTATACGTCCGATGGCAATACGACCAACATAAGATGAATAGTCCAGAGATGTAATCAGTACCTGTGGTGTTCCGGGATTCGGTAGAGGACCGGGAATATATTTTATAATTGCATCAAGCAGAGCTGTAATGTTATCTGTTGGCTTGTTCACATCATCCGACATCCAACCCTGTTTGGCTGATCCGTAGATTGTCGGAAAATTCAACTGGTCTTCAGTTGCATTCAGGCTATACATCAGGTCGAATACCTGTTCGTGCACCTCATCAGGACGACAATTTGGTTTATCAACTTTATTGATAACAACAATAGGTTTAAGACCTAAAGCCAGTGCTTTTGACAAAACAAAACGGGTTTGGGGCATAGTCCCTTCAAAGGCATCAACCAATAGCAAAACACCGTCCGCCATGTTTAAAACCCTTTCAACTTCTCCGCCAAAATCAGCATGGCCAGGAGTATCAATGATGTTGATCTTAACATCTTTATAGATTACTGATACGTTCTTTGCAAGAATTGTAATACCTCTCTCACGCTCCAAATCGTTACTGTCGAGAATCAACTCCTGCTTCTTCTCGTGTTCTTTCATGATATTACAATAGTAAATCATCTTGTCAACCAGTGTTGTTTTACCGTGGTCGACGTGGGCAATAATAGCAATGTTTCTAATCTTCTGCATAGGGTTCAAAAATGAAGGCGCAAAGATAGCCGATTAATCCAATCAAAATTGCTTTTACGATAAGTGTACAGTTAAGTTTTTGTAAATACGCCTATTTTAACAATTTAGGCACATTAAAAACACAAAGCGGAGGATTCATGAACCAGAATCCTCCGCTTTGATGATCTTAAAATTATTAAAGCGACCATTATTATTTGTGTCGTTTCTTTAATTCCCGTGCCAAATCTTCTATCCGGTAACCTTTATATGAAAGTAAAACAATCAGATGATATAAAAGATCGGCCCCTTCGTATAAAAAGTTTTCATCATCATTAGCCATGGCGCCGATGATGGTTTCAACAGCTTCCTCTCCTACTTTCTGGGCAATTGTGCGGGTTCCCTTTTGAAATAAGGATGTGGTGTATGACCCTGCGGGCATTTCAACCTTTCGCTGATCGATAAAATCCTGCAGATATTCCAGGAACTGCAGATCACTTTCTTCATTTTCTTCGCCCCAGCAGGTATCGTCACCTGTATGGCAGACCGGACCTACAGGATTTACTTTAATCAGGAGAGTGTCATTATCACAATCAGGAGCAATTGAAACGACATTCAAAAAATTGCCTGATTCTTCGCCTTTGGTCCAAAGCCTGTTTTTCGTACGGCTAAAGAAGGTAACCTGACCGGTTTCTTCGGTTTTAGCTACAGCCTCTTCGTTCATAAATCCCAACATCAATACAACATTGGTAGTATTATCCTGAATGATGGCCGGTATAAGGCCATTTAGTTTTGTGAAATCGAGTTGAATACTTTGCATTTTAGTTTCTTATAATATTCTGAATTCGTATTGTACTATTCCTGGCAAATGATTAATCGCACAAGGGAATAAAGTTATGCAAAGGTGCATAAAGTTTTATCTTATGGCAATTCCTTTACCTTTCAGGTAGGCTTTCAGATCCGGTATGTCAATTTCCTTGTAATGAAAAATGCTGGCTGCCAATCCGGCATCGGCTTTCCCTTCGGTAAAAACATCTACAAAATGATCCATACTTCCTGCTCCCCCGGAGGCAATGATGGGAATATGCAGCATGTCAGCCATCTTGGCCAGTTCTTTGTTGGCAAAACCGTTTTTGGTACCATCATGGTTCATGGAGGTAAACAGGATTTCACCTGCACCACGGCTTTCACCTTCCCTGGCCCATGAAAACAGTTCCTTATCCGTAGGAATACGTCCCCCGTTGACAGTCACTGTCCAGTAATCATTTTCTCCCCTTGCATCGATAGCTAACACAACAAACTGGCTGCCAAAATTCATTGCCAGATCGTCAATCAGCTTTGGATTACGCACAGCTGACGAATTAATGCTGATCTTATCGGCACCGGCACTCAATAGTGCATCTGCATCCTTCAATTCACTGATACCACCTCCTACAGTAAAGGGAATATTGATTTCCCGGGCAATACGCTTAACCAATTCCACAAAGGTTTTGCGGCCTTCGTGCGTAGCAGTGATGTCCAGAAATACCAATTCGTCAGCTCCCTGTTCGGCATACAGCGCACCCAGTTCAACCGGATCACCAACATTCTGAATATTGATAAAGTTGATGCCTTTCACGGTTTGCCCGTCTTTGATATCCAGGCATGGTATGATTCTTTTTGCTAGCATTCTTTTTAGTTTCAAGTTTAAAGTTCAAAGTTGCCTAAGCACAGATGAACTTACTTATTTCAGCCAAACTGATCCGGTTCTCATATACGGCTTTCCCGGTAATGACTCCCGGTATTCCCATTTCATCCAGATCATAGATGTCTTTCATCGTAGCAATACCTCCACTGGCAATAAGTTCCAGTTCAGGGAACTTAGCAATTATTTCTTTGTACAATTCGATACTCGGTCCGGTTAGCATACCATCGCGGGCAATGTCTGTTGAAATGACTTGCTGAATGCCCTTACTGGTGTAACTTTCAATGAAATCAAGAATAGACAATTCCGAGACTTCCTGCCAGCCGCTGACAGCAATCATCTTATCCTTGGCATCGGCTCCAAGAATGATTTTTTCTGCACCATACTTTTCTATCCAGTAAAGAAATGTGTCACGATCTTTTACTGCAATACTACCGCCGGTAACCATTTGTGCACCGCACTCAAAGGCAATACGCAGGTCTTCGTCGGTTTTTAATCCTCCGCCAAAATCTATAATCAGTTCTGTTCTTGCAGAAAGGAGCTCAAGAACTTTATAATTGACAATGTGCTTTGCTTTGGCACCATCCAGATCGACCAGATGAAGACGAGTGATTCCTGCATCTTCGAACATCTTTGCTACCTCAAGTGGATTCTCGTTATAAACCGTTTTCTGGTTGTAATCGCCTTGTGACAAACGAACACATTTAGCGTCAATAAGGTCGATGGCTGGTATAATTGTGATCATGTGACTGAATAGACTTATTTAATCTTCAAAAAATTCTCTAATATCCTTGCGCCAACTGTTCCGCTTTTCTCAGGGTGAAACTGCGTAGCGTAAAAGTTGTCACGGTGAAGTGTCGCACTGAATGGAGTGATGTAATTGCAAACGGCAGCTGTATGTTCGCCAACAGCAGCATAATACGAATGCACGAAATAGACATACTGCTGTGCGAGCGAAGGATCAAATATTTCGCTTTTCAGATTACTGATGCTGTTCCATCCCATATGAGGTACCTTAGTGATAAACTCCATTCCAGGTTCAGGAATAAAACGCTTGACCTGTTCTTCAAAAATACCAAGGCAGGGAGTATCGTTTTCTTCAGAGTAGCTGCACATGAGTTGCAATCCAAGACAAATTCCCAAAACAGGTTGAGTCAATTGGGGAATAAGCTGATCGAGACCTTCCTTCTTAAGATAGGCCATTGTAGTGCTTGCCTCCCCCACTCCAGGAAAGATGACCTTATCAGCAGCTTTTATCTTATCGTGATCACCCGTAATCTCAGCATTCACGCCAAGCCTCTGCAGAGCGTTATTTACCGATTCAATATTTCCTGCATTGTATTTGATTATGACAATGTTCATCTTCTATCTTTCCTCTTGAATTAAGTACACTGCTTTTTTCTTTTATCCCTGCTTATTTATTACTTTTATGATGACAACGAAATATAATATTCTTATTTTTGCCAAGGTAAAGTCTTTCTAATGGCGCGTTCTTCTAACGGTTAGGAAACCGGTTTCTCAATCCGGAGATGGCAGTTCGATTCTGCTACGCGCTACTCAGTTCTTTATTTCAATAAACCTGCAATCACTTTTTTCATTTCCTGAAACTCTTCGTCCTTATAAAGCCTTGTCATAAAAACAATCTTACCGGTTTTATCGACAATAACATTACGGGTCACACCAGCGCCTTTTTCAGCAAACTGATAAAAGATTCCGCCTTTGGGATCAAGAGTTAATGGATAGGTTACCTTAATCTCTTTTGCAAACTTCTCGACAATATCCTTCGGCTCATCCAGGTCTATGCCGTACAATGCAAAGTTCGGATTGCTTTTATATTTTTTCCAGATGTCTGATTCTATGTGCGGCATCTCCTTACGACAAACCGAACACCAACTGGCTGTGAACTGAAGCATCACTATCTTACCTTTCAAATCAGATATTTTGATGGATTTGCCATCGGTAGTCGTTAACGAAAATTCAGGAATTTGCTGCCCGATTTTCACCACATACCCGTAATCCACAGGTATTTCCTTCACCGGTGTCTGGGCTTGAACATTAACTGCTAGTACCATGATAATAAATGTTAGATATTTCATAATCAATAATTTAAATTATAAACCTACTGTAAGTTTCACCCATTATCTCAAGAACCTCTGACTTGTAAACTGGAACTTGAAACTTGAAACCTGGAACTCTAAATTTTGAACTAATTAAACACCACCGTTTTGTTTTTATAGACCAATACCTTTCGCTGAAGGTGTTTAAAAACGGCATGCGACAAAACGATCTTCTCCAGATCACGGCCTTTCCTCACCAGCCGCTCAACGGTATCCGTGTGATTACACCGGGTAACATCCTGCTCAATAATCGGGCCGCCATCCAGGTCACTCGTCACATAATGACTGGTAGCACCGATGATTTTAACCCCACGCTCGTAAGCAGCATGATAAGGCTTTGCCCCTGCAAATGCTGGCAAAAAGGAATGATGAATATTGATGATCTTATTAGGGAACTGTGCAACAAATTCTGGAGACAATACCTGCATGTAACGTGCAAGCACCATAAAATCAACCTTGTTTCTGACTAACAGTTCTATTTCCTTTTTCTCCTGTTCTGCTTTATTTTCACTGGTCATAGGGATATACTGAAAATCAATATCAAAGCGTCGGGCAACAGGCTCTAAATCCATGTGATTACTGATGATAACCGGAATCTCTACATCCCATTCCCCTGCAGTATATCGCGAAAGCATATCAAACAGACAATGTGACATCTTCGATACAAAAATAGCCATCCGTGGAATCTGTTCCGAAAAATGCAAGGTGTAATCCATACTCAGCTTATCGGCAATGAGGGTATCGAAATATTCACTGATCTTATCAGTTGGGATTGCAAAACCTTCCAGTTCCCATTCCACTCGCATGTAGAAGATCTTCTCAGCTCGGTCAACATACTGATCAAGGTAAATGATATTCCCATTGTTCCTGTTCAGGAACTCAGTAACAGTAGCTAATATACCTTGCTTGTCCGGACAGTGAATCAACAGAATAGCTGTATTCTTCTTTTCACGTAAAGGTTTGATACTCTTCATATTTATTTTTTTACCACAGAGAACACAGAGTTTTCACAGAGGTCTCTGAGTTAATTCTTAATTGTTGATTACTCGTTTAATTCCTAGATAAACCGATTCCAACAGTCCAGATCCCAATGTTGAATGTCACATCCTATGATCTTCTCAGTTACTTGATTTTCTGAAAGCATTTTTCTCTTTGGTCTCTGTGGTTGAAAATTTATAATGTTCCTTTTGTTGATGGTAATTCAAAGTTAAAAACATCCCTTCGGATGGCCATTTTAATGGCTCGCGCCAGAGCTTTAAAGATAGCTTCAATTTTATGATGCTCGTTTGTCCCTTCTGCCTGAATATTCAGGTTTGCCAAAGACGTATCAGAAAACGATTTGAAGAAATGGAAGAACATCTCAGTAGGCATTTCTCCCACTTTTTCTCTCCGGAATTCAGCTTTCCATACGATCCACGGACGACCTCCAAAATCGAGAGCTACCTGAGCCATACAGTCATCCATCGGTAAACAGTATCCATATCGTTCCACTCCGCGTTTATCTCCAAGAGCCAATCTGAAGGCCTCTCCCAATGCGAGGGCAGTATCTTCAATCGTGTGGTGTTCATCCACCTCCAGATCTCCATAAACCTTTATTTTCAAATCGCATCCCGAATGGCGTCCTATCTGATCAAGCATATGATCAAAGAACGCAATTCCAGTTGAAATTTCTATTTTACCCGTTCCATCCAGGTTTAGCTCAACCTGTATTTTTGTTTCTTTGGTATTGCGTACGACGAGTGCCATGCGATCAGGAGCTGCAACTTTGGTATATATCTCATCCCAATCAGTAGTAACGAGCACGCAGAATTCCGTCAATCCCTTTTCCTGTAGTTCATTAAGCCGTGATCCGTCATTGATCAGTATCCCCCTTGCGCCAAGGTTTTTGGCCAATTGGATATCAGTCACACGGTCACCTATTACGAAACTGTTGGCCAGATCGTAACTTCCGTTCATGTACTTACCCAGCAAACCCGTTTGGGGTTTACGCGTTGGAGCATTATCAGCAGGAAAACTCTTGTCAATCAGGATATCATCAAACACAACTCCTTCGTTTTCAAATGACTTTAACATCATGTGATGAGCTGGCCAAAAGGTATTTTCAGGGAAGCTGGTAGTACCCAATCCATCCTGATTGGTCACCATCACCAATTCATACGACAGGTTCTTAGCGATCAGATGCATATTACGGAAGACCCCTGGAAGATATTCAAGCTTTTCGAGAGAATCGATCTGCTCGTCTGCCGGTTCTTTAATCAAGGTTCCGTCACGGTCTATAAATAATGCTTTCTTCATATTTATATATTTCATTAGGAATGAGGAAAAAGGAGAAAGGAATGAGGAAACGTTTGTTCCATATTTCTAGTTTTATTCCTTGTTTCTTTTTCCTTATTTCTTTTTCCTATTTCCTCTTTCCTTTTTTATATTAATTCCTTCAACGCCTTTCTCAGCTTCTTATTTTCCAAAGGCGAACCGATGGTAATTCGTAGACAATCATCACAAAGCGCTATCTTTGAGCGATCACGGACAACGATACCATGTTCGGTCAGATGTTCGTATATTCCGCGTGCATCGTGCATCTTCACCAGGATAAAATTAGCATCCGAGGGATAGATCACCTGAACAAACGGCAAACTGAATAGTTTCTTCACCATTTTAGCCCGTTCTTCCAATATGGTTTTTACCCATTCCTCCTTTTCCTGCAGATTATCCAACAACTCCAGCGCCTTTTGCTGGGTCAGCATATTGATGTTGTAAGGATATTTTATCTTGTTGAAAATACGAATAATTTCAAGTTGTGCAAATGCCATTCCTAAACGGATGCCAGCCATTCCCCATGCTTTCGATAGCGTCTGAAAAATAATCAGGTTCTCATAGTTGTCCAGTTCAGGAAGCAGGCTATGTTCAGGTGAAAAATCAATATAGGCTTCATCCACAACAACCAGGCCATCAAAACCTGTCAGAAGCTTTACGATTTCTGCTTTATCCAATAGGTTTGCGGTAGGGTTATTAGGTGAACACACAAAAATAGCCTTGGTATACAAATTTGCAGTATCCAGTAACTTTTGTGCATTGAATCCAAAATCCTCATTCAGTTTCACCTTACGCACTTCCACATTATTGATATCAGCTGCAACCTGGTACATGCCATACGTTGGATCAATCGTCACCATATTGTCGACTCCCGGCTCGCAAAAAGCCCTAAAGATAATATCAATAGCTTCATCACTACCATTACCCAGGAATATCTTCTCCGGAGCAACATCCTTAAGACTTGCTATTTTCTTTTTCAACTCTCTCTGCAATGGATCTGGATACCGGTTATAAGGCGCATTGAAAGGGTTCTCATTGGCATCCAGATATACCTCAGCCTGTCCCGTAAATTCATCCCTTGCCGAAGAATAGGCCTTCAGCGCCCTAATATTGTTGCGTAATAGTTTGTCTATATTCATCTTTACCTTAATTTCCTGATTATCTATTTTCTGATCCCTTTTCCCCTTTTCCAAATTCCCTTTTTCTTATTTCTTTATCCTAATTTCATCCAGCCTTAGCGATACCGCATTCTTATGCCCATGAAGTTCTTCCGCTTCAGCCATCGTTTCAATAACGGGTCCCAGATTCTTTATTCCTTCAGGAGTAATTTCCTGAAAGGTTATTTTTCGGATGAAACTGTCGATATTCACCCCGCTGTATGACCGTGCCCAGCCATTGGTAGGCAAGGTATGATTCGTTCCTGAAGCATAATCGCCGGCGCTTTCAGGAGTGTAATTCCCAAGGAAAACTGATCCTGCATTAATGATCCGTTCCGCTACCTGGTGATATTCCGCCATCGATATGATCAGGTGTTCCGGTGCGTATTCGTTTATCAGGTCAACCATTTCCCCAACCATGTCCAATACAATGGCCTGACTGTTTGCCAAAGCCCTTGCTGCAATAGCCTTTCGGGGCAACTGAGCAAGTTGTTTTTCGATTTCTGATTCAACCTTCGAAACCAGTTCAGGCGAATTAGTCACTAATACAACCTGGCTGTCAGGACCATGTTCTGCCTGTGAGAGCAGATCCGCAGCAATGAATGAAGCGTTGGCTGTCTGATCGGCCATAACAGCAACCTCCGAAGGCCCTGCAGGCATGTCGATAGCAACACTACCCCTGCTGATCAATTGTTTGGCTGCCATCACATATTGATTGCCAGGCCCAAAGATTTTATTGACCTGCGGGATACAATCCACCCCGTAAGCCATTGCCCCGATGGCCTGGACACCTCCAAGCTTAAATATTTTAGTCACCCCGACCAAATGTGCTGCATATAAAATTGCGGGATGAATCTTACCGTCTTTATCAGGAGGAGTACAAAGGATGATTTCCCTGCATCCTGCAATCTTTGCCGGAATAGCCAACATGAGTACTGTTGAAAACAACGGCGCTGAGCCTCCCGGAATATATAAACCCACTTTCTCAATGCCTACAGGCTTCTGCCAGCAAAACACTCCTGCGCTTGTCTCAGTTTTCCTCACTTCAGGAAGTTGTGTCGCATGAAATTTCTGAATATTCCCTGCGGCCACCAGTATGGCTTCTTTCAGAGATTCATCAACCAAAGAAACAGCTTCTGCAATTTCCTGTTCCTGAACAGCGAATTCACGGATGACTACCCCATCGAATTTCTCCGTGTATTTACTGAGAACATCAACTCCACCGGTCTTTATCTCTTCAAGAATTAAGCTTACTCGACTTTCAAGCTCACTTACATTAAATAACGGACGCTGGAGGATTTCATTCCAACTGCTTTTGGGAGGATTGTTATATGTGATCATGATCGATATATTTTTACGGGTATGAGTTTTAATGCCAGGGCATTACCTGTAAAAAGTAACAGTATACCTACTACAGCTGCCAGTCCCCATTGGTAATTTTCAAAAAACGAGGATATTATTAATGCAATTACCGGAGCGATAAGGGTCGTGTAGCCTGCACGGTCAGGTCCGATCTCACCCACTAACTTCAGGTATAAAGTAAAGGCTACAATCGATCCAAATACTGAAAGATACAACAAGGAAGAGATATAGGGCCATGAAGCTTCGAATGAAAAGCTTCTTCCCGAAAGCGGAACCATCATCATCATTGCCAGACTGCCATAGGTCATACTGAATGCATTTGTTTGTATTACAGGCAACTTACGTGTCTGGTTGTATTTCGAAAGAATATTTCCAAGTGAAGCTAGGACAATCGATCCAAAACAATACAAAAAAGTCTTATAACCGATCACCAATTCATCAAAGCTCTTCAATTCATGACTGAAAATCAGTAATGTACCGGCAATTCCCAAAACTGCACCTGCCATGACTTCTTTCCTGATCTTCCCATTTAAAAGTAAATAATTGAAGAATATATTGGTGAATATGGAGAATGAAAAGATTATAGCCACCACCCCGCTTGCAAGGTTTATTTCGGCCAGATACGTCATCCAGTAATTAAATCCAAACAAGATTATACCCTGAAGCATCATCAGCAAATGCTCACGAAAATTGTACCGGAGGTTTAGCTTCCGGATTCCACTATATGCCATTAACAGCATACCGGCAATCAGAAAACGATACACCACGGACACCAGCGGATCGACATGTCCCAACTGAAATTTGATGGCAAACCATGTAGATCCCCATATGAAACAGGGAATAATGAAATAGATGAGTTGTCTGGGTTTCATTTTTATTTGTTAATAAATCATCTTTTCTATCGGAATGACCAGAATTCCTGTAGCACCGGCAGCTTTCAGCTTACCGATGATCTCCCAGAAGTCTTTCTCGTCAATCACCGAATGTACCGAACTCCAGTCCTTTTCGGCCAGGGGCATTACCGTTGGGCTTTTCATCCCCGGTAAATAAGATTCTATTTCGGCCAGCTTATCATTCGGTGCATTCAGGAGGATGTATTTCTTCCTTTCAGCACGCTGAACCGATTCCATCCTGAAAATCAATTCTTCGAGAATGGCCTTCTTTATCTCCGACAAATTAGGATTTGCAATCAGCACTGCTTCCGACTCAATGACCACTTCGACCTCCTTCAGGCGGTTACTAACCAATGTACTACCTGAACTAACAATATCGAATATTGCGTCTGCCAACCCGATCCCCGGAGCAATTTCAACTGAACCTGTGATCACGTGGATCTCAGCATTAACCCCATTTTTACTGAAATAGTCTTTCAGAATTTCAGGATATGAAGTTGCAATCTTTTTCCCGTTAAAATACTCCAGGCCGTTATATATATCCGACTGGGGAATGGCTAAAGACAATCTGCATTTACTGAAACCCAGCTTTTTGGCAACAACAACATTTTCATTTCGTTCAAGCATTTCGTTTTCACCAACCACGCCAATGTCGGCTACTCCCATTGCCACAGCCTGTGGAATATCGTCATCACGCAAGAAAAGAGCTTCCAACGGGAAATTGGTTGCCGTCGAAATCAGCTTTCTCGAGCTCAGGGGGAGTTTGATCCCTGCCTCATCAATTAGTTTTAAAGAATCTTCGTTTAAGCGTCCTTTGGTCTGTACCGCAATTTTTAAGAGTCCTTCCATAATCAACATTTGGTTTAAATCAAAAAAGGCCTACCTTTATGGTAAGCCTTCTTTTGGGTTAATATCTTTATAAAAACTTCAAAACAATTACTGCCTACCTGTTAATAGAGTTACATGATGGTGGCCGTAATGTTTCATTGAATTTTTCATCTTTTCGTATTATAATAGTACAATTATAGTTATAATATGAAACTAAAACAAGTTTTCAAATTACAGTTTTATGTATTTCACGTTTTATTAATATTTAATTTATAAAAGCCTCTTCAATTCTTTCTGTGATGGCCTTACTTTTCTCGCCGGAAATTAATTCCACTCTATCCCCTAAGGAAACAGGAAGTGAAAATACCGGAATGAATAGTCTGAATAAATAAGTTTGGGTTATTCGAACAAATCGCTTTCGATAGAGGAGCAAATTATTGAAAAAGTTTAATAATTAAAAGTTTTTACGACCATATATTCTGTCCTGAATTTCTTTGCGGATTATAGGTTGCCTGATATATTTTTGTTCGTTCCATTCCCCGGCTTGAAGATTAAAATGAATTTGTATGTTTGTATAATTAATTGCAATATAAAATTCAAATTAACTGAACATGAAAACTATATTCTCACTTCTTATTCTATCCGTGCTTTTTAGTCTGAACATATCTGCTAAGGATCAGCAGGATAAATGCTTCAAGCCTAAAGAAATTAAAAAGGCAATGATTAAGGCCGCACAGTGGCAGTTGGTCCATCCAAAACATGAATTGTATGACTGGACCAACGGCGCTTTTTATGCAGGTCTTTCAGCAGCTTATAAAACAACCGGCAACAAAGAATTATTGACTGCCATGATGAAAATGGGTGAAATTAATAAGTGGAAACCCGGCCCCCGCCTGCTGCATGCGGATGATTATGCCATCTGCCAGACCTATGTAGACCTTTACCGGATTAAAAAGGATAAGGCCATGATTCAACCTTTCATTGATAAAATGGAAGAATTTATGAAGACTCCATACCCCGTAAAAGGAATTGAAAAAACTACCTGGTGGTGGTGTGATGCCTTATTCATGGCTCCTCCAGCGATGGTCAAATTGTCGGTGACTACCGGCGATAAAAGGTATATGGAAAAAAGCGATAAATTGTTTCACGAGTGTTACAATTTATTATACGATAAGGATGAGCACCTGTTTGCAAGAGATATGAACTATGTTATCAGAAAAGATGCTTTCGACCGCTTCGAGGCCAATGGTAAAAAAATATTCTGGTCAAGGGGAAACGGATGGGTTATGGGGGGCCTTGCCCTGGTTTTAAGTGAACTGCCAAAAGATTATAAAGAACGTGTGTTTTACGAAACCCTTTTTATGGAGATGGCTGAAAAAATAGCCAGTCTGCAGCAGAAGGACGGACTTTGGAGAGTTAGCCTGCTTGATCCGGCATCGTATCCGGGTGGGGAAGCAACCGGGACAGGATTTTACACCTATGCTTTAGTCTGGGGAATAAATAGTGGTCTACTTAACCGGGAAAAATACCTTCCTATAGTTAATAAGGCATGGAAGGGATTGAATACATTGATTCAGGCAGATGGCCATGTGGGTTGGTGTCAGCCAATTGGCGCTGATCCGAAGAAGGATTTTACTGCTGATTCCTGGGAAGTCTATGGAACAGGAGCATTTCTGCTGGCAGGAAGCGAAGTCATCAAACTAAAGTAATATTCCTGCTTATAATTGGATAACAGACTAAAGATGTTAGATGTCAGACTAAAGATGTCAGACATAAAAAAACCGCCTTTAGAGCGGTTTTTTTATAGGATTATCCCAAATATGTTTTCAGTAATTTACTTCTTGAGGTGTGCCTTAAACGGCGAATGGCTTTTTCTTTAATCTGCCGTACACGTTCCCGGGTTAAGCCAAAACGTTCACCGATTTCTTCGAGAGTCATTTCCTGACAGCCTATTCCGAAAAACATACGGATGATGTCACTCTCGCGTTCAGTTAAGGTAGCCAGTGCCCGTTCGATTTCTTTGGCCAATGATTCCATCATCAATGCACGGTCGGCATTTGGAGAATCATTGTTGATCAGAACGTCGAGCAAACTATTGTCTTCGCCTTCAACAAACGGAGCATCAACCGAAATGTGACGACCTGAGACACGAAGGGTATCTGCTACTTTATCAGCAGGCAGTTCCAGAGCATCAGCAAGCTCTTCGGGTGAAGGTTTACGTTCATTTTCCTGTTCGAATTTTGAAAATGCCTTGTTAATTTTATTCAATGACCCCACCTGATTCAATGGCAGACGAACAATTCTGGATTGCTCGGCCAATGCCTGCAGAATGGATTGACGAATCCACCAGACGGCATAGGATATAAACTTGAAACCACGGGTTTCATCGAACTTTTCAGCGGCTTTTATCAATCCAAGATTACCCTCATTAATAAGGTCAGGTAAACTTAAACCCTGGTTCTGGTACTGTTTAGCCACAGAAACCACAAAACGAAGATTTGCTCTGGTTAATTTCTCTAATGCGGCCTGATCACCTTTTTTAATCCGCTGTGCCAACTCCACTTCCTCTTCAACAGTAATAAGCTCTTCTTTTCCAATTTCCTGTAAATACTTGTCCAAAGAAGCGCTTTCGCGGTTGGTAATCGATTTCGTAATCTTTAATTGTCTCATATACCCTTCAAAAAAATAGCGTGCAAATATAGGCTTTTGAGGTCAATAATTCAAATGGATTTAAAAATAAGGTTTTTGCATACAAATCTATACCCCTAACTTGTGATTTATTTGGTATCGATTCCAAAAACATAATAAGCTACTTCTCCATCCGGATATATTCCTTCAACTAATATCCCACCCCTTGATTTCTTAATAATACGTGTTAACTCATCAACTTCAGAAACGGTATTCTTGTTCACCTGGGTGATGATAAATCCCTTTTTTATACCTGCGTCCTTAAATTTACCATTTCCAAGTTCTGCGATCTTTATTCCATAACGAATTCCCAAATCCTGTTTATCGCGGTCAGAAAGTGCAACAAATTTCGCACCAAAAACATTTTCATGATCATCACCTTTGACAATTTCCGTATCTCCGTGCTTGTTACGAAGCGTTACGTTAAATGGTTGCTTTTTATTATCTCTTTTTATCACCAACATGACTTTATCTCCCGGACGGTGTTTATTAATCTGTTCCTGAAGTTCAGCCGATGAATTAACAGCTACTCCATCAACGCTGATAATTACATCTTTGACTCTAATTCCGGCCAGGTAAGCGGAGCCACCCGACTGAGCCTTTGAAATATAAACACCTTCGATTTTATCGAAATGCATCCTTTTTGATATGGAATCGGTCACCTCTCTGATTTCAACCCCGAGTAAGGCTCTTTGTACCTCCCCGTATTCAAGCATATCGGCAACAACTTTCTTCACTATCCCAACAGGAATAGCAAATGAATATCCTGTATAGGATCCGGTTTGCGAGGCAATGGCTGTATTTATTCCAATTAATTCGCCCTTGGTATTAACCAGTGCACCACCGCTGTTTCCGGGATTCACGGCGGCATCAGTCTGGATAAATGATTCAATTCCTGAGATACTTTGATTAATTCCTATATTTCTTCCCTTAGCGCTGATGATACCTGCTGTTACAGTAGAGGTCAGGTTAAAAGGATTACCAACAGCCAACACCCACTGACCGAGTTTTAAATCATCAGAATTTCCGAAACGAAGGAACGGCAGATCTCTGGCATCAATTTTAAGTACGGCAATATCCGTTTGAGGATCAGTACCGATAAGTTTGGCTATGAATTCACGTTTATCATTTAGGATAACTTTAATTTCATCGGCTTCTTCAATTACATGGTTATTAGTTACGATTGTTCCGTTGGCTGAAATGATCACTCCCGATCCAAATCCCTGCCGGGCAGGCATCCGCTGCTGGCTGCTTTCTCTTTCACCAAAAAACCAGTCAAATAAAGGATTTTGACTGTAATACGCCCCTTTTTGGGTAACCATTATATGAACCACTGCATGAACCGAATTTTCGGCAGCAAATGTCAGATCCGGTAATTCGCCAGAATCGCTCACCGGCAGGCTTGCGTAGTGCATTGGCTGACTCTGTTGGACGGTAATAACCTTTGGTTGTTCAAAATAGCGGGTATAGGCCCATAAAGCTACGAATCCACCAAGCAATGCCACGAGCAATGTAAATAGTCCTTTCTTAATATTCTTCATCGCATTTTACTTTTGTCATTAGACATTCATGAGTTTTTAATTGATTATTAAAGATAACGCAAAGTAAAACTTCGTGTTATGTAATTTCCAGTTCATTTTAAATGTTTAACAAGATTTGATTTAGTGGAAAATTCATGTTTACAATATCTACAACCAAATTCATTATCTGTTTCTTCTATATCTGTTTCTTCTATATCTGTATCTGTCTCGTCAATTAGATTAATTTTAGACTTTTGACAAGGGTTTTTTCGCTGTTTATGTCTATAATAAGTCCCTTTATGCATAAATATTTTATCACACGTAAGACAAGTGTAGCTTACCATTAATAATATTATACTATATATCTTTATACCATATAAAATCCGAACACGGATCGAAAAGTGTGTAAAAAATCCAAGTTATGATTTTTTACACACGTTTAAATGATATATTAGTCGTTCAAAATCATCTGAAAAATCAAATATTTCAATTTAAAAATTACTGTTATTTTATATTTCATCTTATTACTTTTTAAATGTGTAATTTTAGTGTGTAAATTAAAATCCAAATTACAGGAGGGGGGCGCTCTCTATTTTTTGAATAAAATTCTTGAGTTTAAAATTTTAAAGGAACATATTATTTTAAAATAGTTTTTTATTGTAATATATTTAAAATGTATAACAGATTGCTAAATTAATTATTCGTTTAAAAATTGATTTATTAAACATACTGTGATACTATAAATATAATCACATTTATTACAAATCATACAAACAAGCAATGGGCAATGTTTATCAGAGGTCTTATTTTCCGACAGGTTACGAGGCATGGTTGACAGAAAGCCACATTATGAGTAACAGCGGACAACCTTTTACAGAACAAAATTATAGCAATTATTTTAACGAAGAAAGCAAACAATATATTCGTATTGTTAGCGACAAATATGCAAAAAAAGAAAGAGAAGTACGCGAAAATTACGAAAAATTTCTTAAAAATGAATATAAGCGAGAACACATATTAGATGCGAATGACAAACTTATTTCCGAAAAGGGTGCGGAATATGAGTTACTAATAAAAGAACATCCGGAAAAATCAAAAGAATATGAAAGCGAATTTATTGCATTTGTAGATGAGCTAACTAGCCAAGAAAAATTGGACGCGTGTCCAGATCCTGAACATGACAAAGTATTTGAATTAGCTAGCAGAAAAATTTATGACGTTTTGGTAGGTCATAAATTGTGCATTTTTTGGCTAAAAGCGATCGAACAACCGTATGAAAATGCTTATAGCTTTTTTAATTCAGAAGAACGACCAACGGCAGAAGATCTGTTTTATCAAGTTGAAGCAGAATACAACCTACCATATTCTGCAGCAGAAATGATTAGCGTTTACAAGTACTATACGTAATAAATATCTATGTATATTTTTTTATTATTTTTTTATACATAATGTAAAACTGCCATAACAATTTGTTGCCGTAACAATCTGCCATAACAATTTGTTGCCGTAACAAACTGCCATAACGCGTTTTATTGCTTTTACCATAACGGTAAAAGCAACAAACTGCTATAAAATTGAAAAATATATAATTACACATTTATAACACGAATATAACAAATAACTTTGATTAAACTAATTAAATGGCAACATCAACATTAAGCAGTATAATTGATATAACATTTAATGCAATCAGAGAATTTGATACATATGGTCAAGAACTAATAATTAATCCAGACAATTTAAATATTGTTATGGCATGTGTTAAAAATTATTACAAACTGAAAATTGATATGATTTTAGGATTTGAAACAACTGTGCGACATAAAATAGACAAACTAAACAAACTAATACCAGACATTAACGGAAAGCTAAGATTGC